>CABEBH010000486.1_pt1 | contig 10611 bp, 13 predicted proteins | sample 3422331 | NCBI WGS metagenome assembly CABEBH01 (sample SAMEA5534345, study PRJEB31848) | metagenome | biome: tundra; feature: field; material: soil | place: USA | collected 2013-05 | depth 0.45 m | reverse complement strand
ACGCGGCGAGAGATCCTGGATGCGGCATGGGAGATGGCCCGGGAGAGTGGGCTATCTCAGATCACCCTGCGCGATCTTGCCCGTCAGGTGGGCATGCAGGCGCCATCGCTCTACTCCCACTTCGCGTCGAAGAACGACATCTACGACGCGATGTTCGCGCAGGCCTGGACTGAATGCCTGGGAGTGATGCGTGCCGCCGCAGACACGTCTCCGCGTGGGCGTCGGACAGCGCTGAGGCTCTATGCACGTACCTTCTTTGACTTCGCCGTCAGCGACTTGGCACGTCACCAGCTCATGAACCAACGCACCATCGTCGGCTTCGAGCCCAGCACGGAGTCGTACGCCATCTCAGTGGCGGTCATGGACGTGCTCCGCGACAACATCGCGCACCACGGCGTAACCGGGCAGCAGGACATCGACTTGTATGTCGCGCTCGTCGGCGGCCTGATCGACGCCCAGCTCGCCAACGATCCTGGCGGCGATCGCTGGGGGCGGCTGCTCAACCGGACGATCGACATGTTTGACCACAACTTAGGAAACTAGCCCCATTGGAAGGAGACAGCCATGGCCGTTGATCTGGAGGTTCGTTCGACCAAAAAGGCACGCAAGTCCGCGCTGGACCGCGATGTCGCCATGACGTTGGCCGCGACCGAGTACGACCGAGTAGTCACCATGTTCAAGGACTTCACCGTTGAGCAGTGGGCCATGTCGACTGACTGCCCAGGGTGGGATGTGCGCGCGATGGCCGGCCACATGCTGGGCATGGCCCAAATGGTCGCGACCCTGCCTGAGCTGATTCGCCAGCAGGCGACCTCCCAGAGGTCCGCGAAGAAGAACGGCGGGGTCAGCATCGATTCCCTCACCGCGCTTCAAGTTGCAAAGAACGCGAACCTCACCGCTGGGGAACTCGTGGAGAACATGCGGAGGGTCGCCCCGAGAGCGGTGCGAGGCCGTCGACGTGTGCCCGCCATCATCCTCAACCGCCGGATGCCCGAGGCGCAGGGCGTCGGCGGTCAGCTGGAGTTGTGGACCTTCGGCTATCTCTTCGACGTCATCTTGACTCGCGACCCGTTCATGCACCGACTCGACATCACCCAGGCCACCGGCGTTCCGATGCGCGCAACAGCCGACCATGAGGGTGTGCTCGTGGATGACATCGTGCGCGAGTGGGCAGGTCGCCTGCGTCGGGCAGTTCGGCACGTCGGGGTAGTTAGACGACGAGGGATCTGCGCAGGCCCGTCTTCCTCAGGCTGGGAGGCTGGACTCGGGGGGCGGCCTGTCTCGAAACGCGTCCGGCGTAGAGGAGGAAGGCAGCCACCAGCCCAACGCCGACGGCATTGACGATCGCACCGATCAAGGCTCCCGCCGACTCCTCGCCCAACGGGATCGGACGGGCCGCCGCTTACCGCCGCTTTGGTCGTCCGTAGCCCGATCCCCAACTCGGACGGGCGGTCCAACGACCGCCACGAGCATGCGGTCGTCCGCTCAGTTCCTCTGGCGGGTCAAGCCTCCGGCCAGTCGACCTGCTTGCCAACAATGGACCGAAACCACCAGCATCTATTTTCGGCTCTTATTTTAGCCTTGTCCGGGCTTCCATTCGGGCCTATACTTTAGTACATGCAAACCCTGCCGATCTCCAAGGTCAAGGACAAGCTCAACGAGCTGGTCGACGCGGCCGCTACTACCCGCGAGCAGGTCACGATCACCAAGAACGGGTCTCCGGCAGCCGTACTGATCGGGGTCGACGAATGGGAGTCGATCCAGGAGAGCCTGTTCTGGCTGTCTCAGCCTGGGATCCGCGAGTCGATCGCGGAAGCTGAGGCAGACGTAGAAGAAGGCCGGGTCTACAGCGAAGAGCAGATCCGGGCGGAGTTCAACGTGCCCAAAGGTGACCGGTGAGCTATGACGTGATCTTCGCGGCCACCGCGCGCAGGGACCTGCGCCGCATCCCGCCACGAATCGTTCCTGCGATCATCGAGTTCGTCTTTGGCGACCTCGCGCGGACACCCAGAAGGGTCGGCAAGCCGCTCAAGGGAGAACTCGAAGGTTCCCACAGCGCCCGTCGAGGCCCATACCGGATCCTCTACAACATCAACGACGCCTCGAACCGGGTCGAGATCCTGCGCGTCGACCACCGAGCCGACGTCTACCGAAACGGCTGATCGTTGGTCGGAGCCACGTCGCGATAGAACCCTGGTGGAACGACTATTGAACGGCCTGCGGATGCCGCTGAGGCTTCTCACCCCAGACAGCGGCCCGAGGCCGTAGCCAGATGGGAATCCTGCCGCGCGGGACTACGGCGGCAAAGTGCGCAGGCACAATGAGGATGTGCGACTGTTCGATGACAGTGGCCTTGCCGACGCGCTCAGCCGAGATGGTGTCCCTGCCATGAGAAAGATGGCGTATATGGCGCACAAGTGGACGACCTCCTGCGCAATCTCGACGGCGTCGGCGGGAAATACTTCTGGGCGCCGATTGCTGGCTGATGCAGTCTGTTCGCGTTTTTGCACTTACGGCAGCCAGAGGGGGAAAGCATCGATGAGGGGGCGATGATCTCGAGCTGGAACCCGAGGGTTGAACACGTCCGCGTTCCTGGGCGCTCCCAAGTCGATCAGGTAACCCAGTGCCCAGGCGGACCTTGTGGCGTCGCCCAACGTCAGCCCTGGGCCTACCCATTTGCTGGCCCTGCTCAACCAGTGAGCACATGAAGCCACCCATTGCTAGGTGTCGAAGCAGCCACTGTGGCCGAGCCTGGCATGATAAGTCCTGTTGCAGTAGAGTCCGCAACCGTCGGGTAGCACTCGGCCGAGACGAGTTCGGCCGGTAGTACCCTTCAGAACAACGCAGGCGCACTGAGGGGGGCTAGTGAGTCCCACCTCCGAAGCTCGGTCCGCGCCGGACTCGATCGCGACCACTAACCCTGTTCCTCCTGCCGTGTCCGATCAAGCCGCTCCCCGCATCGTCAGCCTTGACGTCGTCAAGGGGTTGATGCTCATCGTGAGTGTCGGAGTGGACTCCTGGCTCGGCGTCCCAGCGTGGTTCGATCATGTCGCCTGGATCGGCGTCCATCCGATGGACTGGATCTTCCCAACCTTCGTTACTCTGTCCGGGTGCGGCCTGGCTTTCGCCAATGCACGCCGAGTGCGGCCCTGGCCGGCAGCACGCCGAGTCGTCATCCTGCTTGCAGTCGGACTCGTCTACAACTACGTCGCGGTGTCCGGCGCACCTTTTCATCTGTCAGGTCTGCGCTTCCCCGGGGTCTTGCAGCTTTACGCAGGGGTCGTCATCGTCCTTGTCCTGCTCCACACTGTGGTCAAGGGGTGGCGGCAGTGGGCACTCGTCACTGTCGTCCTCGCTCTTATCGACACGGCAGTTCAGTGGGGATGGTCACTGCACTGTATTGGCGGTGCGCTCACCACCACGTGCAACCCTTCCCACGCCATCGATTACGCGGTCTTTGGGGTCAATCACCTCTATAGAAACGGCTCACTAGGCTACGACCCCGAAGGTCTGATCTCCGTCGTCGGAGCCGTCATCACCGCCTGCCTTGGTGCCGCTGTGGGCCATGCGCTCTTGGAATCTCGCAGGAGCGGTGGTAAGCCAACGTCCGTTCTGTCGGTTGGATCGATCATCCTCGGTGCCCTGGCGCTCGCTGCGGTGCTCGACGTGTTCGTCCCGGCGTTCAAGAAGCAGTGGACACCCCCATTCGCCCTCCTCATCGGAGCCTGTACTGCCGCTGTTCTCCTGGTGGCCCACCTCATGGTGGATGCAGGTCCGCCAGGGGGTGACTCACGGATCCCGACTCAGCAGGCCTGGCCACTGATTGCTCTGGGTCGCAATAGCCTCTTCGTGTACTTCGGTTCGCACGCCCTGACCGCATGGCTGAGCGTGCACAGCTATGGCCACGTGAGCTATCTGACCCACTTCACCGACACCCTTGCAGGCCATCCCGCTGTGACATTTTTCATTGTCGCCGAACTGTTCTGGATCTCACTCGCTTGTCTCCTCCACTGGAGGAAGATCTACCTGCGTCCCTAACTGCGTCGAATGGACGGTGAGCGGGCATGCGACTGCATCTCTGCGAAGCGGAGCCGGGATTGGGTTGTAGCGCCTGTCCCCAGGACTCCAGACAAGGCGTTGGCAATACCCCTTCCGACTGAAACATGCGCTCGGCTTCTTTGCTGTCTACCTCACCACGGGCGGGCGCCCACGAGCAAGCGATGACTACGGGCCCGGTTCGACGCTGAGTGACACGTAAGCGGATCCCTCATCCGGACTAGAACGCACACCCATCGCGGCAGATGAGGGCGTCCACAATTGCTCTCGTTACCTCGGGCTCACTCCTCAGGACTGCGAAATGTTCAGGGGACTGCCACAGGACCGACAGGCACATCGCGAGCTCCGTCCAGGGGGTGCCATCCGTAGGTCCAGCGGCTTCACCTAGGCCTTTCCCAAATGGAGACGGTATGTCGTTCGTCGGCCGCGATGCGAAGTGGTTCAGGTTGCGACGGACACCGGCGTACGGTTCTTTGAGCTGCCGAGGGATACAATCGTTTACGTGAGCGTCTACGATGAAATGCCCTCTCCGGGCGCTGGGCTATTGCGATACGCCCGGCTAAAGGCCGGTCTGAGCCAGTCCGAACTGGCCAAGCGAGCTGGCGTGGCCAGGACCATGGTGTCGGCCTACGAGCATGACCGTCGTCAAGCCACGCTGCCGACGTTGATGCGGCTCCTCAAAGCAGCGGGTTTCGAGCTGCATATGCAGTTGGCACCCTACGACGATCATGACGACGTGCTTCGGGAACTGGAGCAGCATCGCTCGCCGGAAGAGCGCCGGGCATGGGAGGACTACCAGGGCGCGCGCGTCGCGAAGGATCGCGCGACCGTATCGGCCGCTCTGCGGGCCCGGAAGCCGACCAAGGCGCTAGTGTGAAAGACGATCGCTTCGACCCGCTGAAGATCGTCCAAGCGCTCAACCACCGCGGCGTCGAGTACGTCGTCATCGGAGGGTACGCCGGCGAACTGCACGCTGCCGCGGTGCCTCCGACCCGTGACATCGACTTCACGCCCCGCGCCACAGCCGAGAACCTCAGACGTCTCGCGCAGGTACTCACCGATCTCGACGCCCGCATCCGCACCGAGGGGATACCCGACGGACTCCCCTTCTCCCACGACGCTGCTTCACTTGCCAACGTTGGCATATGGAACCTCACCTGCAAGTTCGGTGAGTTCGACATCAGTTTCAAGCCCAGCGGGACAGACGGCTATGAGGACCTGGTGCGCACAGCCCTGAGGGTGGACACACGAGGCGAGCAGATGCCCGTCGCCTCGTTGGCAGACATCATCCGGTCCAAGGAAGCCGCCGGCCGGCCGAAAGACTTCACGGCCCTCCCTGCACTTCAAGAACGGCTCATGGCACAACAGGGCACCTCACTCGAAGAGCAGGCAGCAGCTATGGCTCGGCGGGCCGAGGAACGCCCGATTAGCGACCGAGCCAGTGCACCGCCCAGTGCGTACGGCAAGGTGCCCTGACCGATCAGCATCGATCAGCGGGTCTCGTTTCTGGCAGCTCCGGGTCGGAACTCGTGCAGGACCCGAAAGTCACCACGGGTGCCCGGCCGGCGCTGGGGTTGGCTGAGCCGCATCTAGGCTGCGCGGATGACCTTTCTGGAGCCTGTACAGCTGACCGGGGACCTCGTGGTCCTGGACCCGCTCAGCGTTGATGATCACGACGCCCTGGTCGAGGCGGCCACGGACGGCGAGCTGTGGATGCTCACGTACACGGGGGTCCCCGGACCCGGAGAGATGCGCAGCGCCATCGACCGCTATCTCGTCCAACAGGCCAACGCCACAATGATGGCGTTCACGGTCCGGCGCCGCGACACCGGACAGGTCATCGGCATGACCACCTTTTGCAACGTCGACGCCGGGAACCGACACGTTGAGATCGGCGACACCTGGAACGCGCGGTCAGCTCATCGGACCGGTACCAACACTGAGTGCAAGTTGCTCCTGCTGGCCCACGCGTTTGAGCAGCTGGACTGCATCGCCGTGGAGTTCCGCACCCACTGGCTGAATCGGCGGTCCAGGAGGGCTATCGAACGACTGGGAGCCAAACAGGATGGCGTCCTGCGAAGCCACAAGATCCAGCCTGACGGCTCGCTTCGCGACACTGTGGTGTTCTCGATACTCCAGCACGAGTGGCCCGCCGTTCGGAGCGAGCTACGGCGACGGCTCGCTGAGCATCGGTAGATCGACTGTCGGAGGACCACGTTCAGGTTGAACCGGAACGGCCGCCGAGCGGCGATGCACACTCCCAGTCGCGCGCGCCCGAACCGACTCAACGGCGGGCACCACCGGCGTCACGTGAGTCACAGCAGAACCGAGGAGTGCGGCACGCGCGCGGTCAGGGTGCGTTGAGGTGGCGGTTCGGCACCACGCGGTGTCCGGGCAAGGTCATGATGATTCTGGCGCGTCGATCCACGCCGGTTGACCTGGCGAGGTCCACCGGACTGCGGTAGTCACCGTTTCCGGCTGGCGAGGTAGGGGGACCGTGAGTGAGCCACGCGATACGAACGTGGAGGGATCGACGAACAGTGCGGAGAACTCCGGCGCGAGGCGGTTCGGGATAGTGTCGATGAGCCCGTTCAGCGCTCCGTCTACGAAGACCGCAGGGGCCGCTCATGGCTGCGCCACTGAGCGTTCAACTCGCGGAACTGGCCTGGAGGCCGGGTGTTGTACGGTCTACCGCATGGGGGTGTGGTCTCCCGTGGATTGCACGCGGAAGATGAGATGGCGGTCGGTGGGCAACGGTAGGATCCGGTCATGTCATCGGCAGAGGAGTTGCTGCTCCCTTCGCGGCCTCCCGTTCGAGGACTGTCCCATCGGAAGACCAACTTCATGGAGCAGTTTCAGTTGAACTACGTCCGCGCGGTCGCAGCCGCAGCAGGTTATCTCAGCGGCGGTTTTTCCATCGACTATGGCATTGACCTATTTCTTTACCACAAGGCTGACTGTGCCGTTGACAAAGCCGGCATGAACCTCGGGTCGTGACCTGATGCCGCAAACTACACCGCCGTCTCGCGATCCATCGCCCACCCGGAGCGTCACCGCCGAACTCAAGGGCGATGGTGCGGATGCGAGTCCGCTGTTGGCCAGTGAGATGCGGCGCGTGCATGATCGGCTCGGTCGTTGAGGTTCGTCCTGAGGAACGGGCGACTGCCCGGAAGTGACCAGATCGTCAACGTCGAAGTCATGGACGGGACGATTCGCCGGATCGGGTCCATCGATCCGTCGATGGCTCCGGTGGAGACGATCGACCTCGGTGAACGCTGGCTGATTCCGGGGCTCTGGGATAACCATGTTCACTTCAGCCAGTGGGCGCAGACCGCCAGGCGACTGGACGTGTCGACCGCGATATCCGCGGCCAAGGCGGCCATTCTGGTAGCAGAACGGGCAGCCGCCATCCCAGTAGGCGAGAGTCTCATCGGGTTCGGCTTTCGTGACGGGCTGTGGCCGGATGCGCCGAGCCGTGAACTGCTGGACGCGGCGGCCGGCCCCATCCCGGTGGTCTTGGTCAGTGGTGACCTGCACTCCTGCTGGATGAACTCGATGGCACTCGCGCGATACGGCTTTGCGAATCACCCGACCGGGTTGCTCCGCGAGGACGACAGTTTCGCCGTTCTGCGTGCCCTTGACACCGTTGCCGACCTGGTGATGGACGGCTGGGTCGACGAGGCGGCCCAGATGGCGGCATCTCGTGGCGTAGTCGGAATCGTCGATCTGGAGATGACGTGGTCTCTCGATCCGTGGGTGCGCCGAATCGCGGCCGGCACTGATGTCCTCCGGGTCGAGTTCGGCATCTACACCGAACACCTCGATCGCGCGGTGGGTCTCGGGCTTCGCTCCGGCGGTGTGATTGAGGGCACCGACGGGTTGCTCACGGTTGGTCCGTACAAGGTCATCAGCGACGGCTCGCTCAACACCCGGACGGCGTATTGCTTCGACGAATATCCGGGGCTGGAAGGCCGAGGCGCTTCACACGGGCTACCCACGGTGTCGAAGGACCAGCTACTTTCACGCATGCGAATGGCGACCCAGGCTGGGATTCGCCCGGCAGTGCACGCCATCGGCGATCACGCCAACGGCATAGCCCTTGACGCTTTCGAGGAGCTTGGCTGCACCGGAAGCATCGAGCACGCTCAGTTGCTTGCGGCGGCAGACATTGCACGCTTCGCGAAACTCGGTGTGGTGGCCAGCGTGCAGCCCGAACACGCCATGGATGATCGCGACGTCGCCGACCACTATTGGGACGGGCGCACCGAGCGCGCGTTCATGTTTGCCAGCCTCCTGAACGCGGGTGTTGTACTTTCGCTCGGTTCCGATGCCCCGGTGGCACCGCTCGATCCCTGGGTGACCATGGCTGCTGCCGTCGGCCGCACGCGGGATGGTCGGGAACCGTGGCACGCCGAGCAGGCCATTTCCCGACAGTCAGCGCTTGCCGCGTCCGCGCGCGGACGACACGTGGTCGCAGTCGGAGACGTGGCCGACCTGGCGATCTGTGGGATCGATCCGTTCGCCGCATCTGTTGCCGACCTGAGACGGATGCCCGTGGCCGCGACGCTACTCGGCGGCCGCTTCACGCACAACGCACTCTGAACCGGTTGGCCCAGGGGTTTCTTCGTCGGATGCGGTTGGCGACCCGGAGTGGCGCGCCCCGAGGTCGGTCAGGCCGGGTTGAAGGTGAGATTGCTGAAGGAGCCACGACCATGACTCGGACGACCGCTGCTGGCGGCACCTGCGACGCCCGAACCAGCCTATTCGCGGCACCTGGTCACCGAACCCGGCCTCGGCTACCGCTTCGAACCCGCAGAGGCAAACGTCCAACAACCACTTCCGACACGACCGCACATCGGCAAGGTCGCGCCCGTCGCTGATGTGAGTGCGTTCAGATGACGCGGGTGGGACGTGCGTGTGTCCGGCAAAGGATCGGTGACCGGGCGTCGTTCTACGCGTTCCGCATGACCAAAGCCCCGCCAGGGGGGCAGAAGCACTCGGCATGTTCCGGGGCAGTTCGATGCGAAAGAGCACCCAGACGCTTGCCAGCTTGGTGTCAGGCTGTCTGTGGGGCCGGCCGGACGGCGCGGTTGCGGCCCTTGGCGCCATACCAGGCGTCGTCGAGCGTGACTGTCTGGAGGTGGCGACTGCGGATGATGTCGATGATCGGCCCATAGAGGTGGGTCACGGTCGAATAGTTGGCATGTCCGATAACGACGGCCTGCGGTCGGAGCCATTGCTTGGCCAAGTCGAGCAGCACGGCCTGGGTGATGAGCCCGGAGTCGCCGAACGTGCCGTACCACGTGGTAATTGAGGTGTAGCCGAGGTTGGCGGCGAGACTGTCGACGTATCTGTTGCGGTCACCATACGGTGGGCGGATGAAGGGCTTGCCCGTCACGCCGAACGTGTTGTTCAGGAGCTTCTCGCACCGGGTCAGCTCGCTCTCGATCTTGCGGCCACTGCACCGTGTCAGGAAGGGGTGGGTCCAGGTGTGGTTCGCCAGCTGGATCTGCCCGCTGTCCACCAGGGGACGCAGCTTGTCCTTGTGCTTCGTCCATGAAGGGTAAGAGCCGGTAACGAAGAACGTGAACCGTACGCCGGTTGCGCGGGCGAAGTCGATGTATGGCGACACCACCTCGGCGCTGATGCCGTCGTCGATGGTAAGCGCGATGTTCTTGCCAGAGCCGTCCAGGTGAGTGATGTGACTGGGCGGACCGCCGGGCACGACCGGCAAGTCCGGCTGCGCGGTCTGGATGAGCCCAAGCCGGTGGCCTGAGGCGTCAGTGGAGATGCGTAGATGGCTGGCCTTGTGTGTCACTGCGGGGCCCGGGCCAACGGAAGCCATTGATGGTTGCTCGGCTCCGCCCGGCTGCGCCATCGGGGACGCGCAACCGCTCAACGCCCCCGTCGTTCCTGCCGCCAGCGCCATCATGAAGGTCCGACGATCCATGAACGCAGTAGGTGCCCCGCGGACCGTTGCGGCTACTATCTGGCGGTCCGCCAGCCGGTTTCGATCTCGGCTGATTCTGTGTCGGATACCGATCGCTCATCGACGACTTCCGTGGCGCTCAGGCAATTGAGGACGCCAGGTATTCCGCGCCGGTGGACGGCCGGTCCATGGTCGGGCGGGACGGCACATAGCCACTGGTCATCAGCGGCGATGAGATGATCATGTCGGCAGTCGCCAAGTTGGTGGCCACCGGGACGTTCCACAAGGTGGCGAGGCGAAGCAGCGCCTTGACGTCAGGGTCGTGGGGCTGTGGCTCCAGCGGATCCCAGAAGAAGATCACCATGTCGATGTCGCCCTCGGCGATCTTGGCACCGATCTGTTGGTCCCCGCCGAGCGGACCCGACAGGAAGCAATGCACCTTCAGACCAAGTTCGTACTGGAGCATTGTCCCGGTAGTTCCGGTGGCGAAGAGCTGATGATGACGCAGTTGGCCCACGTTGAACTCGGCCCATCCCAACAGCTCGACTTTCTTGTTGTCATGCGCAACCATCGCGATGCGACGGCTGATCTGCGGCTCTTCGAAGTCGTGCATGAGATTCCTCTCT
>CABEBH010000481.1_pt1 | contig 10640 bp, 11 predicted proteins | sample 3422331 | NCBI WGS metagenome assembly CABEBH01 (sample SAMEA5534345, study PRJEB31848) | metagenome | biome: tundra; feature: field; material: soil | place: USA | collected 2013-05 | depth 0.45 m | reverse complement strand
CGGTCGACAAAATACGTCCTCAACTACCCGAATTGAGTGCGTCTGCGGATCCATCGATTGGGTCTCAGCCTTGAAAGTTAGTACCTCTAGCCGACCCGGAACACCGGATGATCCTTGGGGTCGGGCAGCTTCGTGAAGTACGGCCCTATATGGCTCCCCGCGACCTCGCGGTACTTGGCGATGATGTCCCCCCGTTCGTCGACTGGGACCTCGCTCGCGTGGAAGACCTCGGTCTGCCCCTTGCTGCTCAACTCGCCCTGGCCGGCGGTTCGGAGATTGCGGACCCAGTCGGACTCGCCATATGGGGAAACCAGATAGCGGCTCTGGCCGACCTCGACGGGAATAACCGGGACCTTGCGAGGCTCACCAGTGCGGCGGCCAACGACGGTGAGGGTGGCGACGCCGCGGGCGCTCATCCGCATTGCCAGCGGATTGGCCAGGTGCCGGGTGAAGGCTGGTGGCTTCAGATATGTCATGGCGATCCTTTCGGTGAGTGAATCGGTTCACTGAGGTTGCCACCGGCACCGGTTGGTACGTCGGTGTCGTGCGCGGCGGAACTTGGACGTCGGCGTTGATGCGCCCGGCGATTGTGTGCACCCAGTAGTCGTCGGGAACTCAGCGACGGCCCGTCCGAAGCCCGTCGAACAGTCGGTGATCAGAAAGACGTGCGCCGTCACCGCACCTTCTTCTCCATGGTGTCCACCCCAGCGGGGAGGGCGCGTTCTGCACCAGCCCGGGTCCACTGCTTCGTCCGAGCCGGTAAAGGTTCCAGCCGACGGCGCCCATCCAGATCGGCAGGAGCACCCCGTAGAAGACGTAGAAGCCCTCGAATACCATCCTCAAAGCCTCGGCGGAGATGCCGAGGACACCGGTGGCGACGCCCAGGTAGGCCACAGCCTTGGGGAAGACGCCCTTCAGCATCACGATGGAGACGATCAGCATCCCGACGGCCATCAGCGGGCCCACGACCACCGTGGTGCGATTCTGGGCGATCAACGTCTCGGCGGCCGTCGTAAAGACTGCGCGTCGGGCGGGATCGGCAGCGGCCATGAACTGGTCACTGAGATAAACCAGCGCGGGCGCTCCGGTGGTCGTGACCGGGATGGCCAAGCTGAGCGCCCAGGCGCTGCCCCCGACCACCGCACCCAGAGCCGCGAGACTCTTCTCCAGGTTCTTGAGGGCCGGATAGAGAGCGAGGTAGGTGACCATGGCGAAAAGGCCGGGCACCAGCCAGAGTTGCTCGTAGACGATGTAGAGGGTCCGGTGGGCTGCGATGTAGCTCAGTGTGGCGGTCCCGCCCGCCGTCGGCGGGGGCGGTGTGGCGATGGCGAGGGCGATGGCAGCAACAGTCATCGCGACGAAGATCCAGGCGGAAATGCCGCCAATCCGGTAGAGCAGGTGCCACGACGGATCTGGTCCTGCGATTCCCACACTCTGTGACCTGTCTGTGTTCATGGGTTTGACCATCCTGATCACCATCCTCCGGTTCTGCCGTGAGATGACCGGCGAAGCTCAGCGGCGAGCAGTCGCGGAGCGAACCGTCGAGTGAGGTGGCGATGCGTGCCTCATCGTCAGAATCGATGATCCGCAAACCCTCGTCCGGTCTTGACGCGGTACACACTGTCCGTGGCCATTCCCCCGGGTGGGGCTCCGCTGTCGCCATCGGCTTTCTACCTCCGAACTCAACTTGTACCGAACACGCCCGCGTTACAACAAACAGACGTCCACGACACTCGCCTTCTCACAAAGGTGCGCATGGCGTCCCGACGCAGGGAAGGGACCTTGGTCCCGCGAGCGAAAGTGAGCCACGCGTCGACCGTTAGGCAAGACCACACAACCGGAGACGCCAAAAAGGGCGCGGGCTGACCGCAAGCACTCGCACTCTCGTAGCCACTGATCGGGCGCGGTCGCCACCTGCTTGGGTCCGCCCCCTATTGGGAAACCGTGACCGGACGCATCGGAACCGAGCCCGCTGTCCGTAGGACGATCGTGTTGCGGAACAGGCGACCTGCCAAATAGTCCTGTTACAACCGTGCCGTTTGCCGCTGCGAGTCACACGTGGGACCGCCGCCGTGTGTCACATATTCGGTCGTCACTGAGTCGCTGTCCGGCGCTGGTCAGCGGTAGACGTCGCGGCGGTGACCAACCCGCACGACGAGGACCCGTAGGACGTCATCCTCGATCGTGTAGATGATCCGGTAGTCCCCGACCCGCACACGCAGGTAACCGGGGCGATCCTTCAACGCGCGAGCACCAGGCGGGCGCGGGTCCGCGGCCAGTTTCAGGACCGCGCCACGAATCCGGGCACGCATCTGCGGATGGACCTTGCGCAGGTCCCGCTCGGCCGCCGGCAGGACCTCGATCGCATAGGTCACGTCCAGCCCAGGTCCTTCATCACCTGCTCCCAGGGGATGGGCGTACCGCCCTCGGCCAGCGCGGCGTCGACCGCAGCTGCGTCCTCGAGTTCTTCCATGGCCTCCATCATCTGGTCGTATCGCTCTGGGCTGACCACGACAGCGGTCGGGTGTCCGTTGCGCTCGAGGATCACGGCCTCGGTCTGCGCGGTCTCGATTGCATGAGTGAGGTTGGCCCTGAAGTCGGTGATCTTGAGCGTGGTCATTCTCAAAGTGTACAGATCACACCTGAAACTGTACAGATGGGCTTAATGCCTCAAACGACAGGGCCACGCAGGCGATGAGAACTCGGAAATCGACGGCACCCGCAGGCTCAACCCACGCACCTTGCGCCGCTAATCGACAACGCTTGGCCCTGCTCGGGCAGGGGTGGGTCGTCGCCCGTCCCACGACCTGACCCCAACTCCAGGGCCAGGGCCCGTCGCTACCGTGAACCTATCGTCGCCGACGGCGCGGCCTTTCCGGCGATCCCCACCGCACCGTGAGGAACGGCATGGCTCAGTTCAAGATCTATGGTCGGCGGCGGGTCCTGGCCCCGCTGCGGTTGGCGATGTCCGACGTCGTGCACGGCTGCGCGGTGGACGTCCTGGGGCTACCGCCGGACAAGCGCTTTCACCGATTCTTCCCCATGTCCGCGGTGGACTTCCCGACCCCGGCGGGGCGGACCGAGCGATACACCATCATCGAGATCGTGATGTTCGAGGGTCGCAGCGTGGCGACGAAGAAGGCCTTCTTTACGCGGCTCTACGGTGATTTCACTGAGCGTCTGAACATCGACCCGCAGGACCTCGAGATCTCCATCGTGGAGACGCCCCAGCACGACTGGGGTATCCGTGGCCGGGCCGGGGACGAACTCGTCCTGACCTACGACGTCGCGCGATAGTCCCGTTTCCCTGCGCGGCGCCTTGACTTCGAGCGCGCTCCAGCACCGATCCTTGAGCCCTCCACACGCAGGGTCATTGCGTAGTCGGATTCCCGCGGGCGACGAGGGCGATGGCGTCCTCGGGGTGGCGGGCGTGGTGTCGTAGGGCGCGCGCGATGCTGGTGTGTCCTGCCAGCCGCAGGAGGCTGATGATCAGGTCGCGGCAGACGGCCAGGGCGTGAGGGCCGGCTCCTGTTCCGGCTTGGTGGAGGTCCTCGCCGAGAGTCACGTCGCGACCCAGTGGAGCCGGTTCTCGATCGGCGTGCGGACCGGCCTCTTCGCGGGCGCTCAAGGCCACTGGGCGGCCGTCGTGGACATGCGCTCAAGCAGAGCGGACGCTTGCACCGACCGTCTGCCCGGTGGTGTTGAGCTGTCGCTGACGGGGCCATCGGGCGGACCCGTCGTGCTGGGAAGTAACGAGGTGCTCGGGACGTGCTTGTCGCGGCTGCGACCTCGTGCGACGGCCTCTTCGAGAGAGGGCAGCACCACGACGAGGTGCGTCGGGAGGCCGTTGAGCATTGGCTGCCAGACGTCCTCGGCGTCGGCGGGAAGCATGACGTCGTCCACGGCGACGTCTATCCCGGACTCGGCGAAGGATCGCACCAGAGCGCACGTCGCGGTGACGGACGCTTGCCACTGTTCGGCCTGCCCGGGCTCCCCGACGGCCCGCCGGTCCACAAGTCCTTGCACGAGCAGACCCCTGACGGTGTCCAGTTGGACGTGGGCGGCGACCAGCCGGGTATGGCACCACGCCCGAGCAAGAGTGGACTTGCCAGCGCCAGCCGGCCCCGCCAACAACTTGCGTTCACGACAACCAGCATGCGGGTCGTGCCCGATTGGGGGACTCAGGCCTCATCAGGGGCTGCTCGGTGGCGGTCGGGTGTCCCACAAGACGATCGGCATACGACACAGCGGAAGGTGATCGGCCACGCCACCCGGACAAGTCGATTTGCGTCGGTTGTCGTTCCCTGACCGGCACAGCGTGGACCCATTCGTCAGCGTCCAGGTCGAGGTGCTTTGGGCGTCAGTCAGCGTTGGTCGAACTTCGTCCCCTGTCCACCCACGTGGGTCCAGCTCATGGCCTAGCGACGGCGCATGAACCTTCGGGATGGTGAGCCCGTGGGCGCCACGTCGACGCGATGGACGGGAGGGACCGCAGGCGGGACTCGACCGCAGGCTGTGGCTATCTCGGCCGCCGCCTGAACCGAGCGGGCCCCGTCCTCCTGGGGAGAGGACGGGGCCCGCTGGCCTGAGGGAGTCGAAGGGTTAGCGGTCGCCGCCCGCGGTCGGGCCGGCAGGCACCTCGCCGGGGGTCAGGATGCGGCTTTCTCCGGGGTAGGGCTGGGTGAAGCCGTGGGCGGCGTACCAGATCGCGCGGTTGAGCTGGGCCGGGTTGGCGCGGTCGGGGCCTCGCCAGTCTTGCTTGGCTGACCACTGGGCCCACGCCTTGGCGGGGCCGGCGAGCTGGGCTGCGGGGGTGTTCATGGTGTCCAGGGGGATCTGGTTCGGTCGAGCGGTGTATCGGGAGTTGTTTGGGTGGTTGGTGAAGGCCGCGTACATAGGTTCGGCGGCCAGGTCCATCTGGGTCATCGGGGGCAGGGCGAGGATCTGCTCGATGGTGCGTACGACGTTGAGCTGGGTGTAGAAGTTGTGCACGACTGCGCCGCGGGTCGCGTACGGGCTCCAGACCAGTGTGGGGTTGCGGTGCCCGTCGACGTGGTCGACACCGTCTTGGCTGTCATCTTCCATGACGAACACTGCCGAGTCCTTGCCGAACTTGCTGTGCGAGATGCTGTCGATGATCCGGCCCAGTGCGAGATCGTTGTCGGCGACCATGGCTGAGGGGGTGGGAAAGCCGGGGGAGGTGCCGGCGGTGTGGTCATTCATGATCGTCATGAGGTTCAGCTGGGGCAGTGTGCTGGTCTGCTCGGCAGCGTGCAGGTCCTTCTGGAACAGGTCGGCTCGGTGCTGGTCGGGGATCTGAAGCTGGAAGCCGGGGAACTGAGGTTGCAGGATCTTGGTCAGGGACGGCACGTCGGTTGAGGCATGGTAGGTGTCCTTGGGGATGGTCGCGGCGCCGCCCTTGCCCTGCTCGGCCAGGGTGTTCTGGTACCACTGGGTCCAGGTGTGGGCGTCGGTGGCACCGGCGGCGTCGGTCCATTTGTTGGTGTACTCGCCCCAGTCCTTGGCGCTGACGCCATGGCGGGCGGCGTTGTCCCACAGGAATCCGGTGCCGGTGTAGGCCAGCGGGTCGCCGCCGTTGTAGGGGTAGCTGCGGGTGTAGTTGCCGATCGAGCGGGTGAGGTACTCGTCGACGAATGCCTGAGTCAGCCACTGGTGGCCATCGGCGGACATCGTTCCCGACGAGTAGATGTTGTCCAGCAGCGGCCCTTCGGCGGCCAGGGCGTGATTGTTCGGGGTGGTGGTGCTGCCGAACTGGGCCAGGGCGGCAGCACCGTTACCGCGGGGGTCGTCGCCGAGGACCTGGTCGTAGGTGCGGTTCTCCTTGACGATCAGGAACACGTGCTTGATCGTCGAGGGGTCGCCGTCGCGGCGTGGAATGGCCACGGGCGCCGTGCCCTTCGCGCCGCGGGACTCCTGCTGGGCCCGCCAGGCGGTCCACTGGTTGTTCTGCCACACCTGCTTGGTGTAGTTGGGCATCTGGTCCGGTTTGGGGATCGGGACGGTGCTGACCAGTCCGACGTCGGAGTACACGGTGTGCCCGGTGACCGGCGTGGTACCCGGGTCTGCGCTGTGGGTCGTCTCGGCCCCCAGCGACCCGACGCCCTTCTGTGCCGCCACTACGAGTTGCCCGAGTGTGCTGTCGAGCTGCACGGTGCCGGGGTACCACCCGGTAGGAATCAGGCCCTGGAAGCTCGCCGGTTCTTGCGGGCTTTTGTAGCTGTAGACGGCGACGGCGTTCGCAGTCCCGAGGCTGACGGCCAGATGGGTCTGGTCGAGCATGGTCAGTGCGTTCGGCGAGCTGCCGATGGGCGCGCCAGGCAGCGGGTTGACATTGATGGTCTGCCCGACCTTGCCCGCCGTGGTGTCGATCACCGAGATGGTGTCGGAGTTGGAGTTCGCGACGAACACGTCCGAGCCGTGTGCCAGCAGCGCGGAGGGGGCCAGACCCACCTCGTAGCTGCGCACGACTGTTCCGTTTGCGGGGTCGACCTCCGAGACCGTACCGGTGGAGGGCGAGCCGTTGTCGGTGTTGGCGACGATGTCGGTGCCGTAGGAGGAGTTGGTCCGGTCCCCTGCTTGAGCAGGGCGGCCGCCCTGGTTGGCCACGAAGGCGTGGCCGCCGACGACGACGACGTCGCGCGGGGCATTGCCGACGTGGATCTGACGCACGAGCGTGCCGGTCGCGGTGTCAAGGACCGCGAGCATGTTGGTTCCGTTCAGCGTCACCAGGATCTGCTGCCCGCCGGGGGTGTAGGCCAGCCCGGCGGGGATCGGCTTCTTGCCGTTCGCGCTCGGCAGCGCAACGGCCACGGGCTCGGACAGTGTCCCGTCGGGCGCGACTGTGAAGCGCAACAGGTTACCGGGCTGTGCGGCCCAGAGGGTCTTCCCGTCCGGGGAGTACAACAGGCCGCCGTACGATACGTTGCCGCTGCCGGTCCCGGCAGGTGGGGAGTACTGCTGTAGGACCTTGTGCCCGACCAGGTCGGTGACGGTGAACAGGCCCTTGCCGTCCCAGGTCTCGTTGACCGCGGTGAGTCCGTCCGGGCGCACTGCCAGGGACAAGGGGCGACCGCTTTGCTCCACGCTCGACCCGGCCGGAGTTACCAGCTGGTTGGTCGCGGTCAGAACGGATCCGTCACTCTGTCGCCCGATCAGACGCTGACCCCATCCGCTGTCGGCAGCCGCGTACGCCGTACCGCCAGCCGCCAGCATCAGCGCGGCTGCCGGAATGGCCACGCCCTTACGCAGTAGTTTCTTTTCCATACTGTGTGTCTCCTTGATCAACAACTCGATGGCTTCTGTCGAGGAAAGTCGACGATCCGGACAAGCCACGACATCCACGACATCCACGAGCGGAGCCGACCAAACCAACCCGGAAGGTGCGAACAGCCCGAAGATGGACGCCTGACAACAACTGAGCGCGACCGGGAAATGGACAGCAATGGAACGCGAGCGGGCGAAACGGCGCGGTGGCGGTGCGGTGACGGCGCGGTGGCGGCGCGGTGACGCACCCACCCCCCGGTGCTTCACCACAGCCGTTCCCCGAGACGCTAAGACCGAAGGGTGGCGGCGCGCCCTGAACGGCCGGCGCGGGCATCTGAGCTCCGCCATCCCCCTTCGTTGGAAGCTCCATGAGCCTGTGATCTTGCGTAGTCGCAACACGTTGCTCTGGGTGCAACACGACCCGCTGGATGATTGCTGGCCCGCTCGACCAGGCTCGGGATGCGACAACGTAGCCGTCGAAACTGGGGATCGATTCCCTCACAGCGACGGTCCGGTCAGGCAACATGGGCTGCAGTGTGACGAGATTTCGGCAAGTGCCGTAGGAGGTTGGTCTAGCGGGACCGCCGAACAGGCCGAACGGATGTGGGCGCGGAAAGGCGCTGCTTGAGAAATTGGTAGGCGCGTTCGCGCATCAGAGGCGTAAAGACGTGACCGCCGTCGTAAAGGGCCAGCTCAACGTTGTCCCTTTAGCGCGTGGCGGGCGTTGGCGAAGACGTCTTGGGCTCCACGGCTCCATCTGTCGTCAGTGGTCGCTGAGATCAGCAGGGCCGAGTCTTGAAAGCAGGCGATGACGTCGTCTACGTCGTGGTACTGGGCGAAACCCGGAACGACGAACTCGGCCTGCAGGCCGGTGTCGTGGGTGAACGACAATCGGTACGGAATACACCCGCAGTTGGAGACCGATGCCCTGATGCGTTGGTCGAATGCCGCTGCCCAGAGGGCTGCTCGACCACCGTAGGAGTGTCCGATGAAGCCGATCCGCTCGAAGTCGACCTCTGGGCGTGAGACGAGGTAGTCGAGGGCAACGGAGATGTCGTGAAGGCAAGAGGCAAGTAATGTCTGCCCGCGGACCAGGCGGGTCGACAGCTCGAACCATGAGATGTTTTCGCTTCGGCCTGGGCTCCAGTTTCGTTCCTCGAAGCCGATGGCGTCTGGAGCGATAGTGATGAAGCCTTGTTCGGCAAGCTCACTGGCGTACGCCTGGTCAGGGTCACCGGCCAGCCCGACAACCTCACTCTTTCCAAGAGCGAACTTGCCAGCGTGCTGATGATGGCAAAATACTGCCGCCGTGGGCGTCTCGGCCTCCTTGGGCACGCATACGAATGCCGTGACCCGCTCTCCTGGAGCGACCGAGTAGCGGATCTTCCATCGGATGTAACTACCGCAATCCACCTGCTCCATCTCTTCCGCGTCGAGCTCAACGTGAGCAGGGGAGGGTCCAAGGAAAGCCTTGATGAGTCCAAGTGAGGGACTTTCAGAAGCGATCGCCATGGCCCATAGTCCCGCGGCGTGCCCGGTCGCACAAAGCGATCGGTCTGCGGGCATGGCGTGTTCGAAGCGATGGGTGCGTTGAGCCGGGCGCGGCCTCGGGTCCCAATCCCCTGACGGCACACTGCCTGGACCCGACTTCGGTGGCCAACCACCAGATGTTCCACCCGCTCGTCCCATCCGAGATGGCGGGCGCCCTCTGCGGCCGGCAGGCCACGACCCTCCGGGACCGACGATGCTGATGAGTTGCTGGTCGATACAGTCGCGCCGTGACCTCTTTGGCTTCTTGTGCGGCGCGGCCGCTGTTCGTCTCTGATCTGGATGGAACACTGCTGCGCCCTGACGGAACCCTCGGCGACCGGACGGTCCGCGTGGTCAACGACCTGATCGCCGCCGGCGGACTGTTCACCTACGCCACCGCCCGCTCTTTCACCTCGGCGTCGCGTGTCACCGCAGGCCTGAAGCTTGAACTGCCGGTCATCACCTACGCCGGCGCGGTGATTGTGGATCCCCGCTCCGGTCGGCCGCGCAAAGCGGCGATACTGCCGGGCGAAGTGGTGCGCGCTGTTCAACTGGCGACGGCGGCTGCGGGATCGGTGCAGCCGATCCTGTTCGCCATGCACGCCGGCCGCGATCGTGTGTGCTGGCTGACCGAGCGCAGCACCAGGTTCGTCGAGGCCTTCCTCAGCCGCAGACGACATGACCCCAGGTTGTTCCCGCTGAGCAGCTGGGCGCAGATCGAGGATGACAGCGTCTTCTACATTTCCCTCATCGGAGAACACGAGCAGCTGCAAAGGCTGCGCACTCAGCTCCGAGCCGACCTGCCACGCTGTCATGTGGTGCTCACCGAAGACGTCTACACGCCCGGCGAGTATTGGTTGGAACTCACCTCGCTGACAGGCACAAAAGCCGTCGCCCTGAACACAGTCCAGGTCGAGGTCCAAGCCGATCGCCTCGTGTGCTTTGGCGACAACCACAACGACCTACCCATGTTCGAGATCGCTGATGTATCGCTGGCCGTCGCGAACGCCACCCCTAAAGTCAGACGTGCCGCGACGGTGACCATCGGCGGCAACGCAGCCGAAGGCGTCGCAGAGTGGCTGGCATTGAACACGCAACTGGGAAGCTGACCCGCCGGAGGACGATGGCGAACCGGCGACGTGGCCCTGCCCCGTCGTGGGAGCCGCGTTCCACTCCCGCAATGCTCCTACCGCTCGACAGGCTCCAAGTACCGGATGGGCTTGCCCAGCCCCATCGCGATCTCGATCTCGCTACGAGTGCTCTCACCAACGTAGCCACCGACGTTGATGACCAGGACCTCGTCAGCCATCTCAATCTTGTGCCGATGTAGCCGCGCGAGCCCGGCAAGTGCATCGGCCCGCTCGAACGCGCTCATCCCTGCAAGCGCCACATTGTCACCGACGTGCGTGCTCCCGATGCTCAACACCACCCGCCCGGCCAACGTCTCAGCAAGTCCCGCCCGGTCGAACGCATCCAGAAAGCGGGTACTGCCGCACAGACCCACCACCCGTGGCTCAGAACCCATGAAGTGAACCTACCCACTCTCAACATCCACGTCCGTCGAGGGCCGAAATCCACGACGACAGGTAAGGCCAGAACTTGACGAAACCCGGGCGGGTGGTGTTGAGCATCGGGCAACGGGACGATCAAGGCGGCGACAAGCAGCGGTCACGTGCTCCGCTGACCGATCGCTCATCGACGCGAGGTAATCCATGAACGTGGCCGGTTTGTCGATTCTTCCTTGCAGGCATGGCTCTTCGGGATCTGCTGCGCGCATTCTTCGTCATCGACTCGTGCCCCAACATTCGACTTGGCCCGCCACCGCT
>CABEBH010000472.1_pt1 | contig 10775 bp, 9 predicted proteins | sample 3422331 | NCBI WGS metagenome assembly CABEBH01 (sample SAMEA5534345, study PRJEB31848) | metagenome | biome: tundra; feature: field; material: soil | place: USA | collected 2013-05 | depth 0.45 m | reverse complement strand
CAGGCCGGACTTCCGCAGATGATAGGCACATGATCGCCTGAATATGGGCGCTGGCCTGCGCAAACGCAGTTCTGCTGGGTTGGGGTCGTGTTACTACAGCGTGCTGGGCGTCGGGGGGTTGCTCAGCTGGTGGGGGTGGTGGTGAAGTCGAAGAACCGTGGTGGTTCGGGTAGCTCGAGGGCGTCCAGGATGGTCTTCTGGCCGGGAGTCAGAGCAGAGCGTTGGGCGACCGTGCCTTGTGGGGTGGCCAGGGTGACCAGGTGCATCCGGTCGAGCTCGTGGCGCAGGTTGCGCCAAGTGTCGCCGGTGGTGTTCTCGGCGACCCGGATCAGTAGCAGCGCCAGCCAGCACAGTTGGATGTGGGCGCGGATCCGGTCTTCGCGGTAGTGGAACACCGGCCGCAGGCCCAGGGCACCTTTCATGTCCCGCCAGCCGCGTTCGACCGCGAGCAGCTGCTTGTACGCTGCGGCCAGATCGTCGGGGGTCAACGTGGTGTCGGAGGTGCGCAGCAGCCATTTGCCGTCCAGGTGCGCTTCCCGTTTGGCGGCACCATGGTCAATGCGTAGCAGCCCGGCCTTGGTGCGGCGTAGGTAAGGGCGCAGGCCCGGTTTGGTCTTCAGGGACCCGACGAGCTCGTCGCGTTTGCGGGCGGTCCAGGTGTCCGAGCCGTCGATCAGGTGGCGCAGGTGGGCGATGAGGTTGTCCCGGACGACTGCGTCTCGTTCGCCTTGTTCGGGGTTGTGGCAGACCACGAACCGCTGGGTGCGTGCCCCGTCGTCGCCGTCACCGTTCCCGCCGGGCGCGACGTGGATCTCCTTGACCCGCAGGTTGCCCGCGACGGTCGCGTACCGGCCGGGTCGGGCTAACGCGGCGGCGGCTTCGGTGTTGGTGTGGCGTAGCTTCTCGGCGTGGATGTAGTGCCCGCCGCCACGGGTCAGGTAGGCCCGGTTCGCGGCGGAGGCGAAGCCGCGGTCGGCGACCCAGACCATCCGGTGCAGGTTCCACCCGGTCAGGTCGTCTTTGACCTTGCGGATGATCGCGGTGTCGTTCTCGTTGCCGGGGAACGTCCAGCACCGGATCGGGGTCCCGTCCTTGGTGACGGCCATCGCGATGACTACCTGCGGCAGGTCGGTCCGGAAGTCCTTCGAGTGCCCGAACGCCCGCTTCGCCTGCTCGACCGGCCGGCTCACCCCGTCGTCGTCGACGGTGTCGGCCAGGTCCGCGACCTGGTCGGCACCCTCAACCTCCCAGTATGTGCTGGTGGTGTCGACGAAGACGATGTCCAGGTCAAGGTTGAGCAGGTGCGCGACCGAGGCGAACACCTCGGCGGCGATCTCGTCCAACGCCGCGAGCAGGAAGTCCATCCCGCGGTAGGCCTGGTCATCAGTGAACCCCGCGCAGCCTTCGATGGCGACCCTTTCGGCGACCCACCCGGTCGCGGCCAGCTTGCTGCCCGGTTCCAGGGCGCGTTGTGCGACCAGGGCAAAGATGACCCGCTCGACCGCGTCGCCGTCCAACCGGCGCCGCTTGGCGACCCGGCGGATTGCCGCCCCGATCCCGAGGCGTTCCCACAACCGGTCCAACGTCCAGGACCCACCCATCCGGCGGGAGTCCAGGACCTCCACCTCGACGTCGTGGGCTGCGGCCGCGGCCTGCTCCGGGGTCAGGAACCGGGAGATCGAGGACACCAACCGGGCCAGGGCGTCGCGGTCCACGGTGTCGGCCCGACCGAAGTTGTGGATCACCTTCGCCACAGGGGTCCCCGTGTCCGGGTGCCGCTCGTTGTGGGCGAGCTGCAGGTAGGACACCACCGACCCGTCCCGGTTCGTCCGCCGCGTCTCCCGCAGGTACATGCCTACACGAAATCACGCCTTCGTGCCCCATGTCGAGCGACACGCCACAAGTCGTGTGCCTACACGATTTCGCCGATCACCGACCCCCGCAAGCCCCTGACCAGGCCAGATACCCTCCGGAAATCCCGAATATGCCTACGAACTGCGGAAGTCCGGACAGGGCCGGGCTCACCGGTCATCACTGGCAGGTGCTCAGCGCGATCCTGTTCCGCGAAGCCGGCACCCACCCTGACGTTCGCGAGCACCTTCGCGGCCTCTACGCCGCGCTGATGGAGCTCACCGAATCAGTCCTGGCCGTTGCCAGTCCACGGAAGTCGGACCCTGGTCAAAGGAAAGCGGCCGCCGGTACCTTCGTGGCCGTGCTGTTACATCAGGCCAACTCCCAGCGGTTCGACGGCCTGGCGCCAGACCTCGGCGCCACTGCCGAGATCGTCTCGGGCGCACTGCTGGCCCAGCTGGACTGACGACAGGTTCTCGTGGCCGTTCAGCATTGGCAGATGGCACAATCACGATCTGTTCGTAGGTGTCCAAGTCGATACGTTCGACGCGTCAGTCAGCGTTGCCAGTACCAGGCGGGACCTCAGGTCATCGCGTGAAGGAGACCATTCATCGACCCTTTCCTTTGTCCTTCACCGTGTCGACCCCTTCGACACCTCAATGGACGCCGCCCGAACGTCCTTCGCCAATCCCGAGCTGCCGGGCGCGACGCAGCGGGGCGGGTCAGGGGTGAGCCCCGCGTCGAGTGCTACGAATAGCTCTGCCTGGGGGTTATGGCACGCATGGTTTCCAGGGAGCTGCCGGATCTGAGCGCCGCCGATGGCGGCAGGTGGCAGAGTGGCTCGGCGGTTGTCGAGTCGATACGCCAGAGCGCCTACCCCAGGACCGCGAGGAGGTCTCTCATGATCGATTCGGTGTCCCTGCCGCTGTCGGGGATGAGCACGGCCGCCGCAAGATGGCGTGCGGGCACGACCGCCAAAAGTGACGTGTAGCCCGGGTCCAGACCGCTATGGCCGTAGGTGGCGTCTGGGGACAGCCCCATGAACACCATGGTTCCCAGGCCGTAACCGTGACCTGGAGCGACACTGCCCGTTGAAGGTTGGGTCATCATCGCGCGCACCGACTCGATGGGTAACAACCGCCCGCCGTAGAGCTGATATCCCCATTTGGCCACTGTCGCCGCATCCGCAGCAATACCTGCGAACGAGTCCAGTCCTGAGCGAGCCAACACCCGAGACGGAAGGTACCCATCGGGTGTGACGCGGAGGCTGTGTGGCGGGGCGGCCACCGGTGGTGTCGGTCGTTCGGCGTCCTGGGCCACTATCCGGCCAAGACCTGCCGGGGTGAACAGATCGGCCCGCTCCACCTGTGCCACCGTTCTTCCAGTGATCTTCTCGATGAGCATGCCGAGCAGCAGGTAGTTGGTGTTGGCGTACACGGGGACCCCACCGGGTGCAGAGGAGCGTGGCTTGAGGTAGGCCAGCGTCTCCAGTGCCGTCCAGCGCTTGGCTGGGGCGGCCGTTTGTGCGCCGACCATTGCTTCGACGACTGCTCCGGGTGGGTCGATCAGGCCACTACGCATGCTCAACGTTTGACGAACGGTGGCGCCGTTGGCTGTCAGCGAATGCGGGACGTAGATCGACAGCGGGGCGTTCAGATTCACTTTGCCTCTGGCTGCCAACCCCATCACCTCGGCGGCAATGAAGGTCTTGGTGATGCTGTCGATCGCCATCATGGCGTTCGGCGTCAGTTTCGTGCCGTCACCACCGTTCCCGGCCGCTCCGGCCCACGAACCGTGATCGCTGAGCACTGCGGCGGTTATTCCCGGCGCTCCCACGAGGTGAGTATGGGCGTAGTCCGATACAACCCGAGTCAATATCGCTTGCAGCGCCGTGGCTTTGGTGGCCGGGAACTGGCTCGTCACCGGGTCCGGGAACTGGGTGGCGACTGATGCCCGTCCGGCCACGCCACCGTGGGCCGAGGTGCATCCGCCGGCGAGGAGCACCGTCATTGCGAGCCCCACCCTTAGAGCAATGCCAAAGCGCACCGTGATGGATTCCTCCCGCAGTAATTGCTTGATCCAGAGGAACCTGAAGCGGTCCGGCGGACACGGGCGGCAACCCGATCATGTCGCGTCCTGCACGGCGGTGTGAAGAGCCAAGTTCAAGTCTGGAGTGCCGGCTTCGCCTTCGCCAGCATTGAACCGAGACCCCGCCGTCCCTGGACGCAGTCAGTGTGCCATAGATCTCGGAACTGGCGTTGCGCTCACCTCAGAGCCGACGTTCCCCGGCCCGAATCGATATATTGCTCGACCCCGACTTCCGTGAGATCGGCGCCTCGGGGCGGATGTGGACCCGGCCGCCGATGATGTCAGCTCTGAATGAGGAAGGCTCCGACGACGATGAACAATTCTCGACAGCAGAGCTGGAGGCAGCCATTGTGGGTCCCGCCCCACTCTTGGTGACCTTGGTGTCCGATCGTGGGCAGCGTTGAGCCACACGGAGTTCCCTCTGGCGCCGGTCCGGGATGGGTGACAACTGCTGCACCACCAAGGCAGGCTACTCACCCACAGCCCCCCTTACGATTGTTACCTCCATTGGCGGCCAACTCGCCGGTAATCCCGCGAGTTGGTTTGCGCCGCCGTTGCGTGGTCCGACCTGGTCTCGGCGGCGTCGCGCAACCGTCCCCTGGTCGCCGCTGGGCGGGCCAGTGGCTGTGTCACTGTGGGCACCGGCACGGGCTTTGGCGAGGTCAGCCCTGTGGGTCTGAGACGTCGACGGTCTGAGACGTCGACGTGCAACGCCGGACCATCTGGACCAACAAGGTGTGGAAACGCGACGGCGAGAACAACGAGCGGGACACCTCCTCCAGGTTGAAGAAGGCGCTCCGGGCCAAGCACGAGATGGGCGGCCACCGCCTGGCAACCCCAAGCCCTTGGTGGTTTCCTCGGGGTTCAGGTGTTCCCCGACGGACTGTGCCTCTGCCTCGACGCCGGCCAGAGGGACCACGAGGTGCAGGCGCCAGGTCGATACCTGCTGACACACCAGCCGAGGTGATCACCTCGGCGTCGCCGGCGAGGCGCTCCTGTGTCCGCACATCGATGGTCGCAACCGCGGGTGGAGTGTGTGCGTCGTGTTTGTTCTGGATGGAGCTTTCGCTGAGTGTGTCCAAGATCGACTCGACGGTTTGGTGTACCGGTTCGAAGAACCGGCCGCCGGCCCGTTCGGGTTCGCCCTTGAGGTTCAATCCGCTCGAACCCCACAACCACCTACTGGTAAAATGGTGCGCATGCCGGTGGTGCTACCCCGATGGCCGCGCACCCTTGAGGGACCAACGTAAAGGAAGAACTGACTCGTGTGCGGGATCGTCGGATGGATCAGCACCAGCGACGGCGGGCAGGGCTTTAGCCACCTGGGGAGCATGTCCGCCGAACTGGCACATCGAGGTCCTGATGACTCCGGGCGGCGGGACTGGCCCGATGCGGGTCTGGCGTTTCGACGTCTCGCGCTGCTGGACCTGCCCGGCGGCAATCAACCCGCCCGGACCGAAGATGGACGCTACTGGTCGGTCTTCAACGGTGAGATCTACAACCACGCAGAACTGCGTCAGGAACTCATCGAGCAGGGGCATCAGTTGCACGGCTCTGGCGATGCAGAGCTCATTCCGCACTTGTATGAGCAGTGGGGCATCAGCTTCCTGTCCAGACTTCGTGGCATGTTCGCGATCGCGATCTTCGACCAGGACACCAGCGAGCTGTTGCTGGCCCGCGATGGATTCGGGATCAAGCCCCTCTACTGGACGCACACCGGCGACCACTTGGTGTTTGCCTCCGAGATCGGCGCCCTGCGAGTCGCCGGCCTGGTCCCCACGGAGGTTGAACCGGACGCCGTTTGGCAGTATCTGGGGTTCGGCTATGTGCCGGGACCGATGACGATGTGGCCCGGAGTCAAGATGCTTCCGGCCGGGCACTTCTTGCGGGTGAAGAAGGGTGCCGCGACCGTCACGAGCTGGTGGGAGCCGCGCTTCGCGCCGGACGACTCCCTGCGCGACGCCGACGTGACCGACCGTCTCCTGGCCACGATCCAGAAGTCAGTGGCCGCGCACCTTTCCGCTGATGTCCCGGTCGGCTCCTACCTGTCGAGCGGCATCGACTCCAGCCTGCTCACGGCCCTGGCTACACGCATTCAACCCACCGTCCACACCTTCAGCATCGGCTTCGAAGGCACCGAGGACGGCCTGGGTGAACTGGAACGAGCGCGGGAGCTGGCACATCAGCTGGGCACCGAGCATCACGAACAGGTCATCTCCGCGGCCGACTACTGGCGCATGCTTCCCCAGATCATCGCGAGCCAGGAGGAGCCGCTCGCCGATCCAAGTGCGCCTGCCCTGTGGTTCCTCGCGCAGCAGGCAAGCCAACATGTCAAGGCGGTGTTGTCGGGTGAGGGCGCCGATGAGTTGTTCGCCGGGTATCCGATCTACCGGGAACCGGCGGCGTTGCGCTCAGTCAGTGCTCTGCCAGCCGTGCTGCGCCGAGCCGTCCGCCGCGTCGCCCTGGTCATGCCAGCCAAACGACGCGGAAGAGGCTTTCTGCTTCGCGGTACCACGCCACTGGAGCGGCGGTTCCTCGGCAACGTCCAGATCTTCAGCGAGGACGCCAAGCACGCCCTGCTTGCACCCGGCTCAAGCATCGTGGGCCTTCGTGCATCCACAGATCTGGTCAAGCCCGTGTACGACAGGACGGCAGGACTCGAAGACGTGGCCCGGATGCAGTCCGTGAGCTGCCACACCTGGCTTGCGTCCAGCATCTTGATGAAGGCCGACAAGATGTCGATGGCCCATTCGCTCGAGGTCAGGGTCCCTTTCCTGGACAAGCATGTGTTCGACCTCGCCGCGACATTGCCCCTGCGGCTCAGGGTCGATGGAGACATAACGAAGGTGGCCCTGCGGCGCGCAGCCGCTGGCATCCTGCCCGATGCCGTTGCCATGCGCCCCAAGCTCGGCTTCCCCGTCCCCTTCCGGTCCTGGTTGAACGGCGCGGTCGCCGGTCAGGTCCGGGACCTGTTCGCTGAATGCGAGGATCCACTGCTGGACCGCCGAGCCCTCGTCGGCCTCCTGGACGGCGGGAGTGGTCCCACTCACGAACGGCGTGTGTGGACCGTCATGACGTATCTGCTGTGGAGGCGGGAGCAGCGGGAAACGACAACACGGGCATGCGTGAGGATGAAGTGATGTCCGTGCGCCCTAGATTTGTCGCCATACTGTCGTCCCGTCGTGTCGTGTCCATGCGTCGACTCGTGTCCAAACGCAGATGGCCACTGATCGCCGTCACCCTCGGGCTTGCTCTCACCATTGGCATCAGCGCTCTGCCCGCTCAGGGCACGCATCGGAGCGTGGCAGTGTCTGCGCCTGCGTCTGCGACCACCAACCGGTTCGGTCCGTCACCATCGGTTACGCAGCCACAAGTACCAGTTCCGACACCAGCTCCCACACCGATGCCAACGAAGGCCAGCCCAACCCTGGCTCCGACGGGATCCGATGATTTCGTGCCGATTGGCTCCGTGCTGCTGAGTGTGCCGACCCAGAGTCAACTCCCTGACCTTCCGAACGGCTGCGAGGTGACGAGTCTGTCCATGCTGCTCACGGCCTGGGGGAGTCCAGTCGACAAGGATGTCCTTGCCCGGGAACAGCCGACCGACCCCACATCGCCCGTGTTCTCTGGGCCGCCCGGCGACTTCTACTCCATCAGCCGATGGGGAGATCCCAACACGGCGTTCGTCGGCAATGTCGAGGGCTACGGATACGGCATCTACCACGCGCCGCTGGCCAGGCTTCTCAACAGCAAGACCCAGGGACATGCACTCGACCTGACCGGGCGGCCGTTCAGCGAGATCCTGGCGCGGCTGCGCCTCGGAAGGCCGGTTGTTGTGTGGACTACCAGCACGTTTGCGCCCACGACGGGCTGGGTCACCTGGACGACATCAACAGGACCCTTCCGTGCCACTCCGTTCGAACACGCGGTCCTGCTCGTGGGGTACACGCGCGACAAGATCATCGTCAACAATCCGCTGACAGGTCGCCAAGAGCAGGTCAGCCCGGCGCCCTTCATCGCGGCATGGCAGCAGATGGGTAGGCAAGCCCTGACCCTCACCCGGTGACTGCCTGGTTCGAATCGGCACTGTCCGGGCAGGGCGGGAGGGCCAGCTTGAGCTCGCCATCGGCTTGGCGACGCTCGGCAGAGCACGTCGAGTGGGGCCAGCGTCCGGCTGGATCGATCGTCGCGCCGTATCCGGACTCCTCAGGCTTTGGTTCGCCGCTCGATCGGCCGGATCGTTCCCAGGTTCGCAGACCCGAGGGAATGTCCGGCACGGTTTGTGGCGTTGACGGTGGTGATTCTCAGACGAAAACCACGATGCTGGCCACGAACTGCCCACGAAGACCTGTCAAGGAGCGATGTCTTGCAGACTGCCGAGTTGACACCGGTTACCGGGAGCACCCAGGTTCGCTTCCGTTCTGGACTTGAGCGTCCCCCTTCGGCATTAGGCTGGAAGGTGATGAAAGCTGATCAGCGCGCCCACCAGAGCGCATCGCAGACACCCACCGCCGACGAGCCGGTTGTTGATGGGTCGAGTGTCGATGGGTCTGTCGAGCCGACGCTCGACATGAGCACAGAGACACCGGCCGAGCGAGCCGCACGGTTTGAGAAAGACGCCATGCCGTTCCTGGACCAGTTGTACAGTGCCGCGCTGCGTACGACGCGCAACCCGGCCGACGCCGAGGACCTCGTCCAGGAGACGTACGCCAAGGCGTTCGCCGCTTTTCACCAGTACAAGCACGGGACCAACCTCAAGGCCTGGCTCTATCGGATCCTGACGAATACGTACATCAACAGCTATCGCAAGAAGCAGCGCCAGCCTCTACAGTCTGATGCTGCCGAGGTCGAGGACTACCAGCTCGCCCGCGCCGAGTCGCACACGTCCAAGGGTCTGCGTTCGGCCGAGACCGAAGCGCTGGACCACCTGCCCGACTCAGACGTCAAACGCGCCCTGCAGGAGATTCCTGAGGACTTCCGCCTCGCGGTCTACCTGGCTGACGTCGAGGGGTTCGCCTACAAGGAAATCGCCGAGATCATGGATACGCCGATCGGCACCGTGATGTCCCGGTTGCACCGCGGCCGTCATCAGCTGCGCGCGCTGCTGAGCGACTACGCGCGCGAGCGCGGTTTTGTTGTTGAGGCAGTCACCTCATGACTGGCGCTGAACACGACGAATATGACTGCTCCCGGGCACGGCTGCAGCTCTACCAGTACCTCGACGGCGAGATGGACCCGGACGACTGCGCCAAGATCAGCGAGCACCTGGAGCAGTGTGGCCCCTGCCTCAAGGAGTACGACCTCGACCAGATGCTCAAGGCCTTGGTGAGACGCTCGTGCGCCTGTGAGAGCGCGCCGACGGAACTGCGGATGCAGATCATGGCCCGCATCACCACGATCAACATGACTGTCGAGTTTCGGGACTAACCACCCAACAGGCGAGGCATGGCGCGCGGTTACCACGCGACCTACCTCGCTGTTTGTGTGCCTCGATCCGGCTTGAGTCAGGCACGCAAAAAACCCCCACTCCCTACCGGGAACGGGGGCCTCGCGTGCGGTGACGGACGCGGCTCAGGCGTTGGGCTTGCGGCCGTGGTTGGCGGCTCTGCCCTTGCGGGAGCGGCGCTTGCGGGCGCGCTTGCTCATAGGTGCTCCAATTTGGGGTTGTCAGTGGCTTCCTCGGCCCGAGGTCCTATTGTGGCATATCATCAGAGGGGGAGGGACCTGGCGGTCGTTGCGGAGCAATGACCCTACCAGAAGGCCGAAGCAGCCAAGTCGGCGCAGCGGGATGGGTGGTCCCGCCGAGGCAGGCAGTCTGCGAAGGCAAATCGACGCAAATCGACGCTAGAACGAGTAAAACGCATACCGTTCTCACCACCATGATGGCGGGAAGGTCACCGGTGTGTCTTTGTTTGGTGGCCGGGCGGTCGTCGGTGCAATTCTGAGAGTGCTTCGGATCTCGATACTTCGGTTCGAAGCCCACATCGACAGGACGCCCGCAGCGCCCCCTAGCAAAGGAACCGTCATGAGAATCATCGCCAAGGTCATCGAGTCCATGCTCCGCAAGGACGCCACCCAGCAGTGGACCGGCCAGACCTCAGCAGCTGCGTCGCAGCACTGGAGCTGGGGCGGCTACACAGACGAGACCGCGACCATCTGCTAATTGCCCGGTTATTCGTTTGACCCACGGGTAGGTTGGGTCGAGTGGAAGATACGGTTTCGAAGGGACGCTCACAGGCCGTGGGCATCCCTTCGTTTGTTGTGTCCGCCTATATCGCAGCAGTTCTGTTCGCCGCAGTTGGCCTGGCGGTTTTGGCCTGGCGAATCCACCCGTTGAACACCGGCTCCTCCCACGACGACATCGTGACCCTGGTAGTGCTGGCCGTGCTCGGTGTCCTGGGCTTGTCTTCGCAGGAGCGCAATGTCGGGGGGCGCATCGGCTTCTCCTTCGCGAGCATCATCCTGCTGGCGGCGGTGGCTCTGATTGGCCCGTTTGGCGCGGCAGCCGTCGGCGCTGTGACCTGCCTGCTGGTGGTTGAGAAGCAACGGGTCGAGGTTCGTGTCTTCAACATCGGAATGACCTCGGTCTATACGGCTATCGGAGGGTTCGTCTACCTCCTGGCCGGCGGCGCGACGAACGTGAGCCAGGTCGACGGTGTCTGGCCTCTGCTGCTGCGAGTCGGTCTCCCGTTGATGGTGGCGGATGTCGCACAGTGTCTGTTCAACGCGGTGATCCTGTCGGGCATCGTCCGATTGACCAAGGGCACCCCGATGCGCCGTTTCATCCTGGGAATGCTGGAGACCTCCGGCCCGGCCTACATCGGGTACGGGCTCAT
>CABEBH010000453.1_pt1 | contig 11019 bp, 8 predicted proteins | sample 3422331 | NCBI WGS metagenome assembly CABEBH01 (sample SAMEA5534345, study PRJEB31848) | metagenome | biome: tundra; feature: field; material: soil | place: USA | collected 2013-05 | depth 0.45 m | reverse complement strand
CCGCCACCAACGTCGCCAAGAAGGTTCGCGCTGAAGCCTACGAAAGCTGGGCGACTCCTTCCGGCCAGGCGACTGTCACATTCCGGCTCCGTGCCATTCACGTGCCATTACGGCAGGCATCCCAGGGACACTCCAGGCCGCTCGGGACCGAGAAACTCGCAGAAAACCAAGCACAAATCCCATGAGTTCGAGCAGTTCCCAAGCTGATAGTGCGGGTTCGATTCCCGTCACCCGCTCCATGCTCGAATACCGTTGCAGCAGAACTGTATTCGAGAATTCCCGATCTCTGCCGGACCATGTTTCGGTCCTCGCCCGGGCCACTTTGGGCCACACTTATCCACACCTCGGCACTCACCCTTCAGCTTCAGAAGACGCTCAGCTTGTTCCGTCATGTTCTCCGGCCGTCTGTTCTCCGGTTCTTCCAACCTCACCCAAGGGATGTCCCCGCCACAACTACGAGCCCGACGTGAAGGAACGAGACCAGTGATCCCCGGCCACGCGTCAGGGCGTTAGGCGCCGAGATGCCCGTCCGGTTGACCATGGTCTAGAGGGACAGCCCTGCGGGCCGGTAGCCCTGACACCTCACGAGATTCGCCAGGAGGGCAAGCAACGATCCCATTGCGCGGCGACCAGGTCTCATCCCCAACCCTGCGCCCGGCTCGGTAGCCATTAGGCATCCGCACGATGCTCGGTCTGATCAGGGCTCGACCCGGTCGTCTCCATAGAGCAGTTCTTCGGCCTCGCCGAGGCGGCGAAACGGGTTGCCGACCTCTGAACCGCCCCGGCTCTGGTGGAGGGCTCGGACAACCCGGATCTCACCAGGGTTCGAAGACCTTTCCTGGGTTCAGAATCCCGTGTGGGTCGAGCGCTACCTTGATGGCGCGCTGCATGTCCAGGACGGGCTTGTCCAACTCCTGGCGAAGGCCTGCCATCTTCAGCAGCCCGACACCGTGCTCACCGGTCACTGTCCCACCCAGGGCCAGTGCATCGCTGATGATGTCCTCGAAAGCCGCTTGCGCCCGTTCCCTTGCCGCCTCGTCACCCACAGGCGTGACCAGCAGCGGATGGAGGTTGCCGTCCCCGGCGTGGGCGATGTTGGCGATCGTGACGTCATGGCGCAAGGCGGTCCGCTCGATGCGCTCGAGCATCTCCGCCACCTGACCCTTTGGCACGCAGACGTCCTCGGTGAGAACCGGCCCCAGACGCTCCAGCGCGGGATACGCGAGCCGCCTTGCGGCGAAGAGCGCATCCGCCTCCTCGGGATCGGTGGACTGCGCAGCCCAGCTGGCCCCGGCGGAAGAGAAGCAGTCCAGCATCGTGGCGGCCTCCTGCTCACCAACGACACCCGGTGCATCGGTGCGCCCCAGCAGCACTACGTTCGCGTCGACGGACAGCCCCATGTTCTTCCAGGCGTCCACAGCCTCCAGGCAGTGCCGGTCGATCAGCTCCAACGCCGAGGGCGTGACGCCTGCAGCGGCTACGGCACTGACCGCCCGGCCTGCGTCGACGATGGAGTCGAAGTAGCCGGCGACGGTTCGTTCCGGCTCTCGCATGGGGCGCAGTCTGACCGTGACCTCGGTGATCACGCCCAGCGTGCCCTCCGAGCCGACCATCAGTCCAGCCAGGTCGTAGCCCGCGACGCCCTTCGCAGTCCGCCGCCCGAGTCTGACGAGGTCCCCCAAGCCGGTGACGACCTGCATGCCCAGTACGTAGTCTCTGGTGACGCCATACTTCACACAGCACAAGCCACCCGCGTTAGTCGCGACGTTGCCGCCGATCGTGGACCATGAAGCGCTGGCGGGATCGGGTGGATACCACAACCCGTGCTCGGCGCATGCAGCGCGAAGGTCATCGTTGATCACTCCGGGCTCGACGACGGCGAGCCGTTCCAGCGGGTTGATCTCCTTGATGGCGTTGAGCTGGTCCATCACGATGACGACGCATCCCGCTATCGCGTTCGCGCCGCCGGAGAGCCCCGTCCCGGCGCCGCGCGTGACGAGCGGCGTGCCGTGCTCCATGCAGAGCCGGACCACCGTCTGCACCTCGGCGGCGTTGCGGGGGCGCACCACGACGTCCGGAAGGGTGTGTGCGGCCCACTCCGCGTGGTCGTGAGAGTAGCCGCGCATGACATCGGGATCCAGCACCATCCGGTCCACAGGAAGCTCACGCCGCAGCGCGTCGATCAACACCGGTGACCACCTCTTCCAGGTAGGTTCGGGGGACGTCCAGGGCACGGGGGAAGCACCTTCGAAGGTAGCCGTGAGCCGGACAGTATTCAATGGAGATACTCTCCATCTATGCGCGACAGCGGTGGAGCAAATGTTCCGCCAGCCCGGGACTCGGATGCCAGAGAAGGCAGCTGGCTGGACCATTTGGTGCACGAGGCACCCATCTCGGAGCTGGTCCGGCTGCGCGACCGCGCGGCCTTGGGTGCTGATGCAGCGGCGACCACATGGGCAGATCGGGACCTCAGTGCCGCCTTGCGGCTCAGGGCGCTGCTAGACCAGCGACGCCAACGTGCCGCCGAGCTGGCGGCTCTCAACCAGATCGCCGGCCAGCTGACGACCTTGCGCGCCCACGACGTGCTGTTGCGCGAGGTCGTCGCCCACGCCAGGAGGCTGCTCAGCGTTGACCTGGCCTACCTCGGCCTCGTCCACGGCGACCACATGGTCATCGAGGTTGCCAGCGGCTCGCTCACCTCCCAGCTGCTCGAGCTGGAGGTGTCGCTTGCAGAGGGGCTGGCTGCCGGGGTGATCGCCAAGGGCGAGCCGGTATGGACTCACGACTACCAGTCCGAGTCGTCGTTTATCCACGACCCGACGGCGGACGCCGCCTCCAGGTCGGAGAACATCCGCGGGCTGCTGGGGGTCCCTCTCCAGGTGCGCGGCCAGGTGCTTGGCGCTCTGTTCGCCAGCACACGGCAGGAGCGACACTTCCGGAAGGAGGACGTGGCCTTGCTCTCGGCCTTGGCCGCACACGCGGCCATGGTCATCGAGAACGCCAGGTCGGTCGCGCAGTACCAGTCCACCGTGGCCCGGCTCAACGCCGTCAACGACGAGCTCGCGCGTCGGACATCAGAACTTGAGCAGACCCTGCAGTGGGACAAGACGCTGACCCAAGTGGTGCTGCGCGGCGGCGACGTGGACGACCTTGTGCAGGAGATCTCCAGCCTGGCCGGACAGCCCGTCGTCTTCGTGTCGCAAGGGTCGCCGCTGCCCGGCGACCTCGCCCTGGACGACGATATGGACCGGGCGCTAGCAACCGTGGCCACGGCCGCCCCCGAAGCCGGAGCGACCATTGAGCTCTCGGACCGACACCTCGTCGCACGTCCCGTGCTCTTCGCCGGACGCCACCTCGGCTCGCTCGTGTTGACCTGCGCCGGCGAACCTGCGCCGGACGAGCTGCTGCTGCTCGATCGTGCGGTGCCCGCCGTTGCACTCTCCCTGATCGCCGAGCGGGCGGCGGCGGAGGCGACCGTCCTGGCTCGGAATGCCCTCCTCTTCGATCTCGTCACCCGACCGAGCATGACGAGCAAGGGCATGCAGCGCCAGGCCCGCCTCGCCGGTCTGGACCCGGCGGGGACCTACTGCGTGATGGTGCTGCAGATCGTCGACGATGACCAGCCGACCACGACCGAGGACGACATCCAGCTGCCCGCCGGTAGCGTCATCGCCGAGCACGGCACGCGCACCCTCATCGTCGTTCCGGGCGAGGACCCTGCCGGACTGCTGGACAGCCAGCGTCAGCATGCCAGGACATCGCGCACGATAGGCATCGCCGGTCCGGCGCGGGGCGCCTCCGAACTCGCCCAGAGCTACCGGGAGGCGCAGCAGACGGTCGACGTCCTGGCCACGCTCGGCCGCTCCGGTGAGGCGGCAACGGCACAGGGACTCGGTATATACCGGATCTTGCTCACCTACACCGGCCGCCAGGAGTTGGCAGGTCTCGTCGAGGCACAGCTGGGGCCGGTCCTGCGCGAGGAGCAGCGCAGGGGCGTCCCCTTGCTCGCGACGATGGATGCCTACCTGGCCCACGGCCGACGGCACTCGGCCTCGGCCTCGGCGCTCGGTATACACGTCAACACTCTCTATCAGCGGCTGGACACCCTCGACCGTCTCCTCGGCGATAGTTGGCGCGAAGGGCACCGCGCGACGGACCTGCACCTGGTGCTCCGGCTCAACAAAAGTGCGACCTCGCTGGGCTCAGGCCCCGCCTGAGCCCAGCGTCGGCTGCGAGAAACTACACCAACTCGTCGACCTCGAGGTGCCGCTGGTCGACCTCAGGGCCGAGTTGTTCGACCCCAAGGTCGGGGCGGGGGGCCCCACGGAGAAGCAGCACCAGGATCGCCGCGAGAAACATGGCCAAGCCGACGACCCACATGCCGGCCTTCTTGCTACCGGTCGTGTCCGAGAGCCATCCGGTGATGAACGGCGCCGCGAAGCCCGCGGCGTTGCCCAGGGAGTTAACGAGGGCGATGCCGGCCGCCGCTCCCACGCCCGACAGAAAGGTCGTCGGCAGGTACCAGAACACCGGCAGGGCGGAGAAGATGCCAACGGAGCCCGGTTGGCTGGGCTGACAGCGTTGAGCAGGTCCGGATATTGCTCAAGGGCGACCGGCTCGCACCCCTCTCCGCAACTTTGCTGTTCACGACCCTGCTGCCTATCGACCCCACCGCAAGAGCCCACATATATACGTGCCGGACCCGCTCCGCGAAAGCGCTCAAGAAAGGTGGCGTTCGATTGACCTCACTGCAGATTCAGACCGAAGACAAGATTCCCGCGAGCATCTACCGATACAGCGTGCCGCTGCGTGTCGAGGGACTTGGTGGCCGCCCCACCTGGTGACGCGCGACGCGGGCTGCCAGGAGGCCCAGCCGTCGTCGTCCAGCCATATCGACGCCTCGGACAGAACGGGCCACACACGGGCCACACGACCAGGCCGGTAGGGGTCACCAGCGGCTAGCTGAGGCCGCCAATACCCGTGCAGGAGACGAAAACACGGCGAGATAAGAACTCTTCCCAAGCTGACAGTATGGGTTCGATTCCCGTCACCCGCTCAACCGCGAAAAACGTTGCAACACAACCGAATCGGACGCCATCTCCCGTACAGATCAGCGCCCCTCTGTGCAGCCCATGTGCAACTATCCAGTGCCGCAAGACCGCGGTGTTCGCCCTCATCGGGGCCCGCAGGCAATCGGCAGTGCTTAAGCAAGCGATCGGAACTGGATACTGCGGCTGTGCAGCTCTCCCACGATCGCCAGGAGGTCGGTCATCGACCGGCCGAGACGATCGGTGCTGTGGACCAACAGCACGTCGCCGGCGGGCAAGTAGTCGATGCAAGAGTGAGTCCTGGACGTGCTGCGTTCTTCCCGGTGATCTTGTCCGTGAAGATTCTCTCTGCCCGGCTGCGGTCAGCGCCTCTGTCTGAGAGTGCAGGTCTTGATCCTGCGTCGACGCGCGCGTAGCCAACCGTCCCCACGTCTATCTGCCTAACCCCATATCTCTGGTCCGGTTCGTCTGGCCGTAGTCCTCCGGCCGCGGCGTCGCGCGCCGCCTCGGAGCTATGTCGCTTTCGCGCGGCGGATGGTCAAGGCCGGCGAAACGCTGTACGCGTTCGGCGCGCTCATCGAGATCAGGGATCTCTCCCCGCAATGTCGACACCCATACGTCGAATCTGTTCTTGATCCCGTCGAGCTGGTCGGCGTCGACGTTGTACTGGCTGACCTGTTCGGGAAGGACGCGGTGCACCAGTTCGAGCTGTGTGATGAACATCGGAACCTCGAACCCTGGGTCGCGTTCGATGGCTGAGCGGATCAGCTCGGCGTCGGTGAACTTCCCGGATGCGCGGATCGAATCGACGTCGAGGAAGTCGCGCGCGTACGCACGGCTGTAGAGCGCGCTGAGCTTGTTGCCTACGGCGTCCTCGAGACTGAGTACGGGGCCGATGGCCAGCACAGCCGGCTCGGCCTCGCGCCAGTCCACACCCATGTCAATGTCGACTTGGTGGCCGTCGGCGGTGGTCACTTCAAGGCGAGCGAATTGGTCGACGCGGCGCAGCTCTGCGACATCGTGGCCGGCCTCGCGGAGGCCACGCACAACGGCGTCGACAGCGGAAGAAAAGCGCGCCAGGTCGACGTCGGAAGTGAATAGGTCGACGTCCTCGGTTGGGCGGTCGACAAGGCCGTGCTCGCGCATGGCACCGGACCCGGCGAGTACAAAGCTGGTTCCGTCGAGGGACCGGAGAGCCATGCGGGTTATCTCCCGTTGCGGCTCTTCGGCGTCGCTCACGCCGTTGCTGTTAGTTCGGGGAACCGGCTCTCCCACAGATTCCGGACGCGAGCGGACAAGATCAGCTCGGGCCACAATTCGAGAAGAATTGAGCGGTTGAGAATCGTCACCTGGTCAGCGACCATGCCCTCGGAAATGGTTGCCTGGTAGGCGGTCAGTACGTCGCCCTCACGACTGAGGTTCACGTCACGGCGTGGCCCCCAGTGAACATGATGAGGCAACACGAGTTCTCCGTCGCTTGGCCCGCGGAGGTCTTCGAGACTCGCGGGTGCATCATAGGGCTTGACATCCTGGAAGCGCACTCGAGTACTTCCCTGCGCGGCTACAGTCACATCAGCCTCCTAAACCTTGTTTCAATTCTACCCGAACTGCTCATCTAACCCACCTGCGCAAGAACGCCTATCCATGTGTTTCGTCAGTTTAGATTCGTCAACGCGTCTTGAGCAGGTGAGTGTGGCTTTGCGAGCTAAGTGGCGGGGCTCTCTCGCCGCCGGCTACGGTTGAGGCCGCGATTCCGTAGCATCAATTTCCTCGACCCCCTGCGTGCAACAAGCCGGGGTCAAGACAGGTCACTCACCGCTCCGTCAGATCCGGCCACGGGAGCGTAGATCGTGGGTCCGTATCGGATTCCCAAGCTGACAGTGCGGGTTCGATTCCCGTCACCCGCTCCACACGCCACAAGCGTGCCGTACATAGAAATCGGGCGCCATCTCACCTCTGGAGAGGCGCCCGTCGGCATCAGAATCAGCACTCGTGCCATTACCGCGTGCCATTAACCATCCTGGCAAAGTGCCGTGGCACATCCGCATCGTCGTTCGGGCTCGTGTTCTTCGGCGGGGCCCACCAGTTGCGATCATCGAGCCCGTTGAGCATCGCGTAGGACGGACGCGAACGGGAATCGTCACCGGGCGGGGCTTACGGAACACCACTTCAGGCGGCCACCCCCTGCCTGCTGTCAGCTTTCGAAGTCGCGTGCACGGACGTCCGAGGTCGGCTGCACGAGTGACCGGGACAACAGCCTGAGGCAACCCACGCGCATGCAGGTACGTTCGTGCAACGCAACTGGCCGCCGCTCCTCGTCTACCGCGGACCCTCCGCGGCCAAGGCGTCGTCGTAGCAGCGCATGGGGGAGGTCAGTGCCGCGTTTGCGAGGGCGTCCGCGCAGTCGAGAAGCCGGTCAAGCGCCCCGACAAGCGGCAACCGGGTTAGGACAGGGTCGTCCACGCGCTCAAGCGATGCGGCGACGAAGCGGTCCGCGCCCAACACCAGTGCCGGGCGGTCATACAAAGGCCGTTTCCCGTTCGTCTTCAAGCCAGACAATCCCGACCAGACCCACGACTTCAGGAGTGACCATGACCGGCTCTCCACCCAGGGAATCAAGACCGTGCTGCATCCCGTTTCCGACCTGGCGACGGCCAAGGAGGTGTACGCCGCCCTGCTCGGCGTACCGCCGCAGACCGACGAGTCCTACTACGTCGGCTTCGGGGCCGCGGGCCAGCACATCGGGCTGGTGCCGGACGGTGGACCGCAGGGCATGACCTCACCGGTGGCCTACTGGCACGTGCCGGACCTCGAGGCGAAGCTGGCCGAGGTGACCGCCGCGGGTGCCACCGTGAAGGAGCCCGCGCACGACGTCGGTGGCGGCCGCCTGGTGGCCACCGTCACCGACCCCGACGGCATTGACCGGTTCGCCGCGCGCACCGGCTTCGACCCGCGTGCGCTGGCCACCCCGTACCGCTGGTTCCGCATCTCCCCGCGCCGCATCCAGGCCTGGCGCGAGGTGAACGAGCTGCCCGACCGCGAGCTGATGCGCGACGGCCGCTGGTTGGTCTGACGCCTCGGCGGGCACGCCGCGTGGCGGGCCCAGAGGCTCCACGGGCCGAAGCGGCGTGGATGCCTTGGTTCTTACGCCGAGCGCGACCCCGGCCAGCGTCAGCCGGACGGGCGTCGCGCCACCCCGGTCGACACCGCCGATCAGGTAGACAGCGGACCGTTGCCGCGACCGGGCCGACGAAGGAGAACCAGACATACTGCTCGAAGCTGGTTAGATCGAGCCAGGCGAAGCCGACGAAGACCGCGAAGGCGGCCCCGCCCAACAGATGGAGACACGATGAGCAAGGCCACGAGGACGGACACACAGTCGCCTGCGCTGGACGTTGCCGACCGTCACGATCTGCTCCGCGTGCACGGGGCTCGCGTGAACAACCTCAAGGACGTCAGCATCGAGATCCCGAAGCGCCGGCTGACGGTGTTCACCGGCGTCTCCGGCTCGGGCAAGAGCTCGCTGGTGTTCGGCACGATCGCCGCGGAGTCGCAGCGGATGATCAACGAGACTTACAGCGCCTTCGTGCAGGGCTTCATGCCGACGCTGGCCCGGCCCGAGGTCGACGTACTCGAAGGGCTGACGACCGCGATCATCGTCGACCAGGAGCGGATGGGCGCCAACGCCCGCTCCACGGTCGGCACCGCCACCGACGCCAACGCGATGCTGCGCATCCTCTTCAGCAGACTCGGGCAGCCGCACATCGGCTCGCCCCAGGCGTTCTCCTTCAACGTCGCGTCAATCAGTGGAGCGGGTGCGGTCACCCTAGAGCGCGCCGGACAGACCGTGAAGGAGCGTCGCAGCTTCAGCATCACCGGCGGCATGTGTCCGCGCTGCGAGGGCCGGGGCTCAGTCACCGACTTCGATCTGTCTGCGCTGTACGACGACAGCTTGTCGCTCAACGAGGGCGCGCTCACGATCCCCGGCTACAGCATGGACGGCTGGTACGGCCGCATCTACCGCGGCTGCGGCTTCTTCGACCCGGACAAGCCGATTCGCAAGTACACCAAGAATGAACTGCACGACCTGCTTCACAAGGAGCCGACCAAGATCAAGGTCGATGGGATCAACCTGACGTACGAGGGGCTGATCCCGAAGATCCAGAAGTCGTTCCTGTCCAAGGACGTCGACACGCTGCAGCCCCACATCCGCGCCTTTGTGGAGCGGGCGATCACCTTCACCGTCTGCCCCGAGTGCGACGGCACCCGGCTCAGCGAGGCGGCTCGGTCGTCGAAGATCAACGGGATCAACATCGCCGACGCCTGCGCGATGCAGATCAGCGACCTCGCCGAGTGGGTGCGGGGTCTGGACGAACCGTCCGTCGGGCCGTTGCTGGCGTCGCTGCAGGAGACCCTCGACTCGTTCGTCGAGATCGGGCTCGGCTACCTCAGCCTCGACCGCTCCTCTGGCACGCTCTCGGGGGGCGAGGCGCAGCGCACCAAGATGATCCGCCACCTCGGGTCGTCGCTCACCGACGTCACCTACGTCTTCGACGAGCCGACGATCGGGCTGCACCCCCACGACATCCAGCGGATGAACGACCTGCTGCTGCGGCTGCGTGACAAGGGCAACACCGTTCTGGTCGTGGAGCACAAGCCGGAGGCGATCGCGATCGCCGACCACGTCGTCGACCTCGGCCCGCGCGCCGGCACCGAGGGCGGTGAGGTGGTGTTCGAGGGCACCGTCGAGGGGCTGCGGACCAGTGGCACGCTCACCGGGCGGCACCTGGACGACCGCGCCTCCCTGAAGCCGTCGGTGCGGACGCGGTCGGGGGTGTTGGAGGTGCGCGGCGCCAGCACCCACAACCTGCAGGACGTCGACGTCGACATCCCGCTCGGCGCGCTGGTGGTGGTGACCGGCGTGGCCGGGTCGGGAAAGAGCTCACTGATCCACGGCTCGGTGTCGGGCCGGGACGGGGTGGTCTCGGTCGACCAGGCAGCGATCAAGGGCTCGCGGCGCAGCAACCCGGCGACGTACACCGGACTGCTCGACCCGATCCGCAAGGCGTTCGCGAAGGCCAACGGCGTGAAGCCGGCGCTGTTCAGTGCCAACTCCGAGGGCGCCTGCCCGACCTGCAACGGCGCCGGCGTCATCTACACCGACCTGGCGATGATGGCCGGCGTCGCCACCATCTGCGAGGAGTGCGAGGGGAAGCGGTTCGAGGCATCGGTGCTGGACCACCACCTCGGCGGCCGAGACATCAGCGAGGTCCTCGCGATGTCGGTGACCGAGGCCGAGGAGTTCTTCGGCGCCGGCGAGGCGCGCACGCCGGCCGCGCACGCCATCCTCGGTCGGATCGCCGACGTCGGGCTCGGCTATCTCAGCCTCGGCCAGCCGCTCCCAACGCTGTCCGGCGGCGAGCGGCAGCGGCTCAAGCTGGCCACCCACCTGGCTGAGAAGGGCGGTGTCTACGTCCTCGACGAGCCAACCACCGGCCTCCACCTCGCCGATGTCGAGCGGCTGCTCGGCCTGCTCGACCGGCTCGTCGACTCCGGCAAGTCGGTCATCGTCATCGCGCACCACCAGGCGGTCATGGCGCGCGCCGACTGGATCATCGACCTCGGCCCCGGCGCCGGCCACGACGGCGGCCGGATCGTATTCGAGGGCACACCCGCCGACCTCGTCGCCGCCCGCTCCACCCTCACCGGCGAGCACCTCGCGGCCTACGTCGGCACCTGACCGAGGCCTTCACGGACACCGTGAGACGAGTTCTCTCATCTGTTTCGACTCGTCCTAGCCACGGCTTGGTGTCACGAACTCATGGATGTGTCTTGAGTTTTCAGGCTGCCTTTCCGAGGCGGGCGTGGTCGGTGTAAGTGTGGACGTGCCGGTCGATGGTGGACAGTGCGTGGCGTAGCTCGGGTGGTGCAGGTGGCCGGTCAGCGGCCAGTAGTGGTCGTAGGAGCCGGT
>CABEBH010000409.1_pt1 | contig 12106 bp, 11 predicted proteins | sample 3422331 | NCBI WGS metagenome assembly CABEBH01 (sample SAMEA5534345, study PRJEB31848) | metagenome | biome: tundra; feature: field; material: soil | place: USA | collected 2013-05 | depth 0.45 m | reverse complement strand
TCGAAGGAAGCGTTGCCAATCCGGCCGGTCTGCCAGTTGTCCTCGATGAAGCGCAGGATCGAGGACTGGTCGGTCATGGTGTGGTCGACAAAGTTGGCCTTCGCGAAGGGGGAGACCACGATTAGGGGCAGCCGCGGACCAAAGCCGCACCGGTCCTGGTAACCGCCGGCGATGCGGCTGGTGTTGGTACCGCAAGTGCTGGTGTCAGTCGGCGCATCGTGCGCGGGATCGTTGGACTGGTTGACGATCGGGCTCATCTGATGGTCGTACCAGCCATCGCTGTCGTCATAGGAGATCACCACTGCGGTGCTCTTCCATTCGGGGGTCTTCTGGAGCCGGTTGATGGTCTCGACCAGGAAGCGCTGCTCATCCAGCGGGCTGGAGTACCCGGCGTGCCCGTCCTGGTTGGCCGGGGCCTTGAGGAAGCTGACCGCAGGCAGCGACTTGGCATCCACCGACGACCAGAAGTCGGTGAGGTCGTACTGGTGGTTCGCCGGCCCGGAGTGGCCGATCTCGGATACCGTTGCGGGCGGGGTGTGCTGCAGGTTCGCGGTGCTCGCGTAGTACTGGAACGGCTCGTGGTGAGGGATGTAGTCCTTGCTGCTCACGCCGCCGACGTTGTTGTGAGCAGCCGCGCAGTCGGCGAAGCCGCCCTGGAACCAGCCCCACGTGGTGCCCTTGGCGTTGAGCAGGTCACCTACGTTCTTGTTCTTCGGGTCGGTGGAGGTGGTGGCATCGCGGGTGTTGCACTTGTCCCCGGTGGGCTGTGGGTCGCCGATGACTGTGGTGTTTTTGGCGGTCACTGCCGGGCTGGTCGTGGCGAAGCCGTGGGTCTGCCCGGAAACGAGGTTGAGCGCTCCGGGCGTGGAGGGGCCGAAGGTCGTGTTGTACGAGTTGTCGCTCATGGCGAAGTGCTGGGCGTAGTTCCACAGGCCGGTGACGGTGTTGCCGTCGTAGTAGCCCATGACCAGGCCCTTGCCCTTGCCGTAGTCGGCGCAGGCGCCCGCACCTCGTCCGACGGTCTCGACGAACTTGTCCATCAGACCTGAGTTGAAGGCCTTCTGCTCGTCTGTGTAGGTGTGATCCTGGTCGCAGGTCTGCGCCTGGTCGCGTCCGAGCCGGAAGGGCTGCGCGGAGTTCGGGTTGTTCGGTGCCTGCAGGGCAGCGTTCAGCCCGTTCACGGTGGGCGTGCCAGCCGCCGCCGTGAAGCGTGGCTCGCCCGGGTTGTTGGCCGCGCTCGGGTAGGTCGCGAAGTAGTGATCGAACGAGACGTTCTCCTGGAAGATCACGACCAGGTGCTTGATCGGGGTGATCGCCGCCGGGGCGGCTGATCGGGGGTCGCCGCCCTGGGCGATGGCGGGCAGCGCCGCCGCTGTCAGCGCCAGCACGCCGAGGGCAAGGGCCAAGGGGACGCGACCGCGGTTGATCTTCACAGGCACAACAGCTCCTTCAGATGTGGACTGGCCGGACTTACTAACCGCCACCCGGCCTCGTCAGGCTGGAGCCGCTGAACGACCGGGAGGTGGGTCGATCAGAGACAGCGGATGAACGCCAGGCCAACAGTGGCCCACGGCAACGGGGGGAGCGTTCCTTCAGGGGGTGATCCAGGGCTGGCGACAGCGGAACCGCCGTCACCTGACCTCCGAAGAGGCGGGCCCACTCTGAGCACCGTCCCGAACGGCACCCGCGGGTTGGCCGGATGGTCGTCTGTTGTTACCCCCTGGTCTACCGAACCGCCGCCTCGTTCGTGGATATCTACCTGGTGTCCCCGACCCATGACGTCGGCGCCCGCCGACGAGCAGGGGGAAGAATGAACCTCGAACGAATTCGCAGATACGGCGTCCAGCGACCATTGGTCGCTGGCGGCGTCGCCCTCCTGGTGCTGGCAAGCGGCGGAGTCGCGGTGGCAGCAAGTCTGGTCACCACGCCGGGCCCCCGACCCGACGGGACCGCGCTGACGTCATACGGCTGGATGGTGACCCCTGCCGGGAGACAGATCCCATTGGGGGACAAGCCTTTTGGCTCGACCATGAGCCCGGACGGCAAGACCGTCCTGGTGAGCAACGACGGCCAGTACCGTCAAACCCTGTCCGTGATCGACGCAGCCAGCGGCAAGGTTCGCCAAACGCTGTCCTACGACTCCCCCGAGGCACTCTTCGTGGGCCTGGCCTTTACCCCGGATGGCCGGCACGCCTACGCCTCGGCCGGCGGTAACAACAAGATCCGCACCTACGACGTGACATCGGAAGGCAACCTCGTCGAGGGGCCTTCGATCCCGCTCCCGCTGACCAACCCGGCCGGCAGCACGGTCAACCACTTCCCGGCCGGTCTCACGGTCTCAGCCGACGGCACCAGGCTGTGGACCGCCAACAGCCTGTCCAACTCGGTATCGGTCATCGACCTGGCCACGCGGACCGTCAAGGTCATCCCGGCAGGCGCCAACCCGTATGCCGTGGCCCTTGCCCCCGACGGCCACACTGCATACGTCAGCAACTGGGGAGCCGCCGACCTGACCGTCATCGACACCACGACCGGCGCACTCAAGGGAACCATTGCCGTCGGAGAGCACCCCAGTGCGTTGAAGGTCAACCCCGCCCGCCATGAGCTGTACGTCGCCGACACCGACAGCGACCAGGTCTCCGTCGTCGACCTTGCCTCAGGGTCGCTGTCTCGCACCATCAACCTGGCGCCGTACAAGAACGCGCCCGTCGGAAGCAATCCGAACGCCTTGGCGCTCTCCCCCGCCGGCGACACCCTCTATGTCGCAAACGCCGGAGCATCCGCGATCGACGTGATCCGGCTCGGTGGCCCTGCCGGGGGCGCCGACAAGATCGCAGGACGCATCCCCACGGGGTGGTACCCGACAGGTGTCGAGGTCGCTCACGACGGCAAGTCGATCTACGTGGCCAACGCCAAGGGTCTCGGCGCCGGGCCCAACCCTGGCGGCCCCAACCCTTACACGGACACCGCTCGCCGGCCGAGCGACGAGTTCGCCGCACAGTACGTCGGGTCCATGATCAAAGGCACCCTCTCGATCGTCCGGACACCCGATCACGCCACGCTGGCGCGCTACGCCAGGCAGGTGAGCTACAACGACCACTACGTCGACCCGGGCAACCACGCCACCACGGCAAGCAGCTCCGTCGTTCCCCGCCGGCCCGGGGACCCCAGCCCGATCAAGCACGTGATCTACGTGATCAAGGAGAACCGCACCTACGACCAGGTCCTCGGCAGCCTGGGCAAGGGCAACGGTGACCCCGGCATCAACCTGTTCGACGACCGCTCGGCACCCAACATTCGCTCGCTCGCCCGCAAGTTCGTCACCCTCGACAACCTCTACGCCGCCTCCGAGGTATCAGGCGACGGCTGGAGCTGGTCCACCGCAGGCACCGCGAACACCTACACGCAGAAGACCTGGGAGGCCAACTACTCCGACCGAGGCGGACGCAACCACCCGTACGAATACGAAGGCGGCACCTACGCCACAGCCCCCGGTCGCGATCCAAAGAACTCCTACCTGTGGGACGACCTGGACAAGGCCGGGGTCAGCTACCGCAACTTCGGCTACTGGCACTTCGGCTACTCACCGGTTGCCGCCACTGCACCCAACCTTGCCGCCAAGACCGACCCGACCTACCCGGGGTACGACCTGACTATCACCGACCAGACCCGGATGGACGCCTACACCAAGGCCTTCAAACAGTTCGAGGACTCCGGTTCCATGCCCACCATGCAGTTCGTGCGGCTGCCCTCCGACCACACCCGGGGCACCACCCCCGGCGCCCCCACCCCCAAAGCCATGGTCGCCGACAACGACCTGGCCGTGGGCCGGCTGGTCGACCAGGTGTCGCACTCCAAGTTCTGGAAGGACACCGCGATCTTCGTGGTCGAGGATGATGCGCAAGCCGGCCCGGACCACGTCGATGGCCACCGCACCGAGGCACTCGTCATCAGCCCCTATACCCAGACGGCCAAAGTCGACTCGACCTTCTACAGCACCGTGTCCGTACTGCGGACGATGGAGCTCATCACGGGCGTGCCACCGCTGACCCAGTTCGACGCCTCGGCGATCCCCATGCTCAACGCCTTCACCAACAAACCTGTTCAGACTCCCTTCACTGCGCTGATCCCCGCGCAGTCCCTCTCCGAGAACAACTCGACGTCCGCTCCCCTGGCGGCACAGTCGGCCAAGATGGACTTCAGCGACGCCGACCTGAACAACGAGAACACGCTAAACAAGGCAATCTGGCAGAGTGTCAAGGGGGCCAACAGCCCGATGCCGCTACGCCCGGGACAGACCCCGACCACCCCGTAACCCGACGGCCACTGACAATCCGAGTAGCGCGTTCGCCAAGAAGCAGAAAGGCCACGTCCGAAAAGTTCTCGGGCGTGGCCTTTCTCGACGGTTGAGGTTGGCCCACGTTGTGGGTCAGCGGTCCGCTGCCGCCTCAGGTGGGAAAACATCGGCGCCCATTTGTCGCGCGAGACATGGATGGTCCATCGTTCCGGGTGAGATTGTTCCTGGACAAAACGACGATCCCCGTCCCGGCAACGGCAACGGTGCCTGCGCCCGCCTGCGCATTCGATCTCGACGATCGGGCTACTCCTTACGAGACAAGGGCGCACGGGAACCTCGGCGCGAAGCAGCTGAGTTGGGGCAGATGAAAGTCCAGTGCCAGCAGAAGGCTGCTCCCTTCTCGTGCGGGCCTGCTCAAGCTCCCCGAGCTCGCGGGCCCCGAAGGCAACGGCATCCTCGGTCAGGTATTCGTCGGCAGCCTGGTCGCCGAGTGGGCAGGACACAGCGTGAATGTCCTCCTCTGGGTCTACGCCAAGTGCGTCTATGGCTAGGAAGAGGTCGCGAAAGGCGCGTATCGAGGCGGCGTTTGCGCTGACCGCGGTTGTCGAAGAGCCGGACGTGGCCGTAACTTCCCCACGTATTCCCCGCGAACAACCGGAGACAACCGGTTTGACCCGATCACAGCCGGACCACACGAAAGGGCCCCTGACCCGCGTTTCCGCAGGCCAGTGGCCCTTTCAGCACGTGGTGGCAGGTGAAGGATTCGAACCTTCGAAGCTTTTCGCGATGGATCTACAGTCCCAAGGCTGCAAGACCGTGACCAGCGCAAACGCCTGACCCACAACAACTTCCGTGCGTATCCCCCACAGATAGCCGACGACCATCGGCTACAGCCGGACACCCCGATGGGCGACGTCCCAGGTGACGACTGGGGTACAGGCCGAAGGCGGCCGTCCACAGGGCGTGCGCCGTGTCATCGTCTGCAGAGTCGAACCAGCCGGCGAGACGCACCAAATCGGCATACCGGCTCTGCTCTCGCTCACTGCTGGCGGCGATCCGGCGCAGGTTGACCAGCAGTGAGCGCATCGCTTCGCCGGCTAGTCGGCGCACCCCGTCCGCGTCGCTGCCACGGCCGCTCTCGCCGTTGAACCACACGTGCAGTCCCTGCCAGTCCTGCGGCGAGAGCCCCGGTGCCCGACGGGCGGCCTGTCCGTCGATGTCCAGCAGGCGTTGACCTGCGTTGGCTCGTTCACACAGAAATGACACGCGCGGGGCAAGCCGTCCGAGGATGTCCGCTATCTGTGGCATGTACCGGGAGATCTCGTCGACGAAACGCTGCAGGTAGTCCAGCAACGCACTCTTGAAAGCCTGGAACTCTCCGCGGTCGAGGTCGAATCGGGAGAGCACCTGGGTCAGATAGGTGTAGAACTCCCGCGTGCTTTGCACCAGGCGTTCGAACTGGGCGAACAGAGTGCTGATCTCACGGGCGAGCTGGTCCGGCTCGGCGTCCGCGAGCGCGGCATCGTCATAGCCATCAAGGGCCGCCAACCCGGCCTGGATGCCGGCGAGCATCTCGCTGGAGACCTCGCGTGCGCTCTCGGAGTAGCCCAGCAGGTCCTCTATCTGACGATGCACGAGCTCACCGCGTTGGGTCAGCTGATAGCGGGCGCGGTTCTACAGGTAGTCACGCAGGCTCCTGGCCTCAGTCTCGCGGGGGCTGCGGGCGAGGTTCCCGTGTTCAACGAGATAGGACAGCCGGGTGTCTGTCGTCTCCGTGTCGAGCTCGATCCCCTCTTCGGCCAGCGTGGCTGCCACCTCGGCCGCGGACCGGTCAGACAGCAGGCCGGAAAGGCCACCGGTGAAGGTGCGCATAACGGCGATGTACTGCGCGGACTCCTCGTTCACCGCGTAGCGCAGGGCCTCGAGGCGGACGCGGTCGACCGGCGGCGCGAGACTGGCCCGCTCCTCGGTCTGGGCGTCGGTGTCGGACACGCGCGCAATCCTACGAGGAACGTCCGACAAGGGGTTTGCCATCCTGCCGCGGCGGGCGAGGTAAGCCACCCGTCTGCCGCAGCTCGGCGGCACCGTCCGGCCACCGACATCCTGACCGCCTCAAATCGCGATGGCTTGTACGTCTGCAGTCATTGCATACCCCCTCCCTGGTACCTGCGCAGGTCAGGGCCCAGATGAGTGCGGCAAGCAGATGGCTTGGACCCAACTTCCTCACGCATTCCCCACAAAAGATGAACTCCAACCGTCCGCCTTCCCCATTTACGCAGGTCACAGGCCTGCGGACGAAGGCCGAGATAACCGACTCACCCATCCCCATTTTGGATACCCCTACCGGGTACACAAGAGAGCCCCTGACCGGCGTTTCCGCAGGTCAGGGGCCCTTTCAGCACGTGGTGGCACGTGAAGGATTCGAACCTTCGAAGCTTTCGCGATGGATTTACAGTCCCAAGCCTCCAAGCCTGTGACCAGCCGCAACGTCTGGCCCACAACAACTTCCGTGCGTATTCCCCACAAACGGCCGACGTCGGCCAGGGCCAACCGGACACTTCCGGGCGCGCGCCCGCTCCCCCGCTGGGCTTTGGAGGGCGGATTGCCTCGCCGCCGTCAATACTGATCCTGTGCCCCAAGGTCGCCGCGATCACTTCCTCCCAGCTGATGGCCCCAACCCGACCACTGTTCCGGCCCCGAACTGCCGCTCCCCAAACAGCGCGCAGGCCGCCCATTCTGCTTTATGACAAGTTGTTCAACTGAGAGGAACACCAAATGACGTTTGGTGCAGCCGTATTTTTCGCGCCTCACCAGGACGACGAGACGCTGACGATGGGCGCGGATATCCGCCATCACTTCGTCGCGGGCCGGCAGGTCGTGGTCGTGCTGGTCACCAACGGCGGCGCGTCAGCAGCTCGAGCCTCGATGTGTGCCAGCAAGGGCATCTGTCTGACGGCGCCCGAGTTCGTCATCGCCCGCGACGCCGAGCAGTTCGCGGCGATCCAGCACCTCGCACCCGGCGCGCAGATCTTCTACGAGAACCAACCGGACGGCGCGCTGACCGTCGCTGCCGCGACCGCCGTGATCCAGAAGTACATCGGGCTGTTCCCCAACGGCTCGTACAAGACGCAGTCGTGGCTCGACGTCCACCCCGACCACATCGCCCTCGGCACGGCGCTGAGGAACCTCACGAACGCCGGCCTAGTGCCCAACAACGACGCGCGGTTCGAGCAGGGCCGGTCCTTCTGGGACACCATGCCGATCAACGGGCTGTTCGTCGACGCAGACGCGGCCGTGACTGCGGCCTACGACGAGTATTACTACTGGAACCCGCCGATCGGTCGCTACGCGATCGGCTCACAGTCGGTCCCGACCGCCTTCGACGCCGCGCGGGTCGACCCGCGGTCGAGGTGCCACTGGACCGTCTGAGTCATGGCTGGCGCCAACTTCGACCAGATCGCCAACCAGCTCGCGCTCAAGAACGGGCGCGCTGCCGAGCTGATCTACAACGCCGCCATGAAGCGCGACGCGCCGAAGTTCTCGACCCAGCTCGAGGGCCGACCGGCTCGACCGGATGCACATGGGCATCTGGCCCAAGGCCAGGGACGGCGACCTCGCGGCCGTCGATCGCGTCCTCAAGATCAGCGAGCGGCGTGAGCAACTGTTCGCGGTGCCCAAGAAGAACGACCACGCCCTGCGGACCGCGTTCGACGAGTCCGCGAACGCCAGCGTCTACGTGTTGCCGACCGACGTCGCGCTACCCGAGACGGGCCGCAAGATCGCGGACCAGGTCGACGAGGCCGTCGCGTTCCGGTGAGGGTCAGGAGATCACCAAGGCGCTCTACCTGCTCCCTCACCTGAACCACATTTTGCGCGAAATGCTCGCCACCCCAGCGTCCCGAAAGGCTGCCGGTCTGACAGACAGGAGCGTCGGTGGACACCTTGCTCGCCTCCGCGCAGTCAAGACCAAGCTCGCCTAAGAATCTCGGCCAGGAGGTCCCGCGCGTATTCACGCCCCCGCCGCGACCCCTGCACGCCGGGGACCCAGACGACCCAGGTCGCCGAGTGGGCCGGGCACCGCGTGAAAAGTCCTCCTCAGGGTCTACGCCAAGTGCGTCTATGGCCAGGAAGAGGTCGCGAAGGCGCGCATCGAGGCGGCGCTGGCGCTGACCGCGGCTGTCGGAGGGCCGGACGTGGCCGTAACTTCCCCACGTATTCCCCACGTATTCCCCGCGAACAGCCGTAGACAGCCGGTTTGACCCGATCACAGCCGGACCACACGAAAGGGCCCCAGACCCGCGTTTCCGCAGGTCAGGGGCCCTTTCAGCACATGGTGGCAGGTGAAGGATTCGAACCTTCGAAGCTTTCGCGATGGATTTACAGACCAACGGCGGCAAGCCCGTCACCAGCGAAAACGTCCCTTCCATCGACAACTTACGTGCGTATTCCCCACAAACAGCCGACGTCAGCCGGGGCCAACCGGACACTTCTGGGCGTATACACGCTCCCCCTGGTCGCGATGGAGGCCAGGATCTGCCAGTTGAGTCCGCTACGGAACGACGAAAACTATGTTTGTGCCAGGACTGCGCAGCCTCCGCGCGTGCCCGAGTCCGTTCCGCTGATCGGGACTCACTCTCATAGCCGATGAGCGGAAGTCGACCGCACCTCCATCACTTCTGGTTAAGGTGGACACAACCTAAGTTTTGTGTGACAATAGTCCAATGGCGGTCACCTGGTCGGAGAGTGCAGATAAGCACAACGTCCCCCGAGACGAAGCGCTCTACGCCATGAGCCACGCCCGCGCTATCTTCCCGAACTTTCAGGCGGCCCGCGGCGGCTTCAACCGTTCGCCCACGCTGTTCATCGGTCCGTCCCGGTACGGCACGTTGGAGGTCATCGCCATTGTTACCCCACCCACCGACGTGCACATCTTCCACGTCATGCCCCTACGAGAGTCGACCCGCAAAAGTGTCGACTACGAGGAAGGAGACCAGTCATGACCAACGACCCGACCATCCCAACGAAGGCCGAGATTGAGGACCTCGCTCAGTGGGCGGAAGCCGGCGAATTCGACCCGAACTTCGCCGGCGGAAAAGCGCTGCACGGCGCGGCGGCCGCCGCTGCTGGGCGCGCGATGCTTGAGGCCGCGGGCGTCGACGTCGATGCCGTCGAGCGGGCCGTCGGTGGCCGCCCACGGCTCGACCCGGCCGCGCCGCGCGGCGCGCGCTCACCACGCGTCAACGTCGCCATCCCGGAAACCATGGACGAAGTCCTCAAGGCTAAGGCCAAGGCTCGCGGCGTGCGCACGAGCGTGCTCGTGCGCGAAGCGCTGGCCCGCTACCTAGACGCGAGCTGACGCAGGCCCGTCCTTGTTCGGTGAGGGATCCTTATGTGGCTCACGCTTGGTGAAGGTTCGCCCCGTCAGGCAGGATGTCCGTTCTTCAGGCTGAGCTTGGCCTTCATCTCGACGGTCACATGCGTCTCCTTGGTGAAGCACGGGGACGGAGGAAGCGCGATGAATGTCATCCACACGGCTGTTGAGTCTCTGGTCGGCGAGCTCAACCTTGGTGCGGGCTGGCGACGATGACTTCGAGCGCCGCAGAGATCCGCGACACTGTTCTGGCCGGTCAACCTCACGTTTCATCGCTGCGAGGCGTCTACCTGTCGTGACACCCAAACGACCCTTCGAACTGATCGTCGCCGGCCACGGCGCCACAGTGCTTCGCGTATGCCGTGCCGTCCTCGGTCCGGTCGATGCCGACGACGCGTGGTCCGAGACGTTCCTGTCAGCCCTGAAGGCCTATCCGGAGCTACCGGGCGATGCGAACGTCGAAGCGTGGCTGGTGAGGATCGCGCACCGGAAGGCCATCGATGTCACCCGAGCGGCGGCACGCCGCCCGGTCCCTGTGGCTGATGTTCCAGACAGGCCCTCCATCCCGCGCTCCGACTCTCTGGACTTTGATCTCAGTAAGGCATTGGCCGCTCTGTCACCCAAGCAGCGGGAGGTCGTCGTCTATCACTACGTCGCAGGATTGACCTACAAGGACATTGCCGCGGTGCTGGGCGGTAGTGCCGACGCCGCCCGACGTTCGGCCGCCGATGGCATCGCAATTCTGCGCCAGGTGCATCCGGATAACGCACTGCGGAAAGGAAGAGCCCAATGAACACCAGCTACGGACCCGACATCACGGACCTGATCGATGCCCTGCCCGCTGTGACCGAGACTGAGCTTCGCGACCTCCATGGCCGCCTGGCCGACAGTGCGGATGCACAGCAGGTTCTCGACGTGGCCTACCGCACCCTTGACACCCCCGTTGGGACGCTGCTGCTCGCAGCCACCGTCAATGGCCTCGTCCGGGTCGCCTTCGAAACCGAGGGCCACGACAAGGTTCTCCAGTCCCTCGCCGACCGAGTGAGCCCGCGGATCCTGAACACCCCCAAACGGCTGGATGTCGCCGCTCGCGAGATCGACGAGTACTTTGGCGGCGCGCGCCAGCACTTCGACCTGCCGCTGGACTTCAGGCTCACCACAGGGTTTCGACGCCAGATCTTGGCCCATCTGTCCGACATTGGTTACGGACAAACCGCCAGTTACGGGAGCGTTGCGGCGGCTGCGGGCAGCCCAAAGGCCGTTCGTGCGGTGGGCACCGCGTGCGCGAACAACCCGCTTCCGGTGGTGGTGCCGTGCCACCGGGTGGTGCGTTCGGACGGCTCCCTTGGTGGCTACCTCGGTGGTTTGGCGGCCAAGCAGTTGCTGCTGACGATGGAGGCTGCATGACCACGACCATGAAGGTGCAGGCGAAACCGATGCCGGACAGGCAAACCGAGTTGTTCACCTTCTGACTCGTCTCCTACTGCGGCCTTAGCTGATGAAACCCCACACGCCGATGGACTGGTCTGGTGTGTGCTACCCACCGCTCGGCCAAGGTCGCTGAACAGAGCCGGCAAGGTGTTAGCTGGCCGATCCGCTGCCAGAGCCGATTCCACTGACGCGCCAGCCTGCCCCGTTGGCCAGCAACTCCCGCGGTGGCCACTGCCCTCGTGGCAGCGGTGGCGTCCCCAGTGGAGGAGGGCTTACGACCCGCGCCGAGATCTCTCCGCCTCCAACAATCCGGACGCTTCTATCCGCCGGGTCGTAGCGCCACCCCTGCGAACAAGGAAAGAACCGCTGGCCGGTCTCCCAACTCACCCCGATGAACCACCCAGGACATCCGGTGGACGAGCAGCGGCGCCGCGAACCTGTCGTACGGCCCTCGATGGTCCCGGACTGAGACCACACAACTAGGCCTTCTTCGACACGGCCATCGGCACTGACGGGCATCTCCGCCGGCCATGAGCCGACACTGAGCCGATGTTCTTCGGTGGACTGCGACATGGCTTCAGACTATGACCTGTTCCAAACGCCAGACGTGCGACTCGAGGCGTTTCGACTCGTCAGTCAGCGTTCCGCTATCGAGACGGCGGAAGGCGACAAGCAACTACCGGATCTGCCGAATTGCGGACGTCTTCGGAGAGCTGGATCGCTTCACTTCTGACTCAATGGACCGTCCACTCCGAGGCATTGTTGCCAGCGCTCGACCTGCCAAAGAAGAGTGCGAGGCCCTCTGATGAGGGGAGCGCTGACGGGCGCCGCCGTATCGCGAATCGCCAATCGCCGCTGGCCAATCGCATGCGTCATCGACACGTCTGAGGCGTATCGTCGAACCTGGGAGTCAGCCGGGCTCCCAACGAGGGAGCACCATGTCCGACAAATCGCCTCGACAACACATGTCCAAGCAGGCAGGCAAGTCTCTCAAGGAGAAACGCGCC
>CABEBH010000388.1_pt1 | contig 12498 bp, 9 predicted proteins | sample 3422331 | NCBI WGS metagenome assembly CABEBH01 (sample SAMEA5534345, study PRJEB31848) | metagenome | biome: tundra; feature: field; material: soil | place: USA | collected 2013-05 | depth 0.45 m | reverse complement strand
GCCGCGGTCGCGATCGGCAGAAGAGCCCGCACGCTAACGGTGAGGCGTAAACGGAACGGACCCCGGCATGGACAGAGGACCATGCCGGGCCAGCCGCCCGTCAGCCGCACCCCGAACCGTGCGAGCCCGCGGCCAGGAGAAAGGCCGGTCCCACCGCCAACCCGCTCGAGGTTGCCCGGTCCTACCGGAACCATTCCACGCCAGCCCCGAAAACCGTTCGCGGGGCAGACCGGGCAGGACTCACTCCTGCTTAGTCCTCAGGAACGGTTCGCTGAACACTCATTCGGGCAGAAGAAGCGCCCGTCCGGCTTCGCCACGGCGCGCTTGACTCGGCTGCTGCGCCGCTTCAATGACCTCGCCGCCGATGCCCGCAATATCGATGTCGCGCGCCTCGCGAGTTCCAAGGGCGGCACCGGCCAGCCCGTGCTGCCCAAACACCACAGACGTTGAGGACACCGTCGGGTTACCTCTTTGCCAGTAGCCCGTGCCGCCCCACGACGGAATTCGACCAGCGCCAACAATGTCACCTTCGGCCGGGAGGCAGGCCTTCTGACATCCGGAACCGCGACGGTGCCGGCATCTAGGATCTCGAGCACGTCGGTCTGGTACATGAGCGGGAAGCCGAGGCGCCGCCACCCCGGCTTGGAGACCTTCGCCAGGTCGTGACTGCGCTTGTGGACGTGATGGCGCAGCATGAACTCGGCGCCTTGGGCGAGCGTACGCTCGACCTCGGGTGAACGCTGGTCCAGCGGGATCGCGGCGAGGGCCTTGAGCGCCGTGACCGCGCCCATGTGGCAGGTGTGACGCCCCCAGCACATCTCCCACTGTCGTAGGGCCAGCCGGTGGGTGCCTCGCCGTCGCCGTCCTCGAAGCGCCGGTAAGTGGTGATCCACTCGACGCCGCGCTGCACCCGCGGGTCGTCCAGCATGCCGAGCCGGATGAGACTCCAGACCAGGTTGCCGGAAAGGCAGGGGATGACGGAGCTGTGCAGGCCGCCTCCGATCTTCTTGGCGCGGGCCACGGCGAAGCCGCCCGACTCAGGGTCCTGTGCATCGGGCAGGATCGCCTCGCAGCCGCCGCGCACGCGCTCGTCGGCACCGAGCGCGGCGAGGATGATGAGCTGCCAGGTGGTGCCGCGGTACTTGGCCGCATAGTAGTCGTCACGGCCCCACAGTGGCCGTCGGCAGCCTGGGCGGCCAGGATGGCCGGCACGGTGCCGCAGTCCATGACGGCGCGCTGCGCCACCACGACCTCAGGGTCGTCCAGCTCGGCACCCAGCAGCTCGGTGAGCGTGAAGTAGCTCACCGAGGGGTCGTCGCCCTCGAGTAACCAGGGGTGGGGTCTACGCCCCGCACGGCAGCTCAATGGCTCAAAAAAACAGCATAGGTTTCTGCCCGACCATGACTACAAGTTCATTGCCTCGCCAAGAAACACCCGATGGGGGTTTGACCTCCTCGTCCCGCCCAGGGCTCGGTGCAATCGCGACCCTGCCGCACCCTTGGCGGTCGCCGCGGAAGGAACCATCCCGTTGGGATACCCGTCGACCCGAGTGGATGCCATGCCTGACCATGCCTCGACCGACGCCCGGGCAAACGATCGGATCTGCCGCCAAGAGCGAGGTCCCGCTCCGCCTCAGCGGATGGGCCCATGGAGGCCCTGCCCGGGTCCGGGCGCCCAAGCGACCTAGCGGGCTGAGAGGCTGTGCTCAGATCCAGCTGATGTGCTGTCGCAGGTAGAGGAACCCTACGAACGCGAACACATCGAGCAAGATGTGGGCAACGACCAGCGGCAGGACGCGCCCGGTGCGCTGGAACCACCAGCCAAGGATCAGCCCCATCACGAGGTTGCCGACGAACCCGCCCAGTCCCTGGTAGAGGTGGTAACTCCCCCGCAGCACCGCGCTCGCGCCCAGCGCCTGACCGTTCGACCAACCCAGATGACGCAGCCGGGTCAGCAGGTAGCCGACAACGACGATTTCCTCCAGCACCCCGTTCTGGGCAGCCTGGAGCAGCAGAAGCGGCACGCGATACCAGGTGTCCGGGACGTCCACCACAGCCAAGCTCGCGCTCACGCCGAGCTGGTGGGCGGCCCACACCAGGACCAGGCCAGGTGTGCCGATGAGCGCGGCGAATCCCACGCCCTGCAGCAGATCTCTGCGCCAAGGTCGACGGTGCAGTCCAATCCCGAAGCCAGCGGTCCCCGGATCGCGGGAGAGCAGCACCAGCACCAGCAGGACCGGCATCAGTCCCTGAACAACGCCGGTGACGTCGTAGGCGATGTTGAGCCACATGTGAGCGGTTCGAGCACCGGAGGCGACGGTGGCAGTGGTCGCCGAGATGCCACCCCTGACGGTTAGCTCAGCCTTCAGGTAGCTCAACAGGGCGTAGACGCCGGACATCCCCAGCGAGACGCCGAGTACGGCGAGCACTTCGGGGCCGCGGTGCTTGACGGGTAGGTTCGCCGTCCCGACTGACGTGGTCACGCCGTCAGTCTGCCTCGGATGGGTCGTGTCTGCCCGGAACCATCCGACGCCGGGCGACGTCCTATCGACGTGAACCGCAAACGATGGGCCACAACCGCCGCAGCCGCAGCTGTCCTCACGGTTCTCATCGGCGTCGTAGTCCTCTTGGGCGGCGGTCATATGGCGCGACCGTCCTCCACCCAGGTTCGGCAGGCTTTCGGGTTCGATGCCGCCTATGCCGACCCCGACCCGATGGTGCTGGTCGTCCGCTACGGCGACTCAAGTAGCTGCCCCAGCAAGGCCGTGCGCCACGACGTCCTCCAGCAGCCCGGCCGGGTCGTCGTGACGCTCACCCGCGCACCAATGCAAGCCGACCAGCCCTGCACATCTGACTATGGGGCCAAGCTGGTCCGGATCTCGCTCACCGCCCCGCTGGGCGGCCGAGCCGTCATCGACGGGTCGTGGCAGAAGCCGGTGCCCATCTCGACCGGCTCCCCGCCCTTCGGATGAGCCAGGGCGCATTCAGTGGAGCCAGCGTGCATTCGGCACAGCCGGGATGCACCTGTCTGCCGCCCTGTTGTCGGTGAGAGGTGGCAGGCTGGGCTGACGATGAGTTCTGAGGTGCTGGCCCGATTCTCCCCCGCGACCCGAGACTGGTTCAGCGGGAGCTTCGCCGAGCCCACTGATGCACAGGTCGGCGCCTGGGATGCCATTAGCTCCGGCGCCCACACCCTCGTGGTGGCCCCGACCGGCTCCGGCAAGACGCTCTCCGCGTTCCTGTGGGCGCTGGACCGCCTGGGCACGGCTCCACCGCCTGCCGAACCGATTCGCAGGTGCCGCGTCCTCTACATCTCACCGATGAAGGCTCTGGCCGTGGATGTCGACCGCAACCTGCAGTCTCCGTTGGTCGGCATCGGTCATGCCGCCGCACGGCTCGGCCTTCCGAAGCCGGAGGTGAGCGTCGCGGTCCGGTCCGGCGACACCTCAGCGGCCGACCGCAGGCTGTTCGCCCGCCGTCCCGCCGACGTCCTCATCACCACCCCCGAGTCACTCTTCCTGATCCTGACCTCAAAGGCGCGAGAGTCCCTCGCCGGCGTCGAGACCGTCATCCTGGACGAAATCCATGCCGTGGCCGGCACCAAGCGTGGGGCGCACCTGGCACTGAGCCTCGAACGGCTCGATGCCCTGCTGGATAAGCCAGCTCAGCGGGTGGGCCTGTCGGCCACCGTGCGGCCGGTCGAAGAGATCTCACGCTTCCTCGCGGGTGGCCGACCGGTCACCGTCGTCCAACCCTCATCGACAAAACGGTGGGATCTCCAGGTGGTCGTCCCCATCCCCGACATGTCCGCACTGGGCGAGGCGGCCTCAGATGGCAAGGGCTCGGCGAACAGTCCGGAACGGCGCGCCTCGATCTGGCCACACGTCGAGGAACGCATCGTCGACCTGGTCGCCCAGCATCGTTCGACCCTGGTCTTCGCCAACTCTCGTCGGCAGGCCGAGCGCTTGACGGCCCGGCTCAACGAGATCTGGCAGGAGCGACTCGAGCTCGCGTCCCTTGCTGAATCCGTCGCTCAGCCCCTTGCTGCTGAAGAGCATCCAGACACCTCGATCACGACGGTCAACAGCCAGGCGAGCACCCGGATTTCCCCCGCAACCGGGAGGGGATCCCAGAAGGCAGTCCGGACGCCCGCGCAGATGATGGCGCAGGCCGGCACGTCCAAGGGCGCTGCCGGAGTGCTCGCCCGCGCTCACCATGGCTCGGTCAGCAAGGAGCAGCGAGCCCTGATCGAGGAGGACCTCAAGGCTGGCCGCCTGCCTGCGGTCGTCGCCACCAGCTCCCTAGAGCTTGGCATCGACATGGGCGCGATCGACCTGGTCATCCAGGTGGAGTCACCGCCGAGCGTGGCCAGCGGGCTACAACGGGTCGGGCGCGCTGGTCACCAGGTGGGCGCCGTGTCTCGCGGAGTGGTCTTTCCCAAGTTCCGCGGAGATCTCGTCCAGACCGCTGTGGTGGTCGACCGCATGCGCCAGGGAGCCATCGAGTCGCTGCGAGTCCCGTCGAACCCGGTCGACGTTCTGGCCCAACAGATCGTCGCCATGTGCGCGATGGACGACTGGGCGGTTGATGACCTGGAAGCGTTGGTACGCAAGGCAACTCCATTCGCCAGCCTCCCCCGCTCTATCCTGGAGTCGGTGCTCGACATGCTGTCCGGGCGTTACCCGAGCGATGAGTTCGCCGAGCTGCGACCGCGCCTCGTCTGGGACAGGGTGACAAGCACGCTCAGCGGGCGGCCGGGGGCCCAGCGACTCGCAGTCACCAGCGGGGGCACCATCCCGGACCGTGGTTTGTATGCCGTATTCCTCGCCTCCGGCGAGGGCACCGGGCGTCGTGTCGGCGAGCTCGACGAGGAGATGGTCTACGAGTCGAGGGTCGGTGACATATTCACCCTGGGGACATCGTCGTGGCGGATCGAGGACATCACCCACGACAAGGTGCTGGTCACCCCGGCGCCCGGCCAGCCCGGCAAGCTGCCGTTCTGGAAGGGCGACTCGCTTGGCCGTCCAGCCGAGCTCGGGCGCGCCGTGGGCGAGTTCGTTCGCGAGCTAGGCAGACTCGGTCCCGAAAAGGCGCGGGCCCGAGTGACCGCCACCGGCCTGGATGCCTGGGCTGCGGACAACCTGCTCACCTATCTGGACGAACAGCGTGAAGCCACTCGACACGTCCCCGACGACCGCACGATCGTGATCGAGCGTTTCCGGGACGAGATCGGCGACTGGCGGGTGGCCGTGCACTCGCCTTTCGGAGCGCAGGTGCATGCTCCGTGGGCACTGTGCGTTGCGGCCAGGATGCGTGAGCGCTTCGGTGTGGACGTGCAAGCCATGCATGGTGATGACGGCATCGTGTTCCGGCTGCCCGATATCGAGTTCGACACAGACTCTGCTGCGGACGGCACGGGGTCTAGCGGTCTGGGATCGAGCGGTCTGAGGTCGACCGGTCTGGGCTCAGCCGGTCTGGGACATGAGCTGATGTCGCTGATCGCTCTTGACGCGGATGACGTTCACGATCTCGTCACCGCCGAGATCGGCGGATCAGCCTTGTTCGCGGCGCGCTTCCGCGAGTGCGCTGCACGGGCGCTGCTGCTGCCGCGCCGCCGTCCCGATCGCCGGCAGGCTCTATGGCAGCAGCGCCAGCGGTCGGCTCAACTGCTCACCGTGGCAAGCCAGTACGCGTCCTTCCCGATCATCCTGGAAACGGTGCGTGAGTGCGTGCAGGACGTGTTTGACGTGCCAGGTCTGAGCACCCTGATGCGCGAGATCGGCTCTCGCAAGGTGCGACTCGTCGAGGTCGAGACATCAACGCCCTCGCCGTTCGCCCGCAGCCTGATGTTTGGCTACGTCGCGCAGTTCCTGTACGAAGGTGACTCTCCCCTCGCCGAGCGGCGTGCGGCGGCCCTGTCACTGGACCCCACTTTGCTGGCCGAGCTTCTCGGACGTGGTGAGGGCGCCGCACTGCGCGACCTGCTCGACCCTGCGGCATTGGCCCAGACGGAGTCCGAACTGCAGCGACTGGCGCCGGGACGCCGTTGCCGAGGCATGGAGGATGTGGCAGATCTGCTGCGGGTGCTGGGCGCTCAACCACATCCGGCCATCCTCGACCGCTGCGTCGAAGTGGCCACAGCCAAGGACGTCTCCGCCTGGCTGGTCGACCTCGAGAGCGATCGCCGGCTGATTCGGGTGCGCATCGGGGGCCAGGAGCGATGGGCCGCCATCGAGGACTCGGGGCGACTGCGTGACGCACTGGGTGTCGCCTTGCCGGTCGGTGTCCCTCAGGTCTTCCTCGAGCCGGTCCCCGACCCGCTGGGCGATCTGATCGCCCGATACGCCCGGACACATGGTCCCTTCACCGCTCGGGACGTGGCCGACTGGTTCGGCCTCGGTATGGCCGTTGTGGCCGACGTTCTGCGCCGGCTCGTGGCCGCCGGCCGGGTCGTGGAGGGCGAGCTGCGGCCGGTCGAGTCCGGGGGCGGAGTCCACGGCAACGACTTCTGCGACGCCGAGGTGCTGCGCACGCTTCGACGTCGCTCACTGGCAGCTCTTCGTGCCGAGGTCGAGCCTGTTCCGGCCGTCGATCTGGCCCGATTCCTTCCTTCCTGGCAAGGAGTGGGCGCGGGTATGCGGGGAAGCGAGGGGGTCCTTCGAGCCGTCGAGCAACTGGCCGGCGCGGCGCTGCCCGCGAGCGCACTTGAGACTCTCGTGCTCCCCAGCCGGGTGGCGGCTTACGGCCCCGCGTTGCTGGACGAGCTGACGACCAGCGGCGAGGTGGTCTGGCGCGGACACGGCGCCCTGCCCGGCGATGACGGATGGGTTTCACTGCACCTGGCCGAGTCTGCACACCTGACCCTGGCAGCACCCTCGCAGGACCTCGACCTCTCCGAGCGCCATCGAGAGGTTCTCGAAGCGCTGGGCGGTGGCGGCGCATTCTTCTTCCGGACCCTCTCGGACACGGTCGCCATCAAGGACGATGAGGCTCTGACGCACATTCTGTGGGACCTGATCTGGTCGGGGCACATCAGCAACGACACTCTGGCCCCCTTGCGGGCACTGCTCATGGGCGGACGCACGGCGCACAAACCACGGCGCACCGCCCCGCGCTCGGCCCGATACTCCGGCAGGTCTGGCAGCCTCGGCGCGTTGTCCGGCCAACGGCTCTCCAGCGGGAGGACCTCTGCATCGCCGCGCTTTGGACCTTCCACGGCGGCCGGCCGATGGTCGCTGCTGCCAGCCATCGAGCCCGATGTCACCATCCGCTCTTACGCGATGGCCGAGGTGCTCCTTGATCGCTATGGCATCCTCACCCGTGGTTCCGTTGTCGCAGAGGGGGTCTCGGGCGGCTTTGCCGGCGTCTATCGGGTACTGGCTGCGGCCGAAGAGTCCGGGCGGGTGCGGCGCGGCTATTTTGTCGAAGGTCTGGGGGCGGCACAGTTCGCAACAACCGGCGCCGTTGACCGACTTCGCGCTCAGAGCCGACCGCTGCCCGACGAGATCGAACCATCAGGTGCGCAACGTCGGGACGGCGCACCGTCAGCACTGGTTCTCGCCGCCTCGGACCCGGCCAATCCCTATGGCGCTGCTCTCGGCTGGCCAGCGCGGGTCACTGATCTGAACGACGACCACGGGAAACCCAAGCCCGCGGCCAAAACGGGGCCCGGGTCACCGCCGAGTCCACAGCCGGGTCCGGGGCACAAACCTGGTCGCAAGGCCGGTGCGCTGGTGGTGCTCGTCGATGGCGCGCTCACGCTGTACGTAGAGCGCGGCGGCAAGACGTTGTTGTCCTGGACCGATGACCCGGCGTTGCTGCAGTCCGCTGCCGATGCGCTGGCTCTCGCCGTGCGCGAAGGGGCATTGGGCAAGCTGACCGTCGAGAAGGCGGATGGCGCCTCGGTCCTGCGTCCTGACCATCCTCTGGCAACCGCGCTCGCCGGGGCCGGCTTTCACGCAACTCCCCGCGGCTTACGCCTACGACGTTGACGACCGTGTCACGCTTGCGTCCCTGGGTTTGCGGATACGGTCAGGCGGCGGAGGCGCGGACCAGAGTCTCGGAGCGCTGAGAGATCGGCAGGGTCACCAAAGCGCTAACAGCCTCGGACTCGGCAGCCCGGTCCGACACATCGCTGAGCATCTGGGACATTGGCAGGTGCAGCGCAGCGCAGATCGACGCGAGCAGTTCCGAGGAGGCTTCCTTCTCGCCGCGCTCGACCTCACTCAGGTAACCCAGTGAGACCGCAGCCGACGCCGAGATCTCGCGCAAGGTGCGACCTTGTGCCTGACGATGGCCACGGAGAACATCACCGACTTCACGACGAAGCACTATCATGACGCCTCCTCCACAGCAGTTCGAGCAACGGTATGTTAAGAACAACGGTACCCCCCAAGCCATACAATTCGCCTACCGGACTGCTGGTTGGGTCTCGCGGGTTGTGACAACAGTGCGCGAATGGTCAACAGTGCGCAACAGGAGGATCTTCCCTGACCTGGGCGCCAAGCTCCTCGGTAAGCAGCGCTAAGACGGCCAGGACGCTGTGCGCCCGGACTTCCCGACGATCCCCGGACAGGCTGAGCGCTTGGACTCTCGAAGTGCCCGGCCCCACCACAGCGACGAAGACCGTGCCTACGGGTTTGCCTTCAACCTGATCCGGCCCCGCGACACCGGTAGTGGCCAGGCCATAGGTCGCACCCATCAGCGACCGCACCCCGCTGGCCATCTGCTCGGCCACGTCGGCGTCCACGGCACCCGCCCGAGCCAGCAATGCTTTGTCGACCCCGAGCACCTGAGCCTTGAGATCTGTCGCGTAAGCGAGAACACCCCCACGCACGACGACCGACGCACCGGGAATGTCGGTCAGCGCCGCAGCGACCAGCCCCCCGGTCAGCGACTCGGCAACCGCCACCGTCTGCCCCGCGGCGGTCAGGCGCGCAACGAGGTCTGCGGCCGCAGTGGGCTCCACGCTCAGACCTCGGGCTCCGCTGAATGCCTCTTCGCATCCTCACGTGCGGCCGCCTCTCGTGCGGCCGCCTCTCGTCCTGCCGCCGCCGCGCGACGCTCGCGTTTTGCCTGCGCGCGGGGGCTGGTGTTGCGCAGTGTCTGGGCCCGTAGCACGTAGTCGACCCCGGTTGCCACGGTCACGATGACCGCCAACGTCATCACCACCACTGCTATGGCATGCCATGGATCACTCAACGGCAAGATGTAGAGCAGGATCGCGACCGCCTGAAGTGCGGTCTTGACCTTGCCACCCCGACTGGCCGGCATAACGCCGTGCCGGATGACCAGGAGCCGCAGTACGGTGATGCCGACCTCCCGGACGAGGACCACCAGGGTGACCCACCATGGAAGCAGATCGATGATCGAGAGCCCGACGAGCGCCATACCCATCAGGGCCTTGTCGGCGATCGGGTCACTCACCTTGCCGAAGTCGGTGACCAGTCCCCTGGCCCGCGCGATGTCGCCGTCCATGCGGTCGGTCGCCGTTGCGACGACGAACACGGCCGCGGCCAGCAGTCGGTAGTTCGTCAGCTGACCGTCGTCGTGGAGCAGGAACCACCCGAAGACGGGCACAAGAACGATGCGCAAGATGGTGAGCGCGTTGGCGATGTTCCAAGCGCTCGCCTGCGTAGGCCGAACGTGGGTGTCATCACCGGAGGGGATCACTCGGGTTCCGCGATGAGGTCGACGCCCTCGGTGTCGAGAACCACCGCAGCGATGATCTCCCCGACAGCCGGGGTCAGGGCACCTGGGCGCAGCCGAAGGATGGTGGCGCCGTCGACGTCGGGCCCCTGATGGGCAGCCCGTCCGGTCAGCTCATCGGTGTCCTCGTCGATCCCGTCGACGAGAACCTCGACGCGTTCGCCGATGCGTTCCTCCGCCCGCTGGATGTTGAGCTCCTCCACCAACGTTGTGAAGTGCTCAACGCGCTCTGCGATGACATGCCTGTCGAACTTGCCCTCATAGGTCTCGGCCTCGGTCCCATCCTCGTCGGAGTAACCGAACACGCCAACCACGTCCAGACGCGCGGCTGTCAGGAAAGCCTCGAGCTCGTCGAGATCCTCCTGCGTCTCTCCGGGGAACCCGACAATGACGTTGGACCGGATGCCGGCGAGCGGCGCGCGAGCGCGGACCTGGTCGATCAGGTCCAGGAATGACTGAGACGAGCCGAACCGGCGCATCTTGCGCAGCAGCTTCTCGGAGGCATGCTGGAAGGAGATGTCGAAGTACGGCACGACGCCCGGCGTCGAGGCCATGACATCGAGCAGGTCCATCCGGATCTCGGCGGGCTGAAGATAGGACACCCGGACGCGCTCGATCCCGTCTACCTGGGCGATCTCGGGCAACATCGTCTCCAGCAGGCGCAAGTCCCCGAGGTCCTTGCCGTATGACGTGGAGTTCTCGCTGACCAGGAAGATCTCCTTGACATCGTGCTCACCGAGCCAGCGGGCTTCGGCCAGGACATCGGAGGGGCGTCTGGACACAAAAGACCCGCGAAACATCGGGATCGCACAGAAGGCACAGCGCCGATCACAGCCACTGGCGATCTTCAAAGGAGCCCACGGCCGACCGTCCAGACGTGCGCGGATGACGCGAGGACCGCTGGCCGGGACCGGTCCTTCGATCGTCTCGATTGCCGGGGCTGTGCTGGCTAGCACTTCCGTCGACCTCGAGAGCGACCCATTGTGACCGTGACCGGGCAGGGCCACGGACGCAGCGGAGGCCTGGCGTGAGGCCGGCGAGAGCGGCAGCAGGCGCCGACGGTCCGACGGCACGTGCGAAACGGGCTTGTTGCCGTTCAGGATCGAGGTGAGGTGGCTCGACATATCGGCGTAGGAGTCGAAACCGAGCACGGCGTCAGCCTCGGGCAGCTCAGCGGCTAGCTGCTCGCCATACCGCTCGGCCAGACAACCCACGGCCACAACCTTCTGCGTACGTCCCGAAGCCTTTAGCTCAGAGGCCTCCAGGAGTGCATCGATGGAGTCCTTCTTGGCCTGCTGAACGAAGCCACAGGTGTTGATCACCGCGACATCAGCCTGCGCGGCATCATCGACCAACAGCCAGCCCTCGGCGGCCAGACGACCAGCAAGCTCCTCGGAGTCGACCTCGTTGCGCGCGCATCCCAATGTGACCAACGCCACGCTTCGGGGGCTGCCAGAAGCGCTCGAGGTCAGGGACGTCATCTCCCCATCGTAGGTGGACTGCTGTTGAATGACCGCATGCCCGACCTCGCACCAGACACCATTGCCCCGGACACACTCGCCCGCGTCACCGAACTGCTGCGCAGGCACCCGCTGATCGACGGACACAATGACCTCCCGTGGGAGGCGCGACGACAGTCGGGCTACGACTTCGACCAGCTTGACCTCTCGGGTCGCCTGGACACCACGCACACCGACCTGCCGCGGCTGCGCGCCGGCGGCGTCGGTGCGCAGTTCTGGTCGGTCTGGGTGCCCGCGTCGCTGCCCGATGGAGTGGCGGTCATCCAGACGCTGGAACAGATCGACGCGGTCCACCAGATGGTCGCCCGGTATGGCGACCAGCTGGGTTTCGCGCGCACCGCGGACGAGCTCGAGGCCGTCTTCGCGTCGGGACGCATCGCGTCACTGATGGGGGCCGAGGGCGGGCACTCGATCGGCTGTTCTCTGGCGGCGCTGCGGATGCTGCACGTGCTCGGCGTCCGTTACCTGACGCTGACCCACAACGACAACGTCCCGTGGGCCGACTCGGCCACTGACGTGCCGGCCTGCGGGGGTCTGTCCGCCTTTGGCTTCGAAGTGGTGCGGGAGATGAACCGCATCGGCATGCTCGTCGACCTCTCGCACGTCTCGGCCGACACCATGCGCGACGCCTTGCGGGTCAGTGAGGTGCCGGTGATCTTCTCGCACTCGTCCGCACGCGTGGTCTGCGACATGACCCGCAACGTGCCGGACGATGTGCTCGAGGCCCTGGGTCAGAAGGGCGGCATCTGCATGGTGACGTTCGTGCCCGACTTCGTCTCCCCTGCCGCGGGCCAGTGGCGCAAGGAGGCTTCGCTGGCGGCGCTGGAGGTCGGCGTCAAGCCCACAGACCACCTCGCGTTCGACGTGTTCGCCGCCACGTACCGCAAGAAACATGCCAAGCCCACCGCCACGATCGACCAGGTCGTTGCCCACATCGAGCACGTACGGGAGGTCGCCGGTGTCGACCACGTCGGCATCGGGGGCGACTTCGACGGCACCCAGGATCTGCCGATCGGTCTCGAGGACGTCAGCGGCTATCCGCGCCTGTTCGTCGCCTTGGCCGACCGCGGCTGGTCCTACCAGGACCTGACCAAGCTGGCCGGCGGTAACATCCTGCGCGTCATGCGCGAGGCCGAGGCAGGGGCCCGCGACCTGCGGGCGACCCGCGGACCGAGCCTGGCGACATACGAGGCGCTGGACCACCCCTGATTGGCAGCCGGCGAACCGTCGCCCGGCTACCGATCGAAGACAGGCGTCATGGTATTGAACGA
>CABEBH010000358.1_pt1 | contig 13003 bp, 9 predicted proteins | sample 3422331 | NCBI WGS metagenome assembly CABEBH01 (sample SAMEA5534345, study PRJEB31848) | metagenome | biome: tundra; feature: field; material: soil | place: USA | collected 2013-05 | depth 0.45 m | reverse complement strand
CCAGGACCACCTCACGCAACGACCCTGACGACCCCTGCGGCGAACAAGCGGGCATGGCAAACTGTGACAACGGAGCTCCTGGTGACGGACGCGTTTTTCGACAACTCACGTCCTACCAGGAGCTTCGCTACATTTCGGACAACACCGACGCGTCACCCGCACAGCAGCGCGGATCGTGACCGAGTCGAGACCCTTCCCCCCATTACCGGGTCAAAACCCCTCAAACCGCCCTTGTCTTAAGGGCAGTGCCCCCAGCTCTGATAGTGACAACCCGGGTAGGCTACGCCGAGGCAAGGGAAGTAGCCCTTGCCTGGGTAGGGCCCGTGACCATGAACCTGACGGATCTGACCATATTTCTCCTCAGTGGCGCAGAGCAGACGAAAGTCGACAGGCAAAGGAGCACAACGGTGGGCAAGGCGAATCGACAGCGGCGTCGGATGAAGGAGAAGGAGCGCAAGCGCACCACGCCCAGGAACTCGGGCGAAACGTGGCCGGCGAGCGACCAGCTGCCGATTGAGGAGCGGGCCGCGCTCGACGTTGCAACGGCCTTGCGCGCGCTGGCTTACGACGACAGGAGGGCCTTTGCGGCGGCGTCCGCACGGGTGGCCGACCAGTCGAGATCGGCCAGCTCGCGCAGTGCTACCGAACGCTTGCTTGCCGACTATCTGCAGTCCGTCGTCTCCGGGGCCTGGCACCGAGGATGGCAGCCTGCCGACCTGGTGCGCGTCGTGTCGCACCAGCTGAGCAAACGGCATGTCAGCCTGGCGGGTGACGCGATAGCAGCCCAGATGCAGCACTACATCCCGTCAACCATCGACCCACGATGGACGTCCCAGCTGTCTGATCTTGCGGCTCAGGTCTGGTGGCGACCTGGCCAGAACCACTTGCAGGCGTGGGCAGAGGCGCAGACCATGGAGTGGTCCACGGTCGTTTCCTGTGCACTCGAAGTTCTCGACCTCATCGCCGGTCTGCCGGATCTGGAGAAGCTGATCCCGATCCCCGGCTCCGCGCGACCGACCGGCGCCACAGCGCAGCCGCAAAGGGCCGCCATCGACGAGCGGGTGCTCAGCCGGATCCGGGCGCTGCTGGCAAAGGCCGAGTCAAGCACCTTCCCGGCTGAGGCCGAGACGTTCACCGCCGGTGCCCAGGCGCTGATGGCTCGACACAGCATTGACCACGCGCTGCTGGCGGCCCTCGACCAGAGCTCCTCCGAGGAACCGACGGGCCGCAGGATCGGGATCGAGAATCCGTACGAGGAACCGAAGGCGATGCTGCTGGGGGTGGTGGCGGAGGCGAATCGATGTCGTACGGTCTGGAGTCGCGACCTCGGCTTCAGCACTGCTATCGGATTCCCTGCCGACCTGGACGCTGTGGAGTTGTTGTTTACCTCTTTGCTCGTCCAGGCCACCACGGCCATGATGCACGCCGGCTCCCGGACCGATGGCTCGGGGCGTTCACGTACCCGGTCTTTTCGGCAGTCGTTCCTGACCGCGTATGCCTCACGGATCGGCCAGCGGCTCGCGGAAACCACTGGGACAGAGACCACCAAGGCGGCCACCGAGCCCGCCGGCCGGAACCTGCTCCCCGTGCTCGCGGCACGCAGCGAGGCCGTCGACGAGGCGGTCGCCACCATGTTCCCGGAAATGACTAACCATGTGGTGGGGTCGGTCACCAACAGGGAAGGCTGGTTCTCCGGTCTCAGCGCGGCCGACCGGGCCGCCCTTCACATCGGCGACGAGCTTCTCGGCTAAGGACCGCTCTGCAAAGGGATCCGATGAGAACGGACCCGTCGCGCATTGGTCGTCGTGAGTGTGCGGTCAGCCGGTGACGATGGAGACGCGAGGGTCCATGAGCCCATCCGCGGAGCGGTTCCTTTTATGGCGGGAATGTCGCTGAGGCGGTGGTCCGGGTCGGTTCGACTGTGCGCAAGCCGGCGGCGTGCTGCCACCGCGGCCGTCGAAGCGCTGCTTGACCACTTTGCCGAGGTTGGTTTTGCCGGTGAGCGGGCGGCTACGCCGTGCAGGCTCACGGACTGGTGCAACGCGTGAGCGAGGATGCGATGGTTCATCTCGTCGGGGGCACAGTTGCGATTTGTTGGCTGAGCACCCACTGCTGCCAGCGGGTAGACCACCTCGGCCACCATGGCTCACTGCCATGCTGCCTCGACGCCGGGCCAGTAGGTCGCCATAAACGCACTGAGAACCCCTCCAAGGGACTCGGGCGACTTGGCCGGGGCTCCGTCGTCTGCCTCGTCGGTGAGAACTCCGCGCGGTTCGTGCCCGGCGCGCGCGGTCTCCAAGTGGAACCCCGGGCGGGCTTGTCGCCGTATACCCCGCCCGCTGCATTCACTGGGACAGGGACGCCTGCTGGGATACCCACCCCGACCGTGTCGAGCCCCTCTCGTCTGTCTCGGCGCGCGCGGAGATGGAACATGGACGTGAGACGGACACGAATGGAGCCGGTGCCCGAACTGCCGACCGCGTCCAGGTCCGACAGCCTGTGCACGATTATCAAGTTGGCGACTCGGAGTCCTCGGGAGAGCGTTTCCGTCGGGAAACGCGTGGAACGTTGGTGGACGTCCGCTGGTGTGCGGATGAGACTTCTTTAGCCGGAAGTGGGGACAGCGTTTGTCCGAGAACAGCGCGTCGGCTGATGCGGTTAAGAGGTGGATGTGTTCTCTTGGTTGAGCGGTTGCCAGGTGGTATGGGCGTTGTTCGCGACAGCGCCGAGGCTTGCCCAGAGGGGATGCGACCGCGACCCGATCAGTGCGTTGAGTATGCGTAGCCGCTTCCGATCGCTGCTTTTGAGTTGGCCCGCGAGGTTCAGGGGGTCAGTGATGAGTGATACGAGGGACGCTGCATCTGCGGCGTGACGATCCCGGTCCCGGCTGTCGACGTGGTAGGCGACCGCCTTCAGGATGAGGGATCCCAGGACGCTTGGCACGGGTACGTCGGTGGTGCGGTCGCCTTTGGTGACGGTGATGACTCGCAGGTTTGCAGGTTGCCCCCGGCGATCTGGATGGTCTGCAGTGGTGGGACCGTGGTCGGCTTCCAGCCGGGCGGGCTGTGGTCTGGGGCGAGGATGTCGATGGCCTGGTTGTCCTTGGTTCGGACGAAACGGTGGAGACGTTTGCCGTCCATGGACGGTTCCGGCTCGAAACCGAGGTCTCGCACCACGGCAACCGCTGTGCGCAGTGCATTGGAGGACGTAATGAGGTTGCCGAGGACGTCGATGTCTTGGGATGCGCGGGTGGGGGTGCGGCCAGCGGCGAGGCCCTGTGGCGCGGGGTTGCTGCGTTCCCGAGGTCCGGTCCTCGGTCTCGGACGCGAGCGCCAGCCTGCGAAAGTGGTCCCTTGGTGGGTACGCCGCCCGGTCACGGTGCATGCCGGCCAGTCATCGCCGGCTGCAACTCAGCGGAACCGACCGGACGACGACATCTTGAGCGCCTCGTTCGCGTCGTCGAGGTTAAAGAACTCCGGATCCCATCGTCCGCCGATCCATTCGCTCCGGTCGTCGTGATCGGGATGCCGGGGGTCGGCCAACGCCTCGAGGAAGTCTGCGTAGCCGGGCCAGCCGCCCACGTCCTCAGGCGGGCACGACCTTGCACCTTCCAGGCAGCGGGACGTCGCCGAACCTGGGCCGGCCGGGAGGATCTCTTCGACCACGATCTCGTGCTCCCAGGAGTCACCGAAGTCGTATTCGTAGATGAACCGATCGCCCTTTTCCGCCAGGGAACCGAGCCGCGGCTTGCGTTCATCGTGGACGGGACCGCCAAACACCGGGACGTAGTCGGGATCGGGCGAGCCGTAGCGGATGCCGCCGATCTCAAACTGATGGAGATGGCTGTTCGACCAGCCCATGACGGCCTGGATATCGCCATGGACCCGGGACAGGGTGACGCCGCTGGGCACTTGAACGCGACGCCAGACATGGGGTTCAACACCCAACAAAGTGATGGTGAGCTCGTGGACCGTAGACCGTGGAGACATGCGGACAGTATGTCGGGCTGCTCCGTCAAATGCCACAGGAATACTGGTGGAGCGTTCGTGGACGTCCGCGTGTGTGCGGGTGGCCCCTGGACATCTGATGTTTACGATTGTAAACTTCACGGGTGGGATTTGATGTCGACTAGAGGTACGGGGCCGCGCATATGTGGTCTGGACACCAGGTCACGGTCGCTGAGGCCAACGAGGCCCTGGCAGATGTCGACGCGCGGCTATTCGATCCGGACCCCAAGAGCAATTACGGCACCAGCGCGCGGGTGATCGGCTACTCACCCACCGCAGTCGCGGTGCTCGTCGTCATCCTCGTGCACCGCGAGGATAAGCCTGGCGCGTGGTGGGGCGCGAACGGGTGGCGGGCCAACAGCACGGACCGACGTGCATATCGAGAGGGAGCATTGGAATGAGCAACGACACAAAGCAGTTCGTCGAGCAGATCGCTGCCGAAGCCGACGCGACTGCTGATCAGCCGATGCCGGCTGCAGCTACGTCGACGCGGCCGAACAAGTCGGTCACCGTGGCGACCCGCATGTCGCCGGAGGACCTGCATGCGATTGAGGCCCTGGCCACCGAACTCGACGTCCCGGTCTCTGCGCTCGTGCGGGGTTGGGTGCTCGCCGGACTCAACGCCCGCAAGGCCGAGTCCCTGACGACTGCTCTGGACCGGATCGCTGCCGACGTGCAACGGCTCCGCGAACTCGTCGCCTGACCTCTTGGAGGGTCAGGTCTACTGGCCCGGATGGAAAGCCACCGCAACCAGCCACGCGCCGTCGTGTGCGGTTCCTGGCCACGACGCACGCTCCGTCCAGACCTATGCCGATGTCTTGCCCGTGCCGTGTACCGGCCTGAGGCGAAACGCGTGGAACGTCCGTGGACGTCCGCCGGCATGTGGGTGGTTGGGGTGATTGACTATTGCGTGACAACGGCCGCGAATATGGGGGGGATATCACGGGACGTTCACGGACTGTTTTTGGGCTCAGTGGGGGAGTGTTGAGCACGGTGTTTATCCCTGACACGGAAGAGGTCACTGGTTCGATCCCAGTATCGCCCACCAGCCCAAAATGGCCTCTGAGCAGCGGAAACGCGGCTCAGAGGCCATTTTGTATCAGCCTCTGTAGTGACCCGGTTTTGGCCGAATGGTGTACTTGCGTGCGTGACTACGGGTGACTGCTTCCGTGGCGGAAGAAGTCTTCTTGCATCCGTGGGGGGTTCGTGACTGTCCACCCACGTAGTCCGCCGGTCTGATCGAGGGTTGCTTCGGGGAGGATGTGGGGGTTGCGCCACCTGTTCGGGGGAGAGCCAGCGAACAGCGTCTCGGCAGTGCGGAACGTTCTCAATCGATGAAAATGCGCCCGTGCACGGGCGTTGGGGCCCACCGCAGCTACAACGTGACGTGTGGAGTAGACACGAGAGGCTTGCGTCTTACCCTGCCCTGGGTGTCGCCCGCGCTGCGGCTTTGGTTCTGGGCCAGAGCGAGTCCAAGAGTGTTCCGAGAACGGCTTCTTCGTGTACCGCGAGACCTCGGTGGCGCATGGCTGCACCGAGCTCGGCGTCCCAGGCCGGCAAAACCTCGGATCCAGCCAAAGGCAGGCAAGCGGGGGACTCGAGATAGTCATCGGCCGACATGCGCCAGGGCTGAACGTCAAACATGGCGACCAGCTGATTCGTCATGGCGACACCGGGCCAGTCGAAGTCGCCGTGGTAGCGAATGTGGGCACCGGACCCCGAAAGCCGACGCAGGACCTCCAGGACGACCAGCGTCGAGCGTCCACTCGTGCACACGACCGTGATGCCATCGAGTCCGCGTTCGGCAATGGCCTCGAGCACGCGAGGGTTCTCGCAGACGAATACCTCCTGACCTGGAGCCATCTGGAGCCCCCGACGAAGGTCCCACCACGTGACGTGGATCGGGTCGCCGGCGTCGGCTGCCAGCCGGTAACGCAGGGCTCCGGCCCAGCCGTCAAGCACACCAAGTCCACGTGTGAGGCAGGTGCTTGACACCGAATCCGTCATGACTCCCACGGTTTCCCAGAGGTCGCGCCGTTCTGAGGCAGACGTTGGGGCGGGGCGATCAACCCGCAGGGCAAGGGCCCGCAGGACCAGCTGACTCAGCCTGCGGTCGTCGTCGAGGGCGTGCGCGTCATGCGCAGCTGCGGCGGCCAGTTCGGTGCGAGCCAGGTTGGGACGCGAAGGGTCTTCGAGGCAGGTGGCAAGCACCGACAGCGTTCGAAGCATCAGTCCCGATGGATCAGGGTCTCGCATGAGCAAACCATCTCGGCGCAAGGTCGCCAGCCATACCTCGGTCCATCCCTGGACCTGGTCCGGGTGTTGCTCCAACCAGGAGCGAGCCGCGGAGAACGGCGCCTCACGCTGCTCTCCTCTGGCGTGGCGCTGTGCCGGTCTGTCGACAAGTGGGCGACCCAGCACGCGCTCGGCCGCCTGAGCGAGTCCCTCGTCCGACCTGGCCCGTAGTCGCTCGTCCAGCGATGACAGATCGACCCGGCAGGTGTCGGAGGCGAGAACCCGGCCGAGCATCCCGCCGAGGGCGTGGCGCTCGCTCCGGTCCAGCCGTGTGACCACGATCCTGCCCCGAGCCTGTAGTCCGTTGCGTTCCAGGCGGTCCGCCACCTGCACCCATACCCGGGACAGGACATCCGCAGACCACCAGTCCGGCGGCTCGGAATTCACCTCACGCACCCACGGCGGTGAGCCGGTGCCCGTCCCAGCGGTGTTCGTACTGGGCGATACCGCGCTCGGTCGGGCTGCGTAGCGCTTCGTAGATCGCCAGCTCGGGAACCGTCGCATGGTCGCCCCACAGACGTTCGCTGGTGATCACGAAATCGAGATCGAGATCGACGAGCAGGCCGAACAGCAGAGGATGGGTCCGTACATCAATCTTGGGGAAAGCATCATCCAGAAGCACGAACCGGGGCGCGTACGGAGCGGCCCCCGCTACGGAGGTGAAGTGGGCCGCCGCAGCGGCGAAGAGCGGCAGGTAACACAGGACCTTCTGCTCGCCCTGAGACAGAGGCGACTTGCGGTGCAGCGTGGTCCAGTCCGTGGCTTCGGGGCGGTGGTACTGGATACGGAAGGTGAACCAACGCCGATAGTCCAGTGCACGAGCCAAATGCTCGGCGTATGACTCCTCGGGTGCATCGGCCCGGGATACCTCGATGAGCTGGTGGAGAGACTCACGCAGTTCGCGTCGCTCATCCGCAAGCAGCGCTCCCAGGGGCTCGCCCAGCAGCTGAACGGCTCGTTTTGCCTCAGACGGTATGTCGTCACGCAGCTTCCAGCGGAGCCTCACCCTTATGCCTTGTGAGGTGGTGACCCCGTGCAACAGCTCGTTCATGGCGGTCACGAGCTCCTCGGCTTTGAGGCGCACCCCGCGCAGAGCGTCGCCCAGGTGGCCGAGGACGTGGTCCTCGAAGAGGCGACGTTCGCGCTCGGTCAGCAGCGCGCGGTCTGCAGCCACGGACACGCGCAGCCGTTCGGCGAGTTCGACCAGCGGCAGCTCGGCGGAGTCGTCCTGGCCGACAGCCGTGAGCACGCCGTGAATCTCGGCAACACGAGGTTCGAGGGTGGCCGCTGGGCCACTTTGCAGGTCCCTTGAGGCGGCGAGCACCGCATTGGCGTCGACTTTGCGAGGTAGTGGCTCCATGCGCAGGATGGCTGCAGCGGTCCTGGTATCGGCCTGGCCGATGTCGCTGGTCTGCAGACCAGGGCGCTCAGGTCCCAACACGGAGCCAACCAGCCCAGGCACTTCCACCAAGGCTGCCAGTGCGATACGGGCCGTCTCGAACACAGGCTCGCCGGCGTGCACTGCTGCAACGTTCCCCTGGACCTGTGTGCGGGTCGTGCCGATCGACTCGTTGATAGTGTCGACGGTCGACTGCAGCTCTGTGCAGCGTGATGTGGCGGTGGCGAACACTGCCCGAAGGCCGGCCAGTCGATGCTCGAGCTCGAGGACTGAGGCGCCGACTGCGGAGCGCAGCTCGTCGTACTCGGCCGCGACCCCTGTCGCGAGGTGCTCGGCGTCGGCGGCGTCGCGGAGCCGCTGCCGGGCCTCCTCGTCGTCGCCGCGAGCCTGGTCCGCGAGCTCTGCCCATTCGGCGAGGCGGCGGGCGAGCTCGGCAAGTCGAATCTCGTGTCCGTCAAGTCGTGATGCAAGGGATGCGAGCACCTCTCGGCGAGCAGCGAGTCCGGTGACCGTGGTTGACAGCGAATGGGTTGCCGCAAGCTCCTCGAGAGCTGACTGGCGCGCCACGGCCTGCGTCCGCGCGGAGGTCCCTGCGGCACTCGCGCGCTCCAGCTCCCGCTGTACTCCCTCGGCCGTCTGCTCCGCCGCTTGCTCGTTCACCCATGCGCGGAGAACCTGTTCGTGGCGCGGTCGCGAAGCCGTCCACGCGTCGAGACCCGCCAGCTGCGCCTGCGCCCCAGCCTGTGCTTCTCGTGCCACGCCGAGCTCCGCGGCGACCGCGGCCAGCCCCTCGTCCAGACGTTCAAGCCGACGTTGTCGCTCCGCAGTTCGCGCAGTGGCGCCGATGTACTGCGCGCGTTCTTTCTCGGTGCGGCCCTCGGCTGGTCCGGAATGCCAGCGACCATCGCGGGTGACTCCGACCTCGGCTTGGTAATTGTCCAAGCCGATGCACGCGAGCAACGACTCGATGACGGCGCCGGGAACGGCACAGCCGTCCGGCAGGTCGGGGCGAAGGACCTCGGCGACGGTGGATCCTGTGGACGCCGCAGCCTCTGGCCTGGCAGTCCGGGATGAGACCTGCAACGTCACGTCCCGCCGCGCGTGGTCAATGACTCGGCCGTCGGGCTGCACCCAGGCATCGAGCAGTCCGGCACCCTCGAGCGCCGCTTCGAGCGCCGCGCGTTGTTGCTCCGAGAGGGTGTCCCGGAAGTCCACCAGACGCCATAGAGGAGCCCCCGCGAGCCCAACCCGGCTGTCGCGCAACCAGTTCGGCGAGGGCGGGCTCGGGTCAGCCTCGGCCTCCACTCCTTCACGCTGTTCGCGCAGGGCGACCCTCCGTTGCTCACCCTCCCGGATCGCAGCGGCCGCGACGCCCAGCGCCTCTTCGACGCGGGCCCGCACCGGAGCGACGGCGCTGCGCATCAGCGCCTCCAGTCCGGCAAGGTTGTTTGCCGTCAGCTCGGGGAGGATCAGATCCACGGCGTCGTCGTGATGTAGCCACGACTGAAGTCGCTCGGTGAGCTCCTGCTCATGGCGAAGGCTCGCCTCGGACGCGGCACGAACTACTCGTGCCACATCGTCAGCGCGCTCCTCCACCTCGGCAACCCGCTGCTCGGCCGTGGTCGCCTTTGACCGCGCTTCCTCGGCATCCCGCTGAGCACCCTCCACGACCACGACGGCGGCGCGAAGCTCGCCCAGCGCGGGCCTGACTTCGCGAATGCGACTGGTCATCTGCTCCGCGGCCGCAGCAACGGCGGTAGGCCCCGCCACGTCCGGGGTCACGGCAAGTCCGGACGCAATGGCGAAGGGAGCAGCGCAGCCCGCCTTGGCGAGCGACTGCGCAGTCTCGGTCAGCTCGCCGTGGAGTCGGGCGCTGTCGGCGACGACACCGTCACGAGCACGCTGCTGCCTCTTGGCGCTCGCCAGCGCGCGGGCGCTGGCCTGGTCGGCCACTTGCCGCGATCGCGTGGCTGCCGAGTCCAGGTCGGCAACCCGGCGAGACAGCTCCATCATCCGCAGCTGTGCGCGTGCCTCCGGGCCCTTCTCCAGCTCGCTGATCCGTGAGCGCGTGATCTCCTGCTCCTGGGTGACAGAGGCCAGCTCGGCCCGGGTCGAGGTAAGGCCGGATCTGACCTGCTCAAGCTGCCTCTGCGAGCTGCGCAGCGCCGAGCGCCACTGTCGCAACTCACGATCCGCCTCGACTACTGCCTCGGCGCGGGCACGCAATACGCCCTGGGCATAACCCGTGTAGGTCCGGACGAAGTCGGCGACAGCGGTGGCCGCACGGTCACGTCGGGCGATCTGCTCGCCAAACGCCTCCAACTCGTCGAACGTGTCCCCTGCGGTGCGGACGGCCCCGTCATCCACCTGCGGCAGGGCCTGCTCGAGCTGTTTGGCCAGACGTTCGGGCTCGATGTCCTCCCCTACCTGGGGCTGACGCAGCCAGTAGAGCAGTCTCAGCAGATCGGCGTACTGGTCTGGTGGCAACCCGAACAACAGTTGGCCCACATGGTCACGGTAGCGCGGCGCCGACTCGAAGAAGTGGCCATCGGTCTCTACCTCCGCTCGACAGCGCTGCATGCTCAGGGGACCTGACTCGTCCTCGAGTTTTAGATCGTCCCCGACCCGCCGGGGGGAAGTGAAGAACCATGCCGTGGCCTGCCGCGCCGAATCCGAGGCGCGGATGCCGACCCCGCAGGTCACCGTGATCGTGTGCCCGTCTTCGTCCTGTCGGGTGAACTCGACCCAGAGGTACCCGGTACGGCTCGCTCCGGCATACCCGTCGGTCATCAGCCACAACAAACTAGTGTGATGACGCCCTGAGGCGGTCATCCGGAGCTTGTCGCCGTCAAGGACGAACGGAAGCAGCATCTCCAGAGTCTTGGACTTGCCGGCACCGTTGGCGCCACGTAGCAACAACCGTCCGCCCGCGAAGGTGAAGATCTGGTCGTCGTACTGCCACACGTTGAGGATGCCACTACGTGAAAGCCGGAAGCGGGCGGTATCGGGCGAGCTGGTCATTGGTCCTCCTCGTCGGGGCCGAACAGCGATCGCTCGCCGCTGTCGGACGCTTCGGCCAACGTTGTGCGTGTGACATATCGAGCGGCCGCCGCATGCACGGCCCACTGGCCGCCGTTATCGCCGGGGCGGACCAGGCCAAACTGGCAGAGCAGGTTGAGCGCCTCGCGGACCGCCGCTTCGGGGTCCTCTCGCTGGTCGCGCCGCAACCCCTCCCGCCACAGCTGCAGGACTCCCGAGGCTGCAGTGCGCACGGCAACGTCGGGTATGACGCGCCACACCTCACGCTCATCAGCACCCCCGGTCGGGTCGGCCGGCCCAGGCGTGTGGTGACCGTCGCGGGCGAGTCCGGCAAGCTGCTCGATCAGCAGCAAGGCAAGGTGCTTGGTCGCGCCCTTGCCGGGGAACATGATGTCAGTGAGTTCGTCCTCGGCGTCGACGGCGAGCGCGCCTTCGGCCCGCAGTTCGAGGTCGAGTCCGAAACGGTCGCGGAACCACTCTCGCTCACGGTTGCGGTTACGTCGCCACCAGTCGGCGTGGGCCTCATCGAGGTCGTCGACCGACATCAGCGGCGACTCGACAAGAGTCCTGCGGATGGCCGTGCGAGCTCCGCCAGCCGCCGAGGGCAGCACCGCGGTATCGAGAAGATGCTCGGGCGACGTGGCGGACGAGAGCGGAGCCGAGATCAGTAGCGAAAGGATCTCGCGGTGCACGTCCAGCAACGACTGGGTGCGCTGGTCGGCCCAGTGATCCAGATCGCCGTCGCGTTCACTGAGCACTCCGAGGCGTACAAGCACGGTGAGGGCCGCGTGCAGAGCCCTGCGGTCGGCGGAACTGTCGAGGTCGACAGCGATCTTGGCATCCGCCGCTGCCGACCGCACCTGGGAGACCAGCTCATCTACCAGGAACTGGGCCTTGCCTCGGGTGAGTGCCGCGATCGTAAGGCAAAGGAGGGCGTACGCCCGAGGCGCGAAGGGCGCCCCAGATCGTTTGTCCAGAGGGCGGGTGCTATCACGGCCGAGCCCAGCCTTGAACAGGCGAGCGGCGCCCGGCTCGACCACAAGCCGGTAGCCCAAGCCTTCCGCGAATAACCTGACGAGTTCGTGCTGGTGTCGACGAACCAGCCGCAGCTCTTCGGCGAACGGGCCCCCTGCCGTCATCAATGGGTGCTGCAGCAGCGCCCGAGCGGCCTGAGTGCGTTCTGCGACGGCAAGATGGTCGACCGCGGGCCCCGGACGCTCGATGCGCGTAGTGGTCACCGGCCACCTCCCGCCGCAAGACCGCTCTCCTCGACCGGCTCAATGGCTAGGGTCCGGCCGACCAGAGACATACGACCGGTCGGACTGGTGATCACGCTGTCTCGACCCGGGGTCGCCCTGACGCGGAGTAGAACCCCTGTGCCGGTCAGCTTCACCCAGCGGTCGGCGCGATCCCCGTCCACCAGACTGCGGGCATACAGGTCAAGCAGGACGTGACGCGCCTCGTCCGAGAGGCGGAAGCGATCCAGGTCTCCAGAATGCTCGGCCAACTCGGCCAACGCGTCACGCCGGCGACGCTCGGCGCCCTCGCGCTCGGCGAGTCGCGCGGACTTGGTCGCAGTAAAGTCCTCCCGTCGGCCGGTGCCTCCCGCGACTTTGCGCTGACCCTGTTTACGCAACATCACCGGCACCTCGGCGGCAGGGGCCTGCCACCACGAGGTTGTTGGTGGCACGGGGCTGTCGTCGTCATCGGCCACGAATCCCAGGTGACGACAGGGGTACAGGCCGAAGGCGGACGCCCACAGAGCGTGCGCCGTGGCATCGTCTGCAGAGTCGAACCAGCGGGCGAGACGCACCAAGTCGGCATACCGGCTTTGCTCTCTCTCACTGCTGGCGGCGATCCGGCGCAGGTTGACCAGCAGTGAGCGCATCGCTTCGCCAGCCAGTCGGCGCACCCCGTCGGCGTCGCTGCCACGGGTGCTCTCGCCGTTGAACCACACGTGCAGTCCCTGCCAGTCCTGCGGCGAGAGCCCCGGTGCCCGACGCGCGACCTGCCCGTCAAGGTCGAACAGGCGTTGACCTGCATTGGCGCGCTCGCACAGAAGTGACACGCGTGGGGCAAGCCGCGCCAGGACGTCCGCGATCTGTGGCATGTATCGGGAGATTTCGTCGACGAAGCGCTGCAGGTAGTCCAGCAACGCACTCTTGAACGCCTGGAACTCACCGCGGTCGAGGTCGAATCGGGAAAGCACCTGGGTCAGATAGGTGTAGAACTCTCGGGTGCTCTGCACAAGGCGCTCGAACTG
>CABEBH010000347.1_pt1 | contig 13349 bp, 13 predicted proteins | sample 3422331 | NCBI WGS metagenome assembly CABEBH01 (sample SAMEA5534345, study PRJEB31848) | metagenome | biome: tundra; feature: field; material: soil | place: USA | collected 2013-05 | depth 0.45 m | reverse complement strand
CACGGTCAGCGCGCAGCACGATGGCGTCAGGCTGGATACCAACCTGTCTCAGTGCGGCCACCGAGTGCTGGGTCGGCTTGGTCTTCAGCTCACCGCTGGGTGCAAGGTAGGGCACCAACGAGACGTGCAGGAAGAAGACGTTGTCGCGGCCCACGTCATGACGGACCTGGCGCGCAGCCTCCAGGAAGGGCAGCGACTCGATGTCGCCGACGGTGCCGCCGATCTCGGTCACGATGATGTCCGGACGGTCCTTGGTCGCGACGTCGGCCTGCTCGCGCATCCTTGCCTTTATCTCGTTGGTGATGTGCGGGATCACCTGAACGGTATCGCCGAGATACTCCCCGCGCCGCTCCTTGGCGATCACATCGCTGTAGATCTGACCGGTCGTGACGTTGGCCCGGCCCACCGACGGGACGTCCAGGAACCGCTCATAGTGGCCGATGTCCAGGTCCGTCTCCGCACCATCATCGGTGACGAAGACCTCACCATGCTGGAACGGGTTCATCGTCCCGGGATCCACGTTGAGGTAGGGGTCGAGCTTCTGCATCGTCACCCGTAGACCGCGAGCGCGGAGAAGATGTCCGAGGCTGGAAGCCGTCAGGCCCTTGCCGAGCGAAGAGGCAACGCCTCCGGTTACGAAGATGTGCTTTGTCAGTTGCGCCACGGGCTTTAACTTTACGTCATCAGAAGGGTCTGGGAGTACCAAGCCAGCCATCGCGAAGCCGTGTCGGACCCATCCGGCAACCCGCCGGCAACCTCCCGGCCGCGGGCGACGAGCTCCTCGCGCAGTCCAGGGTCGGCCAGGACGTGATCAGTAGCCTTGGCTATCGCCTCTGGGTCTCCCGGCGGGACCAGCAGTCCGGTCCCGGCGACCAGGTCGTGCAAGCCACCAACATCGGTGGCAACCACGGGTGTTCCGGCCGCCATAGCCTCCTGCACCACCAGAGCACGGGCTTCCCACTGGCTGGGCAGCACAAACACCTCTGCCGCCCGCAGCCATTGGTCGACCTCGAGGCACGACCCGACAAAATGGACCCGGGCTGCCAGCACCCCCGCCTGCGCCCGGAGCTGGGCCACAAGCTGCGGGTCTCCGTCACCGATGACCACCCACGTGCACCTCTGGCGCAGTCGGGAAGCAGCCTGCACCAGCACCGGAAGGTTCTTCTGCGGCGCAATCCGCGAGATGGTGACGACCAAGGGCACCGAAAAGCCCAGGTCCGGGTCCAGGCCGATCGAGGAGAACAGGGCCTGCCGAATCCGGAGCCGGGCCGCCGCATCGGCCGGTCGCCGGGCGAGCAGCTCAGGAACCAGGGGCGAGGGCACCTCGGCCAACTCCGCGCGACGTGCACCGAACGCCAGCGCCTGGCTGACCAGATCGCTGCTGGCCCCGGTCACCAGATCCGCGTGACGCGCCACCCAGCGTTGCGACAGCCGCTTGAGAACCTGTCGACCACTGCCGGCCAGGACCACGTTATGTTGGGAGACAATCAGTTTCGCCGTCCTTGGTCTCTGCGGTCGCCCCGGGACTCGCAGGCCCAGACTCGACCCGGTTGACACAGTGGCCAAGGTAGCCAGCAACCCGCCCCGGTGACCGTGAGCGTGCACGATGTCAGCGGTGGCAACCAGACGTCGCAGAAGCCTGAAGTCCCGTAGTGCATGGACCCTGCCGGCAGACCCCGGCCAGTACGGCCGCACCGGACCGAGATCGAAGTGCTCCGCGGTGAGCGGATGGGTCACCACGATGATGTCAACACCCCGGTCACGCAGGTCCGCGCTGAGCTGCGCGACATGGGTTCCGATCCCGCCGGTGCTACGGCCGAGAAGCATGATGACCTTCACCGCGCCCTCCCCGGGAGCTTGGCCAGTGCCAGCCGCGCCGACCCGCGATCGCCGATCCAGATCGAGCCGGCGAACAACATCGCGACGACGACTGCGACCAGCGCTGCCACCACGGCACCAGCCACGAGACCCTGCGGGTGCAGCACCGCGGCCAGGCCACGACCCACGGCGGCGGAGAACAGACCCGCACCACAAGCCACCACTGCGCTGCGGCCAAAACCCCGGAATGCTTTGACACCCCACGTGCGCCGAACCGCAACGAAGAGCCCGAGGGCAGCCACCGTCATACCCAAAGAGCTGGCAAGGCCCAATGCGATCAAGGTGCTTCGTGGTCCGGCGTCAGACTGGAGCACAAGGAGAGGCACGATGGCGGCGATGAACCAGCCGAGCGCAACCAGACCCCCGGCGACGGCAGGACGGCCCTGGACGTACAGGGCACGAGTGAGCAGGGCCGCCATCCCAAAGCCCACCAGCCCTGGCGCGAAGGCACTGAGGGCGCCAGGCAGGGCCGCCAGAGCCGCTATCCCGTGAGGATTGTGCCGACCTGCGTCCAGGGCGCTGAAGAAGGCGCCGGTGGGCGAGGCGATGGCGAAGAGCACCGCGGCGCCCGCGCTGGTGGCGACGATGATGGCCCGTGCCGAGGAAGCCAGGGTCGACTGCGCCCGCGCGAAGGATGCCTGAACGGGGGCGGTCGCCAGCACCGCCTGGTCCAATCCGGTGGCCAGCACCGCCTGGTCCAATCCGGTGGCCAGCGCAGGTAGAGCGGACATGGCAAAAGGTACCGCCAGCACGGCATATGGCAGGAGATAGATGGCCTGGGCGTAGACGTAGACGTTCAGCGTGCCCGTGCCACCACGGTGCTGGGACACCCACAAGGTCACCAAGACGGCGACCTGTTGGGCAAACAGGGCAAGCAACCCGGCACCTGCGAGCGCGCTGGCTCGCCGGGCGACACCAACGGGAAATGTCCAGGTCGGACGCAGCCGCACACCGGCGCGATGCACCGGTATCAACAGGGAGAGGCTCAACACCGCGACGCCGAGGGTCGTTCCTAGCGCGAGCGCCATGGAGGCTCGGCTGGGCAGTCGGGCAAGGTCGTTTCCCTTCCCCTGTGCCAGAGCCCCGAACATCAGGTACGCCGCCATCACCACGAGGCTGGACAACAGCGGGGCCAAGACGACGCCAAGAAAGCGACGATGCGCCTGGAGCACTCCGGCAAGGACGATCCCGACTCCGTACAGAGCAATCTGGGGCGAGAAGACCACGATCATCGACGCCATGAGATCCGTTGAGCCTGAGCACCTCTGGTCGTCGACCATGAATGACGCCAGCGGACGGGCTGAGGCTGCCATCAGGATGGACAGCGGTACCAGCACGGCCAGAGTCCAGGTGAGCATGGCCGAGGCCGTTTGCGCGGCTTCGGCTGAGTTCTGAGTGGCCCCGCTGTTCGGACGAGCCAGCTGGCCGGCGATGATCGGGACGACGACCGCCGCCAGCGCTCCACCCGCGGCAACCTCGAAAATGACATTCGGCAACTGGTTGGCAGCCTGGTAGACACTGCCGACACAGGTGGTCCCCACGCTCTGCGAGAAGACCAGCCAGCGGCCGAACCCGACGACCCGCGCAACGAGGGTGAGCACGGCGATCAGACCGGCAGCCGCGAAGACCCCAGGGGCAGCCGTGCCGGTCATGCTGGCCTTGCTCGTCGCTGCCGGGGTCTCGTCGTGGCGCGTCATCGAGCTACAGGGTCACTTCGGGGAGGCAACGGGGGACGACCATGGTGGGCGACCGAGCGCGTCGAGCTCGCGCAGGCCGGGCGTCGACTCAATCACCTTCGTGAAGCTGACCCTTTCTGAGGCAAGCGTCAATGCCGTCACGACGGCGAGCGCGAGGAGTCGGCCGCGCGGGCCTGTACGAGCCACGAGTGCGGTTCCGAGCAGGGCACCAGCGCTGTTGGCCCCTGTGTCACCGAGCATGCTCCGGCCCGCCAGGTCATCCGGCAAGATGCCGATCGCCGCACCCGCCGCCGCGCTGGCGGTTGCGGTGGATAGGTGGGTTCCACGCCCACCCGCCACGATAGGCGCTGCGAGCAGCAGAACGACCTTGAGCGCTCGCCCCGGGCGCAGGTCGAGCAGGTTGGCGATGTTGGCTGAACCCGCGATGACACCGCCGCCAACCACAGTGGACATCAGCCCGTTCCGTACACCCGACCGGTCGATCATCCGTGCGCTCAACAGGCCAGTGGCGCCCAAGCCCACTATCTTCACGGCCCCTGTCGTCACTTCGCCGCGGAAGGCCGCAGCCAGATGCCCCCGCAAACCCCTGCGGGAGCTGTTGCCGACCAGATCATCTAGTGCACCCAAGGCCGCCGCACCCAGGCCCGAGACCGCAGCGGGGCCACCGGCACCGCCAGCAAGGGCTCCGGCCACGGCACCCACGGCGTAGGCGGGGCCTTCGAACAGGGTCACCGGGCGACCCGCGTGATTCTGCCGGGTCCATCGTTCAGCGCCCCCGGGTGGGCGACCCTTCAGGAGTGCGGCAGCCACCACCGAACCAAGGGCACCGATGGTGAAGGAACCCAAGGCGGCCCCCCATCGCCTCCCGGTCACTGCTTGACCGTGAGGTCTGGAACAATCGCCTTGGCGTCACCGGCCAGGCCGTACTGCCCGGCGCCGCCCGTGTACTGCTGCTCCAGTGCCATCACGAGGGTGTTCAGCCCCATGGGCAGGTCCGCGTCATCAACGGTCGAGATGACCTTCACGGCGTCGGAGTTCTTGCGGGCCGCCGCCACCAGATCCGCAGACTTGGTCGGGTCCGTGCTGTTGGACTTGGCTGCGACCACGACACCGGATCCTGCGGCATCGAGCGAGCGGACGAGCTGCACGTACGCCGCCAGCCGGGCATCGGTGTCCTGCTGGGTGGAGCCCTTGACCGGCCCACTGAGAAAGACGACGCTCGAGGACGGGACGACATGGTCCGGTGTCACGCTGATGAGATCGCCGGCCGCCAGGCCGTTCAACGCGGCGCTGGCCGAGGCGGTGATGCGTTCGGTGGAATGGTCGGTTCCGGCCAGGATCGTGTGGGCCAGCACACCTGCCGCAAGCTGGTCCGGGCTGCCGGCCGCATTAGGGGCCTTGACAAGGGTCGCGAACGGGCTGGCCACGGTGTTCCGCAAGGTGATCTTGGACGGGTCAGCCCAGACGTCGTTCAAGGTGACCGTCGAGCCCACCTTGGCGCCTGCCGCGATCAGGGAAGCCGTGGCGTTCTTGACCAGGTCGGCGTCTACTCCCGGAGCGACGACGAGGGCTACGGTCTTGCCGGTCAGACGGCCCTTCAGCACCGCCGGTGCTACTGCCGAGGAGAAGGTGTCACGCGCAGCGGCGTTCCGTCTTGCCGTGTCGAGGTCGGTGCGAAGCTGGGTCTTCTCCGCGCGCAGCGTTTTTATCTGCTCGGTGAGGCGGGCACCGATGTCCTGCTGCAGTGGTCCGGCGCCCAAGACGATTCCGACCGCGAGCGCAAGGAAGATCGAGACGATGGAGACCAGGTAGTAGCGAAAGTCGATCACGTGAACAGCCCCACAATCCAGGACCACAGGTCATCCCACCGGGCAGCCACCAGCTGGAGCATGGCATTTCCGGCCGGTGTGGCGGCCAAAGCGACGAATAGCGCGAACAGGCCGCCGGACAGCAGGACGACCAGGGAGAGGTTGGAGATTCGCGAGCGGTAGAGCCGGCTCACGCCCTTGGCATCGACCAGCTTGCCACCGATACGAAGGCGGGTCAGGAAGGTGCTGGCCATGCCGGAACGGCCCTTGTCCAGGAACTCGACCAACGTGGCGTGGGTACCGACCGCAACGATCAGCGAAGCCCCCTTGTCGTCGGCAAGCAACATTGCGACGTCCTCGCTGGTGCCGGTGGCCGGGAAGACCACCGGGTCCAGGCCCAGCTTGCGGACCCGCTCCAGCCCCGGCGCCCGGCCATCCCGATAGGCGTGCACAACGATCTCTGCCCCGCAGCCGAGGGTGGCATCAGAGACCGAGTCCATGTCTCCGACGATGAGGTGCGGTCGGTGCCCTGCCTCGAGCAGCGCATCGGCGCCGCCGTCGACGCCGATCAGGATCGGTCGGAACTCGCGGATATAGTGCCGCAGCGTCTGCAGGTCGTCTTTGTAATGATAGCCGCGAACCACCACAAGAGCATGACGACCGTCAAGGACCGTCTTGATGTCAGGAACCCCTACGCCATCGAACAGGAGCGCTCGCTCGCGCCGCAGGTACTCCATCGTGTTGGCCGCAAACGCCTCGAGCTGGACGGCAAGCCCGGCCCGCGCCTCGATCATCGCGGCCGCGACGATGTCTTGGTCGAAGAGGATCCCCTTGGCTACAACGACCTCACCGACGTACAGGGTGTCGCCATCAAGGCGAGCGGTCTGCCCGTCCTTCAGGGCCAGCACGTCGCTACCCACGTTGTCGAGCAACGGCACCCCGGCGTCCATGAGGATCTCCGGCCCCATGTTCGGGTAGCGCCCGGTGATCGAAAGTCCCGCGTTGATGACAGCCGCAGGTTTGCAGGCAAGCAAGGCCTCAGCGCTGACCTTGTCGATGTCCTGGTGGTCGATGACTGCAATGTCACCGGACTTGAGCCGTTTCGTCAGGTCTTTGGTGCGTACGTCAATGCGAACTGTCCCCCAGACGCCGGGCAGATCGGGTTCGCGGGGGGTTCGTCGGCGCAGGCGCGATGACATGGACATTGTGCCCATTATCCCACGCGCTGAGCCTGCTTCACTTCCTAGACGCGGGCGTAGACCAACTCGTGACCCGATCATGTCCTAGCAGCCACCGCCACCACGCCCTGACGACCCGTCGCCTCAACTTCGCAGCGCTGCCCCCGTCTGGCCGAGAAGCTCCCTGGCATGCTCGATTGCTGCGTCGGAGTCCTCCACACCGGCCATCATCCGAGCAAGCTCACGCAGTCGTTCCTCCCCGTTCACCGCGACCACCCCGCTGGCGGTGATGTGCCCGTCATCGGTCTTGCGCACGACGAGATGCCGGTCCGCATAGGCCGCGACCTGAGCAAGGTGAGTCACGACGATGACCTGCGCTGATGTGGCCAGCGCGGCAAGACGGGCGCCCACATCCAGAGCTGCCTTGCCACCCACGCCGGCATCCACCTCGTCAAACACGAAGGTGGGAACGTCCCCGCTTCCGGTGACGACCTCCAGTGCCAGCATGACTCTTGACAGCTCGCCACCTGAGGCTGCCTTGGCGACGCTACGGGCAGGCGCGCCGGGGTTGGCCGCCAATAGGATCTCGACGTCGTCAACCCCGTGTCGGCTGAAACGCACCGGCTCGATCCCTTCTCCTAGGGACAAGCCCTCGGGGTCCGGCCGGCGGCCAAGGTCGACCTGCACGACGGCCTTGCCCATGGCCAGGTATGAGAGCTCCGTTGTGACGCGTGCTCCGAAGTCTGTCGCGGCCAGCTTCCTGGCGGCGCTCAGCTCACCGGCGCAGCTCGTCAGCTCCTCTCGCAGCGCGTCGAGCCTGACCTGCAGCCCGTCGGCACGGTCATCAGCGCCCTCCAGCTCGGCCAGCCGCGCCGCGGACTCCTTGGCCCACAAGAGGATGTCATCGGCTGTGTCGCCGTACTTGCGCTGTAAGCGCGCCAGGTCTGCGCGCCTGTTCTGGACCCAGGCCAGCCTGGCAGGGTCAACGTCCACCCCCGACAGATATGCCGCGAGGTCTGTCCCCAGATCTGCCGTCAGGTAGCCGAGTTCCTGTAGGCGACGATCCAGGTCGGCCAGTGCCTGATCGTGACCTGTCATCGGCGCCAGCGCTGCTCGTGCCGAACCCAGCTGCCCGGCCACATCGCTGTTCGGTCCCTCGGAGTCATCAGCGCCCGAGTAGAGGCTGTCGGAGTCACCAGTGAGCAGGGCGTGGGCCTGACCGGCGCTGGCCCGCAGGCCATCGGAGTGCGCCAGCCGCGCGTCTTCGGCCCGCAGCTCGAGATCTTCGCCCGGCAACGGGTCAACGGCCTCGATCTCTTCAAGACCAGTCCGGAGCACATCCACCTCTCGCGCACGGTCGCGAGCGAGTCCGCGCAGGTGACCTAGCTCGGCACCAACCTGGTGGAAATCGTCGTAGAGTGCGCCATAGCGTCCGAGCGGCTCGGATACCGACCCGCCGGCGAAACGATCCAACACGACGCGATGTTGCTCCGGCTGACGCAGTCGCCACTGGTCGGACTGACCATGGACGGCCACCAGCAGTTCACCGAGCTCCCCCAGCACGCTGACCGGCACTGTTCGCCCGCCGACATGAGCCTTGGAACGACCTCCTGCCGAGACGGTTCTGACGAGAATCAACCCGTCCTGCGCATCGCCACCGGCCTCGATGACCCGCAGGGAGGCAAGGTGCTCTGGCCCGACCTCGACCACCCCTTCGACAACAGCGGTCTTGGCACCTGTGCGCACGAGGGCGGCATCCGCCCGAGCCCCGAGCAACAGTCCGAGGCCGGAGACGACCATCGTCTTGCCCGCGCCGGTCTCGCCGGTGACCACGTTCAGACCGGCCGACAGCTCCAACACCGCGTCATCGATGACACCAAGGTTCTGAATCCGGATCTCGCGAAGCATGGCGACAGCCTACGGACCGCCGGTGTCAGGCCCGCTCAGACGTGCCGGAACCACCATGGATTCGCCGTGACGCCCCACGCCAACCGGTCACTGACAGGTCGAACTTCGCCACCAGCCGGTCGGCGAAGGGCCAAGAGCTCAGACGCGCCAGACGCACGGCCGTGTCGCCTCGGCGGACGTCGATGCGTGCGCCAGGCGGCAGCTCAACGGTGCGCGAACCGTCGCACCACATCACGGCTGAGCCATCAGTATCCGCGAAGATCTCGATGGCCAGCGCAGAGCTGGGCCCGATCACTAGCGGGCGCGCGAATAGGGCATGAGCCGAGATGGGCACGACCAGCATGGCCTCGACGTCAGGCCACATCACCGGCCCCCCGGCGGAGAAGGCGTAAGCGGTGGAACCGGTCGGGGTGGCCATCACCACGCCATCGCAGCCGAAGGTGGACAACGGCCGTCCATCAATCTCGAGGGTGACCTCGAGCATCCGTTCACGGGCGGCCTTCTCCACCGTCACCTCGTTGAGTGCCCAGCTCCGGGCGAGGACCTCCCCGTCGTAGGTCGCCGTGACGTCCAAGGTCATCCGTTCCTCGACGACGTAGTCCCGGGCGACAATCCGCTCGACGGTCTCGACGAGCTTCTCCCGCTCTGCTTCGGCCAGGAATCCTACGTGCCCCAGGTTGATCCCGAGCAGCGGAGCCTCGGTCCCCCTCGACAGGGCGGCACCGCGCAGGATCGCGCCGTCACCGCCAAGCACACAGACCAGCTCACAGCCCCGAGCCGGATCCGCGGGGTCGACCGTGACGATGTTCGGGCTCCCGCCCAGAATGGTCGCCTCGGCTGCATCGGGCAGCAGGGCAACCTGAAGACCTGCTGCATGAAGCTGGTCCGCGACATCCCCGGCGAACTGCTGGGCTTCGACCCGACGTGGGTGGGCAACGAGCAGGATACGGCGGGTCATGTGGGTGCCTCCGTCGACAAAGTGGCGGCCAGCTCAGTGACCTGTGCAGTGGTCAACCCCTGTTCGGGGCGTGGTGTCAACCACAGTAGGTACTCCGCGTTTCCGGTCGTACCCCGGATGGGGCTAGCGCACAAAGCCTTGGCTTGTAGGCCAGCTGCTGTCGCAGCGGCCACGACCTCCTCGATCACGCGGGCGCGATTGACTGCCGATCGGACGATTCCCGCTTTGCCGAGCCGTTCGCGCCCCACCTCGAACTGGGGCTTCACCAGGAGCACCAGGTCGCCGGACGCTTCGACGAGGTCGCGAAGGACGGGCAGGACAAGTCGCACAGAGATGAAGCTGAGGTCGGCAACCAGCAGCTCGGCAGGGCCCCCAAGGTCCCCAGCACGGGCATCGCGGATGTTGAGACCGGAGCGTTCGATAACTCGAGGATCACCCGCCAGTTCTTGGGCCAGCTGGCCATGGCCGACGTCCATGGCAACGACCTCGCGGGCGCCCTGTCGCAACAAGACCTGCGTGAATCCACCGGCGGCGGCGCCGACGTCGAAACATCTCTTGTCGCCGGCACTGAGCCCGCCCGGTCCGAACGCCTCCAACGCCGCGACCAGCTTGTATGCCGCACGACTCACCCAGCCCTCGACCCCGGCCGCAAGCTCGAGGCTCTGGTCGACTCGCACCGGGGTCGAGACCTTCGTGGCCGGTGATCCCTCCAGCAGCACCGAGCCCGCCTTCACGAGATCACGAGCCTGGCCCCGGGAGCGGGCCAGGCCCCTGGTGACCAGCTCGACATCGAGCCGGTGAGCGGACTCCCTCACTCCTGGCCGAGATCAGCGAGACGGCCCTGCAGAACTCGATGGACTCGCTCGCTGACTTCGATCTGGATGTCCAACGGCTCGTTGGTCACGTTGTCGAGCTGCCCGAGCACCTCGTCAACGGCGTGGTCACCGGTTGGCTCACGCGCGGTGCCCGGATCTGTGACAGACATGTCCTCGCCGGCGTCCATCACCGGCCGACCTTGCATCCCCGGGCCCATCTTGTCCGCCGCGCGATCGCGCCCTCAGAATGGCTCACGCGCCAGCCGGCTTCGCGCGCGTCGTGACCGCCGACCGGCGTGCGGTGCTGGCCTTCTTCGCCGGACTCTTGGAAGCAGCGGCCGCTTTCTTCGCTGTGCTCTTGGGAGCGGCGGCCTTCGATGAAGCGGCGCGAAGTGTGGCAACCTCTTCGCGAAGTCCGGCCGCTTCGGCCTGGGCCGCCTCCAGCTTCTGCACAGGTACCAGCCCCAGACGTGTGATCGCGACATCCACCTCGCTGCGAACCATTGTCTGGAGGTCTGAACGATTGGCTGTGGCCGCGGCCAACAGCTCGTCGGCCAGGGCGCTCGCCTGTGATGCCACCCTGGTGCCGCTCGCAATACTCGCTGCCGGCAGGGAAAGCAGGCCTTGTGCGGCCTCCATGGCGCGAGCACGCGTGAGGTCGCCCAGGCCGGAAGCGAGCTGGACATATGCGCGAACAGATTCGAAGCCCATTGTTCCTCCTTAGAATGTCGCTGCAGCACCACGTTACTGCCCATGGCCCGCCGCCGTCTTGTCCGCCGGGCGGCCGATCCGATGCCGCGCCCGCACTTCCAGGAGTCCGACTAGCTGTGCTGTGCCACGGCCATATCGAGCTCATCGGACAACGCCGCCCCATCGCCGCTTCGCGGATCGATCGGGCGACCCCGGACGTCACCCGCGTACCACAGCGCGCTCAATGCGGCGCGCAGCCGTTCGTTCAGCGCCCCGGTCGCAGACAGGACCAGGTCGCCGGGCGCGGACACCCACGCCTGTGCCTCGCCACAGACCCATCGCGAGGTGTTGAGGTCCTGGACCGGCTCTGCGTAGGCCGCGTGCAGTGAACGCAGATCAGTGGCGACATAACGGGGTCGAGCAGCCGGCTCTGCGCCAACCACATCCGCCCACTTGTGAACGCCACCGAAGACGAATAGCGAGTCCATCCCGGCCGCGGTCGCCCCTTTGATGTCGGTGTCCAGCCGATCCCCGATCGCCAGCGTCCGGTCGATACTGGTGCCGAGAACGGAGACGCTCAATTCGAAAAGCGGAGTATGCGGCTTGCCCACGACGACCGGAGCCACGTTGACTGCCTGGCGGACCGCACCCACCAGAGCGCCGTTTCCAGGTGCCATACCCCGCTCGGTGGGCAAGGTGTCATCGACGTTGGTCGCCACCCAGAGGGCACCAGCCTGCACCGCATACGCAACCTCCGCGAGATCTGTCCAGGCAACCTCAGCCCCGTAACCCTGCAACACCGCCGTCGGGGGCTCATCCAATCCCGTTGTCGGTGTCGAGATTGCCGCCGCACTGACCGGCAGCAGACCAGCCTCCTTCAGAGCGAGGCAGACTCCGGGCCCGCCAACGGCCAGGACCCGGGATCCGCCTGGGCAGCGCTGTGCCAGGTAGCGGGCTCCTGCCTGGGCGCTGGTGATCACGCGGGATCCGGGTCCGGGTAACCCCAGGGCGTCCAGGTGGGCGGCCACCTGGTCCGGCGACCGGGAAGCGTTGTTGGTTGCGTAGACGACGGGCACCCCGCTCGAGAGCGCGGACAACAAGGACTCCACCGCATACGGCATAGCCTGGTGCCCTCGGTAGATGACACCGTCTAGATCGCACACGATGCCGTCAAAGTCCTCGATGAGGCTGCCTTCGGCTCTCGAGTCGGTCATGGTGTCCGCGGCTGGGGTCCGTCGGTGTCCCCGTCCCCGTCCTCATCCTCCAGCAGGTCGACCAGGCCCAGACCGTCGAGCTCGGAAAGCCGCTCACCCGCGTCCGTCTCACCTTCGAAATCTGCGTTGGCAGCGTGGCCGAACCACGTCAGGGCTCCAGCTTCGTCGCCCTTGGCCAGCAACGCCTCGGCGTAGGCATAGAACAACCGCGGTGCCCAGGGCTCGTGCGAACCCACCTTGAGCTGGGGCAGCTGAAGTCCCACGACGGCCGCCTCGTACTGACCCAGGTCACGCCGTATCCCGGACACCACGATCGCGAGCTCGATCCGTTCGTTCTGGGCCAGAGTCGACGCCTCGGGCGAGGCCGCGAGATCCAGGGCCCGCTCAGGCCGACCAAGACCACGTTCGGCATCGACCATGAAGGGCAACATGTGCGAAGAGCCCGAGAGCCGACGGGCAGTGCGGAACTCGCTGAGCGCCTTGGCCCACTCCCCCTTACGGTAGTGAACGAGCCCCAATGCCTCCCGGGCTGCGGGAACCCGGCCAGCCCGCCGCACAGCGGTCTCCGCGTGCGCCTGGGCCGCCTCTATGTCGGTGTCAAGGAACGTCGCCACCATCACCAGGTGCTGCCCGACGCCGACCGCGTTCTCCTTGCTGAGAGTCCGCAACTGGTTCTTGACCGATCGATCCAGCTCGAACCCGGTCACGTCATCAGGAATCGCCGGCTCTGGCAACCTCGGCTTGTTCGGTGTCAGCATCGAGCCACCCCGCTGGCCCTCACGCTCTGTCCCACCACGGGGACCACGATCCGGCCCACGCTCACTTCCCCTATCACTTCCGCGAGCACCTGAACCGGAAGAACCTCGGGCATCACCCTGCGGCCGCCCCCTGCCTGAGCCCCCGCCTCGTTCAGCGCCGACACCCGAACCGCGCCGGCCCCCCCGCTCAGGTCGCCCGGATGATGAGCCTCGACGAGGTTCGTCCTCGCGAGGGCGGCGTGCAGGCTGCTCATCAGACACGGGGCCTGGCTCCATTCGTTGTGGTTTCATCGTTACGGTTGCTCGTCAGTTCACTGACCCGTCAATCTTACGACAGACGCAAAAGAGCCCTGACCGGTTGTTCCCGGTCAGGGCTCTTTGACAATGTATGTCCGGCGGCGTCCTACTCTCCCACACCGTCACCAGTGCAGTACCATCGGCGCTG
>CABEBH010000335.1_pt1 | contig 13612 bp, 10 predicted proteins | sample 3422331 | NCBI WGS metagenome assembly CABEBH01 (sample SAMEA5534345, study PRJEB31848) | metagenome | biome: tundra; feature: field; material: soil | place: USA | collected 2013-05 | depth 0.45 m | reverse complement strand
CCATCGGCTACCGATGAATCATGGGTGAGACGATCTAAAGCCATCAAGGGCTCCCTGTCAATGGTCTATTCCCAGACCCATAGACAGCTCGCTACACGAGGCGGGTCAGCCAGCCACGCGTGTCCGCCACACGGCCGTACTGCACATCGAGCAGCAGCTGACGGATCGAGGCGGTCACCGAGCCGACCCCATCGTTGACCCCTGGATCGCCGACGACGACCTCACCACCGTGCCACGCCAACCGACCGACCGGCGTGACGACCGCTGCGGTCCCGCAGGCGAACACCTCGGTGATCTCGCCACTGGCCGCGCCATCACGCCACTCGTCGATGGAGACACGGCGTTCCTTCACCGTGAGGCCGAGATCGCCGGCCAGCGCAAGGATCGAGGAGCGCGTCACGCCCTGCAGGATCGTCCCGGTCAGCTCGGGGGTCACGATGGTGCCGTCGCCGAACACGAAGAAGAGGTTCATCCCGCCGAGCTCCTCAACCCACTTGCGCTCCAGCGCATCCAGGAACGCGACCTGGTCGCAGCCGTTGGCGGTGCCCTGAACCTGTGCGGCGAGACTGGCTGCGTAGTTGCCGCCGCACTTGGCCTCGCCGGTGCCTCCGGGGGCAGCACGCGCGTAGTCGGTGGACAGCCAGATGGAGACGGGCTTCAGGCCACCGGCGAAGTAGGGACCCGCGGGCGAGCCGATCACGACGTAGGTCACGGCAGCCGCCGGCCGCACTCCCAGGAACGCCTCGGAGGCGAACATGAACGGGCGCAGGTAGAGGCTGGCCTCTCCGCCACCGGCGACTGGAACCCACTTCTGGTCGGTCGAGACCAGCGCCCGCAGCGACTCGATGAAGTCCGTCTCCGACAGCTCCGGAAGAGCCAGTCGCCGCGCGCTGCGAGCGAACCGGGCCGCGTTGACCTCCGGCCGGAACGTCCAGACAGAACCGTCCGCGTGCCGGTAGGCCTTCATCCCCTCGAAGATCTCCTGGGCATAGTGAAGAACCGCCGCCGAGGGGTCCAACGACAACGGCCCGTATGCGGTGACCTTGGCATCATGCCAGCCTTCAGCGGTGGTCCAGCTCGCCAGGACCATGTGATCGGTGAATGTGCGGCCGAACCCAGGGTCGGCCAGAACAGCCTCGCGCTGATCGTCCGGCAGTGGGTCAGAACGCACCTGCACCGTGAACGAGAGTGCTGCCGATGACATGGTTCCTCCAAGGCGCGTGCGGGGTGTCTGCTAGCCGAAGGTTAGCCGGACTCCCTGCCACGCGGGTGCAAAGGGGTCGGGTCGACCGGCTCAGCCGGTCAGGGCTGCGATCGCGTCGCCGACCTGTGAGGTGGAACGGGTCGCGGCCCCGCGGGTGGACAGGTCCGAGGCCACAGCCTGCTCCACCGCGAATGCGTCCTTGGGCCGGCCCAGGTGCTCCAGGAGCATGGCGACGGACAGGATCGCAGCGGTCGGGTCGGCCTTGCCCTGACCCGCGATGTCGGGGGCCGACCCGTGGACCGGCTCGAACATGCTGGGGGCGCTTCCCTGCGGGTTGATGTTGGCACTGGCAGCCAGGCCGATGCCGCCGGCGATGGCGGCCGCGATGTCGGTCAGGATGTCACCGAAGAGGTTGTCCGTCACGATCACGTCAAAGCGGCCCGGGTCAGTGACCATGAAGATCGTGGCGGCGTCCACGTGCTGGTAGGCCGTGCTCACCTCTGGGAACTCGGCACCCACCTCGTCCACGGTCCGGCGCCACAGGTCGCCCGCGTGCACCAGGACGTTGTGCTTGTGTACGAGGGTCAGATGCTGGCGAGGCCTTGCCTGCGCACGGGCGAAGGCGTCGCGCACGACGCGCTCGACGCCAAAGCGGGTGTTGATGCTGACCTCGGTGGCGATCTCTGCCGGCGTGCCGATCCGCAGCGCGCCACCGTTGCCGACGTACGGGCCCTCGGTACCTTCACGCACGACGATGAAGTCGATGCCATTGGGGGCGACCCGATCGAGCGCCAGGGGGCTCTGCACTCCGGGATAGAGCCGCACCGGGCGCAGGTTGACGTACTGGTCCAGGGCGAATCGCAGCTTGAGCAGGAGTCCTCGCTCCAGGACGCCGCTGGGCACACCGGGGTCCCCCACAGCTCCGAGCAGGATCGCGTCGTGTCCGCGGATCTCCGCAAGTACGGAGTCGGGCAGGGTCTCACCGGTGGCAAGCCAGCGACGGGCCCCCAGGTCGTATTCGGTGGTGTTCACGGTGACCCCACTGGACGCGGTGACCGCGGCAAGCACCTTAAGCCCCTCGGCCACCACCTCGGGACCGATGCCATCGCCCCCGATCACGGCGAGGTTCAGGGTGTCTGTTGTCTGGGAGTCAATCATGTTCACCAGCCTAAGAGCCGTCTTGCATTGTGGATTCCCCATCTCACCTGACGAACAGCACGCATAGCAGACGGCGCCGGGATAGTCCCGGCGCCGTAGCTCAGCTGCGGCTGAGGTTTACTCGTCTGTGTGTCCCTGGTCTCGCAGGTCCAGTGACTCCTGCAACGCGCGGCGCGCAGCGAGTTCGTCTTCGCTCATGTGAATCACGTCCTTCCCCCGTCAGTGCTTGGCCATATACCCCCGCGAGGCTACGTGGGCGCCATAGCACAGGCAAAGAGTTTCTCGCACGTTGAGACAGCCAGCGGACGTCCCAGGCGCCCTTTCAGGCTCAGTGCGCCCTGTGAAGCTCAGTCGTCGAGGTCGGCGACGCTGACCGTCGCGCCGATCTCCTGGGAGATCTCGGCCAGCACCGCTGCCGGGATCTGTGAGTCGACGGTGAGCACCATCAGAGCGTGGCCGCCTTCGGCAACCCGGGCCACCTGCATGCCTCCGATATTGGCGCCTGCCTCGCCCAGGACACGACCGACGGTACCCACCACGCCCCGTCGGTCGACATACGTCAAGAAGACCATGTGCTCGGAGACCGGAACCTCGAGGTCGAAGTCGTTGACCCCGACCACCTTCTCGATCATCCGTGGGCCGGTCAGCGTGCCGGCCACGCTGACGACGCTTCCGTCGGACAGAGTCCCGCGCAGCGTTGTGACGTTGCGGAAGTCCAGGCTCTTCGGATCGGTCAGGAGGCGTACCTCGCAACCTCGTTCCTGGGCCAGCAGCGGAGCGTTGACGTAGGTCACCGACTCCTCGACGACGTCCTGGAACAGGCCCTTGAGAGCGGCCAGCTTCCAGACGCTCACGTCGTACTCGGTGATCTCGCCCCAGACCTCGATGTCGAGCTGCACCGGGACGGCCGCGGCCAGGGCGGTGTAGATCCGGCCGAGCTTCTCGACCAGGGCGATTCCGGGACGGACCTCCTCGGCGATGATTCCGCTCGACACGTTCACGGCGTCGGGGACGAGCTCGCCGGCAAGGGCCAGTCGGACCGACTTGGCAACAGCAACGCCGGCCTTCTCCTGGGCCTCTTCGGTCGAGGCGCCCAGATGCGGGGTGACCACGACCGATTCGAACTCGAACAGGGGAGACTGCGTGCACGGCTCCTTCGCCCACACGTCGATACCGGCGCCCGCGACCCGGCCTTCCTTGAGTGCGTTGGCCAGGGCCTGTTCGTCCACGATGCCGCCGCGGGCCGCATTGATGATGCGCACGGACGGCTTGACGAGCTTGAGAGCCTCTTCGCCAATGAGGCCCAGGGTCTCCGGCGTCTTGGGAAGGTGCACGGTGATGAAGTCGCTCTCGCGCAGCAGATCGTCCAGGGATACCAGCCGTACCCCGAGCTGCCCGGCGCGCGCCGTGCTCAGGTAGGGGTCGTAAGCCAGGAGCTTCATACCGAAACCGGCAAGACGCTCCGCGATCAGCGCACCGATGCGGCCCAAGCCGACAATGCCCACGGTCTTGCCGAGCAGCTCGACGCCGCCGTACTGGCTGCGCTTCCACTTGCCGGCCTTGAGCGCGTCGTTGGCGGGCGCGATGTTGCGGGCGGTGGCCAGTAGGAGTCCGACGGCAAGCTCGGCAGCAGAGGTGATGTTGGAGGTCGGCGCGTTCACGACCATGACGCCGGCAATTGTGGCGGCCTTGACATCCACGTTGTCCAGACCGACGCCGGCACGGGCGACAACCTTGAGCTGCGGGGCGGCGCCCAGCGCTTCCTGGTCGATTCTGGTGGCGGAGCGGATCAGCACGGCGTCGACGTCTGCGAGGGCGACCAGCAGCTCCTCGCGGTTGGCGCCATCGCAATACCGGATCTCGAAATCGGGCCCGAGGGCCTCGACGGTCGCGGGCGAGAGCTCTTCGGCAATCAAGACAACGGGCTTGGTCACTGGACCTGTCCTTCACAGCTAGCGGGAAAATCGGCACGTCGTGCATGCGGTGGCATGCGGCCGGGGCCGGTGGAAGATACCTCGGCACCGCTCTGTGCCGGGCACACCTTCACGGTGTGCCCGGCATCAGTTTAGGGCGCGCGAGTCTGGCTGGGGGCTTGAGCCCGCGATGTGGACCCCCGGACTCAGCGGGCTGCGCTGCCCTCGACGTAGTCCGTGTCGGATGCCTTGATCCAGCTCATCAGGCCACGCAGCTCACGACCGGTCTCCTCGATCGGGTGCGCAGCGGCCTTCGCGCGCAGCGCCGTGAACTCAGGGGCGCCGGCGTCCTGGTCGGCGATGAAGCGCGCGGCGAACGCGCCACTCTTGATATCGGCCAGGACAGCCTGCATGTTCTCCTTGACGTGTGGGTCGATGACGCGCGGCCCCGAGACGTAGTCACCGTACTCAGCGGTGTCCGAGACCGACCAGCGCTGTTTGGCGATGCCTCCCTCGACCATCAGGTCGACAATGAGCTTGAGCTCGTGCAGGCACTCGAAGTAGGCGACCTCGGGCTGGTAACCGGCCTCGACCAGGGTCTCGAACCCGTACATGACCAGCTGCGAGGCACCACCACACAGGACCGCCTGCTCGCCGAACAGGTCGGTCTCGGTCTCTTCGGTGAAGGTCGTGCGGATACCGCCGGCGCGCAGGCCACCGATCGCCCGGGCGTAGGACTTTGCCAGCTCCCACGCCTTGCCGGTCTCGTCCTTCTCGACGGCGACCAGCACCGGGACACCTCGGCCGTCGACGTACTCGCGGCGGACCAGGTGACCCGGTCCTTTGGGGGCAACCATGGCGATGTCGACACCGGTCGGCGCCTGGATGTAGCCGAAGCGGATGTTGAAGCCGTGTGCGAAGAACAGCGCCGAGCCCGGCTTGAGGTTGGGCGCGATCGACTCCGCATATACCGTGCGCTGGACCTGGTCCGGGGTCAGGATCATGACAAGATCGGACTCCTGGACCGCTGTGGCCACCGAGACCACCCGCAGGCCCTCGGCCTCGGCCTTGGCCCTGGACTTGCTGCCCTCGGCCAGGCCAACCCGGACGTCGACACCTGAGTCGCGCAGGTTCAGCGCGTGGGCGTGACCCTGGCTGCCATAGCCAATGACGGCAACCTTGCGCCCCTGGATCACGGACAGGTCTGCATCGGCGTCGTAGAACATTTCAGCCACGGTCGGGCTCCTTCTTTGCGTGAATTGCGTTGGAAGTGGGAATCGGATGTGCCGTATCGGTGAGCGAGGGTTGATGGGCGCGCAGTAGTGAGTCTTGTCGCGTCAGGCCGACCGTAGAGAACGATCGGTGATCGAGCGGGCACCGCGGCCGATGGCGACCATGCCGGACTGCACCAGCTCCTTGATGCCGAACGGCTCCAGGATCCGCAGCAACGCCTCCAGCTTGTCGCTGTCGCCGGTGGCCTCGATGGTCACCGCTTCGGCTGCGACGTCAACGATCTTCGCCCGGAACAGATGCGCCGTCTCGATGATGTGCGAACGGGTTTGCAGGTCAGCGCTGACCTTCACCAGGAGGATCTCCCGCTGAACGGACGCAGTGCCTGCAAGCTCGACGACCTTGAGCACCTCGACCAGCTTGTTGAGCTGCTTGGTGACCTGCTCGAGCGGCAGTTCGTCCACGTCGACGACGACCGTCATGCGGGACACGTCGGGGTGCTCGGTCGGGCCGACCGCGAGGGAGTCGATGTTGAACCCGCGTCGCGAGAACAGCCCCGCGATACGGGTCAGTACGCCGGGCTTGTTCTCCACGAGGACTGACAGCGTGTGCTTGCTCATCTCTTGCACCTTTCAGTCTTCGCGATCCCACGCAGGCGTGAGGCCACGTGCCGTCTGGATCTGGTCGTTGCTGACTCCGGAGGGGACCATCGGCCACACCATCGCATCCCGGTGGACGACGAAGTCCACCACGACGGGAAGGTCGTCGACCTCCATCGCCGCTCGGATGGTGGCGTCAACCTCTGCTGCGGAGTCACAGCGCATTCCCACACAACCGTAGGCCTCGGCCAGCTTGACGAAGTCCGGGACGCGCACCTGGTCGTGGCTCGTGTACAGGTCGGTGTTGGAGTAGCGCTCGTTGTAGAAAAGCGTCTGCCACTGGCGAACCATGCCGAGGCTGGAGTTGTTGATGATCGCGACCTTGATCGGGATCTTGTTGATGACGCAGGTCGCGAGCTCCTGGTTGGTCATCTGGAAGCAACCGTCCCCGTCGATGGACCAGACGGTGCGTCCGGGCTGAGCAACCTTGGCGCCCATCGCCGCCGGCACCGAGAAGCCCATCGTGCCGAGGCCACCGGAGGTGATCCAGCTGTTCGGGCGTTCATACTGCACGAACTGGGCCGCCCACATCTGGTGCTGGCCCACCCCTGCCACGAAGACCGACTCAGGACCGCTGATAGCACCGATACGCTCGATGACGTACTGCGGGGAGAGCGACCCGTCCTGTGAGGTGTAGCCCAAGGGGAAGGTGGCTTTCCACTGCGCGACCTGTTGGCGCCAGGCTTCGTAGTCCCCGCGCTGACCGGCCTCCTGCTCGCTTCCCACCACGGCAATCAGATCGCTGATGACGTCCTTGCAGTCGCCCACGATCGGCACGTCGGCGGCCCGGTTCTTGGAGATCTCGGCCGGGTCGATGTCTGCGTGGATGACCTTGGCGTCAGGGGCGAACGTCGACAGCTGACCGGTCACCCGGTCGTCGAAGCGGGCGCCGAGCGTGATCAGCAGGTCGGACTTCTGCAGGGCCGTGACGGCAGACACGGTGCCGTGCATGCCCGGCATACCCAGGTTGAGCGGCTCGGTGTCGGGGACCGCGCCACGGGCCATCAAGGTCGTCACCACGGGTATCTGGGTCAGCTCGACGAACCGGCGCAGCTCGTCGCTGGCACCGGATCGGATGACTCCCCCGCCGACGTAGAGCACCGGACGATGCGCCTCGCGGATGAGCCGGGCCGCCTCGCGGATCTGCTTGCTGTGCGGTTTTGCCACGGGCCGGTAACCGGGAAGGTCGAGCTTCGGCGGCCACACGAAGGTGGTCTGAGCTTGCAGCGCGTCCTTGCTGATGTCGACCAGGACCGGCCCGGGTCGGCCGGTCGAGGCGATGTGAAACGCCTCGGCGATGGCGCGCGGGATGGCGTCGGCGTCGGTGATCAGGTAGTTGTGCTTGGTGATCGGCATCGTGATCCCGCGGATGTCGGCTTCCTGGAACGCATCCGTGCCGATGGACCGGGACGTGACCTGACCGGTGATAGCGACAATCGGGACCGAGTCCATATAGGCGTCGGCCAGTGGCGTGACCAGATTCGTCGCACCCGGGCCGCTCGTGGCCATGCACACGCCGACCCTGCCGCTGGCGGACGCATACCCCTCAGCGGCGTGTCCCGCGCCCTGTTCGTGGCGCACGAGGATGTGCCGCACCTTGGTGGAGTCCAGCAACGGGTCGTATGCCGGCAGGATCGCCCCGCCGGGGATGCCGAAGACGGTGTCGACGCCAACGGCTTCGAGGGCCATCACCAGGCTCTGTGCGCCGGTGACCTGAGCCGGCGGCGCCGCGACCTCACCGACTCGTGCGCGCATCGAGCCCGCAAGGTCCGACGGAGAGGGTCGGGGTCCTGGCTCTGCATTGGCCGAGCCTGCCGGGCTCGAACCTGCCGGGCTCGAACCTGGCCGGGGGGCGTTGCCGTCCGTCACTTTCGTCACCGCTTTCAAGAAACGAGCGCCTCGTCTGTTCCGTGGTCCGACAGAAGCCCGAGATCACGGACCATCTGCACAAAAAAACCCCCGGTCCGGATCCGGACGTGAGGGGCAGCGCGCTGACTCGGATGAGAGTCTGCGCGCTAGGGAAGTACGAAAAATCGGTCCACGCCCCAACCGTGCGACACCGCCGATTCCGTGTCAACTGGGGGTGCTCACCGTCTCAGCATTTGGAGGAAATGTCCGATATCTGGACTCGTGACTCCCAGCCCTGGCCAGGTTCCCAAGCCACGCCCCTGTGCCACGGGCGCGGGCAGGAGTCCCTAGCCACAGACCGCGCCGCCGGCAGCACTTCCCACCAGCTTGCGGTACTTGGCCAGCACACCTCGGGGGTACTTGGGCGCAGGCGCAGTGAATCCAACCGCACGCTCGGCCAGCACCTGCGGGGTCAGGTCGACGTCAAGGGTTCCTGCGGCCACATCCAGCCGGATTCGGTCACCGTCCCTGACGAAGGCGATGGGACCTCCGTCGATCGCCTCGGGAGCCACATGGCCGACGCACAGGCCTGTGGTTCCTCCGGAGAACCGGCCATCGGTCAGCAACAGCACGTCCCTGCCGAGGCCCGCACCCTTGATGGCTCCGGTGACAGCCAGCATCTCGCGCATGCCAGGACCTCCCTTGGGGCCTTCGTAGCGGATGACCACCACCTCACCGGCCTGCAGGGAGCCATTGCCGACGGCATCCATCGCCGCGCGCTCACCGTCGAAGACTCTTGCACTTCCCTCGAACACGTCCGTGTCGAAACCAGCCGACTTGACCACAGCACCCTCCGGGGCCAGGGAACCGCGCAGGATCGTCAGACCGCCGCTCTTGTGGATGGGCTGGGACATGGCACGCAAGACCTGACCATCGGGGTCCGGCGGCCGGACCTGGGCGAGGTTCTCCTCGACCGTACGACCGGTGACCGTCAGGCACTCACCGTGTAACAGTCCGGCGTCCAGCAGGGCCTTCATGACAACCGGAACACCCCCGACGCGATCGATGTCGGTCATCACAAACCGGCCGAACGGCTTGACGTCGGCCAGGTGGGGCACCGTGGCCCCAACCCGCGCGAAGTCGTCCAGCGACAGCTCGACCTCGGCTTCGTTGGCGATGGCGAGCAGGTGCAGAACAGCGTTGGTAGAGCCGCCGAAAGCCATCACGACGGCGATGGCATTCTCGAATGCCTCCTTGGTCATGATCTGGCGGGCGGTGATGCCACGGCGCAACATCTCGACAACGGCTTCGCCGGACTTACGGGCAAAGCCGTCGCGCCGACGATCGGTGGCCGGTGGTGCCGCACTGCCGGGCAGCGACATCCCCAGGGCTTCGGCCACACAGGCCATCGTGTTGGCGGTGTACATCCCACCACAGGCACCTTCGCCCGGGCAGATCGCACGCTCGATGGCGTCGACGTCTTCGCGGCTCATTCGACCCGCGGCGCACGCTCCGACGGCCTCGAAGGCGTCGATGATCGTGACCGTCCGCTCCGACCCGTCGCTCATCTTGGCGATCCCCGGCAGGATCGACCCGGCATACAGGAAAACACTAGCAAGATCCAGGCGCGCAGCGGCCATGAGCATGCCCGGTAGCGACTTGTCGCAGCCGGCCAGCAGAACGGAGCCGTCAAGGCGTTCGGCCTGCATGACGGTCTCGACGGAGTCGGCGATGATCTCGCGGCTGACCAGGGAGAAATGCATCCCCTCATGGCCCATCGAGATGCCGTCGCTCACGCTGATGGTGCCGAACTCCAGCGGGTAACCACCGGCGGCATGGACACCGTCCTTGGCGGCCTTGGCGAGCCGGTCCAGGGAGAGGTTGCAGGGGGTGATCTCGTTCCAGGAGCTGGCGACGCCGATCTGCGGCTTGACCCAGTCGTCATCGCCCATACCGACGGCTCGCAGCATGCCACGGGCCGCGGCCTTCTCAAGCCCGTCGGTGACCTCGCGGCTGCGCGGCTTGATGTCAGGCCGACCAGAGGCTGTGGTCGCGCTGGTCGATGTCGGGGTGGTCGAGGTCAGGCTGGGCGATGGGGTCGAACGCTGGGTCATGACAGGATTCTATGACCCCGTCCACAGACTCGGACCCGGATCTCGCCGAACGGACAAAGCGGGTTATGGCGGCAAGCTCAGCCGGGATCCAGCGGTGAACTTGGTCTCGGTTGCTGGTCGCAACACGCGAATGCCATTCTGATGAGCAAGGAGAATGCGACTTGACTAGAGCCGTGTTCATCCGCACACGAGTGCGGCGGGCCCAACGCAGTCACCGAATGCGACAAGGGTCAGGATCCGCTCGTTGCCTCCGTCGACCACCTAGCCGTCCCGGTGGGTTGGGACGCGGGCAAGGTAAGGGTCAGGCGAGAGACGAAAGAGCGTCGTTTGCCCAGAGGCCACCCCGCCTATTTCAGCGAGCGTCCTTCGTATGTGGTTCCTTTGACGGTTGGTCCCGTCGGTTGAAATGTCCGGCCAGGCCTCAGATCTGAGCTCGGCGGCCATGTGACCTGGGCCACACGTTCGGGCGTGTCTGGGGTATACACTTTGAAGTCCTTCGTCCCCCCAGACTCTGGTGACGTCGGCTTATCCCCGTGCTGCTCCCGAACCTCGGTGGCCCGTGTCCTCACTTCCGGGACCACCGAATTGAGTTGGTTATGGTGCAGCAGCCGAGCATTCCGCAGGACCTTCACACAGATTCCGACCGCCACCTCGTCATGTTCCCGACCCCGCACGAGGCCCACGTTCCCCCAAAGCGCCCAGCGCAGTCAGCCGGCCGGCTAGCATTCGGAGTCCTGCCCGCCGACGACGGCGGCAAGGTCGACTGGGCGGTGATCAACGCCCCGCGGCCAAACCCATTGACCGACAGAGGCTCTTCAGAGCGTGCCACCGCAGCCCAAGCAGCCGTCGCTCCTGTCCACGGTCTCGGCCAGAGCCCCTTGACGAGAAGCCGATCGCAGTACTCTCCCTCCCACCGGCACGACGACACCTCCAACTACCTTGGCTAGCGAACTAGACCGGAGCTCGATGCCGGTCCGGAAAAACACACGAGTCCTACAGATCGACTCGAACGGGCAGTCCAGCTCGGCCCGCCTCGTCAAGTCGCCGAGCATCCGGTGGTGGCGCTCGCTGAGCATGGCGACCGGGGCCGCGGTCGAAGCCTCCAGGCCACGCGCTTGGATCCAGCAACGACATGGCCAACTCCAGTCCGGAGCCCGTGAAGAACGCCGGCGTCGTCAAAGCCATCTGAGCCGCGCGCTGGACTCGTGTGGGCGTGCCTTCATCGGCCGAGGCTGACGTTACTGGAGGCGGAGGCGACGGCTGGTTGTGCTGCCTGAGCAGCGCATCGAACGGCCCATAGTTTCGAGCGCTGACTGCGCTCGGAGTCAATCCGGGGGTGAGGCCATAAGCCCCCGCTGTTCTGTCGGACAGACAGCGGGGGCTCAGTGGCAGACAATTCGGCCTACTTGCTTTGCCCAAAGCTTTGGATGCGCTGCTCAAAGGGACCAACGGGCGAAGTCCATTGTCTGACCTGGTCACCCCGGCCACAGGGTTTGCCCTGAATGAAATCGTCCCAATGTTGGAGCAAGTGAAGGCGCTTGACCTACAGGTGCCTGGGGTAGGACGTTGCAGATCGGCGAGACGTATGCGCACGCCCTTCAACTGCCGCTGGGCTCTGGAGACAATGAGAAGAAAGCGAACGAGATAGCCGACACGTTGGTGTATGGATACCCGCATCACCTATATCCCATCGACGACGTGGAATCAAAGCAGATTGGTCTCAACGTCTCTGTGATGAAGACAGAAGAATATGAAGCTGCGCTCGATGTTGCTGAGGCTCAGACCTCCTTGAGTAGTGACCCGTTCACCGTTGAGATTTACGCCGTGGCGAGTTGGTAGGTCAGTGGGCGGTGGTCGCCGGGCATAGTTGCTGGTGTGGCGTTGAGTTCTTCGGTGAGGAGTTGGAGGGCGCGGGCGACTCGTGGGCTGTCGGGCCGGTCGAGGGTGATGGTGATCGCGTTGGCCGTGTAGGCGACGTGGCCGCCGAGGTGGAGCAGGTTACGCAGGATCGCCCGGTACTGGTTGGGGTCGCCCAGGTAGGCGTTGAAGTGCTCGGCCAGCCATGCTTCGGCGTTGAACGCGAGTAGCCGCAGCACCATCTGTAGGCCGCGGCGCCCCAGGTGGGGGCGGGCTAGTTGCGCGTCGGGGTCCAGGTCGGTGGCCAGGACCTTCGCACGGATGGGCCGCAGCGCGGTCTTGGCGTCTTCGGCTGCGGGCAGGGCGGTGTCGGTCCGTTTGTGGACTCCCGGTAGTGCGGCGTTCTTCTGTTTGGGGGTCCCCTGCCCGTTCAGGAGCTGGGGCAGGGCGCGTTCGGCGGTGGCGAGCTCGTCGTGGGCGGCTGCCAGCGTCTTGCGGGCCGCGCTCCGGGCCGGGTTGGTGACGTTGCGGGTGTCGGGGCCGATGTCCATCCCGGAGTCGGCCAACGCGTTGATGCCGCCCCGCGCGGCGGCGCAAGAGAACGTGTTCTCGATCCGCCACCGGGCCCGGAGCCAGTACAGCAGCCCTACCCCGGTGGCGGTCGTGTCACTGGTCAACACCTGCAGCACGGGCTGGTCGTGTTCGTACAGGGTGAGCTGGCGGGCGGGGCCGTACCCCTTGATCTGCACGGTCTCGTCGGCGAGCATCACCTGCACCTGCTCGCCGGACCGGGTGATGGCCCCCTGGGTCGGGTTGGCGGTGGTGGCGGCCAATGGTGCCCGCCGGTAGCTGACCCAGTCCGCTCCTGCGTCCCGGCAGGTGGTGAACACGCACGGGTAGGACCCGCCCCGGTCGAAGCCCAGCAGGATCGGGGCATCCGGGCCGAGGACCTCGCGTAGCTGGGCCAGTACCCCGGGCAGGTTGGAGGCCAGCGATGTCGGCTCACCGGATCCGAAGACCACGGCCCGGCCGCGGGCGTCCACCACCAGGGTGTCGTCGCGGCCGGGCTGGGCGTGGCGGCGTTTGGTGTTCCACCCCTTGGCGACCGGTTGGGCACCGGCGTAGGGGACGAAGTGGTCGTCGACGAAGTAGACCGCCTCGGCGGCGGGGTCGGCCGCGAGCATCCCCGCGGCGAACGCCCTTTGTAGGCCCAACGGGTCGTTGTTGTCGGCCAGGGCCGACAACCGGGCCCGCAACGTGCCCAGCTCCGGGGTGGCCGCAAGTCCCACCGCCGCACCGGCCTCGGCCCGGCGCAGGTGCTTGGCGGCCTCCACGGTGCCGGCGCCCAACGCGAAGCCCAGGGTCGCGGTGGTCAGCACGCACAGGTCGCCGTACCGGCGGGCCGGGCCACCGGTCAACGTCGCGAAGATCACTTGGGCGCCGACCAGGTTCAGGTAGGGGTATGAGCATCATCGCCCCGGCATACCGGCACCGGTAGGAGCCGGTGGCGATCGCGGCCGACCCCGTAAACGGTGTTCCCTGCTCGCCCGCCGGCGGCTCGGCTACCGGCTGCGCCGCCGCAGGCTGCGGGTCGGTGTTGGTCGCTTCCGCGTCGTCCTGCTCGCCCGC
>CABEBH010000332.1_pt1 | contig 13715 bp, 12 predicted proteins | sample 3422331 | NCBI WGS metagenome assembly CABEBH01 (sample SAMEA5534345, study PRJEB31848) | metagenome | biome: tundra; feature: field; material: soil | place: USA | collected 2013-05 | depth 0.45 m | reverse complement strand
CCCAAAGTTGCCCATACGTCGTCTCCTTGGACCTCCAACGCGCGGGACCATGCTTCTTGGACGCTGACATTCGGTATGGCGTGCGTGTGGAAGGCCGTCAACGCTGCATGCAGCCGACCAGCCGGGTTGTCGAGTCGCTCCATGAAGCAGACCCTACGCAAACACCCACGACTCGGGCCAGCCTGAGATGGGTGCCTACGTCGGTCACCGTGCCCGCTACCACACCGGCTTTCGGCAGGTGGCTTTGATCCCGGCTCCTGGTCGCACCCGGCGTCACGGCCACCGGTGTCGGTGCGTTCGATGTCAGCCGTTCTGCCAGCACTGGCCGACATGCCGGCGCATCCGAGGCCCGCCCGTCGATCAGCCGGGTATGGGCATGGCGGTGCTGCTAGCCGAGATGCACGCGGTGAATGTCTCGTCCATCAGCGCATATCGATGCTGCCGGCTGCGCCGATGGCCACGATCTGGGTGGGGTGCGCGGTACGCGCTGGTCCCATCCCCCTTGGGTTGAGAAGTCCACCCGCCGGCCGACGACCTGCAGCACGACCCGTTGTTCTGGCACGTCCGAGGTGTAGATGACGCCCGTGGCCCGGTGCATGCTCCCTGGCAGCAGGCGAGTCACTTCCCGCAACAATTCCAGAGACAACGGCTGGTTAGACCCAAAGCTCTAGGTGCTGAACGTCGCGTCGACGCGGTCAGTACCGGACGAATCACCGCGCTCAAGGGAGTCTGACCAACGGAACCCGACTCAGAAAGGAGCTGCGAGGAACGCGGCCTCGGCCTCGTTACGCCGTGGACCAAGACCGCGGTTGACTACGCACATCTTTGAGCCTCTATCCAGTTCCAGTTCCGGAACGCCCGCTCAAGCAGATCCGGTCGTTTCAGTGTCGACCGTTCACCGTCCCGATAGCGGAACCTCCCACGGTCACGCGCGGAGGCTGCGCAGACCTGGCACAAACATGGTTTTCGTCGTTCCGTAGCGGGATCGTCCTGCGGGATTCTCGAGTCGGCGACGGGCGCACCGGCAGTCCGCGGTCAGAGATTGCGATAAACCGTGCTGCGATGGGCGACCCGCAGTGCGAGAACCACGAGTTCCGCGTCTTTGACCGTGTAGACGACCCGGTAGTCGCCGACCCGGATCCGCCATAGATCTGGATATCCGACGAGAGGTCTTGCGCCGCTCGGTCGCGGGCCGACGCTCAAGGCATCGATGGCCTTGACGATGCGGCGCGCTGCCGGCTTGTCGAGCTTGGTCAGCTCCTTGAGAGCCTTGGGGTCATATTGGACTGTGTACGGCCCAGTTGCACTCACAGCCCGAGTGCCCGAGCCGCCTCATCTGCCGGGACCGCCGCTGTACGACCGGCGTCGAGGTCGGCCAGCCGCTCGTGAGCGATCCGACCGTCTTCGAGGTCGATCATCGCTTCGTATTGCTCGACGAGCTCGGCTGGCACGATCGCAGCGGCGTGCTGTTGATTGCGGCCACGGGTGACGTAGGTGATCTCACCACCGAAGGCAGCCCGGTTCACGGCGTCGGAGAAGTGATCCCGCGCCTGGCTGACGGAAAGTTCGGTCAAGTCTGTGCTCATGCCTACATTATGCGCCAGGTACGCCAACTTGGCTAGGCAAGGGTCCCGCAGGGGATCCCGCTACGGAACGACGAAAATCAGGTTTGTTCCAGGTCGGCGCAGCCTCCGCGCGTGCCCGTAGGCCGTTCGGCTTGTGGGACGGTCGGTGACTTGTGTTCTCGGTGACTGGCTCAGGGTGTTTCGGGCATGCCGCCCCGGGGTGAGCAAGGGTGAGCCGCGCCTGATCAAGGCCACGATGCCGCGGTGGGCACCACAAACGCGCCCACCGCGGCGACTGGCTTCAACCTCAGCAGCAGCCAACTACACCGCCATCCCGCCCTCGCTGGACGGTATTCGAGTCAACCCAGGAAGCCGCGGATGGAGGCGTGCCCCTTCAACAGGTTGCGGGCAATGGTGCGGCGCTGGATCTCGTCGGTGCCCTCGTAGATGCGTAGCAGCCGGAGCTCCCGGTACCACCGCTCGATCGGAAGCTCGCGGGTGTAGCCCATGCCGCCGTGTATCTGCAGCACCCGGTCGACGATCTCGTTGGCCTTCACGCCGCCGTACAGCTTGGCCATCGACTGGGCCTGGCGCGAGTCGAGCCCGGCGTCGACCTGCCACGCCGCGGATAGCACCAGCCAGCGCAGCGCCTCGATCTCCACGGCGGAGTCGGCGACCATCCACTGGATCGCCTGGCGGTCCGCGATCGGCTGGCCGAAGGTGACCCGGTTGCGGGCGTGCTCCATGCCCATCTCGACCAGCCGCTCGCAGGCCCCGAGCGCGCGGGCGGGCAGCAGGTAGCGACCCTTGCCGATCCACCGCATGGCGAGCTCGAAGCCCTTGCCCTCCTCTCCGAGAATGCTCGAGTGGGGCACACGCACGTTGTCGAAGATCAGCGACGCCGGGCCCCACTCGCCCATGGTGTCGATGTACTCCGACTTCCAGCCATGGTCGCGGTCGACGAGAAAGCAGGTGACCCCGCCGTCGGCACCCTTCTCCTTGTCAGTGACCGCAAAGACCATCGTGAAGTCGGCCTCGTTGCCTCCGGTGATGAAGGACTTCTCACCGTTGATCACCCACTCGTCGCCCTCGCATATGGCGGAGGTGCGGATGGCGCGGGCGTCGGAGCCGGCCCCGGGCTCGGTGATGGCGAAGCAGCTCTTGCGCTCGCCGCTGATGGTGGGGAGGAGGTACTTCTGCTTCTGCTCGTCGTTGGCGAAGTAGAGGATGTTGTCGGCCTCACCGCCGAACTTGAACTGCACGAACGAACGTCCCAGCTCGACCTCGACGAGGGCGTTCATCACCGCGCCGAGCCCCATGCCGCCGTACTCCTCGGGTGTGTGCACTCCGAAGAACCCGGCCTCCTTCGCCTTGTCCCGAAGAGCTTCGAGCTCCTCCTCCTGCAGGCCCCGCTCGTTCCGACGCTCGCGGTTCAGCACCTCGGGCTCGAGTGGAATGATCTCCTTGCGCACGAAAGTGCGGACCCACTCGCGAACCTCGCGCTCTTCCTCCGACAGGTTCAGGTCCATGACCTCACGCCTCCCTGTTGTTGGCGAACTGCGCACGCAGCTCGCGTTTGAGTACCTTGTGGCTCGGCCCCATGGGAAGGGCATCCACCACCTCGATGCGACGTGGGTACTTGTGCTTGCCCAGCCGCTCGCGCGCCCACTCGACGAGCCCCTCACCGTCCAGGCTCTCTCCATCGACCGGGATCACCACGGCGCACACCTCCTCACCGCGTTGCGCATCCGGTACGCCGATCACCGCCACCTGCGCGATCGCCGGGTGCCCCATCAGGACCTCCTCGACCTCACGCGGGTAGACGTTGAAACCACCCCGGATGATCAGGTCCTTCTTCCGGTCCACGATCGTGATGAACCCGTCGGCGTCCTTCTGTCCGATGTCGCCGGTGCGGAACCAGCCGTCGACGATCGCCTGCGCGGTCGCCTCCGGGTTGTCGAGGTAACCGGCGAACACGTTGTGGCCGCGGATCACGATCTCGCCGAGCCGGCCGTCGGGGAGCAGCTCGATCCGGTCGTCGAGGGTCTCGTCGGCGATCTCGACCTCCACGCCCCAGAGCGCGTGGCCCACGGTGCCGGCCTTGGTCCCGAACCAGTGCTGGTTCACCGTGGCCGTCGGGGAGGTCTCCGATAGGCCGTAGCCCTCAAAGATCGTGGTGTCGAACGTCTTCTCGAACCGCTCCAAGACCGCGACGGGCAGGGAGTCTCCTCCCGAGATGCAGTGGCGGAGCCTCGGCATCTCGGTGGCCTGGGACGAGGCCTCCAGCAGCTGGACGAACATCGTCGGCACACCAAAGAACAGCGTCGAACCCTCGTCGCGCATGAGCTCCATCGCCTTCGCGGCGTCGAAACGTGGCTGCAGCAACAGCGTCGCGCCGGCCCGGAACGTGGAGTTCATCGAGACCGTCTGTCCGAAGACGTGGAACAGCGGAAGGCAGCCCATCACGACGTCGTCGCGCATGAACGGGTTGGCGTCGAACGCGTTCGCCATCGCGTTCATCACCAGGTTCAGGTGGGTGAGGAGTGCGCCCTTGGGGCGGCCCGTCGTACCACTGGTGTACAAGATGACCGCAGTGTCCTCGGCCTGCCGGGCGGCGTACGTCCGCAGCGGCTCGACATCGTTGGCGAAGTCCTCGACGCTCCACGCGGGCACGCCCACAGACTCAGCGGCCCCGGTGCCCACGTCGGCGAAGCCGGCTTCATACAGCACGGCCTGCGCGCCCGAGTGGCCGACGATGTACGCCGCTTCCTCTGCAATGAGAAGAGTCGGCACAGGTACGACGACGCCGCCGCACGCGAGGATCCCGTAGTAGGCGCGGACGAAGTCGGCCACGTTCGGGGCGAGGAGGGCGACCCGGTCGCCGGGTCCGATCCCGTGACCGGCCAGCGCGGCACCGTATCGCCGTGCGTCCTCCCAGAGCTGCGCGTAGGTCAGCCGGAGGTCACCTTGTACGAGGGCGAGGTTGTCGGGGGTCCTGCGAGCGGGCTCGGCGAGGATCGTTGCGAGGGAAAGGGTCGTCATAGTTCTCCCAATTGGGACGAGGTGTGTTTCGGGGGCCGGGCGGGCCGCCGTGGTGGGCGGCTCGCCCGGCAAAGGATGGTTCCAACCGTCAGCCGGCGGGCTTGACCTCAGGGATGCCGCTGGCCGGCGGGCTGTCCTTCGCGGCGGAGTCGTCCTCCTTGATCGGCGCAGCACCGATGTCGGTCACCAGGACCGGGGTCAGCGGGTTGCTCTTGCCGCCCTTGAGCTGGACGACCCGCATGCCGGAGATGCCGAGGTGGCTGTCGGCCGAGTAGCGGAACGGAGCCAGCGGCGGGCCGGCGGCGTTGCCCATCTTCTCCACGGCGTTGACGATGCCCTCACGAGTCGGGTTCTTACCCGCGGCCTGCAGCGCCTGCACGAACGCGTAGGCCTCGGACATGCCGTAGATGCGGTAGTTGGTCAGATGGCCGTCCTTGCCGTGCTTGTCCCAGACCCTCTGCCACAACTGGACCCACGCGTTGTCGGTGGCGTCGACGCCCGGGATGTACGCGGTGGTGAGCACCCCGTCCAGCGGGTTCGCCGCGTCGACCGCACCCTTGGAGAACTTGGACAGCAGGGAGCCGACGAGCTCGGCGTCGGAGCCGATGTTGGAGTAGAACCACTTCGGCTTGTAGTTCAGCTTCAGCGCCACCAGCTGGCTCAGTGCGGTGTACGCCGGCACGTTGAAGCCGAGCACGAGGTCGGCCCCGGAAGCCTTCAGGGCGGCGATCTGCGGGGCGACGTCGGTGTTGCCGGCGGTGTACCTCTGCACCTTGACGATCTGTTTGTCGAGGTACCGGCGCACGCCCTTCTCGCTGTCGCGGCCGAGGTCGTCGTCCTGGAGGAACAGGCCGACCTTGGCGTCCGGCATGTTCTTGGCCACCCACTGGCCGATGATCTTGCCCTCGATCTCGTAGTCGGGCTGCCAGCCGAAGGTGTAGTGCTTCGCCTTGGGATCGTCACCCCACTGGATGGATCCGGAGGAGACGAACAGGTCGGGAACCTTCTCGCTGTTGAGGAAGTCCACGACCGCGCTGTGCGTGGGGGTTCCGAGCGCGCCCAGCATCGCGAAGACCTGGTCCTTGAGCACCAGCTCGTTGGTGACCTCGCTGGTGGTGGTCGGGTCGTAGCCGTCATCGCGGACGATGTACTTGATCTTGCGTCCGTTCACGCCGCCGTTGGCGTTGACGTAGTCGAAGTAGGCCTGGGCACCGGTGGGGATCTCGCTGTAGCCGGGCGCGGCGACACCGGTGAGGGGGAAGGTGGCGCCGACGGTCACCGTGTCCTTGGTGATGCCCACTTGGGCAGCGCCGCCGCCGCTGCTGTTGCTGCCACTGGAGGGTCGGCCGCCCGCACCACAGGCGGCGACGAGCGCCCCAGCCGTGATGAGCCCGGCAATCCGGGTCATCTGCTTGGTCCATCTCTTCATGGTGTTGCCTCCTGTTGCGGGTGAACTGGTACTGCGTCAGGGCTCTGGCGCCGTCGCCAGGCGTTACGGATCGTGCCGACCAGGCCCGCGGGTGCGAGCAGGATCACCAGTACGAGGGTGAGTCCGTAGACGAGGGGAGCGAGCTGTGCGGACTGCAGGTCAGTGAGGCCCAGGCTCTGTCCGAGTCCGGTGACCGTCTGCGGCAGGAACGTCAGAAGTGCGGCACCGATCAGGGCGCCGACCAGGCTGCCGAGGCCGCCGAGAACGACCGCGGTCAGCAGGGACAGCGACAGCGTAAGCGTGAAGCCGCTCGGTGCTGCGATCCGCACGACCATGGCCATCACGCTGCCGGCGAGACCGGCGCAGGCTGCGCTGACCACGAACGCCTTGACCCGGGCACGGCCCACGTTGATGCCGGCGAGCTCCGCCGCGACCTCGTCGTCACGCACGGCGCGCCAGGTTCGACCCACTCTGCTTGCGGACAGGTTCGCCAGGAGCACGAAGCTGATGATGAGGCCGATCCACCCGATGTAGGCCAGGTACTTGGTGCCTGTGATGTCGTGCGCGGTGAGGAAGTACACGGCGTCCGCGAACCAGCCCGGGGCCTCCGGCGTGGAGACGGACAGGCCCTGCTCGCCGCCGAGGGTGTCACCGAAGAACGATGCGATGCCGGGGACGGCGACGGCCATGGCCAAGGTCGCTCCCGCGATGTAGGGACCGTGCAGTCGCGCCGCAGCCACACCCACCACTGCACCGACCACCACGGTCACCAGCACGGACAGGAGCATGATCACCGGCAGCGGCAGCGGCTTCTCGACGTTGTGCAGCATCAGCGCCGCCGTATAGGCGCCCACGGCCATCAGTGCGCCGTGGCCCAGGGACAGCTGGCCGTTGAGACCGGTCAGCACGGTGAGGCCGCCGACGGCGATGCCGAGGTAGGCCATGGTGGCGAACTGGCCCTGCCGGAACGGGCTGACCGACTCCAGGACCAGTATCACGATCACCAGCCCGATCAGCCCGCCGATGAGGTTGCGTCTCAACGGGGTCCGGCGCAGACGACCGGTCAGCGAACCGAATGCCACACTGGACATGTCAGACCGTCCGTGCCGTCGCGTGGGAGAACAGGCCTGCGGGTCGGACCAGGAGCACCACGATCAAGATGGCCAGTGATGCGAGCGCCACGAGGTCGGATCCGACGTACCCACTCACGAAGCTGAGGCCCAGGCCGAGCAGAAGTCCCCCAACCACCGCACCGCCCGGGCTGTCGAGTCCACCGAGCACTGCCGCGACGAATCCGTAGACGACGACCGAGTCCATGTACGAGGGGTAGACCAGGTTGCCGCCGGCGATCAGGAGCCCCGACAGCGAACCAACCACGGCGGCGAGGGCCCAACCGAGGGTGAGCATCCGGGTCACCTTCACGCCGAGCATGCGGGACACCTCCTGGTTGAACGCGGAGGCGCGCATCTTGAGGCCGACGTCGGTGTGGTGGAACAGCGCGACCAGCAGCAGCATCACGACAACCACCGAGCAGATCGTGAAGACAGCGAACCCGGTTAGCGCGATCGTCACGCCGCCTGCCTCGAAGCCGCGCAGCCCGAAGGGCGCCGGGAAGGACCGGAAGCCTGACCCGAAGATAATCGCGGCCACGGCGTGGATGACGACGAACAGCCCCAGGGTCAGGATGATCGCGTTGATCTCGGGCTTGCCCTCGACCGGACGGATGACCACCCGCTCGATGACGGCACCGAGCACCAGGCCGGACAGGAGCGCGGCCACGAAGCCGATCCAGTAGGACATCCCCGCATCCACGACCACCAGTGCGACGTACGTCGTGATCATGGCCATCGGCGCCTGGGCGAAGTTCACGATCCGCGTCGAGCGCCAGATGAGCACGAGCGCCAGCGCGAAGGCGGCGTAGACCATGCCCAGGGTCAGGCCCGTGAGGGAGGTGGTCAGGAGCTGCTGCACAAGTTCTCCGGTAGTCGTGGGGTTTCAGAATCCGAGGTAGGCATGGCGCAGTTTCTCGTCCGCGGCGAGGGCTGTTGCCTCGTCCTGGGCGACCAACCGGCCGAGGTTGAGGACGACGCCGATGTCGGCGATGGAGAGGGCGCTGCGCGCGTTCTGCTCGACGAGTACGACGGTCAGACCGTCCGACTCCGCAAGGCCCCGGACCAGCTCGAAGATCTGGGCGACGGCCCGGGGGGCGAGCCCCAGGGACGGCTCATCGAGCAGCAACACCTTCGGCTCCGCCATCAGCGCGCGCCCGATCACGAGCATCTGCCGTTCACCGCCAGAGAGGACATGGGCGATCGCGTTCCGCCGATCGTTGAGCAAAGGGAATATGGAGTACACCCGGTCGAAGTCGGCGGGGCGCGAGCGATCGGCCCGCCCCAGCCCTCCGAGCCGCAGGTTCTCCTCGACGGTGAGCTCGGTGATCACCCCGCGCCCCTCGGGGACGTGGGCGAGCCCGAGTCCCGGCATCTTCTCTGCCGGCATACGGGCGAGGTCCTGGCCGTCCAGGTGGACGCTCCCCCGGTCGGGGCGGATCAGTCCCGACACGGTGCGCAGCAGGGTCGTCTTGCCGGCACCATTGGCGCCGAGGACCGCAGTGATCTTGCCCTTGGGTGCCGTGAAGGTCACGCCGTCGAGCGCCTTCACCGGGCCGTAGCTCGTGGTCAGGTCACGTATGTCGAGCACGGTCAGCCCCCGATCCGGTCGGGCCGGGCCGGGTCGGGTCGTGGTCGACCTCGTTGCCCAGGTAGGCCGACAGCACAGCGGGGTCGTCGCGGATCTGATCCGGACCGCCGCGGGCGATCACCCGTCCGAAGTCGAGCACGACAAGGTGGTCGCACACGCTCATCACCAGGTCCATGTGGTGCTCGACGAGCATCACCGACATCCGGTCGGCCAGCCCGCGGATGAGATCACCGAGTTCGTCCATCTCGTCGTTGGACAGGCCGCTGGCCGGCTCGTCGAGCAGGAGCAGATCGGGCTCGGGAACCAGAGCTCGGGCCAGTGCCACCCGCTTGCGGATCGGGTAGGGCAGGCTGGTCGGGAACCGTGAGGCGTACCCCTCGATCTGCAGTTCGCTCAGCACGGCGGTGGCCCGCTCGCGCAGGGCCCGCTCGTCCTTGCTGCTGCGAGGCAGGCCGAGCAGACCGGAGAAGAACCCGGCGGCGGCGTGCCGGTCGGCACCGACCATCACGTTCTCGAGAACGGTCATCCGGTCGAAGAGACCGAGCCCTTGCAGTGTCCGTGAGATGCCCAGCCCGGCGAGCTGGTGCGGCCGGAGGCGGGTGAGGTCGCGGCCCTTCCAGCGCAGGCTGCCGGTCTTCGGCTGCACGAAGCCGCACGCCACGTTGAACAGGGTGGTCTTGCCGGCTCCGTTGGGCCCGATGACGCCGAGCACCTGGTTCGGTGCGACCTCCAGCGAAACGTCGGAGAGCGCCTGGATGCCGCCGAAGTTGACCGCGACGTCGGACATCTCGAAAGCTTCCCCGGCATGGTCGCCACGAGCAGGCGACTCAACTGGTTGGCTCACGGATCTCCCTTCGCAAATGTGCGATGTCGCAAATGTGCGATGTGGTGTGTACCACTTTGGTCGGCGCGCACAGAAAGAGATACGGGCGGAGCGCACAAAAGACCTCGTGCAGGTTGCCCCGAATCGGCTGTTCGGGGTGGCTCAACTGTGCGCTGAGTGGGAACCTGCTCTCATGAGACCCACGCGGGAGCCCACAGCGCAGGAGATCCTCCGCGCTCGCGAGGAGGTCATCGACGACGATCTTCGTGCCCAGATCGGCCGGGCCTGGGCGTCGTTGTTGGACCGTGCCGACGCCATCGCCGACGACATCGCGCTCACGCTGATGGAGAACGGCCGGGACTACTACGACGCGGTCGGGGCGGAGCTGCGCGCGGACGTTCGCGCCAGTACCCGGGAGCACATCCGCCGGGGTATCCGGACCATGGCAGGACTCGCCGACCCTGAGGAGAGGGCGATCCACATCTGGCGGGAGACCGGCCGCCGCCGGGCCCGGCAGGGGGTCCCGATGGAGCTAGTCCTCAACGGCTACAGCCTCGGAACCCGGATGCTGTGGGAGGCGCTCCTCGAGCAGCGGAACAACCCCGACCTGGGCATCGACGACCATGTCCTCCTGATAGCCGGGCAACGGATCTGGTCCGCGCTCGATGTGCAGAACGCCACCTTGGTGGAGTCCTACCGTCGTGAGAGGTCGCGGCTGCAGCGACGCGACCTACAGCGCCAGCAGAGCTTCCTCGACGGTCTGGTCGAGGGCCGGGGCGCGGATCCCGGGTTCGCCAGCGAAGCCCGCGACGTGCTGGGCATCAGTGCCGACGACCCCCTGGCCTGCGTGGTGGCGCACTTCGACGGGTCCCTCGACGAGCCGCTGCGGGCTCCTGAGGACCGCCTCGAACGCGCGGGCGTGTTCTCGTACTGGCATGTGCGTGGGGGTGCCTTCTTCGGCCTGGTACCGACCAGCGAGCTGACGCTGCCGGAGCTGGTCCAGCTTCTCGAACCGGCCGTGGCCGGCCGGGTCGGGGTCGCCCTGTCGGCCGAGGGCATCTCCGGTTTCGCCACGGCCTACCAGCTGGCCGGCCGGGTGGCCGAGACCCTCCCTCGTGGGTCGCATCAGATGGTGTCGGTGACGGACCGGCTGCCCGAGGTGCTCCTCGGCGGCAGTCCCGAGGTCACCTCGCTGCTGGTCAGCGAGACCCTCGGCGCATTGCTCGCGCAACCACCGCAGCAGGCCGACCTGCTGCTCGAGACCCTGGAGGCCCTGCTCGCCCACGACGCGTCACCCACCCATGCCGCCGAGCAGCTGTTCTGCCACCGCAACACCGTCATCTACCGAATGAAGCAGATCGAGTCATTGACCGGCCGCAGCCTGCAGGACCCGCGCGACAAGCTGCTTCTCTCCCTCGGGCTGTTGGCCACGGGCCAGTAGGAGTGCGGTCCTGCCGCTCACCCGTGCAGCAGCGTGGCGAACAGGGCACGGCTGTCGTCGATGGCCTGCTGGGCGGCCGGGGAGTGCGGGCCCATGTCGAAGAAACCGTGAATCATGCCGTCGAAGCGACGCACCTCGGTGGCCACACCTGCGGCCTGGAGACGTTCGACGTACGCCTCCCCCTCCGTCGCGTAGCGGGTCGAACTCGGCGGTGACCACGACGCCGGAGCGAGCCCGGAGAGGTCGTTGGCCCGCATCGGTCAGAGCCGCGGGTCTCCGTGCAGCTCGGAGTCGGCCGCGTAGTGCCGCGTGAACCACGCCATGGTCGGCTGGTCGAGGAAGTGCCGGTCGCGTTCTCCGTCCGGGACGGGTACTCACCGGCCACGTCGACCGCCGGGTAGATCAGGAACTGCCCGGCCAGACACGGACCGCCGCCGTCCCTCAGGTGCTGTGCCAGCACGTCGGCGAGGTTGCCACCCGCGCTGTCGCCAGCCACCGCGAGGCGCTCGTCGCCACCGAGCTCCGTGAGATGCGCGGCGACCCACTTCGTGGCCTCGATAGCGTCTTCGACTGCCGCCGGGAAGGGCGCCGCCGGGGCGAGGTGGTAGTCCACCGACACCACAACGGCACGACAACGTCCTCGGTACTCGCCACCGGAACGAGCTGGCCGGACTGACGGGAGCCCGCACTGAGCTGGAGGAAGGCGGCCCGCGCTTCCTGCGGCTGCCCAGGGTCGGTTACTGGGCGTGGGCGGTCTCGAAGTAGCGGCGGGGTACGTCGACGAGCATGGTCGTGACCTGCTCCTCGGTGACACCCTTCTCACGGAGGTAAGGCAGCACGTCGTCCTCGATGTGCAGGTAGTGCCACTGCGTCATCATCGACATCACGCCGGGGTCGACCCAGTCGATGTAGCAGGAGGCGTCCTGCGAAAGCACCATCTGGTCGGCGTACCCCCGGCGGCACATCTCCACCACGGTGTCGGCCCTCGCCTCGAAGGTCGTGTCCAGGTTGATGCCGAACCGGTCCATGCCGAGGACGAAGCCGGCTTCGGCGAGCTCCGTCAGGTGGTCGACGTCGGTAGTGTCCCCGCTGTGCCCGAGCACCACACGCCGTGGGTCCACGCCCTCTTCGTCGCACAGCACCCGCTTCACCTCCAGCGCGGTGTGCGAGCCGGGGTGCGTGTGCACGGTGACCGGGGTGCCGGTGCGCCGGTGCGCCGGTGCGCCCTGGCCACTGCGCGCATCACCCGATCCACCCCCGGGGTCAGCCCCTGGGCATCGATGGCGCACTTGAGCAGGGTGGCCTTCACACCGGTACCGGCGATGCCGTCCTCGATATCCCCGACGAACATGTCGACCATCGGGTCGGGGACTTCGGCGCCGGTGATCGCGTTGAGCGCAGGACCCCGGTGGTGGAAGAAGAACGGCACGTCGTCGTAGGTGTAGCAGCCGGTGGCCACGACGATGTTCAGGTCCGGAAGCTGCTCCGCGATGCGCTGGATGCGTGGGATGTAGCGGCCGAGTCCGACCACGGTCGGGTCGACGATGGTGCGCACTCCTTGCGCTGCAAGTGCGCTGAGCTTCTGGACCGCATCGGCGACCCTCGTCTCCTCGTCGCCCCACTCGTCGGGGTAGTTCTGCTGGACGTCGGTACTGAGCACGAAGATGTGCTCGTGCATGTAGGTGCGCCCCAGGGCGCTGGTCTCGATGGGCCCTCGGACGGTCTGGACGGTGGTTCTCATCCGCGCAGCTCCTTCTTGAGGATCTTTCCGGTGGGTCCCTTCGGGAGCTCTTCGACCAACCGGAACTCGCGCGGGTACTTGTAGGCCGCGAGCCGTTCCCTGCAGAAGGCGGTGAGCTCCTCCTGTGTCGCATGCGCGCCGAGCTTGAGGCTGATCACCGCGACGACCTCCTCGCCGAGCCTCTCGTCGGGCTTCCCGATGACGGCGACCTCCGCGACGGCCGGGTGCTCGTAGAGCACCTCTTCCACCTCGCGCGGGTAGACGTTGTAGCCACCGCGGATGATCAGGTCCTTCTTGCGGTCCACGACGAAGAGGTAGCCATCGTCGTCGGCGTAGGCGAGGTCGCCGGTGTGGAACCAGCCGCCACCCATGGCCTCGGCGGTCGCCTCAGGGTTCTTGTAGTAGGCCTTCATCACGTTGTGGCCGCGGACGACGATCTCGCCGACGTTGTCCGCGCCTGGCGGCAGCGGTCTGTCGGCGACGTCGACGATGCGTACCTCCACCCCCCACACCGGTTTGCCGATGGAGAGCACCTTGCGCTGGTCGGCGCTCAAGTTGAACGTGGTCGTGCTCGCGGTCTCCGAGAGGCCGTACCCCTCGAGGATCACCACGCCCGGGAACTTCTCCTCGAAGGCCCGGATGATCTCACCGGGGATCGCTGCGCCGCCGGAGATCCCCACCCGCAGCGAGGACAAGTCGCGACCTGTGGTGTCGGCGTGCAGCAGAGCGACGTACATGGTCGGCACCCCGCAGAAGATCGTGGCGCGGGCTCGCTCGATCGCATCCAGGACGGCGTCAACCTCGAACCGGGGCACCAGCACCATGGTCGTCCCGGAGCGCACGGTCGCGTTCAGGACGCTGGAGAGCCCGAACACGTGGAACAGCGGCAGCACGGCGATGCCGACGTCGCCCTCCTCGAAACCGAACAGCTCGCCGCCGACGGTGCAGTTCATGAACAGCTGGAAGTGTGTGAG
>CABEBH010000277.1_pt1 | contig 15126 bp, 10 predicted proteins | sample 3422331 | NCBI WGS metagenome assembly CABEBH01 (sample SAMEA5534345, study PRJEB31848) | metagenome | biome: tundra; feature: field; material: soil | place: USA | collected 2013-05 | depth 0.45 m | reverse complement strand
ACCCCCAGCCCCGTTGCCATTCCCAGCGCGGCGTCCAGCACTGCCGTCACACCAGGGGTCCTGCTCGACCATCACGTGCTGGCATGGATCCAAGGCCCGGGGGTCCCGGCCCGCTACCTGCCGATCGACGCCCAGATGAGCGACGCGTCGCCGTTCCAGATGATCCGGGTGCGGTTCAAGATTCACAACGCCGGCACCGTCGCGATCACGGCCAGCCCGCAGCTTGAGTACCGCCCCGACGGGAGCACTGGCTTCACCGTCGTACCGAAGGAGACCCACAAGGGAGTCCCCTTGCACATTGCCCGCGAATGGGTCCCAAGCCCTGGCCCTGGCGGTGGCACGGTGCAGGGTCCGCTGGGTGAAGACATACCAGTGGCCAAGTTCCTGACCGGCGACGAAGGGGGCGGCCTGGCGATGACCGGCCATCACTCGATGGGCGCCAACCCCGACCAGCCGGTCACCTTACCCCCAGCCTCTTACACAGAGCAGGAGTTCACCGTCCGGCTGACGATGGACGCGAAGTACCTCACCGGCTACCAGCTCAGGATCACAGACGGCCATGCCACGCTCGCGGGAGCTCAGGTGGCAGAGATTCGCCTCGGCCAGCCGCCCGCAATGCAGCTCTCGCCTGACCAGCACCCCGGTGTCGCCGTAGACGGCCCGAAACCGTCGACCCTTGCCCGCACCAGGTCGGGCGCTGCGGCCTCATCCTCCGCGGGCTCCGCGTTCCCCACGGTCTTTGCGGCCTCGTCCTCTGCGGACTCCGCACTTCCTGCGGCTTCCTCAGCCTCCCCCGCGACCGGGATGCGCTATCCCCTGGTTGCCAGCACTCTGAGTACCACGGCCCTTGCGTCCTCTGACATCCACGGCCCCTACTCCATGACGGCGGACCAGTGCGGGATCTGTCACCGCGGACACTCGGCACAGACACCCAACCTCCTGGTCAAGAGCTCGCAGAGCACCTTGTGCCTGACCTGCCACGACGGCACGGGCGCCAGCGCGAACGTCCAGGCCCAGTACGCCCTTACTCGGCCTGCTAACAACTCTGCGGCGCGCGAGTACTACTCCCACGACGCCATGGCTCCGAGCACGCACACCCGATCAGATCTGGACGAGTTCGGTGGCGTGAGCAACCGACACAGCGAGTGCGCCGACTGCCACAACTCGCACAAGGCCAGAAGCACCGACAGCACTCAGAGCGCGGACGGATGGGACGCCTCAGGGCGGCTCGCCGGCGTCTCAGGGGTTTCGGTCGTGAACGGCGCAGCCGGCGCGGCCCCCACTTACACATTCCTGGATGGCGTCAACAAACCCATCACCACCGAATATCAGCTGTGCTTCAAGTGCCACTCGGGGTTCACGACGCTCACGTCCAACACCGGGCTCAAGCCATCGCAGTACGCGCTGGACAAGGGTGTGGAGTTCAACCCGAACAACGCCTCGTTCCACCCGGTCGAGGCGGCCGGGACCAACCAGACCGCGAAGATGGCTGAGAACCTTGCCGGGACATCCCCGTACAAGCTGTGGAACTTCACGCCAGCAAGCACGATCCGATGCCTGAACTGCCATGCCAGCAGCACAACCCCCGACCCAACCGCGACCCCGCCGCCTGCTGCCGGCGGGGCGCTCCCGCCGCACACGTCAAGCAACCGCGGGATCTTGCTGAGGAACTACCAGGACCGGGTGCTCAAGTCGACCAACGCGGCCTACTCGGCAGGTGACTTCGCACTCTGCTACGTATGCCACGGCGAAGAGCCATTCAAGAATGACACCGCCAACGCCACGAACTTCTCACTTCATGGGCTGCATCTGACCGGGCTGGCAGGCAAAGGCGCGGGAGGCACGGACATCGACATACCCGGCGACGGGCAGGGCAATGCCATCTGCGCGGAGTGCCACTTCCGACTCCACTCGACGACGAACAAGGTCGGCGGGCAGGTCGTTCCCGGATCCCGTTTGGTGAACTTCGCCCCGAACGTCCTGCCGAACGGCGCCGGGACACTCTCATGGACGCCCTCTACCAGTGGCGGCGGTTCGTGCACGCTCACCTGCCACGGCTACGAGCACAAAGCCAGCAACTACTGAGCCCGCTCGCAGCTTGTTCGCACGGAGGGCACAGACCCATCTATACCTTGAGCCGCTCTGTGGGCAGGAGCTGCCGTGGACAGTCTTGGACCGTCTCTATCCGATATGTGCCGCCCGACGGATAGTTCTACAAATCGCTCAAATAGAGACTAGTTGCAAGACCAAAAGCACTGCGGTTACGTCCGGGTACATACAGATAGACGGGAAGAAAGCATGAGTCATCATCCAGTATCCGTGAGAGGTCGTTCAGACGCCGCCGAGCTCAAGGCCGAACTGCTCGATCGTCTGGGCCTTCGGGCCGACGCAAGCGACCAGGACGTCGAAGCAGCCCACAACGCGTTGGTGGAGTTCCTTGAGCTGGCGCCGAACGAGGTCAAGTCGTGGGCCGGCGCCGCAACGGCGGACGTGGGCGAAGCCTTCGCGCTGCTGTCCGGCCCGGAGCGGGACCTGGTCGCGGCGACGGCCCCGGAGAGTCTGGACGAGGCACCCCCGGCTCCTGCACCCACCGCACCCGCTGCACCCACCGCACTCACCGCAACCAAGCCACTGCGCAAGAAGCTCGCGTGGGCGGCCGTGCCCCTGCTCGTCGTCGCCGTCGTCATCGGCGTCTACTTCAACGGCAAGAGCTCCGCAGTGCCCGGCATCTCAGGCACGCCGACGGGCCAGCAGACCACCGCATCCGGGGGGGCCACCACGACCCCGGTCGACCCGGCGAAGGTCGCCGCACTCATGAAGAAGATCAGCACGAGCCCCAAGGACACTGCCTCACTCCAGGCGCTGGGCGACATCTACTTCGCCGCCGCCGACTACAAGAACGCATCGGGGTGGGAGCAGAAGATCCTGCGCGTCAGCCCGAAGAACCAGGTGGCGCTCCTGGCGCTGGGCGCGGCCCAGTTCAACCTTGGCAATTCGGCCGAGGCCAAGAAGCAGTGGCTCGTCGCCGCGGGGCTCTACCCCAACGTGGCCGAGGTCCACTACGACCTTGGCTTCCTCTACATGAGCCAGACCCCGCCTGACTCGGCCAACATGCAGGCCGAGTGGAAGAAGGTCGTGGCCATCGACCCCAACTCCAGTCTTGCCAAGACGGTAGCCACCCACCTGCAGAGCGCGACTTCCTCCCCCAGCGCCTCGGCTACCCCCAGCGCCAAGTAACGCCATGACCATCGTCAGCATCGCCGTCGCGATCCTCGCGGGAGTCGTCTCCTTCGCGTCGCCGTGCTGCCTTCCGCTGGTCCCCGTCTACGTCACCTACATGGTCGGGACGACCCCTGTCGGGTCACCCACCGCGCGGCGGGTCGCGTTCCAACAGGCGCTCGCCTTTGTTCTCGGCTTCACCGTGGTGTTCGTCGCATTGTGGGCCTCGGTGGGTCTGGTCGGCTACCTCCTGCGGGACTACGTCGGGATCCTGCGACAGGTGGGGGGCGCCGTCCTCATCGTCATGGGTCTGCACGTCGCGGGGGTCATCCGCATCTCTGCCCTGTACCGACAGGTCACGGTCCCCACCGGGCGCCTTGTCGGAAGGTCGGCCACAGGGGATGGCACCGTGCAGGTCCTCGCACCGAGCTACACCCGCTCAGGCCTTCTCGGCGTCGCTTTCGCCGCTGGCTGGACCCCATGCGTGGGACCCATCCTCGGCGGCATCATCGGTTTGGCCTCGCTGAACTCGAGCGTCGGTCAGGGCACGGTCCTGCTCATCGCCTACGCGATGGGGCTTGGGATCCCGTTCGTCCTTGTCGCCGTGGGCGCAACCGCGGCGAACCAACGGCTCGTCTGGTTCCGCAAACACGAGGCCGGCGTCTCGCTGGTCACCGGCGCAATGCTCATCCTGGTCGGCTTCCTGATGATCACCAACCTGTTCGTGCGGCTGTCCGGTGCCCTACCCAACTTCGGTATCTGAGAAAGAGTTCACCATGAGCCAAGACGTTCGCACACGCCCCACCGGGCCCGGCGCCCGCGAGCCGCTCGACGCACTCGACGGTCCTGGCGGCGCCAGCTCGGTGGCCGCCTCGGACGTCCTGGACCGGCTATGGCGGTTCTTCATTTCCATGCGCACCGGGCTTTGGCTGATCCTCGCGCTGGGGCTGCTGTCACTGGTGGGCACACTGCTGGTGCAGGTGCCGGCAGGGATGGCCGGCGACGCACAGACCCACACGGCCTGGCTCGCCTCGATCCACTCCAAGTACGGCGGTTGGACGCCCATCCTGGACAGGCTCGGCCTCTTCTCCGTCTTCTCGTCGATCTGGTTCAAGGCGATCACCGTGCTGCTGGCGACGAGCGTCCTTGCCTGCTCGGTCAACCGGGCGCCACGCCTGTGGAAGCTCGCCTTTCACCCACGCACTCGGATGGGCGAGACATTCTTCACACATGCCCCTTTGAGGACGAGCATTCCCATGTCGGCCGGGCCCGACACCGCGGCCGACAACGTACGAAAGGTCCTGGCGTCCCATCACTTCCGGACCACCACCGACGCAGACGACGAGGGGATAAACCTGTATGCCGACCGCTTCCGCTGGGGTCCCTTCGGCACCGTCATAGCCCACCTCAGCTTCGTGGTCATTCTCGTGGGTTTCTTCCTCAGTGCGACCACCGGCTTCAAGAACACCCAGTTCATCGCACCCGTGGGCTCCACCGAACAGGTCGGCCACGGCAGCGGACTCTCGATCAAGGCGATGTCGTTCAACGACTCCTACTACCCGGACGGTTCTCCGAAGGACTACGTCAGTGACCTCGTCCTGTACAAGAACGGGGTCATGGTCGACCGGCAGATGGTGCGGGTCAACCATCCACTGAGCCGGGACGGCATCGCGTTCTACCAGTCGTTCTTCGGCGAGGCCGCGGCGATGCAGGTCAAGGACGGCGCCGGCACCATCCTCTATGGGCAGGCCGTCCCGCTGTCGTGGCAATCCGATGACGGCACGCACAGCATCGGCCAGTTCGACATGCCGAGCAAAGGCCTCAGCGTCTATGTCATCGGTGCGGCCTCGGGCAAGCCAGACCCGAACATCAAGGCGGGTCAGATGCAGCTCGAGGTCCACCAGGCCGGGAAGACGGACCCCATCGCGACCCAGGTCGTGGACCAGGGCAAGCCAGCGACCATAGGTGGTCTCAGCTACACGTTCCAGCGCACCCGTCAGTTCACTGGCCTGATCGTGGCCCATGACCCGGGAGCCAACTTCGTCTGGGTGGGCTCGGTGTTGTTGATACTCGGGCTCTTCCTCGTCTTCTTCTTCCCGCACCGTCGCGTATGGGTGCGCATCCGAAAGACATCTGGCGGCAGCGAGATCCTGTGCGCTTCCACCATGAAGCGTGACGTGGCGTTCAAACCGCAGTTCCACCAGCTGGTCACCGACATGCAGCTCGCCGGCACCCCGTCGAGCACCTCCCAGGAAGTAGGGCAGAGCGATGCTTAAGTTGTCCCAATACAGCCTGATGGCCGGCCTCATGCTGGTTGTCCTGGCCTTGGTCTGCTACATCCTGGTTCTGACGATGGGGCGGTCCGTGCGCCGGGCGCCGGTCATGGCCAGCGTGGGAGGTGGAGCTGGGGGCGGGTCTGGCGAGGGCGCTGACGACGCCGGGACGGCGCCGCCGCTGGTCAGCGGGCAGCCGCGTGCTCTCGCGCTCTACGGCACGTCCCTCACCCGGCTCGCCCTGGTGTTCCTCACCGCGTGTCTTGTGTTCCGGGCCATAGGGACCGGGCATGGGCCTTTCACCAACCAGTACGAGTTCTCTGTTGCCTTCGGCTGGGGCATGGTCGCGGCCTACATCTACTTCGAGCACCGCTACCACGTGCGCACCATCGCCTTGCTGATCCTTCCGATCACCGCAGCGCTCCTGCTCTACGCCATGTCGGTCGGGGCTACCGCCAACCCACTGGTTCCGGCCCTGCAGAACAACCTGCTGTTGACGATCCACGTGGCTGTGGCAATCATCGCCTACGGGGCGTTCTCGATCTCTTTTGCGGCGGCCGCGCTCTACCTCATCCAACCTGAAGAGGGCAGGGCAGGACTTCCCAAGCCCGCACTGCTGGACGAGATCGGCTACCGCGCGGTCATCATCGGATTCCCTCTGCTCACCATGACCGTCGTCCTGGGCGCCGTCTGGGCGGAAATCGCGTGGGGCAGCTACTGGAGCTGGGACCCCAAGGAGACGGCCTCGCTGCTCACCTGGCTCGTCTACGGCGCCTACCTGCACGCCAGGGTGGCCCGCGGCTGGGTAGGACCTCGCGCGGCATGGCTGCTCATAGCAGCGTTCGCCTGTGTGCTGCTCACCTTCTTCGGCAACCTCTTCTTCGGCGGCTTGCACAGCTACGCGAAGTAGTGGCACCACAAGACGCCAGGAAGCAACGAGAGGAAGACTCGCCATGAGTCCAGTGAGAACACCCAGCGCGCCGAGGAGTTGGCAGCAGCGCATCCGCGAGAGCCGCCTCGGCACAGTGCTGGTCCTCGGGGTGACCGCAGCCATCGTCATGGGGGGGGCCTATCTGGTGGACCGCCCTGCGGCCGCGCAGGCAGGCACCACGACTGTCAAGCTGTCGGGGACCGGCGACGGTCCGGAGCCGAAGGTGGGCAGCCTCACCCAGGACTTCAGGGCCACAACGGTGGACGGCAAGCAGGTCTCGCTGGGCTCCTACAAGGGACAACCGGTGTGGCTGACGTTCGGCGCCAGCTGGTGCGCCGCCTGCGTGGCAGAGGCGCCGGACGTCCAGGCTGCCTACCAGAAGTTCAAGGCTAAGGGCGTTGTCGTCCTGGCAGTCTTCATCTCCGAGGACTCCGGCACGGTGCGAGACTATGCCGGCCGCGTCGGACTAACATTCCCGAAGATTGCTGACCCGAACACGCGCATCGCATCGGTGTACAGGGTCTACGGGATCCCGGCCCACTTCTTCCTCGACCGCAGCGGTGTCCTGCGTTCGGTGAAGACCGGCGGCCTGAGCCCTGAGCAGATGGCCAGCGCCCTGACGGAGATCAGCCGATGAGCGAACCGGCAACGCCGACGCAAACCCCCGATGCTGGCGATGGGCCTCACTCCGACGGGGCCGCTCCAAAGCGGCGGCGGCGGCGCGTCCGAGGCTTCTTCGCCCCTTTGGGCCACGTGCTCGCCAAGATCCCCCACCCACCGCTGCGAAGCAAACGTGGGCTGTTCCTGCTCTTCCTGCTCGTTGCGGGGTTCGGTTCGATCGCCACGATGGGTGGCGTCACGGCCGTCGGCTTCTCGGAGACCCCCGCCTTCTGCGGCATCTGCCACACCATGGACCCGGAGCTGAAGGCGTACGCCATGTCGCCCCACAAGGAGGTCGCCTGCGCCGAATGCCATGTCGACTCCGGCGTGGCCGGCTTCGTCAAGGCGAAGGTGAATGGCACCAAACAGCTCTTGGACGTCATCCGCGGCAAGTTCCCGACGCCCATCGAACCTCCGGACCACGCCGACCTGCCTCCCGTCCAGCACACCTGTCTCAAATGCCACTCACTCGACGAGCTCACCGCAAACGGAGGGCCGGTGAAGCTGGTTCTGAGGCCCCGGTACCGCTCGGACCAGACCAACACCCAGGAGACGGTCGCAGTCATGCTCCGCCCCGGCGGCTTGGGAGACGCCAGCGGCGTCCTCGGCGTCCACTGGCACGTCCAGCAGACGGTGACCTACACCACCAGCGACATCAGATCACGCAAGATCGACCTGGTGGAGATCAAGGCCAAGGACGGGACGACCAAGCAGTACATCTCCGGGTCGAAGGTCGACGTCTCGACGGATGCCAAGGCCGCCGTCGACCGGCTCAAGTCGAGCGAGACGACGCGGCGGATGGACTGCATCGACTGCCACAACCGCGTCGGGCACGGGATCCCCAGCCCAGACGAGACAGTTGACGCTGCAATTGCTTCCGGAAAGATCAGCGCGACCCTGCCCTACATCAAGCGCGAAGGCGTCGCGCTTCTGAACGGGAACTACCCGTCGCTGCAGGCTGCGGACACGGCTATCGCCGGCCTGCGGTCGACCTACGCGGCCAAGTACCCGCTGGTCGCCCGTGCCCAGGGCGGGCAGGTCACCGCGGCGATCGACGAGCTGAAGACCGAGTACGCACTCATTGCGACCCCGGCCATGAAGGTTCAGGCGAGGACCTACCCGGACAACCTGGGCCACCAGACGTCTCTGGGCTGCTTCCGCTGCCACGACGGTGCCCACTACCTCGTGGTCAAGGGACAGGTCACCAACAAGACGATCCCGTCCGCGTGTTCCACCTGCCATACGTTCCCCCAGGTCAGTGCGAGCGCTTCCAGGTTCCCGCTGGCGGACAAACCTGCCGGGTCCTCTCTGGCGTCTGCGATCGCCAACATCCCACTGGGCGCCAAGCCGGCCGACCACAAGGACACGCTCTACGTGTTCAGCCACAAGAACGCGGTCAGGAACGTCGAACCGGCCGGGACGTCCTGCGCCGCCTGTCATACGCCCAGCTACTGCGAGAACTGCCACAACAGTGGTGCCATCAAGATCAAGCACGACTCGATGCTCTACAACCACGCCGACGCCGCCGCAGCGGCCGGTGGTACGCAGTCTTGCACGTACTGCCACCAGCCGGTCTCGTGCGCACAGTGCCACAAGGGCCCTGTCCTGGACAACAAGGCGCCGGTGGCCGCCATCAAGGCAAGGCAGACTCCATGACAGCGTCCCAGGCACCAGATGCGGAAGCCGTTGAGCAGTGGCTGACCGTCCACGAAGCGTGCGCGTTGATCGGGGTGTCCTCTGCCACACTGCGCCGTTGGAGTGCAGCCGGGGACGTACAGGCGTTCACGACCCCCGGCGGACACCGCAGGTTCGCGCGCTCGACGATCCTGGGTCTGCTGCCTACCGCACGCAGACGGCGGCCCACCCTGGAGCGCCTCGGCGAGACCCCCGAGCACATGACACGTGTCTACCGTCGTCACGTGGCGCAGGCCTGCCACGGAGTGAGCTGGCTCGTCGGACTCAGTGAGGACGAGCTAGAGCCGCTGCGCGATCATGGCCGTCGGATCGCAGGGGCACTGCTGGTCTTCATCGATGCGGAGACGCCAGAGGAGCGCCGGCCTGCCATGCTGAAGGCAGTGAGCGCCGCCACTGAATACGGTCGGATTGCAGCCCGAGGATCCGGGATGATCCGGGAGACGGTTGAGGCGTTTCTGCGCCTCCGCATGCTCTTCCTCAGCGAGCTCGCCCAGGTGGCCCGACGCCGCGGGCTCGACACGGTCGAGGCCACCACCTTGCTCGTGACGGCGACCCAGGCCATCGACGAGCTGTTGGTCGCGCTGATGAGCGGTCATGAAACCGAGCTGGCGCAGAATGCACTCGTAAGGGGTGGCTCGTGATCACCAGGCCCTCAGCCGTGCTGTCGCACACCTCGAACCAGGCATCGGAAAGCGCCTCGGACATGGCATCGACACCCACGGTGGACGAGGCACCATCAACCACCCTGTGCGAGGCGCCGACAACCACCTTGCTGGCCCTCATCGCTCACGCCCGGGGTGTGCCCAGTGCTGCCCGCGAGGCGTTCGCCGCCAAGTGCGAGGCCCTGGCGTCCCATGAATCGATCATCCTCGTGCACACCTGCCACCGGGTCGAGCTTTACGTCGCCCTCCGCGGGTTCGACGTCAGCGAGCTCCCCCAGTTGCCACCCGGAGGGCTCCGCCTCGAAGACGCCGCCGCGGCGCGTCACCTCATCAACGTCGCCTGCGGACTCCAGAGCGCCGTCCTGGGCGAAGACCAGATCCTTCACCAGGTGCGCGAGACCTACTCCCTACGCCATGCCGCGCAGCCATTGGATCCGGTGCTGGACCGGCTGTTCCAGGTTGCGCTGAATGCCGGACGGCGCGCCCACGGGTGGTTTGCCGGATCACCGCGCTCACTGGGAGACGTCGCGCTCGACGAGATTGAGCGCATGGCCGGATCACTCGTCGACCAGCCCATCCTGATCGTCGGGGCCGGCAGCATGAGCCGGCTGACCGCCCAGGCAGCAGCCCGACGTGGGGCCCGGGTGACCATCAGCAACCGAACCGCCGAGCGTGCCCTGGCCCTGGCCCGCAACATTGGGGGCAAGGCGGTCGAAGGGGCCTCCGATGGCACCCTTGGGCCGTTCGTGGGCGCGGTCGTCGCGGTGTCCGGAACCTGGGTGATCCACCCGCAGGACGCTGCGCGTCTGATCGAAAGCGGCGCGATGGTTGTGGACCTGTCCTCGCCGCCCGCGGTCTCGGACACGCTGCAGACCCAGTTGGCGGATCATTTCGTTTCCATCGACGACTTGGCATGGGGACCACAGGTCGAGCTGGCCGGCGGGCTACGAGGCCGACTCGAGAGACTGGTGGCCGAGTCCGGCGGGGAGTACTGCCGGTGGTTGCGGGCCCGCGACTTCCTGCCGGCGATCCAGGCGATGACAAACGCGGCCGAGGAGCGCCGGCTCAGCGAGCTGGCGTGGCTGGCGCGCCGGCTCCCGAACCTGTCCGAGCAGGACCGGGCTCTTGTCGACCAGATGAGCCACCGCCTCGTGGCCGGGATCTTGCACAAACCCAAGTCCGCGCTCCGGCTCGATGAGAGCGGGGAACTCGGTCGCGCTGCCTGGGAGCTGTTCGAGCTATGACGAGCGCCGCTAGGCTCCCGAAGGAACTCATCACCGTTTCCGTCGCGGGGATGACCTGTTCGGCATGTGAGCGTCGCATTTCGAGGGCCCTGTCAGCGCTGCCCGGAGTCATCTCTGCCACGGCATCCACCCGAAAGGGCACCGCGAGCCTCATCACGACCAGCCAGGCCAGCCGGGCTTCCATCGATAAGACCATCACGGCCCTCGGATACAGGCTCGGGCGCTCTCCGTGGCTCAACCGAGACCCCCAGGTCTGGCGCAGTGCAGGGGTGGCCGCAGTCTTCGTTGCCATACTCGTCTGGGCGGTGGGTGCCGGCGACCTCACCGGACGGCTCGGCGATCTCGGCACGGGCAGTCTGCTGCTTGTCCTCGCGCTCGGCCTCGCCGCCGGGATGTCCACGTGCATGGCGATTGTCGGTGGAATTGTCCTTGCGATCTCGGCGAGCGCAGCCGGGCGGGCCGCCGCGAAAGGCGCTGAAACCCGAACCTCGGTGTGGCGGACAAACCTCATCTTCCAGGGTGGTCGCATCGTCGGGTTCGGCCTGCTCGGCGTGGCGCTGGGTGCCCTTGGGCGAAGCGCAACGATGCCGCAGCCGGTGGTCATAGCCCTGATGGTCGCTGTCGCCGTCGCCATGCTGCTTGTGGGCCTACGGCTTGCGGAGCTGTCGCCGCGCGTAGCCGGATGGTCGCCGACGATTCCTGCCGCTTTGGGCGATCAGCTGGGGCTCACCGGAGACGTCCCGGCCCGAAGAACCGCAGGTACCTTGCTCGCCGGTGCCGCAACGTTTTTCCTGCCGTGCGGCTTCACCCAAGCCGTGCAGCTCTACGCGTTCTCCACAGGATCGCCAAGCAGTGCGGGAGCCATTATGGCCACCTTCGCCATCGGTACGGCGCCGGCCCTGTTCGCCGTTGCAGGCGTGCCGACGCTGCTCAAGGGAACGAAGAAAGTCGCCATGCTGCGTGCCCTGGGCGTCGTCGTCGTCGGCTTTGCAGTCATCAATGCGACGTCGGCAATGCGCCTGGCCGGCGTGGACTTCACCACCGGAGCCAGTGGAGCACAGACGGTGAGTGCCAACGTCAGCCTCACCCCCACCGGCCAGACGATCAACACCACTCAGGACGGCGACGGCTACCACCCTGGCGACGCCGTGATCTACGCCGGGCGGCCCACGCACTGGGTCATGACGTCCACCGCGCCATTCACCTGCGCATCCACCGTGATCTCCAAGGAGCTGGGGGTGCAGACGACGCTGGCCGGGGGCCGCAACGTCGTCGAGCTGCCCAAGCTATCGGCGGGCACCTACGGATATACCTGCGGGATGGGCATGTACAGCGGTCGCATCGTTGTTATCCAGCCACCGTCGGCGGCGAAGTGAGCCGCCTGCCAACCTCCCAGTGGTGGCCGGCGGCTCGACAACCCGCCCAACTCGCCATCGGTGGTCTTCGTAGACCGATCCGATCGGGGTGTCACTCGCAGCCGCGGCTTGTGCGATGACGGAGTCGGTGGTCGTCTCGCGCCCTCCAGGTGTTCAAGTTCCTCCTTGCTTGTACCGATACCGCTGCGCCGTCCCCCATGCGTTGGCATCCCCCACATCGGGTGGACCGCCGAACCGAGTCGCAACACACACTCCGGTCGTGCGAGTGGCCGCTCACAGCGTGGCGGGCTTCGACCCCAACCAGAGCAGCCAGGCCAGCTCGACAAGGAGCGTCAGTCGTTCGCCGGAACCGAAGTGCAGGACCGCCCGGGTGGCGGATGAGGCGACCATCACCACAGACCAGAGAATCCAGAACCTGGCCGAAGACACGAGAGCGGCGACCGGGTGACGGCCCGGCCACGAGGGCGCTCAGAGAATGAACGACCGAGTCCGGGTGGGTGAGACCGGCCAGCAGACACCGATACCCCGTCTCAGCCGCCCGAGCCCAGCGCCCGAGCTGGCTGAATCACCCGATCTGGATGAGTCCGGTCGGTGCGCGGGGGGTGAAGGTTGGGAAGAGGACATCGACGATGGGACGAACCGCATGGCGATGACACCCCGAACAGTGACCGCGCGCACGGTAACCGTGCGGCAACGCGTGCTCGCAATTCTCGCCCTCGGGGCATACCTGCTTCTACTGGTCGCCGTCCTCGTGTTTCTGCTGAACAACGCCGTCGAGCTCGTGATGGCGCTGGTAGGCCTGGCCGTCGCTGTTGGTGGCGGCTGGTGGATGGTGACCGAGGAGGTGCCAAGGCGAGGCTTCGGCATCGCCGGGCTGATCGCGGGCTTCGTGATCATTGTGCTCGCCATCCTGCGGGCGGCCACGACCACCGACCAGGGGCTCCCCCGGATCGCCGTGCTGGCGGCCTTGCTCGCCGTCGCCGGGGCGGCAGCCCAGGCCGCACTCGTGCCGGACCTGCATGCGCTGGACGCACAGCTCGCTGGCGAGAGGTGGCGGCCGAAGCATCCCGTACTCATCTGCAACCCGTGGTCAGGCGGCGGCAAGGTGGAGGAGTTCGGGCTGCTCGGCAGGGCCCAGGAGCTCGGCGTCGAGACGGTACTGCTCGACCATGGCCTCGACCTCGAGCAGCTCGCGCGTGATGCCATCGCCGGCGGCGCCGACTGCCTTGGCATGGCCGGTGGCGACGGCTCGCAGGCGCTGGTGGCGTCCATCTCCATCGAGCACGACATCCCGTTCGTCTGTGTCGCCGCCGGCACCCGCAATCACTTCGCGCTCGACCTGGGGCTGGATCGCGAGGACCCGCGAGGCAGCATGGACGCCTTCCACGATGCCGTCGAGCGGCGCATCGACTACGCGACGGTGGGAGATCGGTTGTTCGTCAACAACGTCTCCCTTGGTGTGTACGCGACGATCGTGCAGCAGGACAGCTACCGCGACGCCAAGCGTGAGACCTCCAGGGCGCTGCTGCCGGAGATGCTCGGAAGCACGGCTGAGCCCTTCGACCTGCAGTTCACCACGCCCGACGGCATCGAAATCAACGGCGCCTTCCTCATCATGGTGTCCAACAGCCCATACGTGCTGGGTCCGTCGGTCGATGTCTCCCAACGCCGCAGTATGGAGACCGGCACCCTCGGCGTCTTCGCAGTCAATGCGGCCTCAGGGTCGGAGGCGGCCCGGCTCATGGCAGCGTCGGCGGTGGGGTTGCGCGGACGGGACCCCGGCTGGCACGAGTTCACCTGCGAGTCCTTCGAGGTGAGGTCGCGCGCCGGCTCGGCTTTCGCCGGGGTCGATGGCGAAGCGCTGGACATGCCCACGCCAATGAGGTTCCTCATCCACCCCCGCGGCATGCGCGTGCTGGTGCCCAAGTCGAATCTCGAAGTTACCGCACGTCGTCGCGCGCGGAACGTGACTGCAGGAGCCCTCCTCGCGGTCGCGCGAGGCAAGTCGTCGTCGGCCAACGTAACGGTGGAGGTCAGTGGCCGTAGTGGATTCATCGAGAGTCTTGCTTCTCGGACACGGCGTCCGGCTACCTCATCTCCTTCGCAATCCCCTGGCCCACTCCTGGATCTCATCCCAGTCCCGGAAGTCACCTTCGGGCAGAATCGCGCGAGCAGCCGGCAGCTTCCGCATCGACCGCTCTGCGAAACTCAGGCTTCCCGGATCAAGGACGCCGAAGAATACGCGGTGGCCTCGCGGATGGATGGCCTCCTGGAACTCGGGGAGCTCCCTTGGCTCGGCGGCCGTGCGCAGATCAACTCCCTTGGCGTCAGTGGCTTCGGTGCCAAGAGGACCATTGCTGAACAACCACACCGGCTTCTGCGCCAGGAGGTCCTTGTTGCTCCTGACGAACGCTACCCCGTCCTTCAACCAGCGCCCCAAGTAGGCGGCGCTACCGACGACGAACCCCTCGTAGCTGCCGAGATCGCCCGCCTCCTGCACAGGTCGTGCATCGGCGTTCTGTCCACTGGCCCTGAGACTCTCCCCGATCCGCTCCGCAATCTCTCCGGTGGCACCATGTTTGCTGGCATACGCAACAAGAATCGACATCCCCATCGCCTCCAGTTCCACCGTGGCTCATCCGCGCCACTGCACCATAGGGCCAAAGGTCCTCCCGGGGCTCGCCCAGCCTCAGACCTCCTCAAGTAGGGACGAGGTGGTTGTTGAAACTTATGCCTGTGCGAGTTGGTAGGTCAGTGGCCGGGGGTCGGTGGGCATGACCGTTGGTGTGGCGTTGAGTTCTTCGGTGAGGAGTTGGAGGGCGCGGGCGACTCGTGGGCTGTCGGGCCGGTCGAGGGTGATGGTGATCGCGTTGGTGGTGTAGTCGACGTGGCCGCCGAGGTGGAGCAGGTTGCGCAGTGAGCCTCCCCCAAAACCGTGGAGACATGCGCTATGAGGAGTAGTCATGTCGGAGAAACGAAGGAAGTTCGATCAGGAGTTTCGTGAGGGGGCTGTGCGGATCGTCCGGGAGACCGGAAAACCGATCGCTCAGGTCGCTCGTGATCTCG
>CABEBH010000265.1_pt1 | contig 15382 bp, 16 predicted proteins | sample 3422331 | NCBI WGS metagenome assembly CABEBH01 (sample SAMEA5534345, study PRJEB31848) | metagenome | biome: tundra; feature: field; material: soil | place: USA | collected 2013-05 | depth 0.45 m | reverse complement strand
GTTCATCAACGCACCACCTGCGGTGACCGCACCCTCGAACAGGACCGGCGCCAGGTTGGCGCGGGCAGCGTAGATGGCAGCGGTGTACCCAGCCGGACCAGAACCAATGATGATGACCTCACCAACTTGCTCGGGCCCGGGCCCGTCGTGCTTGTCAGACATGGAATGTGGCCTCTCATAAGTACAGTGCCCTGGTGGGTACAGTGGTCGGTGGTTTCACGGGCGGGGCCCCGCCCGAAGCGTGTTGTCGCTGCTGGCGGCGCAGGCCAGGAGAACCGGCTCAGGCCAGGGACAGGAAAAGCTTCTCCAGGCTCTTGGCGTCCTCAGAGTTGGCGCCATCGGGCTCGGCAAGACACGCCTTGAGGCTGCTGGCGATGATCGCGAAACCAGCGCGGTCCAGTGCATGGTTGACCGCGGCGAGCTGGGTGACGATGTCCTGGCACTCACGGCCCTGCTCGATCATCGCCAGGACGCCGCCGATCTGGCCCTGGGCCCGGCGCAGCCGGTTGGCCACGGCGCCCATCTCTTGGGGGTTCAGCCCAACCATGTTCACTCCTTCGCCTCGGGTGCCTCAGGCCTGTGGGGGGGTCAGGACGCGGTAGCAGCGGACTGGGGCTGCTCGGCGCCCTGGGACTGCGCGGCGATCTGGGCGCGGACGTCGTCCATGTCCAGCGCGCGGACGCCGGCGATGACCTGTTCCAGCGCTGAGGCGGGGAGCGCTCCGGGCTGGCTGAACACGAGGATGCCCGCGCGGAACGCCATCAGGGTCGGGATGGAAGTGATCCCGGCCCCGCCAGCCAACGATTGCTCCACCTCGGTGTCGACCTTGCCGAAGACGACGTCGGGGTGGGCGGCGCTGGCCTGCTCGAAGATCGGGCCGAACGTACGGCACGGGCCACACCAAGACGCCCACCAGTCGACCAAAACGATGTCGTTGTCGAGCACGGTCTGCTCCAAAGATGCTGCGGTCAGCGCTTGGGTCGTCATCAGGGCTCCTCTTCCGTTGTCCGAAATAATACCTCTGGGGGTATTAACACACAACGTGCCACAGACATTCCTGACGAGTTCACGGGTCCAAGCCCCGGGTGGGCACCGCTACGGAGCGGTGTCGACCAGGCAGGCAGCAGGCAGGTCGAACCAGCGCAGCTGCTCGAAGTCCGCCGAAACCAGGTCGTCGACGGGCTCAGCGGACGCGGGCGTGGCTGTCTCTAGCAGGGCTTTGGCCTCCACCAGGTAGCGGCGCAGCTCGGACTCGGGGGCGCGGTCGTGGCGTCGCGGGTACTCCATCCGCCCTTGCGCGTCATACGTCACCTGGCCCAGGCGCAGCGGAGGCTCAGCTGGTCCACGGCGGTGCCGCCACAAGCCGGTGGATGGGTCGAACCGGTAGTCACCCAGGAGGCGCCACCCGTCCTTTGCCACCAGCCGCACCGCCTCGAGGATGTAGGAGAACACTCTCTCGGAGATGAAGTAGTTGAAGCTCACCCGGGCCCAGCCGGGCTTGATGCCCTCGCACCCATGAGCAATTTCGCGGTCGAACTCACGTGACCGGTCCAGGTCGATGCCCAGCAGCCGGTGCCCGTACGGGCCCGCGCAGGAGCAGCCGCCGCGGGACTGGATCCCGAACAGGTCGTTGAGCAGGGCGACCACGAAGTTGTGGTGCAGGTATCGCCCGCTCGGTGCGCGTACGACGAACGAGATGATCGACAGCCGCTCGGCATCCAGGTTGCCAAGGATCTCGATGGCAGGCTCCTGCAGCCAGGCTTCGATGGCGCGTTGTAGGTAGTGCTCCTCGTGGGAGCGGATCACGTCCACACCCACAGACTGCTTCAGCTGGAAGACGAGCCCCGCGCGGATCGACTCCACGATGGCCGGAGTACCGCCCTCCTCACGCTGGGCCGGATCGTCGAGGTACCGGTGCTCGCTCGGGTTGACGTAGGCCACCGTGCCGCCGCCGGGGACGTCCGGCACCCGGTTGCGTAGCAGCTCGCGCCGTACGACCAGAACACCCGGGGTGCTGGGGCCGCCGATCATCTTGTGCGGGCTGAGAAAGACGGCGTCCTTGTAACACAGCGGGTCTCGCTGCGGTCCGCCATACATCTCGATCTCGACATAGGGAGCGGCCGCGGCGAAGTCCCAGAAAGACAGAGCGCCATGACGATGGAGCAGGGCAGAGATGCCGTGGGTGTCACTGACGATGCCGGTGACATTGCTGGCTGCCGAAAAGGAGCCGATGCGCAGCGGCCGGTCGGCGTACTTCAAGAGCTCTGCCTCTAGTAAGGCCGAGTCGATGTGCCCATCAATGTCCTGCGGGATCACCACGACGTCGGCGACCGACTCGCGCCAGGGCAGCTCATTGGAGTGGTGCTCAAACGGACCGATGAACACGACGGGGCGTTGATCGGCAGCGATGGTGGCGCTGAGGTCGTACCTGTCCTCAAGGCTCGAGGGAATGCGCAGTCCCAGGATCCCGACCAGCTTGTCGATTGCTCCGGTGCATCCCGAGCCGGCGAAGATGACAACGGTCTGCTGATCTCCGCCGAGTGCGTTGCAGATGATTCCGCGTGCGTCCTCGCGCAGTCGGGTGGTCTGCAGACCGGTGCCGCTGGACTCGGTGTGGGTGTTGGCGTAGCGGGGGAGCACCTCGGCCCGGATGAAGTCCTCGATGAAGGTCAGGGCCCGCCCAGAGGCCGTGTAGTCGGCATAGGTCACCCGTCTGGGCCCGTACGGACCGGGCATCACCTGGTCGTCGCCGATGACAGACCGTCGAACCCTGGCCAGCAGGGGGCTGCAGATCGGCATACGAGCGCTCATCCCTGGAGCGTATGCCGCGTGTCGCCACCACGCCCAGGGTTGCGGGAAGTCGGGACCATGGGCCTTGTTCAGGAATACCCAGAGGGGTATAAAGGTTGGATCGATCAGAGTACGTGGCTGTGGGCGCCAAGACCGTGGCGACGCAGGTCACCGCCCGCATAGGAGCCAACCATGAGCAGCGAAGTCATGACCCCGATGAGTCGGCGTGCGGATGCGCTACCGGTGTGGATGTCGGTGCTGGCGGTGGTGGCCCATCCCGATGACGAGTCATTCGGTCTCGGCGCCGTCCTTGACGCGTTCGCCCGCGCGGGAGCAGGGGTCGAGGTGCTGTGCCTGACCCATGGCGAGGCATCGACGCTGCACGGAGCCCCTGGAGACCTCGCCTCCTTGCGGGGGGCTGAGCTCGCTGCCGCTGCCGATGTGCTCGGCGTGACCAGGGCCATGCTGAAGGACCACCCGGACGGGGACCTGAGCGGGCTGCCAGACGGGATGCTGGTCGCCGAGGCGGTCGCGGCGGGTGACTCCTCCCATGCTGATGGGGTGTTGGTCTTCGACACCGCTGGGGTGACCGGTCACCCCGACCACATTGCCGCCACCGCGGCGGGAGTGCTGGCGGCGGAGATGCTCAACCTGCCAGTCCTGGGCTGGACCCTGCCGGAAACCGTGGCCGCACAGCTGAACCAGGAGCTTGGCGCCAGCTTTGTCGGTCACCAGGACGAGGATATCGACCTGAGGGTGAGCGTCGACCGCACCCGGCAGCGCTTGGCCAGTCACGCCCACGTGAGCCAGGCGCTGCCCAGCAGTGTCTTGTGGCGCCGGCTGGAGCTGCTCGGCGACACCGAGAGCCTGCGCTGGCTGCGTCCCCCCGCCGGCGCTAGGCTCACCTCATGAGCGCGATGCCCAACCCCACGCTGGTCGCCTCCGCCGACGGGCGATCGATGCGGGTCGAGCACCGGGGTGACGATAAGTTCGACATCAACATCCGCGGCCATGTCGTCCGCGTGGACCAGCCGGTCAAGGACGGTGGCGAGGACACTGCGCCCACCCCGACCGAGCTGTTCATCGCGAGCCTGGCCTCGTGTGTGGCTTTCTACGCCCGCCGCTACCTCGCCCGGCACGACCTGCCCACCGACGGCCTGGCCGTCGAGGCGACATTCGAGATGGGCTCCAGACCAGCCAGGGTGGCCGGGATCGAGGTACGTCTGATCGTTCCCGAAGGCGTGCCGGCCGAGCGCCTGGACGCGCTTCTGGCCGTCGCCAGCCACTGCACCGTGCACAACACGGTGGACTCGACGCCCGAGGTATCGATCACCCTGGCCGATGCTTCTGCGGGCACCCTCCCGGATCTCCCTGCGGGCTAAGCGTGCTCATCCTCGAAGATCGTGTCGATTACCGGCTCGCCTCGCGAGAGCTGTAAAGCCCGGGCGGGCAGCTCGGCGAGCGACTGCTCATAGCGGGTACGTGCTGCGTCCAGGGCCAGGTCTGCGGCTATCTCGCCGTCACTTATCAGATCGACCAGCAGTGGTCGCTCACTGCTGCCAGGTGTAGGCATCTCACCGATTCCGATGACTTCGGTCTCGGCCCGACCGCGAGCGTTGAGTCGGCGCAGGGCCCACTTGCGCCCGCCCATCGTTGCTTTGTCCTTGCTCTGCTTGGCCACGTCGACCAGATGCCCCGCGCGGTCTTCGCGGGCGACCAACTTGTAGACGAGCCCTGCCGTTGCCGCACCGGATCCGGTGACCAGGGAGGTCCCGATGCCGTAGGCGTCGACGGGCGCGGCGGCGAGCGCGGCGATCGCATATTCATCCAGATCCGAAGTGACGATGATGCGGGTGTCTCTGGCTCCCAACCCGTCCAGCTGAGCTCGGACTTCACGCGCCTGGACAAGAAGGTCCCCGGAGTCAAGCCGCACAGCGCCGAGACCGACGCCGGCGATCTCGACGGCGAGGCTGACTGCTGCCGCGACGTCGTAGGTATCGACGAGCAGGGTCGTGCCCGAACCCATACTGGCGACCTGGGCTTCGAAGGCGGTCCGCTCGTCGTCGTACAGCAGGGTGAACGCGTGGGCGCTGGTGCCGGCGGTGGGGATCCCGTGGGTGCGTCCGGCCTCCAGGTTGCTCGTGGTCGCGAACCCGGCGATGTATGCCGCCCGGGCTGCCGCCACCGCCGCCCATTCGTGCGTCCGGCGTGAGCCCATCTCGATGCAGGGACGCCCGGCGGCGGCGTTGGTCATCCGGGAGGCGGCGGAGGCAATCGCAGAGTCATGGTTCAGGATTGACAGGAGCACGGTCTCAAGGAGGACAGACTCGGCGAACGTGCCCTCTACCGCTAGCAGAGGTGACCCGGGGAAGAAGAACTCGCCCTCGGCATACCCGCTGATGTTGCCCGAGAAGCGATAGCCAGACAGGAAGTCCAGGGTCTGGGAGTCAACCACGTCAGCGGTGCGCAACCGCTCGATCTCCGCGTCGCCGAACCGGAACGCGTGGACTGCCTCGACCAGACGCCCGGTGCCCGCCACCACGCCGTACCGGCGGCCCTCGGGGAGCCGGCGGGCGAATACCTCGAAGACGCAACCTCGCTGCGCCGCTCCGCTGTGAAGTGCGGCTTGGAGCATGGTGAGCTCGTAGTGGTCGGTCAGCAGTGCGGTACTGGTCACGGTGGGCAGCCTATGGTGGAACCGTGCCAATCGCCCCCGCCGAGCTGTCCCGCACCGACATCGAGCAGGATATGTCGGTGGATCGGCCATGGATCACGTTGGTGTGGAACGACCCGGTTAACCTGATGTCCTATGTGACCTATGTGTTCCAGACGTACTTCGGCTACTCGGTGGAGAAGGCCGAGAAGCTCATGCTCGACGTGCATCAGAAGGGCAAGGCCGTCGTGTCGAACGGGCCGCGCGAGAAGATGGAGCGTGACACCGAGGCGATGCAGGGCTACGGACTGTGGGCCACATTGCAGAAGGACGACTAAGTGGCAACGGCTTTCAAGCGTAAGGGTGCCCGCTTCGTTGCCCGACTCGATGACGATGAGCGCGGGGTCGTCGTGGGGCTCCTGGAACAGACCCACGAGCTGCTCGCGCCTGTGCCTCGTGAGCGGACCGGGGACCCTTTCGAGGACCTGGTCTCCGGGCTTGGACTGCCCCGGGCCAAGGACCTGGCGGACGATGCCTTCCACGGGCCTCGCGATCCAGCCCTGGAGCGACTCCTGCCCAGCGCCCATCGCGAGGACCCGGGATTGGCAGCCGAGTTCCGCCGACTGACCGAGTATGGTCTGCGTGAGCGCAAGGCGACCAACCTGGTCACGGCGATCTCGGCGCTGCAGGACTCCGACGGCGATAAGGTGAGGCTGGACCAGGAGCAGGCGCAGGCCATGGTGGTCGCGCTGACGGATGTGCGGCTGTTGCTCGGGGAGCGGTTGGGGCTGCGAACCGATGAGGATGCGGATGCTCTCCAGGGTCGGCTGGAGGCCGCCTCGCAGGACGATCCCCAACTCTATCTCGCGGCATACTACGACTTCCTGACGTGGCTGCAGGAGTCTCTCATCCAAGCTCTGATGGGTATGTGACCGAGCCAACGGCGCTCGGATACGGGATCGACGGGTCTCGCGGCTACGCTCGAACCCGTGCCAGACTCACCGATCGGGATCTTTGACAGCAGCTTCGGGGGACTCACCGTTGCCCGCGCCGTCCTGGACCAGCTGCCGCACGAGTCGGTGCTCTATCTCGGTGACACCGCCCGGCAGCCCTACGGTCCGCGGCCCATCGCCGAGGTCCGCAAGTTCTCCCTCGAATGCCTCGACCGGCTGGTCGAGCGTGGCGTGAAGGCTCTGGTGATTGCCTGCAACTCTGCCTCGGCCGCGATGCTGCACGATGCCCGCGAGCGCTATGACGTCCCCGTCGTCGAGGTCATCCGTCCTGCGGTCCGCCGAGCCGGCGCAGCTACCCGCAACAACAAGGTCGGCGTCATCTCCACGCAGTCGACGCATCAGAGCCAGGCCTATGTCGACCTGTTCGCGGCTGCCGCGCAGATCACGGTCATGAGCCAGCCATGTCCCCGGTTCGTCGGGTTCGTCGAGAACGGTGTCACCTCCGGCGATGAGCTGCTCGCCGTCGCCCACTCCTATCTCGATCCCATCGTGGCCCGCGGCGTGGACACGCTCATTCTCGGCTGTACGCACTACCCGCTGCTGACCGGCGTCATCTCCTACGTGATGGGTCAGGACGTCACCTTGGTTTCCTCGGCCGAAGAGACCGCCAAGGATGTGTTCCGTGTGCTCGCCGACGCCGGGATGCTGCGGCCCGATGCCCTTCCGGCTCCGGTGCACGAGTTTGTCACCACCGGCGACCCTCACGAGTTCGAGCGCCTTGCTCGCCGGTTCCTCGGTCCCGAGGTCGTGCACGCGCGCCCCGAGCCGGTCACGGCCCGATGAGGCTGACCATCGTGGGTTGCTCCGGCTCTTTTGCCGGGCCGGGCTCGCCTGCGTCGTGTTATCTGGTCCAGGCCGAGCAGGGGGGCCGGACGTGGAACCTCGTTCTTGACCTCGGCAACGGCGCTCTGGGCGCGCTGCAACGGCACCTTGACCTCACAGATATCCACGCCGTGGTGCTGAGCCACCTGCACGCCGATCACTGCCTCGACCTCTGCGGCCTCTATGTCGCCCAGAAATACAACCCCGCAGCCGTCGCGCGCACCCGTATCCCCGTCTACGGCCCCCGGGGCGCGGGCGAACGGATGGCCCGTGCCTATGACATGACGCCACCGGAGGGCATGCACCGCGAGTTCGACTTTCGTGAGCTCGTCGATGCTCAGGGTGTCCGGATCGGGCCCTTCACCGTCACACCGCACCGGGTCCGCCACCCGGCAGAGGCCTACGGCATCCGGGTGGAGGCCGATGGGGAGGTGCTCGCGTATACCGGTGACACGGATACCTGCGATGGCCTGAACGTCTTATTCCACAACGCGACGTTGGCCCTGGCGGACTCGGCGTTCGTCGACGGCCGTGATGACATGCGGGGCATCCACCTGTCCGGCAGCCGGGCGGCCCGCGCGGCGGTGGACGCCGGGGGAGTGCGGCGGTTGATGCTCACACACATCCCCCCGTGGAACGACCCGGCCGTATGCCGTGCCCAGGCGGACGCTGTGTGGCCCGGAGAGGTTGAGCTTGCCGAAGCGGACGCCGTATACGAGTTGTGAGGGCGTTCGCCTAGCCTTGGGCGCATGACTTCACACGATGTTCGTCACGACGGCCGCGACCCCAGTCAACTTCGCGACATTGTGATCACCCGTAACTGGCTCGACCACGCCGAGGGCAGCGTCCTGGTGGAGTTCGGCAGGACCCGTGTGTTGTGTGCGGCGTCGTTCACCCCGGGGGTGCCGCGCTGGCGCAAGGGCAGCGGCGAGGGCTGGGTCACTGCCGAGTACGCCATGCTGCCGCGGGCCACGAACACCCGCTCCGACCGCGAGTCGGTTAAGGGCCGTATCGGCGGTCGCACCCACGAGATCTCACGACTGATCGGCCGGAGCCTGCGCGCCGTCATCGACACGAAGGCGTTGGGAGAGAACACGATCGTCCTCGACTGCGACGTGCTCCAGGCTGACGGGGGGACCAGGACGGCCGCGATCACCGGGGCATACGTCGCACTCGCCGACGCCATCGAAACCGGCCGCCGCAGTGGTGCCATCGGCAAGACTGCATTGCCGCTCAAGGGGTCAGTAGCGGCAGTCAGTGTCGGCGTGGTCAAAGGTGTGCCGCTCCTGGACCTGGACTATCCCGAGGACTCCATCGCCGAAACCGACATGAACGTCGTGCTGACCGGGACGGGCGCCTTCGTCGAGATCCAGGGCACCGCGGAGACCGAGCCATTCGACCGGGACGAGCTCAACGTGCTGCTCGACCTGGCTACCACCGGTTGTGCCGAGCTCACCAAGCTGCAGCTGGCTGCTCTGGCCGGGGTTATCGCGTGAGGCGGATCGTCCTGGCGACGCGCAACGGCCACAAGGTGCGCGAGCTCCAGACGATCCTTGAGGACCTGATCGTCGAGCTCGATCTGGAGATCGTCGGCATGGGGGAGTTCCCCGACGTTGCCGAGGTAGTCGAGACCGGCGTGACCTTCGAGGAGAACGCCACGCTCAAGGCCGTTGCCGCTGCCAAGGCGACAGGGCTGCCTGCGCTCGCCGATGACTCCGGTCTGGCCGTCGATGTCCTGGGCGGTGCGCCTGGAGTGTTCAGCGGGCGCTGGGCAGGCACCCATGGCCAGGATCGAGCCAACCTCGAGCTGCTGCTAGGCCAGCTCTACGACGTCCCGGACGAACACCGTGCCGCGGCGTTTGTGTGCGCTGCGGTGCTCGCGTTGCCGGACGGAACCGTGGTTGCCCGCGAGGGCCGCATGCTGGGATCGCTGGCCCGAGAGCCGCGCGGAGACAATGGGTTCGGCTACGACCCGATTCTCGTGGTCAATGGTGACTCGCGGACCTCTGCCGAACTGACCTTGGAGGAGAAGAATGCGATCTCTCATCGCGGCAACGCTTTTCGGGCCCTGGAGGCTGACCTGCGGAAGATCTTCGCTGGCAGCTAGCGCCCGGCCGTCCACCCCGGACGCGGGTGGCGTGTCATTAGGCTGACCGGATGAAGCGATCGTGGTCAGCCTCTGTCGGCGTGGAGGCCGGCGTATTCACCGTAGGTGTAGCCACGCTGCTGGCCGCCCTGATGACAAGTCAGGGGCTTGCGGGGGGCACGCCCTCCCCGCTGGTGGCCGTCGGTGGCGCTTTTGTGGATCGCACACCACCGTGGTTGAAGGACTTTGCGATTGCGACCTTCGGCACTCACGACAAGGTGGCCCTGATCGTCGGGATGGCGCTCTTCCTCATCGCGGTCTGTGCGGTCATCGGCATCGTGGGGGCACGACGGCCTACGGCTGGGATGGTGGCCTTTGGGTTTTTCGGCGCCATCGGCATGCTCGCAGTTGCCACCCGGCCCCATTCGGGCACCCTCGATCTCCTGCCCACCGTGATCGGCACGGCAGCCGGTCTCTGGGCTTTGTCCACCCTGTGGCAGCGGGCCGCCGAAGGAGCTCAGGGCAATGCCCTCGACCGGCGTCGTTTCCTCATGGGCGGAGCAGGCTTCACTTTGGCTGGGATCGCGGCTGCGACGTTGGGCCAGTCACTGGGACAGGGAGCCAGGCAGGCAGCGCAATCCCGCTCTGTCATCCGAGTGCCCAAGGCCGCCAAACCAGTGGTCATCCCCGGTGCCGCACAGCTGGACGTCAAGGGAATCACGCCGTACATCATGCCCAACGCGGACTTCTATCGCATTGACACTGCTCTGGTCGTTCCCCAGCTGGACACCGCGGGGTGGTCACTGAAGGTTCACGGGATGGTCGACCAGGAGGTCACCATCAACTGGGCGATCCTGCTGAGCAAACCGATGCAGGATTCGCTCGTCACTTTAATGTGTGTCTCGAACGAGGTGGGCGGCAACCTGACCGGCAACGCGGTCTGGACCGGTTGGCCGGTGCGTGAGCTGCTCAAGATGGCAGGGCCCAAAGCGGGTGCAGACATGGTGTTGTCGACCAGCAGCGATGGGTGGACCGCCGGTACGCCGTTGTCGGTGCTGACCGATGATCGCAACGCTCTGCTGGCGGTTGCGATGAATGGCCAGCCTCTACCTTTCGAACATGGGTTCCCGGTTCGAATGGTGGTTCCCGGCTTGTATGGCTATGTGTCGGCGACCAAGTGGGTGACTGAGCTCAAGGTGACGTCTTTTGCCCAGGATCAGGGGTACTGGACCCCGCGCGGTTGGTCCGAGCGCGGCCCGGTCAAGACCGAGTCCCGCATCGACGTCCCGCGTTCGGGTGATCGGGTCAGCGCCGCAAAGGTAGCCGTCGCCGGCATCGCCTGGGCGCAACATCGCGGGATCAAGGCCGTCGAGGTGCGCGTAGATAACGGTCCGTGGCAGCTGGCTCGTCTGGCGGACGAGCCCTCCATCGACTCATGGCGTCAGTGGGTGCTGCCCTGGCAAGCCGCTACGGGCAGCCACACAATCACGGTCCGGGCCACCGATACCGAGGGTGTGACCCAGACCCCGACCCAGGTGCCGCCGGCGCCGGACGGCGCCACCGGTTGGCACACCATTACGGTCAACGTCGACTGACGCCCCGACTGTCGCATGGCCTGCCCGGACCCTGTGCTTCTTTGAGGGATCCCCAACGAATCCGGGTCATCTGATGTTTGATCCCAGGCCGCAGTCGGTCCTGTTCCTCACCCGAGGGTGACAGGGGACCGCGCCGAACGGTACCTGTGAGCCGGTGGTGACTTACCTCTGCGAGCGACACCGCAGTGGCAGCCGAGCCAGCCCGGGTCACTCGCGTCGTGACCGGCGAAGGGCGTCGAAGCGGTAGCACCGCTGGTGCTTGCGGCCCCCCAGGATCGACGATGGTGTCCGGTGCGCCCTCGGGCGCCCGGAAGTCCATGGCGAGTTCAATCGGTCGTCGCAACACCGTTCTGATCTGAGGTGTTGTGCATGTGGTCGAAGAAAGAACTGATCGATAAGCAGGCGCGGTTCTGGGTGTTGATGGCCGGCGGTTCGACGTTGACGGCTTGAGCGCTCACGCTAAGCCGTCGTGTCAGCGGCACCTTCGGATGTCGTCGGCCTGGCCTGGCTGACGGCTCAAGTTCCGTCGAGACGACTTGCGTGATGCCTATTGTGGAAGGGTGCGAACAGCTCTGCGCCGTGATTTGGCCGCTGCAATGAAGGCTCGAGACTCGACATCTGTGTCCGCACTGGCAGCGATCGAGAACGCTGAGGCCGTCGATGTGGCAACGCCAACACCTCCGCCACCAGTCGCCGAGCACCCGCACATCGCGGGGTCAGTTGCCGGTCTGGGCAACGCGGAGGTGGAACGGCGGGTGCTTGGCGAGGATGAGGTGGAACAACTGGTGCGCGAAGAGGCAAAGCAGCGGCAGTCGGTGGCACTTGACCTCGATCGGGGCGGGCATCACCAGCGAGCAGCTCAGCTGCGAGCGGAAGCTGACGTCCTGCTCAGGTACATGCCGCCATGATGGCGCGCGAGCCGAGCTGGACCGGCGGTTGTCATGCTGCCCTCGAGCGGCCGTTCACGGCTCTGCGCCGGATGACACCGACGGTGCTCGGGCCATGACCATCCCTGAACGCGTGCGGATCGTGATTGCCGCCGGAGCGCCGAACGGCTTTGATCATGTTTCGGCTGGTGCTCGCTGCCACGTCCGTGGGTAGGACCTGCGACCCCGTCGATCGATTCGCCAGGGGAGAGCTGTGGCTGTTGATGGGCGCCGTCCCATCGGGGACCACTCTGCACAGATGGGCCAACATTAGATTGCCAACATACGAGAGGGTGCCATCTGAGCACGCGAAGACCTGGTCATCTCGACCTGAGCGTGGGTCCTGATGGCCGGTCCTCATACGCGGCTGTCGAAACCACACAACCCTCCCAGACGTTCGAGCCTTTGAGTACGCGTCGTCGACACGAGCAGATGCCGATGGCCTCCGAGGGGCCCGACTGGTGCTGGGTTCGCCAGGAGTGTCTTGCTCTCCGGACTTTGTGCCGGTTGCCGCACCGCCTTTCAGGTGGTGGGCGGGAGAAGGCCGGCTCAGCCTCGGCCGACGCGCGCCCGGAGCCAGCCCATGGCCGCGGGGGCGGAGTTCAGGACAGAGGTGTCTGTCGTCCTGGCAGAGCCGCAGCTCTGTTGTGGGGCAGGGCAGCGGCGCGACCGATGCGAACCCTGGTTTGCCACGAATGGGCCGGTGCGTGGCTGTCGTGAGCTGGGCGGGCGCCAACGGGGCATGCGCTCTATGCCACTGAGGAACCCAAAACCTCGAGCGTGGCGCCCGGGATCGTCAGCCCGTACGGTCGTGATGTGAACAATCGGACCAAGACACAAAGCATCGAGAGCCAAGCCGATCCCGGGGACATCGTGGCACTACTCGCCGTCCCGACGCGCATCCCTGACTGGGCGCCCGATTTTGCCGACGAGGTCACTGGTGCTGACGAGTCTGGCTGGCGCGCGAGGAAGGGTGGTCGGGACTTCGCCCTTCGAGTCGTCACGAACCGGGATGCGGGCGCCGTTGACTACCTGCGCCAGATCGCCCCTGGCCGTCAGGGAGGTGCCTACATCCGCGCGGTACCTAGGCCCGGCGGTGGCAGTGTCGTGGTCATGACTCTGCCACTGGTGCCAGGCGCGGAGCCGACGGCAATCGCTGCGACCCTCCAGAAGGAGCTGAGCGCTCTGGTGAGCCTGGTCGAAAGCATCTGATCGCGAAGTGGTCTTTCGAGTCAGGCGTTTACGACCGATCGAGCTCGCTATCGGTTACCGGGCTCGGCACTCGGGTCGGCTCACCGGCCATGGGTCGACGATCAGATCGGGCCACTGGTTGAACCAGCGTGCAGCTTTGCGTTCGTAGATCTCGCGTGGGGCCAGCCGAGGATTCGGACGCAGACGCTGCGCAAATAGATCGTCGTAGCCGTGCGGCGCATATACCTGCAGGCGTCCGTGTGAGTCTCGGGTGACGGCGTAGCAGCAGGTGGTTGAGGCGAAGTGGTCCACGGCGTCGGTGGTGCTGGTGAACGGCTCGGCCGGCACCCCGAAACGCTGCTCGTACCAGAGGTGCACCCGAGCTTCATTGCGAACCTCGACAACAGGTTGGATGTCGGCAAACAGCTTGGCGGCTCGTCGGATGACCGCATCCTCGGCATCCCACGACAGATCGGTGTCGTCGAAGTAGAACAGGTCGTAGTCGCCGATGCCAGCCGTCGGGTCACGCCCGTCGATCACGTTCCATACCGTCTGGAAGAGCGCCCCAGCGGTCAGCCACCAGTCCGGGACGTCTAGCCGGGCGGCTTGGTGTTGTCGGTCGCGTCTTTTGATGATGGCGGCGTCGCCGTGTGTGATGACGTGTTGAGCTGAAAATGGGCCCCGCCGGAGGGTTCCGGCGGGGCCTTGGTGTTCAGGTTGTCGTGGTGGTGGTCACTCTGTCGTGACTTCGGTGACCGCTGATCTGGCTGAGGACTCGTCGACGATGGTCTTGTTGGTCGCGAATGCTGCGACGAGGGCTTGGACGGCGAGGTTGTTCACTGCTCGGGGGATTCCCCGGCTGACTTGGTGGATCAGCGCGACTGCGTCGTCGGAAAACAGCGTGTCGGATCGGCCGGCGAGCTTGAGGTGGTGGCTCAGGTAGCTTTTGGTCTCGGGCTCGCTCATCCCGGTCATGGTGTAACGCAACGCGATCCGTTGGTCCAGTGCGGCGAACGTGCCGAGCTTGATCCGCCTGCGCAGGGTGGGTTGGCCGACCAGCAGGCATGCGAATGGTGAGTGGGAGTCCATGTCGGCGCTGGTGAGCAGGCGGAGCTCTTCGAGCTGGTCGGTACCCAGGAGGTGGGCTTCGTCAAGGACCAGGACCACGGTTCGGCCGCGTTCGTGTTCCTCGGCGGCGAGCATCTCAGTGGTTTGTGGGATCAGCGCGGCCTTATGGAACCGAGGGACCCCACCGAGTGCGGTGATGATCCCGGAGTAGAGGCCGCGGCCCCCGACGGCGGGGTTGCCTTGGTAGATGGTGGTGTGCCGGGACGCGTCTCGTCCGGCCAGGGCTGCGCGGATCGCGACGGTCTTGCCGGCGCCGACCTCACCGGTGACTACTCCCAGGGCTCTTTCGCTGATACACCAGCTGATCCGGGCGACGGCTTCGGCATGGCTGGCGTGGCGGTGCAGCATCTGGGGGGCCAGGGCCTTGCCGAAGGGCATGCGGGTTAGACCGTAATGGGGTTGCAGCTGGGCGAGGTTCACAGGTGCTCCTTGGAGTTGTTGCTGTCGGTGGGGTGTAGTGACTGGAGGAGGTCGAGCTGGCCGGGAATGACCTCCTGGCCTGGCAGGCTCGGCTGCGGGTTGGCCGGTAGCAGGGTCGCGAACGACGCGAGCTCGGCCTCCAACCCCGCGTCCAGGCCGCCGACCACGCTGGTCGTGATGCCGGTGTTATCAATGGTGCCAACGGTTTTGGTGGTGGGTTGGGTCAGTCCTGCGTAGTTCGGTGGTGGAACGCGCAAGGTGGTGGTGTGTCGGTCGCGGACCAGGGCGAGGTAGTCGATCCCGGTCGGTGGCGCCGGGTCGGGGCTGATTTCGGGTTTGGCGCCGGGGTGGACGTGGCGGCCGATCTGGTGGCCGATCGCGACACCCATATCGCGGCCTTGGTAGCGGACCTGGAGGTCGGTCAGATCGAAGGGGTCGAAGACGAGCTCGACGCGGCGTCCGACCAGCGCGGCGTCGACTTCGTAGGTGTTACCGAACAGGGATACCGTCGCGGTCTTGGCGACCAGGCGAGTCTCGGACCACAGGAATGCCTCACGCAGGGCCGCCGGAGTCGGGATAACGGGCGGGATGGTGGTGGTGAACCGGGCCAGTGGTGTCTGTCCGGTCTCGGAGTGGACGCGCCTGTGGTAAACGGTTTCGACCCAGGCGGTGAACAGCTCGTTCAGCTGCGCCAGGGTCGTGATCTTGGCCAGTGCGCCGGGGACGGCGAGCTCGATGAGGAACTGCTCACGCACGGT
>CABEBH010000254.1_pt1 | contig 15690 bp, 16 predicted proteins | sample 3422331 | NCBI WGS metagenome assembly CABEBH01 (sample SAMEA5534345, study PRJEB31848) | metagenome | biome: tundra; feature: field; material: soil | place: USA | collected 2013-05 | depth 0.45 m | reverse complement strand
TGGTCGGCAAGTTCGTCGAGTTCTACGGGCCGGCTGTGGCACACATCCCGCTGGCGAACCGGGCGACGCTGGGCAACATGAGCCCGGAGTACGGCTCCACCTGTGCGATCTTCCCGGTGGATGACGAGACACTGGCCTACCTACGTCTGACCGGGCGCAGCGAGCAGCAGATCCGCCTGGTCGAGGCTTACGCCAAGGAGCAGGGCCTGTGGCACGACCCCGACCACGAGCCGACCTACTCCCAGAGCATCGAGTTCGACCTGGCCAGCGTGGAGCCGTCGATCGCCGGGCCGAAACGGCCACAGGACCGGATTCCGCTGGCCTCCGCCGCCCGTACGATCGCGCGTCTGCTGGCGGAGGGGGTGCCCGCGCCCGCTGCCCAGCTGAGCGGGCTCGACGAGGCGTCAGCCGAGTCGTTCCCAGCGAGCGACCCGATCTCGGTCAGCCAGGACCGCCCCGGTGACCGACCCAGTGAACCCTACGAGTTCGACGAGTCGCCGCAGTGGCCCTCGAACCCGGTGCCGGTGACCTTCGCCGACGGGAAAGCCGCGACTATCGACAACGGACACGTCGTGATCGCGGCGATCACCTCGTGTACGAACACCTCCAACCCTTGGGTGATGGTCGGCGCGGGGCTGCTGGCAAAGAAGGCCGTGGAGGCAGGGCTGAGTAGCAAACCGTGGGTGAAGACCTCGTTGGCGCCCGGCTCGCGGGTGGTCACCGACTACTTCGACCGGGCCGGGCTCACGCCGTACCTGAACACTCTTGGTTTCGACCTGGTCGGCTACGGCTGCACGACGTGCATCGGTAACTCCGGGCCGTTGATCCCGCAGGTCAGTGCCGCGGTGACCGAGGGCGGCCTGACCGTGTGCTCGGTGCTGTCGGGCAACCGCAACTTCGAGGGGCGTATCCACGCCGAGACCCAGATGAACTTCCTCACCTCCCCACCGTTGGTCATCGCGTACGCCCTTGCCGGCACCATGCACGTCGACCTGCCAAACGACCCGCTGGGCCTGGACGGCGACGGCCAGCCGGTGTACCTGCGTGACATCTGGCCGACGACTCAGGAGATCAAGGACGTCGTGGAGGAGTGTCTGAAGGCCGACATGTTCACCGCCGGCTACGCGACGGTTTTCGACGGTGACGAGAACTGGCGCGGCCTGGCCGTACCGTCTGCGAACATGTTCGCGTGGGACGAGGCGTCGACCTACGTACGCCAGCCGCCGTACTTCGAAGGCATGCCCCGCGAGCCGGAGCCGTTGCGTGACGTCGCCGGCGCCCGGGTGCTCGCCCTGCTGGGCGACTCGGTGACCACCGACCACATCTCGCCCGCGGGGACGATCCAGAAGGACTCCCCGGCTGGGCGGTACCTGCTCGAGCAGGGGGTGAGTCCGAAGGACTTCAACTCCTACGGGTCGCGCCGCGGAAACCACGAGGTGATGGTCCGTGGCACTTTCGCCAACATCCGGTTACGTAACCAGCTTGTACCCGGGGTGGAGGGTGGCTTCACCCGCCACCTACCGGGCGGTGAGCAGGGCAGCATCTACGACGTCGCGATGGACTACGCCCGCGAGGGCGTGCCGTTGATCGTGCTCGCCGGGGCGGAGTACGGCTCGGGGTCGTCCCGGGACTGGGCGGCCAAGGGCACCCTGCTGCTGGGCGTGAAGGCGGTGCTGGCGATCTCATACGAGCGGATCCACCGCTCGAACCTGATCGGCATGGGCGTGCTGCCGCTGCAGTTCAAGTCGGGGGACTCGGCCGAGAACCTGGGCCTGACCGGCGGCGAGCTCTACTCGATCACCGGGCTGGAGAACGCCACCTCGGGAGAGAACGCAGAACTGCCCGGCGAGGTCACCGTCCGGGTCGACCAGGACGGGCGGAGCCGCGAGCTCACCGCGACCGTCCGGATCGACACCCCGGCCGAGGCGGCCTACTTCCGGCACGGCGGGATCCTGCCCTACGTCTTGCGCCAGCTCCTGGCCGACTGATTTCCGGGGATCATGGAGGCACCTTCGCCCCTCTTCCGTCTCCATTCTTTAATTTTTCCTATTTATGGTGTAAAAATTAGGGAGACCATGAAGACATCGTGGCCGCACTGGAAGCAGGCACCCATGAACGACACGATGCTCGATCTTCGCCAGCAGGACCGAGACCTGGATCGGGCCTTGGACCCTGTGGACGAGGCGCCGCTGCCGGACTCGCTCGAGCTGGCCTATGCGGCCCGGATGCGGGCGGTGCTGCACGGGGCTGCTACGGCCCAGGCGAGAACCGCGCAGGAGGTGGAGCATCTCGAACGGCTCTGCCTCCAGCGCCGACAGCTACACCGCCTGGCCGACGTCGCCAACATCGACCCTTCGTACTACCTCGGCTGAGATGTCCACGCAGCAGACGGCCGAGACGATAGTGGGGGCGGTGGATGACCTGGAGTACACCGTCTTGGCCCGCACTTCCCACACGCCGAACATCATCGAGCTCGAGCTCGCTCCGGCCGACGAGCGGCTGTCGTACCGGTCGGGTCAGTACGTACTCATCGGTGACCCGGACCACACCGTGCCGGTGAGGTCGTACTCCCTGGCCAACGCCCCCAACCCCTGGGGGCGGATCAGCGTGCTGGTCACCGAGGTACCTGGAGGGGAGATGAGCACCTGGCTCCACCGGGGACTGAGGATCGGGGACCGTGTACTCGTGTCGGGGCCCTACGGCACCTTCGTGGCTGACCCAGGCGCCGATGGGCCGGTGCTGTGCCTGGCCGCAGGCTCAGGCCTCGCTCCGATCCGGGCGCTCGCCGAAGACGCCGTACGCCGCGCCGGCGCTCAACGGTTCACCGTGCTGTTCTCCGCGCGCACGCAGGACGATGTGATGAACATGGGCCGTTTCGCCTCCTGGCAACGGCAGTACCCCGGCCTCAGTTTCGTGCGGACCCTGACCGGGCAGGCGGGTGAGCCACCCCTGGGCCGGTTGCCCGGGCTGCTGCCGGCGCTGTTCGGGGACCTGTGCGGCCGCGAGGTGTTCGTCGCCGGGGCTCCTGGTTTCGTCGCCGACTGCGCCCGGGCTGCCCGCGGGCTCGGCGCCCGGCCAGGGCACCTGCACACCGAGGAGTTCTTCCACGAGCCGTGGCCGTGGAGCGCTCCGGTCGCAGCCCAGGTGCAGCAGTGAGCGAACCGGCGAGCACGATCTACACCAAGACCGGTGACGATGGGACGACCGGCCGGCTCTTCGGTGGCCGCGTCACCAAGGATGATCTGCTGATCGAAGTCTGCGGCGACGTGGACGAGACCGTCGCCGCCCTGGGCGTCGCTCGAGAGGCGCTCCAGGACAATCCCGGGCTGTCCGACCTGGTGCTGGACCTTCAGAGACACCTGTTCGTGGTCGCGGCTGATCTGAGCGCCAACCCAAGTGCGCGTCACCGGTTGACGCCGGAAGTGTCACTTGTCGTGGCGACGATGACGGACGATCTCGAATGGACGATCGACCGGATGATCGGCCGGCTGCCACTTCGACCCGTGTTCATCGTGCCGGGCGTCACGCGAGCCAGCGCCTCGATGGGTCTCGCGCGAACGGTCGCCCGGCGAGCCGAGCGTCACCTGATCCGGGCCCGTGCTGCGGGGCACATCGTCTCACCGGAGGTCGTGGCCTACCTCAACCGCTTGAGTGACCTTCTGTACGTGCTGGCCCGACGGGTGGCCGGCACGGCGGAAGAGCCGGTGAGCCACCTTTGAGCACCAGGAGTTCCGCAAGTGCATTGAGCGTTTTCTGTGCAAGGGCGTAGGGGGTGATTCGCGACCACGACGACCGCAAGGGAACCTTCGCCGGACCGCGGTCATTCATCTGCGCCGCCGAGCTCGCCAATCATCTGCTGGACGCGCGCAAGGATCGGTCCACGTTCGCTCGCACCAACCAGGAAATCGGCTTGCTCAACATCACCGCGTGCTGCACGGAGGTCCGTCCTGTGCCCATTGAGATCGCTGAAAGCGCCATCATCGCGAGGCTGGAACGGGTGCCCGACGGCACCCGAGGCGCGTAGGTATGCCTGGGCAAAGCGATGTGCCGCAGGGCCGACTGACGCGAGCCTTCTGTGCCCGGCCAGTTCTGGAGGTGGCACCCGAGCTTCTGGGGTGCACCGTCTCGCACGCGGGTGTCACGGTCCGTCTCACCGAGGTGGAGGCGTATGACGGGTCGAACGACCCCGGGTCGCATGCCTTCAGAGGGCCCACCCCGCGCACCCGGGTGATGTTCGGCGAGCCGGGGGGACTGTACGTCTACTTCACGTATGGGATGTATTGGTGCGCGAACCTGGTCTGCGGTTCGGTAGGCGTCGCCAACGGGGTGCTCATGCGGGCCGGGGAAGTGGTCGACGGGCTCGAGCTGGCCGGTTCGCGTAGAAATGGCGTCCGCGACCGGGATCTGGCCAGAGGCCCTGCGCGCCTGGCCAAGACGCTGGCGCTCGGGCGCGACCAGAACGGTATCGACACGCCCTCGACGGGCAGCGCCTTCGTAGTGCGGGCGCCGATCCGTGATCCATCGACGGGCTCGTCCGGCGCCGTCGTGCGGACCGGCCCACGCGTGGGAGTGAGTGGTCCCGGTGGTGATGCTGCGGCATACCCCTGGCGCTTCTGGCTCGAGGGGGAGGCGACGGTCTCGGCGTACCGGCCCGGCACGGTCAGACGGCCGAAACCGGCTGCCCGGCCCACGGGCCGGTAGGGCGGGCGGTGCCGCGACCGTCTGGACCAGTGAAAGGATGAGCCATCTTGAGTGACATCCTCGAGGATCTGAGGTGGCATTGGCTTGTGACGCAGACGACCGGCGAGTTGGCGCTTCGCCAGTCACATGCAGACGGGTCCGTCACCTTTGCTGCGGTTTCGATCCGACCGCGCCGAACAGGTAGTCACGTGGAGACATTTTCGCCCAGGACACCTCGGCAGCCTCTGACGCCAGACCCGCAGCCGTCCCCCACGCACCGTATGCCGTGCGCCTGCCTGAGGCTTGTCCACGTATGGTCGTGATCGTGAAGCGTTGTGCGACCGCCATGCCGCCGCGGGCAGGTCATCTCGGTGACGCCCTCAGGCCGCGACCGGAGGAAACATGAGCAGCTCACGGCAGGCCCGCGCGCAGCCGGTCGCACCGGCGCCGGTCAGCCCACCGCCGGGCCGGCGCAGGGTCCCACTGGCCAGCACGTGCGCCCTACCTCATCGCTGTCCCAGACCCGTGCGTATGCAGGTGCTGGGAGCAGTCCCCTTCTTCGCGGGCCTGTCCCAACAACAGCTCGAGGGCATCGACAAGCGCATGGTCTCCCTTTCCTGGGCTGCGGGAGACCCGCTGTTCACCGCGGGCGAGCTGGCCGATCATCTGTACGTCCTGGCCGCAGGCCAGGCCAAGCTCTCCCAGCCCACGCCCAGCGGGCAGGAAGTCGTCGTCGACCTGCTCACCCCCGGGGACCTCTTCGGGGCTCTGCGCATCCTGGGCCAGCCGGTCTACCCCGAGACCGCGTGGGCACTGACCACCACCTGCGCGCTGAGGATCGACGCACACTCCTTCCGCGAGATCCTCGCCGAGCACCCTCAGGTGGCGCTGCGGGTGCTCGATGACGTTGCCGGCCGGCTCGCCCAAGCCCGCTCCGATGTCGGCCAACAATCCACGAGCACTGTCGCCCAACGCGTGGCAACCACGCTGCTGCGCCTAGCCGACAAGCTCGGTCAGGAGCGTTCCGGCAACCGCGGCACCCTGCTCCAGCTGCCTCTGTCCCGGGCCGACCTGGCGGGCATGGTCGGCTCCACGCAGGAGTCGGTCTCCCGGGTGATGAGCAGGCTGCGCAAGGATGGCATCATCGACTCCGGGCGGCGCTGGACCGCGGTGCTCGACCGCGATCGCCTCGCTACCACCGCCGAGATGGACGGCTGAAAACCACGACGGGTCATCGAGAGTCGATCTGCTGTTGTGGCGGGCCGGGTCCGTGCCAGAGCCTGTGTTGCCGTTGATTGACGCAGATCATGGTTCCCCTGTCGCGGCCTGCTTAACGTCGTAAATGCCACCCCCATGAGGGTGATACACGACCTGAAGGGACAAGAACCATGAGCACCACCACTGCCACCACCACCCACACGATCCTGCGCGCCGAGGGCTTCTCCTGCCCGTCCTGCGTGGCGAAGATCGAGAAGCAGGTCGGGCGCCTTGACGGCGTGGCCACCGTGAAGGTGCACTTCGCCTCCGCCCGCATCGAGATCGACCACGACCCGGCCCTGGTCAGCGTCGACGAGCTGGTCGCGGCGGTCGCCAAGGCCGGCTACACCGCCCGCCCGGCCGCCTTCTGACGGTTCACTGATAGGGCGTACGACATGCGCCATCGCCGAGGTCTCCTGACCTCAGCGGTGGCGCATGTTTCGTATGTCTGCCACCCCTCCCGCCCGGTAGGCCGCCGCCGCCCGGCGCGGGCCGGCACCGTCAGAACCGCCCTCCGGGAGCCTCTCCGGGCGGTCAGCGGCAGTGTCGTCGCAAGGCTTTTAAGACTGTCGTGCCGTTGATTGACGCGTGTCATGGTCGGGATCGTGCGGCCCTCGTAGCGTCCATATCGGTACCTCGCCAGTGGGGTTGAGGAACGTTCAGGAAGGATAAGGGAAATGGGCAAACTGCACAGGTGGGGGAACGGTCGGTGGACGATCCCGATGATCTCCGGGTTGTTGATCGTCGCCTCATTCGTCGTGGCCAGGGTGTTCGGCTCGGACGAGGTGGGCAACATCTTCATGGTGGCCGCGGCGGCGGTGGCCGGTACCCCGATCGTGATCAAGGCTGCCCGTGCGCTGACGGCGAGGGTGGTCGGCATCGACCTGCTGGTCAGTGTGGCCACGATCGGCGCTCTGATCATCGGTCAGTACTGGGAGGCTGCCGCGGTCACGTTCTTGTTCGGGATCGGCCACGCCCTGGAGGCGGCCACCTTGAACAAGACCCGGTCGGCGCTGGCTGAGCTGGTTGCCGTCGCCCCGGATGTTGCGGTGGTCATGCGCGACGGCCTCCAGGTCGAGGTCCCCGCGGCCGGTGTCGTCATGGGTGAGACGGTGCTGGTCAAGAACGGGGCCAAGGTTCCCGTCGACGGCGAGGTCATTGCCGGCACCGGCGGGCTGGACGAGGCCCCCATCACGGGCGAGTCGATCCCGGTGGAGAAGAGCACGGGGGACAAGGTCTTCGCCGGCACCGTCTCTACGGGCGGGTTCCTGCAGATCAAGGCCACCGGCGTCGGGGCGGACACGACCCTGGCCAGGATCATCCACCGCGTGGAGGAGGCCCAGGACGCCAAGGCCAGCACCCAGCAGTTCATGGACCGGTTCTCTGCCTGGTACACCCCGGCCATCATGGTCCTGGCCCTGGTCGTCGGCCTGATCAGCGGCGACGTGGTCCTTGCGCTGACCCTGCTGGTCATCGGCTGCCCCGGGGCGCTGGTCATCTCCATCCCGGTCTCGATCGTGGCCGGCATCGGCCGGGCCGCCAAGGACGGCATCCTGATCAAGGGTGGGGAGTTCCTGGAGACCTCGGCGAAGATCACCGTCGTCGCGGTGGACAAGACCGGCACCCTGACCACCGGCCGCCCGCACCTGAGCGACGTCGTCGTGCTCGACCCGAGGATGGACCGGGCTCAGGTCCTCAGCTGGGCCGCCCGGGCCGAGGCTGGCTCCGAGCACCCTCTGGCCCGTCCGATCCTGGCCGCCGCCGCCGAACAGAATCTGCCTATTGCGGGGCTTCCCGAGCACACCGAGCCCGTCCCCGGCAAGGGCATTGCTGCCACCACCGACGGCCGCCGGGTCCTGGTCGGCAACCTGGCCCTGCTCGAGCAGTACGGCGTCGCCGACACCATGGGCGCCGCGGGCGCCGCCGAAAAGCTCGCCTCGGCCGGGCATACCCCAATGATCGTGGCCGTCGATGACACCGTTGCCGGCGTGGTCGCGGTGGCTGACAAGGTGCGCGAGGACGCCGCCGAGATGGTCGCCGACCTGCACAAGGCCGGCGTGAAGAAGGTCATCATGCTCACCGGCGACGCCCCGCTGGTCGCGAACGCCATCGGCGAGGCCACCGGGGTCGACGAGGTCCACGCCGGGCTGCTGCCCGAGGACAAACTCGTGGTTGTTCAGGAGCTCCAGCGACAGGGCCACATCGTGGCGATGGTCGGTGACGGAGTCAACGACGCCCCCGCCCTGGCCACCGCCAACATCGGCGTGGCGATGGGCGCGGCCGGCTCGGCCGTGGCCGTGGAGACCGCAGACATCGCCCTGATGGGAGACAACCTGCTCAAGCTCCCCGAGGCCATCTCCCTGGCCAGGCGCACGGTGTCCAACATGCGCCAGAACATCGCCATCGCCCTGACCACCGTTTCCCTGCTCCTGCTCGGAGTGCTCCTGGGCGGCGTCACGATGACCATCGGGATGCTCGTCCACGAGGTCTCCGTCCTGGTCGTCATCGTCAACGCCATGCGCCTACTGCGCCGAGAACCCGACCACAACACCCTGGCAACACCCACCCGGGCGCCTACCCGCGTCCCCGCCGTTGCCCAGCACGCATGAGGGCCACCTACCCGCCGCGACACTGGGCACGTGACTGCCACCTATTAATTACGGATTCGTTGTGACAAAATCATTCGCGGGAGTCACGGCTTCTCTGGAGGTGGTCGTATGCCGACGTTGATGGAGCGATCAGGCGCCCTTGTCGTTTATGGAGACTTCGGCTGCGCCATGTGTTATCTGGCCAGCCAACGGGTCGACGAGCTGACCCGCGCGGGCGTCGCGGTCGAGTGGCGTGCGGTCGAACACCGTCCGGAACTGCCGGTCACCGGCCTCCGTCCCGACGTGGACACTCGGTCCGCCGCCGATCGTGCTGTTGCGGACGCCCGAGCGCTTCTGCGGCCCGGCGAGCGACTGCCGGTTGCCGGGCCGGCCCTGGTGCCCAAGACGCAGGCGGCGGTCTCGGCGTATGCCGAGGGGTGTGGTGCGGAAGTGGGGGATGAGATTCGACGGTTGCTGTTCACGGCGTACTGGGTGGACGGGATTGACATCGGCAACCCCGAAGTGCTCCATACCCTGCTCGGCGGCACTTTCATGCGGGGGAAAGCCACCTCGGAGCCCATCCGCGAGTGGGGCTTTGCTGTCACCGTGACAGGAGGACCGATCACTACCCGGGCGTGGCGTCTCACCCGAGACTGGAACCAGGAGTGGCAGGCACTCGGGCGCCCCGAACTGCCCAGCTTGTGGGACGGAGCCCGGGTCCAATCCGGTGAACGGGCGTTGATGCAGCTCGCCGACGAGGTTAATCAGGCACAGACGCCAGAGGCCGCCCCGGACGGTGCCGATCTGCGCGCCAAGGTCGAGTCGGAGTGGCGGCCACCGACGACCGTCCACCCGCCGGCAACGTGGGTGTCACAGGTGGGCGATCCGTGGGCGCGCACGTTGCGGATGAGCCGTTGAGCGCACACGACTCGTGATGATCAGTCCGCACTGGCACGGGGTATGCCGGTCCGCCGAGCTGCTCCCGGATGCACCGGTCCACGCCGACGTCAATGGGGTCGCCATCTGCCTGGTCCGCAACAACGGGCAGGTCTACGCCGTTCACGACGAATGCACCCATGCCGAGGTGCCGCTGTCTGAGGGGGAAGTGTCCAACGGCACCATCGAGTGCTGGCTGCACGGGTCCCGCTTCGACCTGGCAACTGGCCGTGTGCTCAACCTGCCCGCCACCCAGCCGGTCGAGGTCTATCCGGTCAGCGTCACCGAGGATGGAGAGGTCCGCATCTGCCTGGGAGCACCTGAGTGTGAGGCAACTGTCTCCCCAGCCTGTAGACCGGCTTCTATCAGGGATTCGAGTGCACGTGAAGAATCGTGAACTCCCTGTCACGTCGCTGTTCGAAAGAGAATTGACCAGCGCCGTCGACGCGGTCCTGCTGCTCGCGGTCTCACGGACATCACCGAACTCCTCAAGGAAGGGCGGGGCCAAGGTCAGCGTCAGCGACCTTCTGGTGCCCGCCCGTGCCGTCGCGCTACGCATGCACCCGGCGGTCAACGCCTCCTGGGTCGTAGACGAGATCCTTCGGCATCGGATCTTGGTCTGAAGGGCGACGCACGAGCGACCCGGCAGGCGGGCAGACCTCACCACCCGCATTCGGGGACCGTGGTTCTCGACGTGGTGGGTGAGGTGTCCGAGGACCGGGTATGCCGCGAGGCCACCTTTCGATGGCGGGTGGCGGCTGATCGAGCGTCAGAGGATGGGCGAACCGGGACGGGACCGGTGTGGCTCAACGTGTCTTGGCGGTGGTGAGCACGATAACCGTGTCTTTGAGCGCCTCCAGGGAGTGCCGCTCCGGCGGGATGACCAGCAGGTCGCCTTTGCGTCCCTCCCAGCTGGTGCTGCCGGCGCTCAGCCGCACGCGCCCACTGAGCACGATGATCGTCGCCTCGCCCGGGCTGTTGTGCTCTGTCAGTGACGACCCTTCCCTGAGGGCGACCACCGTCTGTCGCAGGACCTGCTCATGCCCGCCGAAAACAGTGGAGGAACTACGGCCGCTCGACGCATCCTTTGCGCGCTCGAGCTGCTCACGAGCGATGGCATCCAGGGACAGCTTATTCACGTGACTTCGCCTTTCGTCTCGTGGCACCCCTTCGGGGTGTGGGTGCTCGCCTGAGTCACGCTACCGGTCACCGGCACGCTGTCATGTAGGCGGCGCGCATGGGGCGCCTTCCTCAAGCAACGCGTTGGTGCGCCCGCTGCTGGTCCTGCCCCGAGGGCGCCCCCGCCATGTCGTGCGCGCCGGTGTCGGCGAGTGCCTTCTCGACGATCTCGGGGTCCACCAGGCCGGCGTCCGCGAGCAGGGCGAGGGCGGCGATGCTGATCCCGGGGGCGTCGATGCCGAAGTGCATGCGCAGGGCCTCACGTGTGTCGGAGAACCCGTAGCCGTCGGTGCCGAGCGCGGTGAACGGCGCGCCGACGAACCGCGCGATCTGATCGGGTAGCGCCGTGACGTAGTCGGTGACCGCGACGACCGGCACGCGAACGTCCCCGAGGGCTCGGTGCAGGTGGCTGGAGTGCCGGGGGCCGGCCGGGTGCATCCGGTTCCACCGTTCGGCGGTGACCGCGTCGTCACGCAACTGCTTCCAGCTGGTCACCGACCAGACCTCCGCCGCGGTGCCGTAGCGGTCGGCGAGCGAGCATGCGGCCTCCTGAGCGGCGCGCACCAGGGGACCCGACGCGAGTAGCCGCACCCGCACGGGCAGGCTGCCCGGTGCGGGCGTCAGCCGGTAGAGCCCGGCGACGATCGCCTCGTCGACGCTGAGACCAGCGATGCCGGAGTCGGTCGGTTTCGCGGGTTGCACGTAGTCCTCGTTGTAGACGGTGAGGTAGTAGAAGCACTCCTCGCCCTCGCCGTACATCCGGTCGATGCCGTCGCGGATGATCGCCCCGGTCTCGTAGGCGAACGCCGGGTCGTATGCCCGGCAGGCTGGGACCGACAGCGCAGCGAGGTGCGAGGAGCCGTCGGTGTGCTGAACGCCTTCACCGGCGAGGGTGGTACGACCTGCGGTGGCGCCGACGAGGAACCCGCGGCCGCGGGCGTCGGCGAGCGCCCAGATGAGGTCACCGACGCGTTGGAAGCCGAACATTGAGTAGTACGTGAAGAACGGCACGACCGCGGTGTCCCAGGTGGCACCGGCGGTTGCGGCGGCGGTGAGCTCGGCCAGCCCACCCGCCTCGGTGATCCCTTCCTGCAGCACCTGGCCGGCGGCCGATTCCTTGTAGGCCAGCGGGAAGTCGGCGTCGACCGGGGTGTAGCGCTGCCCGTCCGGGGCGTAGATGCCGTACTGGCTGTAGAGCACCTCGAAGCCGAACGTACGGCCCTCGTCCGGGACGATCGGCACGACCCTGACGCCGATCGCGTCATCACGCATCAGCGAGCGCAGCAGCCGGGTGTAGGCCACCGTCGTGGACACCGCCCGGGCGCCCGATCCGGCGTCGAACTCCGCGAACACCTTGGGGTCCGGCAGCGTCGGCAGCAACGCCGCGCGGGCCGGGCGGCGAGGCAGGACGCCACCCAGCACCCGGCGGCGCGCCAGCAGGTAGTCGAGCTCGGCCGACGCCTCGGGCAATGGCAGGTAGGGCGGCAGCCCGTCCGCGAGCTCGGCATCGGCGACCGGCAGATCGAGGATGTCGCGGAAGACCCGCAGCTGCTCGGGGGTCATCTTCTTCATCTGGTGGGTGGCGTTGCGGCCCTCGAAGTTCGGGCCGAGCGCATACCCCTTGACGGTCTGCGCGAGCACTACCGTCGGCGCTCCCCGGTGCGCGACCGCATCGGCGTACGCCGCGTGGACGGTGCGCGGGTCATGACCCCCGCGGCGGAGGCCAACCAGCTGCTCGTCGGTCAGCGAGCCGCCGAGCGCGACCAGGGCAGGGTCATCGCCGAACAGTTCCCGCCGGAGTTCTGCGGGCCCGAGGATCGTCAGCCGCTGCAGGTCACCGTCGTTCATGCCTTCCAGCCGCGCCACCAGCTGCGCGCCAGCCGGTGCGGCGAAGAGCTGCTCCCACTCCGAGCCCCACAGCACCTTGAGCACATGCCAGCCGGCACCGGCGAACACACCCTCCAGCTCGTCGACGATCCGGCTGTTGCCGCGCACCGGCCCGTCGAGGCGTTGCAGGTTGGCGTTGACGACGAAGGTGAGGTTGTCCAGGTGCTCACGGGCGGCGAGCCGGATCGCGGCGAGGGCCTCTGGCTCGTCGGTCTCACCGTCGCCGACGAAACACCACACGTGCGCGGCGGTCGTGTCGGCCAGGCCGCGGGCGGCGAGGTAGCGGTTGAACCGGGCCTGGTAGACCGCGTGCAGAGGGCCGATGCCCAGGCTGACCGTGGGGAACTCCCAGAACTCACCCATCGATCGCGGATGCGGGTAGGACGGCAGCCCGCGGCCCTGCCCGGCGATCTCGCGGCGGAACAGGTCGAGCTGCTCCGCAGTCAGCCGCCCCTCGAGGAACGCGCGGGCGTAGATACCCGGGCTGGCATGACCCTGGAAGAACACCTGGTCGCCCGGCACCACCGCCTCGCCGGTGGATCCGCGGCCGCGGAAGAAGTGGTGGAAGCCGACCTCCCACAGCGTCAGCGTCGAGGCGTAGGTAGACAGGTGGCCGCCGAGGCCCGCGTGCCGCTTGTTCGCCCGGACCACCATCGCCATCGCGTTCCACCGCAGGTAGGCGCTGATCCTCGCCTCCAGCGCCTCGTCGCCCGGGTAGAGGGGCTGCCCCTGGACGGGGATCGTGTTGCGGTACGGCGTGCGGCCGGTCAGTGCCACGCCCCGAGCGCGGGCGTGCGCGGCGACGTCGTCGAGCAGCCGCCCGGCAGGGTTGATGCCCCGCGCCGCGATCAACTCGTCGACGGACTCCATCCACTCCGCTCGCTCTTCGGCGAGTGCCGCGTTTTCGTTGGTCGGGGCTGGATCGGGCCGCGTGGTCATGTACCAATTATGTCGTCCTGAGAGGGTAAAAACAAGAGTCGTTCGTTTCTATTGTTCAGCCGAGACAAGGCGACGGTGAGCAGCACTGGGGCGTCCTCAAGCGCAGTGAGGTCCCGACGCTGTGGCAGGGGACCAGCAGGTCAGCGGTGCGCGTCCTTCCGCTTCACTTGAGGTGGGACAGGAGGTAATCGCGCAGAGCGACCGCGTTGTTGTGCTCTTGGTCGCGTGAGCTGTAGAGCAGGGTCACGGTCCCACTCGCGGCGGCTTGCACCAGAGGCTGCCAGGACTGCGGGTGGGCGTCCAGCTCGGCGAAGTAGCGGCGGCGAAACTCCTCCCACAGCGCTGGATCGTGGGAGAACCATTTCCTCAGCTCGCGGCTGGGGGCCACGTCGCGAAGCCACCCGTCCAGCTCGATGGCATCCTTGCGGACGCCGCGCGGCCACAACCGCTCGACCAGAAAAGCCTTCCCATCCACGCGCGGCTCGTGGTCGTAGACGCGCGAGAGGTTGATCGTGCTCACTACGACCTCCCGCGAACGGCTGGACAAGTTTGTTGCAACGCTACGAGTGTGGCGGGGTATGGACCACGCGCACCACCCGCAGGCCACTGCGAAGATGAGCGATAGGCGCAAGCTGTCGGGCTGCGGGGGTCGTCTGGCCGATGATGGCCAACAACAGCTGGTGTTGGGCCGGGGTGAGTCCCGCCGCGCGGGTGCCACAGCCGGTCAGCAGCGTCAGCCCACCCAGCACCAGCCGCATACCTGGCACCCGCCCGAACCTCGCGACGCCGGAGGTCCGTGTCAGTCACGTTGCACCGCTCCAGTGGCCCGCAGTCGGGCGACACACAGGCCCGGGGCGACGAATGGCTCCAGTGACTGCGCCTCCAGTGACTGCGCCTCCAGTGGTGCGCGCAGCTCGGCGAGCGCGCCCTGAATCAGCCCCAGGTGGATGGCGCAGACCACGTCGGTGTGCCGCTCGGCCACCTCACGAAACGGGCAGTGGCGCAGCCGGATCTCGATGCCGTCGGATCCGGGGCGCACCTCGGGTTGGAAGCCGATCGAGTCGAGCACCCGGTTGAGCCGGGCCGTTGCGTCGTTGGCGTCGACCCTCTGCGACGGCGCCGGCCGGTCGACCAGGTGGCGACCCCACGCCCGGCCGGTCTCGACCGCAGCCGGGCCGGCGTCGTCGAGGGATGCGACCAGCCCGGTGAGCATCTCCGCCAGGAGCCCGTAGCTGCGCGGGCCGAGGACCTCGGTGCGGGCGGTGTAGAGGATCCGTGGGCGTCCGGGCAGGTCGCGCTCTTCCGCAGCGCGCTCGGCCAGCCCGTCGCCGACCAGCCCGCCAAGATGGAACCGTGCGGTGTTCACGTGCAATCCGGTCTGCGACGCGACCTGCTGCACTGATAGTGGCCCGTCGGCCTCCCGCAATCGGGCGAGCACCTCGGCGCGCCGGGCACCGACCGCCACGTCTGCCGGTGGGTCGATCAGCGTCAGCTCAGCCATGCCGCGATTCTTCCGCAGGTCGACCTTAGAAACAAGATTCCTTGGGTTCTAGATGTCGAGAGGACGTATGACCTCGTCCAGGCTGCTGAGCCCGGCCACGGCGTCTCTTATGACTGGCTCGTTCCTGCGCACGCCAGCTCCGTTCTTCCGGGCGCCATCACAATATCAACAATGACACTTGACAAATATGCTTCACCGCGGGATTCTAAAAGTCCATAATATTGTTTATAGAAGGAGAGCTGATGGCTGCCACCTCTGATGGCTGCCACCGCCGCTTCCGACACCACGCACGCAGTGAGCCAGGCTTTGCAGCCGGCTCGGACCGAACCGGCCTACGGGGCATTCCTGCTCCTGCGCGTCGGCTTTACAGTGCTGCCAATTCTGATGGGGCTGGACAAGTTCGCCAACCTGATGACCAACTGGGAGCACTACCTCGCCCCCTGGATCGTCAATCTGCTCCCGTTCAGCGCCCATACGGCGATGCTCATCGTCGGCGTGATCGAGGTGATCGCGGGGGTTCTTGTCGCGATCAAGCCGCGCTACGCGGCATACATCGTGGCGCTTTGGCTTGCCGGCATCATCATCAACCTGCTCACTTACTCCGGCTTCTACGACGTCGCGCTGCGTGACTTCGGCCTGCTGCTCGCCGCGCTGACCTTGGCTCGGCTCTCCACCGTGTACGACCCTGCCCTGCACAGCACGCACACGCGTCACTGATCCCAG
>CABEBH010000239.1_pt1 | contig 16291 bp, 13 predicted proteins | sample 3422331 | NCBI WGS metagenome assembly CABEBH01 (sample SAMEA5534345, study PRJEB31848) | metagenome | biome: tundra; feature: field; material: soil | place: USA | collected 2013-05 | depth 0.45 m | reverse complement strand
ACCACCACCCGCGCCGGCAGCAGCCGATGACGCTGCTCCACTCGACCCGTCGTCTCGAGCACCTCGTCGACGAGCGCCGGCGGGAACATCGAGGTCAACACCCCGATGGCAATCCGATCCGTGAGGCGCTCGTCATCCGAAGCCTTGACCTGACCGACTCTTGGCATAGGCCGACTCTAGCAGCTGAGCACCCTAACTAAGTGGTATTGCGCCTAGTCCGCGGTTTTGAAGATGTGTACTTGTCGGTGCAGGATCGGACCGATGACCGGGTAGACGGAAATGGGGAACAGTGTGTTGACACGCCAACGACAGACCTTCAAGAGCTCATGACGCAGCACCGAGAAACCCCGAGGGTTCGGCGGACCTCCACGATCCTGGCCGATGGCCGCGAGCTCATCTATTTCGACGACTCCGAGCCCTATCTCAGTGGTGCCAAGAGCCGCGACGCGGTCGACGAGCGCCCGCTGGTTGTTCGTCCGTCGGCCGGCACGATGCGTCTCGACGCGTTGACCGGCGAATGGGTCTCCATCGCCGATCACCGCCAGGATCGCACGTTCCTGCCCCCGGTCGACGAGTGTCCCTTGTGCCCGACCGGTGGTGGCACCATGCCCTCGGAGATCCCCGCCCACGAGTACGACGTCGTTGTCTTCGAGAACCGTTTCCCTTCCTTTGCGGGCCAGTCCGTCGCGCCCGGATCCACCGCGCCCGGAGCCTCGGTGAACCCGCTACTGGGCCATGCTCCTGCGCTGGGCCGCTGTGAGGTCGTCTGCTTCACCAGCGACCACAACGCCAGCTTTTCGTCCCTGTCGGTGGCCCGGGCCCGCACGGTCGTGGACGTCTGGGCCGACCGGACCCGCGAGCTGTCGGCAATCGACGGCGTCCAGGACGTGTTCTGTTTCGAGAACCGCGGCCGCGAGATCGGCGTCACGCTGCATCACCCGCACGGGCAGATCTACGCCTACCCGTTCATACCAGCCCGCACCGCTTCGCTACTACGAGAAGCCACCGCCCACCATCGGCGTACCGGCCGGCTGCTGGGTGCTGACCTGCTTGCCGCCGAGCTGGAGGCTGGAACGCGCGTAGTCATCAAGGGCGCCCACTGGACGGCCTACGTCCCCTATGCTGCGCGGTGGCCGGTTGAAGTGCATCTGGTCCCCAATCGTGACGTCCCAGATCTGGTCGCCCTGACCGGCGAAGAGCGCGACGAGCTTGCCGAGGTCTATCTCGATCTACTGCGGCGCCTCGACCGCTACTACGAAGGCCCGGACGGCTCGCCGATTGCCATGCCCTACATCGCGGGCTGGCACCAGGGGCCGGTTTGGCGCGGCCGTGACGTGTCCCGCCTGCACCTGCAGGCCATGTCGGTCCTGAGGGCGCCGGGCCGGCTGAAGTACCTCGCGGGCTCCGAGTCCGGCGTCGGTGCCTGGATCAACGACGTCACACCCGAGGCCGTGGCAGCTCAGCTGCGTCAGGTGGGCTGAGATGGCCCCATCCCCTGTAAACCCTGACTCCGCCGGATCCACCGACTCCTTCAGAACCACTGTCGCGCGGTCGTTTTCGGATGCGTTCGACTCCGAGGCTTCCGGAGTCTGGTCCGCGCCGGGACGGGTCAACCTCATCGGCGAACACACCGACTACAACGCCGGCCTGTGCCTGCCAATTGCTCTGCCACACCGAACGTTTGCCGCGGTCCGCCCGCGTACTGACCGCTGGCTGAGGCTGGCGTCGATGCAGTCGCCGGAGCAGTACGAGCTCAAGCTCGATGACGTGCGGGCCGGGTACCCGCCGGGCTGGGGCGCGTACGCCGCTGGCGTTGTGTGGGCCCTGCAGGATGCCGGCCACCAGGTCCGGGGCCTTGACCTCATGGTGGACGGACAGGTGCCCCAAGGTGCCGGGCTCTCTAGTTCTGCGGCGCTTGAATGTGCCGTCGCCGCAGCCGTCTCCGATGTGTTTGACCTGGGCTTGCTCGGCGATGATGGTGCCCGCGCAACGCTCGCCGGGATCTGCGTCAATGCCGAGAACACCATCGCCGGAGCCCCAACCGGTGGCATGGACCAGTCAGCGTCCCTGCGCTGCCAGGTAGGCCATGCGCTGTTGCTCGACTGCCGTGACGGCTCGATCGCCCAGGTGCCCTTCGACCTGCCGGCCCATGGTCTTGCCCTTCTGGTCATGGACACCCGCGCGGAGCACGCTCTGGTCGACGGGCAGTATGCCCAGCGGCGCGCCAGCTGCGAGCACGCCGCACGAGAGCTGGGCGTCGCCTCGCTGCGCGAGGTGGTCTTCAGCGACCTGCCCGAGGTACTTGACCGGTTGTCGGACAACGCGATTCGGGCGCGAACCAAACACATCGTGACCGAGATCGAGCGCGTTCGCGTCGCGGTGGACCTGCTGCGCGCGGGTCACCTCTCGGATGTCGGCCCACTGCTGAACGCCTCGCACGCTTCCATGCGCGACGACTTCGAGATCTCCTGCGCCGAGCTGGACGTCGCGGTCGAGGCGGCAACGGCCCACGGCGCCCTCGGCGCCCGGATGACTGGAGGCGGATTCGGCGGTTCGGCAATCGCATTGGTGCCCGCCGACCGCACAGCTGAGGTGACCTCCGCCGTCACCGGCGCCTTCGCCGACCATGGTTTCGACCCACCAAGCTGCTTCACGGTCACCGCAGGAGGGCCCGCCCAGCGCGAGACCTGAAGCCCGATCAATGGAGGCGAGCTCAACGCATTGGAGCCGCTGGTCGAGCTGCTGCTCATTGTCCGGTCGTCCACAGCCGTCTGCAGCGCGCTGATGATCAGACCAGGCAAGTGATATCCCCCGAGCGGGATGGCTCGGACGCGGTGGTCATCGGCGTCGACTACGGCACGCTCTCTGGTCGAGCCGTTGTGGTCAGGGTCAGTGACGGCCAGGAGCTGGGCAGCGCCGTGCACGACTACCCCCATGGAGTGCTCGAGCGTGCGCTGCCGGCGGGGGAACCTCTCCCGCCGGAGTGGGCTTTGCAGGTGCCCGCCGACTACATCGCCGTTCTGCAGGTCGCGGTACCTGAGGCTCTGCGCATGTCGGGTGTCGAGGTTGCTGACGTGATCGGGATCGGTACCGACTTTACCGCCTGCACGATGGTCGCGACCCTGGCCGACGGCACCCCCTTGTGCGAGGTGCCTGAGTTCGCCGCCAGTCCTCACGCGTTCGTCAAGCTTTGGCGCCACCATGCTGCGCAGCCGCAGGCGGACCGGATCAACGACCTCGCCCGCGGACGCGGCGAAGCGTGGTTGGCGCGGTACGGCGGCCTGATCTCCTCGGAGTGGGAGTTCGCCAAGGGGTTGCAGATGTTTGAGGAAGCCCCTGAGTTGTATGCCGCGATGGACCACTTCGTCGAGGCTGCGGACTGGATCGTGTGGCAGTTGACCGGCACCTACATCCGCAACGCGTGCACTGCTGGCTACAAGGGCATATACCAGGACGGCGCGTATCCGGACGCGGCCTTCCTGTCGGCGCTCAACCCGGGCTTCGCCTCTTTTGTCTCCGACAAGCTCGAGCACACCATCGGCCAGCTTGGTGATCGTGCCGGGTCGCTTTCGGCGCGGGCCGCGGCCTGGACGGGGCTGCCTGAGGGCATTGCGGTCGCGGTCGGCAACGTTGATGCCCATGTGACCGCGCCGGCGGCTCGCGCGGTCGAGCCCGGCCAGATGGTGGCCATCATGGGGACCTCGACGTGCCATGTCATAAACGCCACAGACCTGCACGAGGTGCCAGGGATGTGCGGGGTCGTCGACGGTGGGATCGTCGCGGGCCTGTGGGGGTACGAAGCGGGCCAGAGCGGGGTCGGGGACATCTTCGGTTGGTTCGTCAAACACGGCGTCCCGCCGGTGTACTACGAACGGGCCGACGCCACAGGGGTCTCTGTGCACGAGCTGCTCACTGAGCTATCCCGGCCGCAGGCCATCGGCGAGCACGGTCTTATCGCCCTCGACTGGCACAGCGGCAACCGCTCGGTCCTGGTGGACCACGAGCTCTCCGGCCTCATCGTGGGCCAGACACTGGCCACCCGGGCTGAGGACACCTATCGGGCGCTGCTGGAGGCCACGGCTTTCGGGACCCGCACCATCATCGAAGCCTTCAACAGCTCTGGGGTCCCGGTGACTGAGCTTGTCGTGGCCGGGGGCCTGCTCAAGAACACCCTGTTGATGCAGATCTACGCGGACGTCACCAACCTGCCGTTATCGACCATCGCGTCCACCCAGGGCCCGGCGCTGGGCTCGGCGATCCACGCCTGCGTCGCCGCTGGCGCCTACCCCGACATCCATGCCGCGGCCGCGGCCATGGGGCGGTCCGACAAGGCCGTCTACCAGCCCATTGCCGCAAACGTGAAGGCCTACGAAGAGCTGTTCGCCGACTACACGCAGCTGCACGACTACTTCGGCCGTGGATCGAATGACGTCATGCACCGGTTGAAGGCACGCAAACGGAAGCTGGCCGCAAGACCGTCCAAGACCCCTGCCACAGAAGGGAACTGAGATGACATCGGCCCCGCCGGCCGGGGTGCCCACTCAGGCTCGTGACGCCGTCGACGAACTACGCGTCAGCGTCGCGGACCTGCATCGCGAGCTGACCCGATACGCCCTGGTGGTCTGGACCGCCGGCAACGTCTCGGCGCGGGTACCCGGGCACGACCTCATGGTGATCAAGCCCTCGGGAGTGCCTTACCACGAGCTGACCGCAGCCAACATGGTCGTCACCGACCTCTTCGGCGCCCTGGTCGAGGGCGACCATGCACCCTCCTCGGACACCGCTGCGCACGGCTACGTCTATCGACACATGCCCGAGGTCGGTGGCGTGGTCCATACGCACTCGACATACGCCACAGCGTGGGCCGCGCTTGGGGAGCCGATCCCCTGCGTGTTGACCATGATGGCCGACGAGTTCGGCGGGGACGTGCCGATCGGCCCGTTCGCACTCATCGGCGACGACTCGATCGGGCGTGGCATCGTGGACACCCTTCGCGGGAGCCGCTCTCCTGCAGTCCTGATGGCTAGCCACGGTCCGTTCACGATCGGGGCGGACGCCCACGCGGCGGTCAAGGCGGCCGTGATGGTCGAGGACGTCGCCCGGACGGTCCACATCGCCTACCGAGCCGGCACGCCGACACGCCTTGAAACCCAAGACATCGACAGCCTCCACGCCCGATACCAGAACGTCTACGGACAGAACCAAGGAGCCACCTCGTGAGCGTGCGTCCGGCACTGGATACTGCGCAGATCTGGTTCGTGACCGGCAGTCAGGGCCTTTATGGCCAGGACGTCATCAGCCAGGTTCAGGAGCACTCGCGCAACATCGCCGAGCAGCTCGATGCCGCTGACGCGCTCGCGTCCCGTGTCGTCTGGAAGCCGGTGCTCACCAACGCCGACGCGATCCGGCGCCTCGCCCTGGAGGCCAACGCGGACGATGCCTGCATCGGCATCATCGCCTGGATGCACACGTTCTCGCCGGCCAAGATGTGGATCGCGGGACTGGACGCGCTGCGGAAGCCGTTGTTGCACCTGCACACCCAGGCCAACGTCGAGCTGCCCTGGGGCGAGATCGACATGGACTTCATGAACCTCAACCAGGCCGCGCACGGAGACCGGGAGTTCGGCTACATCCAGACCCGCATCGGGGTGGTCCGCAAGACCGTCACCGGTCACGTGAGCGACCCGAGCGTCACCGAGAGGGTCGGAACCTGGGCCCGCGCGGCCGCTGCCACCACGGCCCTGCGCTCGATGAAGCTGGCCAGATTCGGCGACAACATGCGCAATGTCGCCGTGACCGAGGGCGACAAGATCGAGGCCGAGCTGCGTTTCGGTGTATCCGTCAACACCTATGGGGTCAACGACCTGGTCGAGTTCGTCGACGCCGTCCCCGACACGGGAATCGACTCCCTGGTCGCACAGTACGAAGACCTCTATAGCGTGTCGCCCGAGCTGCGCTGCGGCGGGCAGCGACACGAGTCGCTGCGCTACGGCGCCCGCATCGAGCTCGGCCTGCGATCCTTTCTGGCCGAGGGTGGGTTCACCGCGTTCACCACGAACTTCGAGGATCTGGGCGGACTCCGCCAGCTGCCCGGCCTGGCCGTCCAGCGCCTGATGGCTGACGGATACGGCTTCGGCGCCGAGGGCGACTGGAAGACATCGGTCATGCTGGCCACCCTGAAGGTCATGGCGGACGGGCTACCCGGGGGCACCTCGTTCATGGAGGACTACACCTACCACCTGGTTCCGGGCAAGGAACGGATCCTGGGCGCCCACATGCTCGAGGTATGCCCCTCGATCGCCGCGGGCAAGCCAACACTGGAGATCCATCCGCTAGGCATCGGCGGCCGCAGCGACCCGGTTCGTCTCGTATTCGACGCCAGCCCAGGCGACGCGGTGATTCTCGGCATCGCCGACCTGGGCGATCGTTTCCGGCTCGTGGCCAACGAAGTCGAGGTGATCGAACCCGACCACCCGCTGCCGAACCTGCCCGTCGCCCGCGCCGTATGGAAACCGGCACCCGACCTGCGCACCTCAACAGAGGCCTGGCTGACCGCCGGCGGCCCACACCACACGGTCCTGTCGACGGCCCTGACCTCCGAGCACCTATCGGACTTCGCCGAGATGACCCGCACCGAACTGGTCATCATCGACGCAGACACCCACCCCCGCCGATTCCTCCAGGAACTGCGATGGAACCAGGCGTACTACCGCCTAGCCCAAGGCCTCTAGACCAGAAGCCAAGACAACACACCAAGACGAAACACCAAGAAGACACACCCAACAATTGGAGAAGACTGTGCGCAAGATCCTCGCGATCGTGGCGACCGGCGCTTTGGCGCTGACCATGTCCGGCTGTGGCCGGTCCACCGATGCGAGCGCCAGCGGCGCCATCGCCGGTGGCACCAAGGGCACGATCGGTGTGGCCATGCCCACCAAGACCTCGCAGCGCTGGATCAAGGACGGCAACGCGATGAAGGCCCAGCTGGAGGCGGCCGGCTACAAGGTCAACCTCGTGTACGCCAACGACGACATTCCGACCCAGGTCACCCAGGTCAACGACATGGTGACCAAGAAGAACCAGGTCCTCGTGGTGGCCTCCATCGACGGCACCGCCCTCGCCGGGGCGCTCAAGCAGGCCAAGGATGCCGGCATCCCGGTCATCGCCTACGACCGTCTGCTGCGCAACACCAACGCCGTCGACTACTACGCGACTTTCGACAACCTCAAGGTGGGCCAGCTCCAGGCCCAGTCCCTGGTCGCCGGTCTCAAGGCCAGCGGCAAGGCCGCGCCGTGGAACGTCGAGCTCTTCGCTGGCTCCCCCGACGACAACAACGCCACGTTCTTCCTCAAGGGCGCGATGACGGTCCTTCAGCCGCTCATCGACTCCAAGCAGATCGTGATCCTCTCGGGTCAGACAGACTTCAAGACCATTGCCACGCTGCGCTGGGACGCTGGGGTCGCCAAGATGCGGATGGAGAACATCCTCACCAAGTCCTATGCGAGCAGCGACGTCCAAGGTGTCCTTGCTCCGTATGACGGCCTGTCGCGGGGCATCATCGCCGCCCTCAAGGGCAACGGGTACGGCAGTGGCGCCAAGAAGCTGCCGGTCATCACCGGGCAGGACGCCGAGGCCGAGTCGGTCAAGTCCATCCTTGCGGGCGAGCAGTACTCCTCGGTGTTCAAGGACACGAGCAAGCTCGCCGCGGTCACGGTCACGATGATCAAGGAGATCGCCGAGAAGAAGACCGTCACGATCAAGGACACCACGTCGTACAACAACGGCGTCAAGGTCGTGCCGACGATGCTGCTCCAGCCGGTCCTGATCGACAAGTCCAACGCCAAGCAGACCCTGCTCGATGCCAAGTACTACACCGAAGCCCAGATGCAGTAACCCCACACGGCACGACGGTTCGAGTACTGATGAGTGGCTTGGTGTGGGCACGACGGCCGCACCAAGCCGCTCAGTCACAACGTAAGAGCAGTCCAACGCAGACGCAGTTTCCTTCTCGTCCCGAGGGTAGACATATGGACAACATGATTCTCTCCATGAGAGGGATTACCAAGGAGTTCCCAGGTGTCAAGGCGCTGGCGGACGTCACCCTGAACGTCAGAAGGGGTGAGATCCACGCGATCTGTGGCGAGAACGGAGCGGGCAAATCGACCCTGATGAAGGTCTTGTCCGGGATCTATCCGTTCGGGACCTATGAGGGTCAGATCCTCTTTGAGGACCAGGTTTGCGAGTTCAAGGGCATCCGCGAGAGCGAGCACGCGGGCATCGCCATCATCCACCAGGAGCTCGCACTCATCCCTGAGCTCAGCATCGTCGAGAACCTCTTCCAGGGCAACGAGGTGGCCAGGCACGGAGTCATCAACTGGTACGAAGCGACGGCCAGAGCCACAGAGCTCCTCGCTCGCGTCGGCCTCTCGGAGAACCCGAACACCAAGATCAAGAACATCGGCATCGGCAAGCAGCAACTCGTCGAGATCGCCAAGGCCCTCGCCAAGAGCGTCAAGCTACTGATCCTGGATGAACCCACGGCGGCCCTCAACGATGCCGACTCGCAGCACCTGCTCAGTCTTCTTGACGGTCTGCGCCACAAGGGCATCACGTCGATCATGATCTCCCACAAGCTCAACGAGATCGAGAAGATCTCGGACTCCATCACCATCATCCGTGACGGCAGGACGATCGAGACCCTTGACGTCAAGGGCGACGGGATCAACGAGGACCGCATCATCAAGGCAATGGTCGGGCGGGACCTGGACCACAGATTCCCTCCGCACGCACCCACGGTCGGCGAGATGCTCTTCGAGGTCAGGGACTGGAGCGTCCTGCATCCGGATGACCACAGCCGCTACGTCGTACACGGCGCCAGCCTGAACATCCGCCGCGGCGAGATCGTCGGCCTGGCCGGGCTCATGGGCGCCGGTCGTACCGAGCTGGCCCGCAGCATCTTCGGCCAGTCCTATGGGCGCAAGATCTCCGGTGAGCTGTTCAAGGACGGAATACCCCTTCACCTCAAGAACGTGTCCCAGGCAATCGGCGCCGGTCTGGCATATGTCACCGAGGACCGAAAGAGCCTGGGTTTGAACCTGCACGACAGCGTCAAGGTGTCCATCACATCGGCCGCCGTGAAAACGATCCGGCACAACGGCATGGTCGATGAGAACCTTGAGATCGTCGCGGCCAACAAGTACCGCAAGGACATGAAGATCAAGGCACCCAGCGTCGAGGAGGGCGTGGCCAAGCTGTCCGGCGGCAACCAGCAGAAGGTCGTTCTGGGCAAGTGGATGTTCACCGGTCCGGACTTGCTGATTCTCGACGAGCCGACTCGCGGCATCGACGTGGGCGCCAAGTACGAGATCTACGAGATCATCAACCGCCTGGCCGACAGTGGCCGTGGAGTGCTGATGATCTCCTCTGAGCTGCCCGAGCTGCTTGGCATGTGTGACCGCATCTACACCCTCAGTGAGGGAGTGATCACCGCGGAGGTCCCGCGTGACAAGGCCGACCAGGAGACCCTCATGCGTTACATGACCCAAGGCAAGATCCAGAGAGAGATGGTCCAGAAGTGAGCCAAAAGACTTTAGAGCCGGTCGCCAAGACGTCTTTTGTCGCGCAGGCGAGGCAGGCGATGGGCGGCAACGTCCGGCAGTACGGGATGATCATCGCCCTGCTGCTGCTCGTTGCCCTCTTCCAGATTCTGACCAACGGGCTGTTTCTCGAGCCGCGAAACGTGACCAGCCTGTTGGTCCAGAACGGCTACATCCTCATCCTGGCGATCGGCATGGTGATGGTGATCATTGCCGGGCACATCGACCTGTCGGTCGGTTCGGTCGCCGCCTTTGTCGGAGCCACCGTGGCGATCTCGATGCAACGCTTCGACATCCCCTGGCCGCTGGCGATCCTCCTTGGCCTGGTGGTGGGCGTCATTGTCGGGGCCTGGCAGGGTTTTTGGGTGGCCTACGTGGGCATCCCGGCCTTCATTGTCACTCTGGCCGGCATGTTGCTTTTCCGGGGACTGGACCTGATGATGCTCAACGCATCCAGCGTCGGGGTACCTGATGGGTTCCAGGTGATCGCCAACGGCTTCATCCCTGACATGGGTCCGAACACCGGGTATCACAATCCCACGTTGCTGCTGGCCATATTGTTGGTCGTGCTGCTTGCGGTGCTGGAGCTTCGCAAGCGGGCGGCGCTGCGCAAGCACTCGATGGATGTGCCCCCCTTGTCCATCAGCATCATCAAGTTGACCGTGATCGGTGTCGCCGTGCTGGCGTTTGGACTGTTGCTTGCCTCCTACAAAGGCATTCCGGTCGTCGGCCTCATCCTGGGTCTCTTGGTCGCGATCTACACCTTCGTCACACGAAAGACAGTCTTCGGTCGTCATATCTACTCCGTGGGAGGCAATTCCCTGGCGGCTCGGCTCTCTGGGGTGAACACCAAGCGGATCGACTTCATGGTCATGGTGAACATGGGACTGCTGGCAGGAGTCGCCGGAATGGTGTTCACCGCATACCTCAACGCAGCCAACCCCAAGGACGGCGTCGGCTTCGAGCTCGACGCCATCGCTGCTGTATTCATCGGTGGAGCCGCCGTGGCCGGTGGGATCGGCACCGTGTCCGGCTCGATGGTCGGCGGTCTGGTGATGGGTGTGCTCAACCTCGGACTGGCCAACCTGAGTGTCGACTCGAACTTCATCCAGATCATCAAAGGTATGGTCCTTCTCCTGGCCGTCGCGTTTGACGTTCGCTCCAAGTTGCAGGGGCGGGCGTCGTTCATCGGCATGATCATGTCGGGGATGAACCGCACCTCTTCACCACCACCTGCAGAGGTCGCTCCCCCCGGCCCAGAGTCATCTGCGGGTGAGAGGCCCGAAAGCAAGGTCACGGTGGGTTCACTCTGACAGGGGCTTGTCAAGACACTCTTTCCCAAGGTCACGTGCTGCACCCGCCACCATGGACCATGGTTGCGATCCTCGACGTCGTGCTTACGGGCGGTCTCAGTTACTGGGTGCGCCGAGGGTGGCCTCTTGCTCTGCCGTTTGGCCGGCGCATTGGGTGGTGCCATCCCTCTGGCGATGCCCAGTTCGCACACCAGCCCGGACAATCGGCTGCCCTTCGTTTCTCGTCCTGATCGAGTTGTCGCTCGAAGTCGGAGTCGCTCTCGGCCATCGCCCATCGTGACCAGCCCTGGCGGCCTGATCGGCTTCAGGCCCTTGCGGGGCGGCTGAGCTGCTGGTCGATGAAGGACAGCAGAACCGTCATGTACCCCGAGGGGTTGTGGGTGTAGGTGTCCATGTGGTCGTGGCCGGCAATGACGTCAAGGCGGGAGGCGCGGTTGGAGGAGGCTGCGAACAGCTGATGGGCGTTCGCCACACCCAGCAAGGGGTCGCCGCGGGCATGCAGGAAGAGGAACGCCCGGTCCGGTAGTGACCGGACGATGTCCACCGGGCTCAGGGTCGGCAGCACACCGAAGGCGCGGGAGGCCTCCATCGCGGGTATGGCAAGGGAGCCCGGCAGGAAGGTGTAGCGGGTGAGACCGCTCTGCATCGCGGTGAAGAGGTCGGCGAAGGCGCTGTCTGCGACGAGAGCGCCTACCGCGGTGAGCTGAGGCGCCGCTTCTATCACCGTCGCTGCACCCATGCTGTTGCCCAATACCGTCATCTGGCCCGGCGCGTAACCAAGGGAGAGCATGTGGTCGTAGGCGCCGAGCAGGTCGCGGGGCTCCTTGTGCGCCAGGGTCTGGTTCGAGCCCATGCTGAGCCCTGACCCGCGCAGGTCGAACATCAGGACGTCGTAGCCCAGGGGCAACAGCCTGCGGGTGAGGGCGACGAAGTCGACGTCCTCGCGGTTTCCCTGCCACCCGTGCACCAGAATGACACTGCGGCCGCTGGGATGGTCGGCACGGAACAGCCAACCAGACAGCCGAATGTGGTCGACCCTGCTCGGGAACGTCACGTCGAGGTGGCGGTGGCTGATGGCGCTCGCGGGCACGGCAAACGCCCGGCGCGAACCCGCGACCACTATTCGGGCTCCCACCCCGGACGCGAGCAGAAAGATGGCAATCAGGGCGACGCTCACCGTGGCGAGTCGTCGCGTCCAGCGACCGGTGCGCCGCGATGTGAATGTCATCTGCTTTCATAGTGACACTCGTGAACGAGTCCTGCGTGCAAGTTGGGAAACCCAGCGCAGTACCGCGAGGAACCCGCCCAGGACCGCAGCGGACAAGATGATGACCACACAGCGTCCCCACCACCATTGGGCTGAGGCGTCCGTGGAGTAGACGAAGCCCGCACCGAGCCCGGCCAGCGTCGTGATCGCGACCAGATAGGCGGTCATGTGCCAGAGGTAGACCGGCATCGTCAGGTCGTTCGCCCGGCTCACGGCCCGCCAGCGGCGGGGGTTCGCCAGGAGCCGCTCGAGGGGCCGCCGAAGCAGCAGGGCCAGTCCGATGAGCCACACGCCATCGGCCACCAGGGAGAGCATCGGTGCGTCCATGGTGAGGACTGTCCAACGCGGGTTGATGAGGCTGCGAGGGTAGTAAGGCAGACTCGTGAGTACGGCGAGGACAACCAGGCCGGCGGCTGCTATCCCCGCGCAGGTCTTGACCGATAGCCGCCGGAGGCTGCCGTCGGCGTAGAAATAGCCCAGTTGATGCGGGATCAACCAGACCAGCAGCAGGTTGGCCGCCAGCGGTGCCCCGCTGTTGCGAACAAAGGCTTGGGAGTCCGCGACTGTCACGGCCGCCACCATCGTCAGCGGTAGCGCTATCCCCCAGCGCCGATGTGCTGCAACGGTCCAGGGGCTCAGCATGACGACCAGCAGGTACACGCCCAGGAACCACAGCGGCCCGAACGGGATCGTGTTCCCGATGGCCACATGCCTCAGGGGGGACAACGAACCGAACCCGGCTGCCCTCGTCAGGAGGTCGACCGCGAGCCAAGCGCCGAGAAAGATGAAGGTGGGCCGGAGCAATCGGCGGACCCTGCGCGCCAGGTAGATCCCCTTCGACTCGCCCCGGAGCAGCGAGTTCGTCAGGGAGACCCAGTTCGCGTACCCGCCCGCGAAGAAGAACAGTGCCATGACGTCACCGGTCCAGGTGAGCGGCCACAGCCAAGGGATCACCGCGACGACGTTCTCGTCGACGACTTTCCCGTCCGTCAGTGATGGCATGATGCTCAGCCAGTGGAGCACAACCACGACGACCATCGAGGTGACCCGGACAAGGTCGATGAAACGGTCCCTGTCCGGGTCGGCCTCGGCGACCTCTGCCCGACTTTGCTGCGTGCTACGCCGCATCCCCCCAGTACACCCGAAAAGACCCGCTTTGGGCTATGTCAGGCGTCGCGCCGGCGCAGACTGACCGCGGCGGCAATGAGCACGATGACTGCGTAGCCGAAGAAGAGCCCCAACCCGGTCCACGGTGCCAGCAATGAAGGGTCCGGGTGCACGTGAGTGATGGCCTCCCCCGCATTGCTCGGCAGGTACTTGTTGATCGGGTCCGACCAGGACGACGGCAGGAACCGCACGATGATCGGCAGGACGAAGAGCAGGCCGAACAGGGTCGAGATGCCGCCGGCAGTGTTGCGCAGCAGTGCCCCGAGACCGATCCCCAGCAGCCCGACAACGGTGAGGAACAGGGCGGCGCCGATCACCGCGCGCAGCACCCCGGAGCTGCTCAGGCTTGTCTGCAGATGCTTGGACGTCAGGATTGACTGGCCGATCAGGAAGGCTCCGAGCACCGTCGGGACCATGAGCACCAGGGTCACCGCGGCGAACACGGCGGCTTTGGCCCACAGGACCGGCAGGCGGGCAGGCACCGCCGCGAAGGTCGCCCGGATCATCCCGGTGGCGTACTCCCCCGTGATGAGCAGCACGCCGAGAACGCCGATCGCCAGCTGTGCGAGAAAGATCCCGCTCAGGGCACGGGTCGTGGGATCAAAGCCCAGCGCTTCGCGCGGGTCGCGAGGCGGCCAGTGCGCAACGATCACCGATGGCACCAGGACGGAGAACCCGATGATGAACACGACGGCTGCCAACAGCGAGAAGCTCGTCGAGCGCAGGGAGCGGATCTTCGTCCACTCTGAGAGGAGGACCCGCGCTTGGTTGACCTTCTTCGGCTTCGACGCGGGGGGTCGCGTCGGGGTGGCCGTGGCGGTGCTCATCGGTCGGCTCCAGCGGTCTCGAGCGGGCTGACGCTCTCATTTGTCGTCGTGGCGCCGTGGAACTCCACGTCGTCCTTGGTCAGTTCCATGAATGCTTCCTCAAGAGATGTCTGCTGAGCGGACAGCTCGAGCAGGGTGATGCCTGCGCGACCGGCGGCCAGCCCGATCTGGTCGGTGCTCAGGCCACTGACCTCCAGTGCGTTGCCCGGAGCCGCCACGACGCTGACATCGGGGCCGGCCAGGACGCCAGCCAGGTTGTCCGGGTCCGTCGTGCGAACTCGCACGAGGTTGTGGGAAGAGCGGGCGATGAACTCATCCATACTGGTATCGGCGATCAGGCGTCCGCGCCCGATGACGATGAGATGTTCGGCGGTCTGCGCCATCTCGCTCATCAGGTGCGAGGAGACGAATACGGTCCGGCCCTCAGCTGCCAACGACTTCAGCAGGTTGCGGATCCAGCGGATTCCGTCGGGGTCCAGTCCGTTGACCGGCTCGTCAAGGATCAGGGTGTGCGGGTCGCCAAGCAGCGCTGATGCTATGCCGAGCCGCTGGCCCATCCCCAGGGAGAAGCCACCCACCCGCTTGCGTGCGACCTCACGCAGGCCGACCATGTCCACTACCTCGTCCACTCGTGCGCGGGAGATGCCTCCGGTCTGGGCCAGTGCAAGCAGGTGGTTGAAAGCGCTGCGGCCCGTGTGGATCGAACGCGCCTCGAGCAGCGCGCCGACTTCGTGCAGCGGCGCTGAGTGCTCGCGATAGAGCTTGCCGTTCACGCGGACCGACCCCGAGGTTGGGGCGTCCAGGCCCAGGATCATCCGCATCGTGGTGGACTTACCCGCCCCGTTCGGACCGAGGAACCCGGTGACAATTCCCGGTCTTATCGTGAAAGTCAGGTCATCAACGGCCTTCTTGCGGCCGTACAGCTTTGTCAGGCCGAGGGCCTCGATCATGGACATCTCCTTCTGGGGTAGCCGCAGTTACTCGCCCGCGGCAGGCAAGCACATCGTGCCCGCTGATCCTGTGCGCTGACTGTGACTTCCGACTGTCCCCTCCGGCGTGCCCGGCAGGCTGCGGCAGTATGGCTGTGTGCTAACCCCTCTGATGGCCGCGGCCACATCTTCTTCTCGTCACGCGATGGACGCCCAAGGCGCGCTCGTCACCACAAAATCCTTCGGGGTCGGCCGTGGTTTTGCCGTCCTGGTCGCGGTCTTCACGTTGATGTTCGCGTTGATGGTTCTCGGCGGGCACCTTTGGGCAAGGCGGCAGCGCAAGGACAAGCACCTCTGAGACGGTAAGACCGTCGAGGGGGTTATCGGGTCGAGGAGCTGGTGGCTTTGTTCAGTGACGAAAGGTGGGCTCCAGGTCGGTCAGTTCCACCGATGATCTCCAGAGCGCCACGGCGCAGGTGCCGTCCTGGGCCTGCAGGCTCGGAGTCTCCAGAACCGGATGGCCGACCGCGCGCCACCGGGGCCCATAGAACTGCCCACCGAGCACAGTAGGGTCCGTGGCGGCGCGCAGCATCGGCAGCGACCCCGCTGCTGAGCGACTGGCGGTGGGAAGGTCGATGCGCATCACCCGGTTGCTGATGCTGTGCCCTTGGGAACCGAGGTTCGTGCGAGCCACGCCCGGATGGGCGGCCACCGCGATCGCCGACGCACCCGCCTCCGCAAGCCGCCGCTGCAGTTCGAGGGTGAACAGCAGGTTGGCGAGCTTGCTCTGGTAATAGGCCTGCCACCGGCTGTAACCGCGCCGATCGAACATCAGGTCGTCAATGACAAGCCGCCCGAGTCGGTGTCCCATGCTCGACATTGACGCAATGCGGGCACCCCGAGTCGAAAGCATCGCCGGTAGGAGACGCGCCGTCAGCGCGAAGTGACCCAGATGGTTGACCCCGAGCTGAGTCTCAGACCTCCTTGAGTAGTGATCGAAATGCCCTGTGACCAGGGCTTTTTCGTTGTCTTACACTGTCGTAAAATCTATAAGATATGGTAGGCTGTATCTGTGGATCAGAGGGAGTTGGGGGGCATGCCGGAACCGGCGGTTCTGCGCCTGCACGCCAGTGATGGGCAGGTTCTGGTGACTTGGGGACGGACGCTGGTGTACCGCTACGAGGCCGAAGAC
>CABEBH010000226.1_pt1 | contig 16994 bp, 17 predicted proteins | sample 3422331 | NCBI WGS metagenome assembly CABEBH01 (sample SAMEA5534345, study PRJEB31848) | metagenome | biome: tundra; feature: field; material: soil | place: USA | collected 2013-05 | depth 0.45 m | reverse complement strand
CGGGCCATCTGCTGGTTGCGCCAACCCGTCAGCATCGCCTCGAAGACCTGATCCTCGGGGTGCAACAACGGCACCCCGTCGGCAAAGCAGAGGCTCGCCGAGCCCGTCAGGTGCTCCCGATCGTCGCCAGGGGACCATCTTATCGTTCGCATTAGATGCGAAACTATCGCATCTAATGCGAAGACCGCTCATCGCCCCAGGCCACAGCCACCATCGGAACCGCACAACACGCCAAGGCCCAGAGGACCAGACGCCCCGCCCTCACCGCACGCACACCCGTTGACCTGCAACGGAACCCACCCCAGAGCCTCAATCTTCAACTGTTGCCAGATCGCATCCAACAGAATTGGCGCCAGAATCTCTACCAATGCCCGGACTGCGAGACCCGCTACCTGGCCGAGCAATGGTGCCCGGACTGCGCACGGCCCTGCCAACGCCTCGGCGCTGGAGGTACCTGCCCCTGCTGCGAGGAGATGATCACCGTTCAGGAACTCACCGAAGACACCGTCGCGAGCCAACCCTTGCCCGCGGTCAGCACACCCGTCCATCATTGAAGAAGCCTCCACGATTCGAGGGGAAGTTCATAGTCGATTCTCCTTCGGCTTGCCGAACTCGGTCCGGTTCCCATCGGTGCTGCTGACGCCCGCTGGGGGCTGTTCTATCCAGCTCTGGCGATCAGCGAAAGGATCTCGAGGGCGAACCGCCGTGCCTCGTCCAAAGTGGCCGCCACGCCCACATTCTCGGTATGGCTGATGAACACCCGGGGCGCTCCCTCGGCTTGCTGCTCCAGGCAGGCACTGAGGTACTGCTGCCTTCTGCAGCCGTCGGCCATCAGCACCGTGGGCTCGGTTGACAGCTCGACCCGGTGTTCGACCCCCAAGTGGGACTGGTCGCCGCGATACAACCCGGTGGGGGATTCACCGTCCGTGGTGGCGTCTTCGCCGGTCGCCGAAGCGACCTCCTGCCACCCTTCGTGCCAAGTGATCGGTTTCACCACCTGTGGGTACTTCGGCTTCTCGTGTTTACGCGGGTTCACTTTCGGACTCCTCCCGGCTTGGCGATCGCTCGACGTCCCGCTCGGCCCTCGAACTTCGGCCAGGGCCCTTCTTCTTGTTTAGACCCATCTGTGGACAGTTGCCAGATATTGGACCCCATTGGATCCGGACCGTATCGATGGGCGCGCCTGGCCAGGGTCGCGCTCATCAGGGCGCAGACGGCGGGGTTCATTCAGGTCTTCACCGAGTGCGTGACCTGCGTTCCATTCTTCGGCGGTGCGGTGCGGTGCGGTGGGGTGGGATGGAGCCCCCTTTCGGTAAGGAGCGAGCATGACGGCTCAGCAGACTAGGATCAGGGAAGCCAACGTCAGGGTGTAGCTGTTGATCGTCCATTGGAGGCCGGCGAAACCCGCGTGCAGGTCGTGGCCAATTGCAGGCAGCGCAATGTTGAACACTGTGGCGTCGATCCCCGCCAGGCCGGAGCCGAGTACCGCAGCCCAGGCCGGAGCCGAGTACCGCAGCGAACAGCACCCACCGTCCCGATGCTTGGCCCAGTCTGAGCTGTGCGGAGGAACTCAAGCCTGTTCGCCGATCCAGTCGAGAGCCGCCGCTGCCGTCCACGACTGGTTGCTGCTTCCCAGAGGCTCGCCGGTGAATGGTTCGTAGTACTCTGCGAACGCGAGGTCACCTAGTTGGGAAAGGCCCTCGGATCGCCATTGATCCGCCAGCGCTATCTCCCCGCGTCGTCGCAGAGCCCATGTGAAGAGCCAGTTCATCACTGGCCAGTTCGGTCCGCGCCAGTATGTACGAGGCTGGAACCCCGCTGCCAGGGGCGACACTGTTGGCGGCAGAGCATGAGCCAGGTCCGGATGGCCCGCCCACGCAGGTCCGGTAATGATCTCCTGTTGCCGGGCGCAGACGCCAGGGTCGCCCCCGCAGAGCAGGGCCGAGAACGAGGCCAGTGACTCAGCCGAGGTCCAGGAGCCTGACCGGGCGTCGTAGTCCCGGCACAGGCCTGTCGTGGGATTGACCGATGACAGCACCCCTGCCTGTGCCTTCGTCGCGAGGGCTGGCTGGTCCGCAACCTCGCCCGAGAGCCTGACATCCGCGCCCAGCCGTGCGAGCTCCGAGGCAGCCACAGCCAGAATCGCTGTCATGAACACGTCCCCGACCCTGAAGTCGATGGTCGAGGGGATATCGATGTCGCGGTACTGGACCGACCTCATCTGTGCCACGAGATGCAGGTACCGCTGGTATTCGCGGTCCGTCGGGCGTTGGGATGCATCTTTGACCAGCGCCGTGTCATGACGTCGAAGCTTGACAGGCCGCTCGAGGGTGATCGCGGCGTACGCATCGTCCCAACGAGGCGAGTTGTCCATGCCGGATTCCCAGCCGTGATGGATCTCGATGAGACCGCGACCGCTCGGGTCACGGGCGTCGCTCAGCCATCTGTGCCAGGCCGCGAGCTTGGGGACCGCCTCGGTCGCGAAGGCCTCGGCTTCCTCTGCGTCCCTTCCTCCCAGCCTGCGTCCGGCTTGTAGTATTCGCGCGACGGCGATCGCGTGGACGGGGGGCTGGCAGATTCCGCTTGTCTGGACACCGGCAGGCTTCGCCTCGGCCGCGTCGGTGCCCCAGACGTCTGGACCAGGGAAGTACCCGGGGACATCCGTGAAAACGATGTGCGGGATCATCCCTGTGCTCCACTGGGCGTGCAGGAGCGTTCGCATCTCGGTGATGGCTCGTGGCACCGAGATGCGGGCAAGGCCGATCGCGATGAATGCCGCGTCCCAGGACCATTGATGCGGGTACAGCCGGGGCGCTGCCATCACCATGGTCCCGAGATCGTTCTCGTGCAGAACTTCGATCGCCCGTTGGGCCAGGTACTTTTCGGTGTTCGTCAGTTCACCGGGACGGTGACGTCGCCTTGTTCCTGCAACAGCCGGTCCCAGGTGTCAAAGGTCATGCAGAAGCGTCCACCGAGCCCATATTGGGTCCCCCAGCTGTTCCAGAACCAGACCAGCTGTTTGTCAGCGTCGATCCCGTCGGCGACGATCTCGTGACCGCCGCGAACCGTGGCACCTGCCGTGAGCTGGACCATGCCGGTCTGAGGGTCGGGGGTGTCGAAACTGCTGTACCAGTTCACGCCGGTGATCACAGGGCGCATCACGAGGGCCTGGAGTGCATGCTGGATGCCGAAGGCGTGGTGGTAGGCGGTGATCATGCCGAGCTGTTTTGCTGCCTTGCAGACCATGAGGCCGGAACCGCCCGGATCGTTGGGTGGGTAGGGCTTGCCCTCAATCTTGGTTTCCAGCTCGTAGACCCGGATGGCGTCGCCCTCGTTGAGCGTGGTGGCGCCGTTGAAATCCGGTGCGGAGTCCAGCGCGCCACACAACGCGTTGGCGGTGCATGACCCCAGTTTTCCCTGATCGAGCGGCAACCCGGTCGCCTGATGGGTGACGCTGATGATCTTTGGTGCCTGCCCGGCCTGGAAGTCCAGGGAGCGAGGATCGTGTTTGACGTGACGGCCGAGACGCTTACCTTCGACCTGACCTTCCGGCAGAGTGACCGAGACGATGTTTACATCAGGCATCGCACTTCCCCTTTGATAGTGATTTCAGAGCCGAGGCAGAACTGCTTTGTTGCTATAGAACCCTTTTCCCCCCGAAGGCGGCGCAGGCCACGCTCCGAAGGGGTGTCACCACTAAAGCAAGGCTAGCCTGACAAGAAGGGGAAAAGAAAGCCTGCTCTGCGGCAGCTCGAACGCCACGACCGGTCGTGCCTCATCTCGTCTTTGAACATCCTCGTCTCACATTGCGCCGCGCCGCGCCGACCCGTTCCCCGATACGCACTCAGGTTCGCGCGCTGGGTAGAGTCGCTTGAATGGCTCGTCGAGGAGGAAACCATGGATAGCCGCCGCCAACTGGCAGGTTGGGGCATGACCAACCCGAGCGTCGCGACGGTCCACCCGGCCGGTGACGATGCCCACCTGGTCGCCCTGGTCACCGAAGCCGGTCGTCGGGGGGTTCTGGCTCGAGGGCTGGGCCGCAGCTACGGTGACGCCGCCCAGAATGGTGGCGGCGTCGTCGTGGACATGACCGCCCGTAACCAGATCCTGTCGGTGGACACGGGCACGGCGTTGGTCAGTGTGGAGGCCGGTGCCAGCCTCGACGAGCTGATGCGGCTCCTGCTGCCTCTGGGGCTCTTTGTGCCGGTGACCCCGGGCACCCGGCAGGTGACGGTCGGGGGAGCGATCGCTGCCGACATCCATGGGAAGAACCATCACGTGGACGGCAGTTTCGGGCAGCACGTCGTTGCCATGGACCTGCTTTGCGCCGACGGCAGCATCCGCGAGCTCACCCCCGAGTCCGAGCTGTTCTGGGCCACTGTCGGCGGCATGGGTCTGACCGGCCTGGTGTTGCGCGCGACCCTGAAGATGAAGAAGGTCGAGTCGGCCCACTGCGTGGTGGATACCGAGCGGTGCGTTGACCTCGACGATCTGATGCAGCGGATGGCCGAGGGGGACCATCGCTACACCTACTCGGTGGCCTGGATCGACTGCCTGGCCGGCGGCTCCTCCCTGGGCCGGTCTGTCCTGACCCGGGGCTGGTCGGCGACCCGCGACCAGCTGCCCGCCAAGCTTCGCGATCGTGCCCTCGATTTCCGGCCCAAGCAGCTGGCGGTGGCGCCCTCGGTCTTCCCCAGCGGCCTGCTCAACCGCGCGAGCGTCGCGGCGTTCAACGAGGCGTGGTACCGCAAGGCCCCGCAGGAACGTCGGGGCGAGGTTCAGAGCATCGCGGCCTTCTTCCACCCCTTGGATGGCGTGGCGAAGTGGAACCGGATATATGGCCCCAGGGGCTTTCTTCAGTACCAGTTCGTCGTGCCATTCGGCGCTGAGGACACTCTGCGCCGGTGCATACAGATGCTCAGCGACACGGGGCTGGCCTCATTCCTGGCGGTACTCAAGCGTTTCGGTGAGCCCAGCGGTGGCCATCTGTCCTTCCCCACTCCCGGCTGGACGCTCGCCCTGGACCTGCCGATCGGCGCCGCCGCCCTGGGCGGCCTGCTCGACCGCCTGGACGAGGAGGTTATCACCGCAGGGGGGCGGGAGTACCTGGCCAAGGACTCCCGGCTGCCCGCCTCCGCGATCGGACGCATGTATCCTCGGCTCGATGAGTGGCGCGACGTCAGACGGGCGGCGGACCCCGACGGGGTGTTCACTTCTGATCTGGCCAGGAGGCTACGACTGTGAAAGACGCAATCGGAAACGTGCAACGGGTCCTCGTTCTCGGGGGAACCTCCGATATTGCCCTCGCAACGCTGACGAAGCTGACGGGGGAGCGTCACGGCGTTGCGGTGACGCTGGCCGCCCGTCCCAGCGAGCGCCGGGTCGCCGCCGCGGAGTCCCTGCGGGCTCGCGGCATGCAGGTGAGCGAGGTGGACTTCGAAGCCACCGACCGAACGTCTTACGAGCACGCCATCGCCTCGGCTTTTGACGCTCCAGGCGATGTCGACGTCGTCATGGTGGCCTTCGGGCTGCTCGGCGACCAAGAGCGTGCGTGGCAGGATGTTGACGCGGCGTTGGAGCTGGTCCAGGTCAACTACACGGCTGCGGTCGCCTGTGGCGTCCTGGTCGCCAACCGGATGCGCGCGCAGGGGCACGGCGCCATCATCGCCATGTCTTCGGTGGCCGGCGAGCGCCCCAGGAAGTCGAACTTCGCCTACGGGTCCACCAAAGCCGGAATGGACGCCTTCTACAGCGGCCTGGGCGACTCGATAACGCGAGACGGCGTTCAGGTCCTGGTTGTCCGCCCCGGCTTCGTTCGCAGCAAGATGACCGCTGGGCTGCCGGCGGCGCCGTTGTCCCAGACCCCGGAGCAGGTCGCAGAGCTCATCGTCGCGGGCCTTGTCGCGGGCCGGCACACGGTATGGGCGCCTTCGACGCTGCGCTGGGTCATGTCCGTTCTGAGGCACCTTCCCCGTTCAGTGTTCAAGCGCCTGCCGGTATAGGGCCAACGCGCTTTGGCCACACGCCCCTCGGCCAGGGCTACCCATATACCGAGCTCACCAGGCAGGCCGCCCAGATAGCACCGAAGGCCAGCAGCATCCGGTCGTGAAGGACGATCTCTTCTGGTTCGCCCGCCGCACCGCTGTCGACGTCCACGGAGTACTTGAGCAGTGCTATGACGAATGGGATGATGGACACGACGCTCCACTCGTTCGACGAGGATTGGCGCATCGTGAAAGCCCACAGTGAGTACGTGGTCACCAGCACTCCTGCGGACAGGGTCCACACGAAGCGCAGATAGGTGGCGGTGTAGCTGGCCAGCACCGGACGGGTCACCACTTTGGCGTCCTGGATCAGATTCTTTTCCGCGTACCTCTTGCCGGCGGCCATGAACAGCGACCCGAAGCCGGCGGCGATGAGGAACCACTGAGACAGCTCAACCTGGGTCGCGACGCCTCCCGCTATGGCCCTAAGCAGAAACCCCGAAGCCACGCTGGCGAGCTCGATGACGGGTTCGTTCTTCATGCCCAGGCAGTACCAGAGCTGGACGGCCTCATAAACCGCAACGATCGTGACCATCTGCCAGTTCAGCAGAGCTGAGAGCAGCAGGGCGCCGGGAAGAAGGACCGCCGCCGCAGTCCAGGCTGAACGTAGGGACAGCTCTCCTGAGGCGATCGGCCGCCGTCGCTTGGTCGCATGCGCCCGGTCGGCTTCGACGTCGACGGCGTCGTTGACGAGGTAGATCCCCGATGAGGCCACGCCGAAGGCAATGACCGCGATGACCATTTCCAGGACAACCTGCGGCCGGAAAGCGATGCCGCCGGCTACCGGGGCGGCCAGCACCAGGACGTTCTTGACCCACTGACGCGGGCGGCACGCCCGCAGGAGAATCCGCGCCCGCCTCACGAGGGCGACGCGCTTCGGGCCCGGGTGAAACAGTGCCCCACTACGGCACCAAGCAGGCTGCCGGCCAGGACATCGCTGGGGTAGTGCACCCCCAGGATCACCCGGCTGGTCATCATCACCGGAATCGAGACCAGAGGGTATCGCCGTCCCAGAAGCCTTGAGAAGGCCACGGCGGCCGCAGTGGTCGAGGCCGCGTGTGAGGAGGGGAAGCTCCAGTCGCTGGGTGTGGCCACATGCACCTGGACGCGCGGATCACTGGGCCGGTGTCGGCGCACGACCCGCTTGACCACGATGCTCAGGCCGTGGGCGCCCACCACGGTCGCGGTGGCTCTCAGCCACGGGCCTCGATGCGCGGGGTCACGTACCGCACCCAAAAGTCCGAGCGCGATCCAGGACAGGGCGTGTTCACCGAGGTGGCTCAGGATGACCGCGCTCCGCTGGATCCCGGGCGAGGACGTCAGCGACTGGATGGTGACCAGGGCGGCGACCTCATGCTCGTGCACGCTCAATGTGACAGGGGACGCGTCTGGCGTCACGTTGGGCTCATCAACGAGCAAGGACTGCAACGAAGTCTCGCGAGGACGGCTGGAGGTAGCGGTAGGGGTTGGCTTGTTCGTCCCGGGTGAGCATGTGAGGAACCGCTTCGCCTTTGCTGGGGTGGGAGTAGGTGATGAAGTTGGTCCACTGCGGGTTGATGTCGAGCTCCATGGCACGCACCGCGCCCGCGTCATGAACGATGTTGGCCAGGGTGCGAACCGACAAGGACGCACCGGCCACGAACACCAAGGAGCCGTCCTTGCGAACCCCCACGGCCGAGCGCCATACGTAGGTCTTGTTGCCCAGGGTCGCCCCCCACGTGGTGGTCGTCGTGCTGTCCACGTCTGGGGTGATCACGCCGTGGTCAACCAGCAGGCCGAGGTTCTGGCGGACGGCGGCCACGTCCGGGCCAGGGTTGGCACCGTTCCACTTGACCACGTCCATGTGGCCGTTCTTGTGGATCACCATCGAGGCTGCGCCGGCATGCAGCGGCACGATGGACTGGCCGTCCTGCCAGTAGCCGCCATTGGCGTCAAGCATGGTGAAGCCCGAGTTGAAGGTCGCCAGCAGCCTGTCCCGTTCGGAATGCGGCACCTCAGCTGGCTGGGACAAGCCCGTGGTGCCGGGCACCTTGTAGCCGGGATGCAGGACCATCTTGACCAGGTTCTGGTTGAGCCATGCCACGCCGACCAGGTAGCTGGTGTGGTCGGCGTCCGGACGCAGGAACGCTGCCTGGATCGCCGGCTGGCCGTGGAGGCTGAGCAGGGACTGCCAGGCGCCCTCTCCGCTCAGGGATGGATGGGCCTGCGAGGGGATCGTCGCGGGAGGAGCCAGGTAAGTCGCCGGCCTGGTGCGGCCCGCAGCCGGTCGGGTCGCGGCGATGCCCGGGATCCCACCGGCAAGGCTTCCGCCAACCTTGGGAGGGCTGGCCTTGTACTGGAGCTGCTCCAGATAGCTGACCGCCCAACCCAGGCCGTGGAACCGGCCCCACTCCGCCAGACGCGCGGCCGTGGTGTCGGTTCCTGGAGCCGTCAGGGCACCACCGATCGACCAGGTGAGCCAGAGCAGCACGACCACGACAAGCACGCCTATGCGGCGCATCCAGTACCGACGCCGACTCGCGCCGCGCACCGCGCGCCGCGAAGGTCGCGAAGGTCGCCGATGCTTCTCGGGGTCTTCGATTCTTAAGTCGCCTCTTACAGTCAACGAAACGTTCCTCCTTGGGTTTCATTCTCCATGAAGCCAGGCCAGAGCGTAGTCGTGTCCACCAGCGAGCGTCCAAACGTGTCATCGCGCCATGGGCACTGGATCGCATCTGCTTCCGCATGGAATACGGTGAAACACCGCAAAAAGGATATCTCCCACGGTAGCGCGTCCCCAGGAGACTCGCCGCCCAGTCAGGGAACCCGAATGTTACTTCTCAGGTCGTGGCAACAGGAGCAGACAGAGCGCTCCGGCGGCGGCGACGGCTTCCGCGACAGCGCTGATGGTCTTCTGCGCATACCAGATGGGGTCGTACATGTCGGGCAATGGACCGAGGCCGCCCACGTCGACATAGCCATACAGCAGGAGCGCACCCAGGCCGCCGGCCGCGATCAGGAGGGCACACCCAGCGGTGACGCGGCGTCGGGACGTCAGCACCAGCAGCATGGCGATCAGGGCCAGGACGGCTTCGAGACGGAAGAGCTGTCCCTGGCTGATGTGTGGGCTTGCGGCGCCGGTGAGGGTGTCAAAGTTCGGGGCCAGCTGCCAGTGCACGTATGCGTCGACGCCCAGTCCGGCCGTCGTGATGACAGTGATCAGTCGGCGGGTCGTCTTGGAGAGCCTGAACGAGGCCCTCTTCTCCTTCGTCGCGACCCCTGCTTGCGAAGTAGGTGAGTGGTCGGCCATCGACAAGCCTCCAGTTCGTTGCCTCTGACTGTGCAACGAGTCGGGCAACGGCAGGGTTCAATGGGGACTACCCCTCGATGCCGAACCTGTCGACCTCGCGGTGGAAGACCATACCGGCCTGGCCACCCAGCAGGGCACCGGCCAGACTGCTGGCTGTGACCACGAGCAGCGCGATGAGGCCGCCAGTGGTCAGGTTCCCTTGACTGACCGGGATGCGCGGAAAGCTGTTCAACTTGCTCAGCACGTCGTACTGACTGCCGGCCAGAGCAGCCACCACCGCCACCACCGCGGCGATGAGCACGGCCCACAGCCACACCGCCATCCCCTGCCTCAGTCCGTCGAACCGAGCCATCCGTCCGGCAACATACCCGCCGCAGAAGTAGGCCACGAACAGCACGATCAAAAGCACGACCGCGCCCACGATGCTGACGGTCTTGGGGTCATGTGCGGCCTGGGTCGCAGCGCTGCCGGCGTCGGTGTGGGTCGCGACGCTGACCGCAGTGCCGGCGGCCGCGACCAGGGCGGTGAGCAACACCGCGGTTCCGGTGGCAGTGAGCCAGCCGAAGAACGCAAGACCGAACTTGACCCCCCCGTATTCTTCCTTCTCCCGCCGCAGGACGTTGCTCAGGGTGCGGGCGGAGTCGTCGGCGGCCTTCTTCTTTCCACCGGTCAAAACCGCCTGGTTGGGCGAAGGGGTGCGTTGGGTGTTCTGGTCAGCGGCTTGGGTGCTCATGTGATGGTCCTTAGGTGATGCGGAGATGGACGGTGTCGACGGTGTCGACGGTCCCTTGGCTGACCAGGATGTGGGTACGTCGAATCGGGGCTCAGAGTCCGGCGCGCATCGCGAGCCCACGAACGTAGGAGGCCTGGCCTGCGTGCTGCAGGTCGTCCGAAAGGATGCTGACGAGGCGCACGGCCAGCGTTACCGGTGGATCCCACGACGTGTCCACGATCCTGGCCAGGTCCGCGTCGGTCAGAGTCTGCAGGTAGGCGATGGTCCGGGCATGCACCGCGTCGTAGTAGCCAGCGAGAAGCTCCGCCTTGACGCGCACCGCCCCCACGTCGGCTGCACTTTGCCGGTAGCCGGTGGCCTCGGGGTCGAAGGGGAGGTCGAAGCGGTCGACCCAGCCCCCGGCGGTCCACACATGCGCCTCGCCCAGAAGCTCAGCGACGTGGCCGTCCTGGACGCGGGTCAGGTGCCAGACCAACCAAGCCATCGTGTTGGCCCCCGGATCTACCCGGAATGTGAGCACCTCGATGCTCGCCCCGTGGAGCGCGGAGTGAACGACCGCGCTGATCCGGCCGAAGGCCTCAGTCAAGAGTTCGGTTGACATATTCGTCCCAACTTAGTGCATGCTGCGCGGAAGGCTTGCGTTCACGCCTTGGGTTCAAGGCTTCCTACAACTTCGCGCAAGAAACACAGCGCGTCAACGAGCCGGCCTCGAATGCCGTGACGTTGTTCGCCCAGATGATCAGCTGGGGGCCGTGGCTGAGCCCGCGTTGCTACGTCAGTGCCGTTACCTCACGGTCGTGACGTAGTAGTTGGAGATCGAGCCGGCGTACGAGGCAGATGGCGCGATGTAGAAGCGGGTGTACACGCTACCCCGCACCCTCATCGCGATCCTGGCGCTGACCGCTACGCCCCTGACTGCTGCCCGAGAGGCGGTGCGCCAGGGGCCACTGCCCACCCGGTACTGGAAGTACACCACGGGGGCCAGAACCGGGGAGATGGTTCCGTACACCGACACATAGCTGCCGTATGTCGTCGCCGTGGCGGGGCGGTTTTCGACCGCCCGGGCGATCGAGGTGACTGTTACCGATGGGCTGATCTTGCCCGGTGCGCCGGTCGCAGGCCAGCTCACCCATCGGTAAGTGCCGGAGACGCCATTGGCGAACCGGTAGGACGCTGTGCCGGTCGAGGTCGTGCGCAGGGACTGGATGGACTGCCAGGTCGTCGTGCCTCGCGTCATCTTCTGCAGGGTCACAGGCCAGTTGGCGACCGCCCTGCCGTGCTGGTCGCTCACCCTGGTTGTCGCAGTGATCGCGGTGCCCACCCACGCCGTCGTCGGCAGGGAATGGGTCAACGCGAAGGGGACGATGGGGGCAGCCCAGTTTGCGATGGTCAGGGTGGCCCCGGAGGCATCCTGCGCGACGACCCTGATGGTCAGTTTCCTGGAGGCTGAGGTAAAGGTGGCGCCAAGCGGGATGGAACGGTTGTAGTCGTAGCTGCTGAGGCTCGTCGGGGTGGCATCAAGTTCGTAGCTGCCGCCGCTGGGCGGAGCCTCGGGATCATCTCGCAGTACCCGAACACCCCAGGCCGGTCGCCAGGGATTGCGACTGGCGACCGCGTCCAGGCCCGAGTTTGTCCGATACTCCACGAAGTAGTCGGCGCCGCTGGGATCAGTGATCTTCAGCGTCCTGTTGTCTGTGCTGGTCGACAGCGGGGTGATCCGGGCCGTGGTCACTCCGGAGTCGGCCTCGATCTTGCGGACCGCGTTGGGCAGCAGGTTCATCCCATCGAGGTGGACCGCGTTCAGGCTGCCCTCACCGTAGGTCGATCCGGAGTATCCCATCACGTCGAACAGGTCGTCGTAGGCGTTGGCCTGGCAGCCGGGGAACGCGATGCCGACCATCGCCATGTCCTGGGCGCCGCTGCACCGAAGGGAGTTGGAGTGGTACAGACCCAGGTTGTGACCGAGCTCGTGGGCGAGCAGCGACTGGTTGAGACCGGAGACGAAGACCTCGTTGCCTTCGTATTCGATCGCTCCGACGGTGCCCAGCCCGTAGAAACAGTGGTGAGCATAGGCGGCGCCGGGCGCAATCAGGACGAGGTGTTTGCCGGGTCCGAAAGCCTCGGGCATCCTGGCGAGCGCTTCCTCCCACATCTGGAACGTGTTGGCGAAGGTGCCAGTGCAGCCGTAGGCAGAGCGGTATGCCGGCATGACCTGGGCAGTGTTGAAGGAGACGTTGGCACCTGTCTGGCCGGACCAGTACCGGGACACTGTGGTGACCATCGCCCGAGCCGACGTCTGAGTGATGGCCGGGTCTGCGGTGAGACCGGCCGGGACGACCAGCGCCACATAGACCTCGTGGGTTGACGAGATGGCCGTCTCAACTGGGGCCGAGATCGCCGTGGCTGACACCACGCGCTTCGCCCCGTCACCGGCCGGAACGACCGTGACGGAGACCTTCGTACTATCCTTGGTCGTGGGCAGGGAGCCATCGGTCAGCGGGACGATCTGGGTGCCGACACGCAGAACCTTGCTGGTGTCGTTGACCTTCGTTCCGATAACGTCCGCGGGCTGGCCGGGCGGCTGCTCTCGGATGATGGTCTCAACGATGCCGGTGATCCTCTCAGGGATGGGGATACTGGAGGCAGTCGCGGCCGACACCCCGGGGGCGAACAGGCAGGCGAGCACGGCACCGGGGATGAACAATCGACGATTGCTGACCCGCATCAGAACCACCCGTCCTTGTCCGCCGACTCCGCGTCGGCGGTCCGCACTCTGGGGCGAGGTCAGTGCTCAGAACGCTGGTGCGAGGGGTCGCCGGCCAGATTCCAGTGAGGTAGTTTCAACGTATCGACCGGAGATCCGCCGGTCCCGCGATTGGGTGAGATGTGTTGCATTGAAGCAATGTTCAGCCCGAACGGTGGATACCGCGATGGCGGGCGTTGTAGGTTGCCAGCATGCGGATCACTCATCTCGGACACGCCTGTCTGCTCGTGGAGGCCAGCGGGCAGCGCATCCTGGTCGACCCGGGTGCGTTCTCACCAGGCTTCGTCGACGTGACCGGGCTCGATGCCATCCTGGTCACCCATCAGCACGCGGATCACGTTGACCTGCCACGGCTTCCGGCATTGTTGGAGATCAACCCGAAGGCCAGGGTGTATGCCGAGCCGCAGGCTGCCGCCGTGATGGAGGAGGCGGGGATCGGTGCCGAGCACACGGTGGCGGGGCAAGCGCTGACCTTCGGGCCGGTGCAGGTCACGCCGGTGGGGCACAGGCATGCGCTGATCAATGAGGCATTGCCCCGCGTCGGCAACCTGGGTGTCGTGCTGCGCGCCAAGGGGGAGCCGAGCCTGTTCCATCCAGGCGACGCCTATGACGGTGAGCCCGGGCAGATCGACATCCTGGCGCTGCCGCTGAGCGCGCCCTGGGCGGCCAGTCGCGACACCATCGCGTTCGCCCAGCGGATCTCACCACGGCTTTGCGTCCCGATCCATGACGGGCTTCTCAACGCCATCGGTCGCCAGCTCTATCTGTCCCACGTGAAGTCCTTCGGGCCGGAGGGGATGCAGGTGCGCGACCTCTCCGGTGGCGCTGCCTGCGACTTCAGCTGAGCCGGCCGACCTGGATACATCTGAGTGCTGGGATTGCTAACGTCACTACATGCCATCTCGGGGAAGTTCCGCGGCGCTCAGCTTGCGAGGCCTGTCCAAGGCCTTCGGGTCCACCCTCGCCGTCGACGGTCTTGATCTTGAGGTTCCGCGTGGGTCGTTCTTCGGCTTCGTGGGGCCTAACGGCGCCGGCAAGACCACCACCTTGTCCATGGCGACCGGGCTGCTGCGTCCGGACGCCGGCACTGTTCATGTCATGGGTCACGATGTCTGGTCCGACACCGTCCGCGCGAAACAGCTGGTGGGCATCTTGCCCGAGGGCCTGCGGCTCTTCGACCGCCTGACCGGCCTGCAGCTCATCTGCTACTCGGGTCTGTTGCGGGGTATGGATCGCGTGCTGGTTGCCGAACGGGCTCACGAGCTGCTGGGCGCTCTGGGCCTCGAGCCGGAGGCCGGGACTCTGGTCGTCGACTACTCGGCCGGCATGACCAAGAAGATCTCCCTCGCCTGCGCCCTGATCCACGCACCCAGGCTCCTGGTGCTCGACGAACCATTTGAAGGCGTCGACCCGATCTCCACCTCGACCATCCGTCAGATCCTTGAGGGCTATGCCACGTCCGGCGGCACGGTGATCCTGTCTAGCCATGTCATGGACCTGGTCCAGCGGTTGTGTGATCGGGTCGCCATCGTGGCCGCCGGCCGGATTCGGGCCGTCGGCACGCTCGATGAGGTCCGGTCCGGCATGACCTTGGAGGAACGCTTCGTCCACCTCGTCGGCGGGCAGACCGACGTCGGGGAGGCTCTGGCGTGGTTGCGCTCATCGTCGAACTGAAGTGGCAGCTGCTGAAGAACGGACTGCGGCGCAGCACCCCTCAGCTGGTTGGACTGATCCTTGGCGGGCTGTATGGCCTGAGCGTTCTTGCGGTGGCGGTTTCGGGACTCATCGCCCTGAGGTTCGCAGTGCCGAGCGACGTCGCCCGGACCGTGGTCATCATCGGAGGCAGCGTGCTGACCCTGGGTTGGGCACTCTTTCCCGTCATCGCCTTCGGCGTGGACGAGACCCTCGACCCCTCGCGGTTCGCAACGTTTGCGGTTCCTCGGGGGCAGCTTGTTCTTGGTCTGCTGGTGTCGTCCCTGGTCAGTGTCCCGGCGGTGGTCACGGCGATCCTGGGGATCGCAACCGTCATCACCTGGTCCCATTCTGTTCTTGCCATCCTGGTCGCCCCGGTCGCGGCGGCGGTGGCAGTGCTGACCTGTGTGGCCCTGAGCCGGGTGACCTCAACGGCGTTCTCGGCGATGTCCCGACACCGCAGGGGCAGGGAGGCGGTGTCCGTGCTGGTGCTGCTGCTTGCGGTGGGCTTCGGGGTGGTTGGCTCGTCGATCATGAAGCGCCTCTCCACACCCGGTCTGTTGCCTCATGTTGCCGACGTGCTCGGGTGGACACCCCTGGGCCTGGCCTGGTCGGCCCCATCCGACATCGTGGACGGCGCGATCTGGTCCGGACTGCTGCGTCTGGTCCTGGCCGTCATCGTCCTGGGGGCGACCTTGTTGGTGTGGGACTCCTTGTTGCGCAGCGCCCTGGAGAACCCCCGGGGAACAACCGGCGAGCGCGTGTCGACCCGCGATAGGGGCCTGGGGTGGTTCGGCCGGATGCCTGCCACGCCCGGGGGCGCGGTGGCCGCCCGCTCGATCACCTCCTGGCGCCGGGATCCGCGGTACATCAGCTCGATCGCGCTGATGCTCCTGCTGCCGCTGGGTCTCTTGCTCCCCCCGCTCAGCGGAGGCAGCAACCTGTGGTCCCTCGCCATGGCGCCCACCGCCGGATTCCTGCTCGGCTGGAGCATGCACAACGACATCGCCTATGACGGGACGGCCTTCTGGACGCACGTCGCCACCGGGGTGTCCGGTCGAGCCGACCGGATGGGCAGGCTGGCCCCGACAGCGATGGCGGCTGCAGTCCTGCTGCCCGCCTACGCGTCCCTTGGCTGCGCGCTCACCGGCCGATGGAGCTCGTGGCCGGCGTTGTTCGGGGTCGGGCTGGGTTTCCTGCTCACCGGCTACGGCGTGGCCAATGTGATGAGTGCACTGAAGCCGTATCCCGTGCCGGGACCTGGTGAGAACCCCTTTGGGGCGCCGCCGGGCTCCTCGGCCTTAAGGATCGTCGTCCAGGCGGTGGCCGGCACCGCGGTCTTCGTCGTGAACCTTCCTCTGGTCGGTATCGGGATCTGGGCCGTGAGCGGGCACGTCTGGATGGGCTGGCTGTGCCTGGCCCTGGCCATCGTTCTCGGATCCTTGGCCTTGTATGTCGGGACGCGGTGGGGTGCCCGGATCTATGAGCGTCGAGCCCCCGAGCTGCTCGCGGACCTCTCCCGCATCCGCTAGCCGAGCCAGGAGCGGTAGGGAATTCTCGGCTTCCTGGAGACACCGCCGCCGACGGTCAGGTCCAGATGAGGTCAGGTCTGGTCGGGTCGGGTCTGGTCAACTCAGGGGCGTCGCCGGGGTGTGGGTGGCGCTGGCGCTTCACGGTTCGTGTGCGGAGCGCTAACTTGGGGTGAAGGCCCGCATTTCTGTCCCTGCCGTGCCGAGAGGTCGGGGGTCTGGCTCATGGAGGATGCAAGTCCCAGGTCTGAGTTGGGCGAGATTCTCACGTCTGAGATGGGCGACATCCTGGACATCGTTTCGCACAATCACATACCCACGATGATTCTGCGGGTTCCCTCGCTGGTGATTGTCGCCGCGAGCCCGGGTGCTCACGAGCTGCTCGATCCGCTGGCCCAGCCGCTCATCGGTCACAGCCTGAGGGACTTCACGAAGAGCCATCCGTCGGGTGCGATGCCGCTGCTGGAGTCCGGTCGGATCACTGGTTACGAAACCCTGCAGGTGATCAAGGCAACCGGCCAGCGCCGACGCCTGTGGATCAGCGCACTGCCCGACACCGAGTCCACCGGGTTGGTGATTGCGCTGCTGCTGAAGGCAGAGGGAGCCTGGCGAACCCACGTTCCCTGGAAGGACCGAGCCTCGTCCTCGCCGGTGATCGGCTCTGGGACGGGCACGTTCGTGGCGCGGGGAGGGAGTCACCGACGCGGCGATCGGGAAGCGTCTGGGTGTGCATGGCTCGAGGTGGCCCGGGCGCCACTTGGCGTTGATCGGCCGGCGCGGCCGGTGCGGTGTTCCAGGCGGCCACCTTGCTGGTCCCGGCGGCGGGCGAGCAGGACGACGCGGAAGCGACCAACACCGACCCGCAGCCTGCGGCGGCGCAGCCGGTAGCCGAGCCGCCGGCGGGCGAGCAGGGAACACCGTTTACGGGGTCGGCCGCGATCGC
>CABEBH010000199.1_pt1 | contig 18076 bp, 17 predicted proteins | sample 3422331 | NCBI WGS metagenome assembly CABEBH01 (sample SAMEA5534345, study PRJEB31848) | metagenome | biome: tundra; feature: field; material: soil | place: USA | collected 2013-05 | depth 0.45 m | reverse complement strand
CCAGTGGACATCGTTCGGTACGCCGCCTACTGGTCGTTCGGGGTGGTCCTGCCCGGCTTGTTGGTGGCGCGTGCCACGGTCGGGACTCGGGGGAACTGGCCGGAGGACGTCGCCATCGGCGCGGTCACAGGGCTCGCGCTCGAGGTCGCGTGCTTCGCGCTCTGGTCCATCCTCGGGTTGCAGCAGCAGCTTTGGCTGTGGCCGCTCATCGTGGCGTTCATCTTCGTCGCAGTTCCGCGCTTGCGCCGGCACTGGCGGATCAGCTCCTCGCGGCCGTTGCCACCGCTGTGGTCTTGGGGCGTCGCCTCCGCGATAGGGGCCTGCACACTCGCCGTTCGCGACAGTGCCTTCGCTGCCCCGCTCCCACCAGCCGCCGGCGTCTACTACCAGGACATCACCTGGCACCTGTCCATCGTGCACGAGCTCACCAGATCGTTCCCGCCACAGGTCTCCCAGGTGGCAGGAGAAGTCCTGCACTACCACTGGTTCTCCCACGTGCACATGGCGGCCGCGCACCTCGTCTCAGGGGCACCAGTGGCGACCGTGGTGCTGCGGTTGTGGATCCTTCCGCTGCTCGCCGTCACAGCGCTGATCGGTGCCCGTTTGGCGATGGAGCTGTCAGGCAGGTGGTGGTCCGGACCGATCGCCGCGTGGGGCCTCATCGTCTTCACGGGCACGAGCCTCTTGCCGGTGGCGGGCTACGCGGGGGTCATCTTCCCTACGAGTCCCTCGCAGGTCTACGTCCTGCCACTCGTCCTGGGCGTTACCACTCTGATCGTCCGAGCCTTGCGCGGAGTAAAGCTGGGGGCGGGGTGGTCGGTCCTGGCGCTGGTGCTCGTGGCGGCGGCAGGAGCCAAACCCACCGCCATGCCGCTCGTGCTGGCCGGCACCTGCCTCGCCGGTCTCGCCCTGTTGATCCAGCGGCGTCGTCAGTGGCTGGCCGCTTTGGCGGTCGTGGCGATGGTGGCCGTGATCCTGCCGGCGTCCCTGCTCTACGTTGCGGGCAGCGACGGCGGATCATCCAGGATCAGCTTATTCGACTTCCTCGACTGGAGTCCGCTGTATCACGGGCTGACAGGTCAGGGCTTCCATCCGGCCGCCGGCCCGGTGCTGCCCGAGGGTGTCAATGACCTGTCGTCACGCTCACTGGTCATCCTGGCGCTGCTCCTGCTGATGCCATTGGTGCAGAACGTCGGCCACCTGGCCCCGTTCGCCCTGGTCGCCTCCAGGCGGCTCCGAAAGGACCCAGCTTTGTGGTTCATCGCAGGAGCCGTCCTGGCGGGCGGGGGGGTCTACCTGGTCCTGTCGCATCCGGCCTACAGCCAGCTCTACTTCCTCGGGTTGGCTAACGCGCTCGCTGCGGTGTTCGGCGCGTGGGCCCTGGCCGAGGCCGTCCCTCGCACGGCTGGTGGCGGTCGCCGGGTAGCCGCGGTCCTGATTGGCGGCACGATCATAGGCGCAAGTATTGTCACGCTGGCACGCGCCGTGACGCCAGCCCTCTCCGGACACATGAACAGCGTGACGGCCGTGGCGGCATCGTTCCTTGTGCCACTGGCTTTCGTGTCCACTGTCATCGTATTCGGCTTTTTCGCATGGGCTGTCGTCCGCCGTAGGGTCCCGGGCCTGCGTGGTTGGGGTCTGGCCCTGGTGCTGGCGGCGCTTATTCTGGGCGGTCCCGCTCAGGACGCCGTCGACGGCTCTGCTGATGGGCTGGCCGCCGTGGCTCTCGACAAGCCTGTGCCCAAGGGGGTTGGCTACCCTCTCAGCCAGGGCGCCGGTGCCGCCATGGCGTGGGTCGAGCAGCACACCGCCAACGACGCCGTGATCGCCACCAACCGGCACTGCGTTGCAGGGCCACAACGACCCACCTGCCTACCTCTTGCGTTCTGGGTGAGCGGCCTCGGTGGCCGGCGGACCGTGATCGAGGGCTGGGGCTACACCACCGCAGTCGAGGGGTCGGCCGCGCCAACTGCGTTTCGGGAACGCCTCGCTGTCAACGATGCCGTATTCACCAAGCCCAGCGCGGCGACCATCAATAGACTCCGAAGTGAGTATGGCGCCAGCTGGCTGGTTGCCGACAGGTCGGCCGGACCGGTGTCTGCCGAGCTTGCCCGTTTTGCCGTTCGGAGGTACACCAGCGGCCAGGTCACGGTTTACCAGCTGCGCTGAGCCCCGCCAGCTCAGGCGATGTGCTCAGGCGGCGTCGACCCGTGACGTGGACAGGACCTGGGTCGCCTCCAACCCGGCTGCAGCCAGCGGGCGGGCGAGTTGGACACTGGTGGGGCGCGACGGTGACTGACACAACCCCCTGGTTGCAGCCGGTCATCCGAGTGCCACGACGAGAGGTGGATTGTTGACATGATGGTGTGCGCGCCGGTGACGCAAGAGGGCATGATCGACCCCCGTTGGGGCCGGGCCGACTGGGTGGCGGTGGCTGACGTCGTTGATGGGGAGATCGTCAGCTGGCGCGTGATTGAGGTCTCCTGGAGCCGACTCCACGACGAGGGCACCCCGGGGTCCCATCATGCCCGTGTGGTCACGTTTCTGCGTGAGCACCAGGTCGAGGCTGTGGTGGCCAACCACATCGGCGACGGCATGGTCCGGATGCTGGCCACGATGGGTCTGCCGGCGCATCTTGGCGCGGTCGGCGATGCCCGGGAAGCCGTGCTTGCCGCCACCGGCAAGTTCTGAGGCGCGCCGACCTTTGCCCAGCCTTGACGTTGGCTGGTTTGACTGAGCTGCGTTTGATCGCCTCGTGCTCGTTTACCGGGATCGCTCCGGTTGACCAGCGGTGCAGCCGTCAGCTCGCCGCTGATCAGGAGTACAGCTCGAACCAGCTCACGTTGATCTGGCCGAGCATCTCGCGCAGCAATGGCAGGCTGACGCCGACGACATTGTGGTGATCACCCTCGATCCCGGACACGAACGGTCCGCCGAGTCCATCGATCGTGAACGCTCCGGCGACTTGCAGCGGCTCACCGCTTGCGACGTATGCCGTGATCTCATCGTCACTGACCTTCGCGAAATGGACGATCGTCGAAGCCACTGCTCCCATGGTCGCGCCGGTGCCCCCGTCTTGGTCGTCCCGGTCGTCGATCAGCCAGTGTGCGGTGTGCAGCACTCCGGATGTGCCCCGCATCCGTTTCCACCGGGAAACAGCCTCCGCCTCATCGGCGGGTTTGCCGTGCACCTCGCCGTCAAGCTCGAGCACCGAGTCACAGCCCAGGACCAATGCGCCCTCGGGAGCGTCCTCGGGACGGGTGTCGTCGGCACTCAACTGCCTCGTGACGGCCTCGCACTTGGCGCGGGCGAGAACGAGTGCCACGTCCTGCGGAGCGAGCTCGCCAAATCGTGAAAGAGCCTCTGTCACAACGCAGTCTTCGTCCACCTCGCTCACCAGCACGTAGGGGGTCACTCCAGCCCTCTTCAACGTCGCCAGTCGAGCCGGTGAGGCAGAGCCGAGAATGAGGGGCACGCGCGCAGAGACCATGCGGGCAGGTTATCTGAGCAGACCGCCGGCCAATGCCAGCGCTTGGGTTGACGGCTCAGGCGCCCAGCACGGCCTCGCGCAACGTGTCGAGGCCGACCCCGCCGATGTCCAGGGCGCGGCGGTGAAAGGCCTTGATGTCAAAGGCATCGCCCTGCCGGGCCTTGACCTCGTCCCGCAGCTGGAGCCAGAGACGCTCGCCGATCTTGTAGGAGGGCGCCTGCCCTGGCCAGCCGAGATAGCGGTCGAGCTCGAAGCGCAGGAAGTCCTCGGCCATGTTGGCGTGAGCTCGCAGGAACTGCCAGGCCTTGTCATAGGTCCACGCGCCACCGCCTACCTCGGGGGGAGCCTCGAAACCACAGTGGACCCCGATGTCCAGAACCACACGCGCCGCGCGAAGAGACTGACCGTCAAGCATGCCCATACGGTTGCCCGGGTCCTCCATGTACCCTAGCTCGGCCATCAGTCGCTCGGCGTACAACGCCCAGCCCTCACCATGACCGGAGGTCCAGGCGTCCATGCGGCGCCAGCGGTTGAGCAGCTCGGAGCGGAACACGGTTTGGGCGACCTGGAGGTGATGGCCCGGGACGCCCTCGTGGTAGACGGTTGTCAGCTCGCGCCACGTGCCGAACTCGTTGATTCCCTTGGGCACGGACCACCACATGCGACCTGGCCGGCTGAAGTCCTCGGACGGTCCGGTGTAGTAGATGCCGCCGGTCTGAGTAGGCGCGATCAGGCACTCGATCGTGCGCACCGGCTCCGGAATGTCGAAGTGCGTCCCAGCGAGGTCGCTGATGACTTCGTCGGCCTTGCCCTGCATCCATGCCTTGAGCTCGTCCGTGCTGTGCAGGCGGTAACCCGGGTCGGCGTCGAGGATTGCGATGGCCTCCCTGGTGTCGGCACCCGGCGCGATCTGCTCGGCGACGGCCGCCATCTCGGCTGTGATTCCGGCCAGCTCCTGCTGACCCCACTGGTAGGTCTCCTCAAGGTCGACATTGGCACCAAGGAAGAACCGTGACAGGAGCTGGTATCGATCGCGCCCGCAAGCATCGGCCTCGGGTGCCTGGGGGAGCAGCTCCTGACGGAGGAACTCACCCAACCGTGCATAGGACGATGAAGCCTCGCCAACAGCGTTGCTCAGGGCGCCGGCGGCGCCGTCCCGCCGCGCACCTTCGTTGGAATTGAGCGAGGGGGAACTCTGCACATTCGTACTCTGCACATGCGAACCGTGCAAGTAAGCACCGATCAAGTTGGCGAAATAGCCGTCCTCGGCCGTCAGCCGGACACACTGGACGGCGCAGGCCTCGACCTGTCGCTTCGGGCTCACCATGCCCTTGGTTGCCGCAGCCCGCAGGGACTGCATGTAGCTGTCGAGCGCCGCCGGGACCTTCGTCATCCGGGCCGCGATCCTCGCCCACTGCGCATCCGTGTCGGTGGGCATCAGGTCGAAGACGTCGCGGATCGCCTGCAGCGGGGAGGCCAGGACGTTGAGGGACATCTGGTTCAGCCCTGCGGCGTAGGTCTCCTCGGCCAGACCGAGGCGCTCCTTCATGGCGGCAAGGGTCGTCCGGTCGATGTCGTCGATCGCACTGGCGTGGGCGAGGGTACGCAGGGTCCTGTTGCGCAGCTCGGACCGGGCCGCGTAGCCGGACGGCGAGAAGTCGTCAAGGTCCTCGTCGTGGCCGGCCATGCCCAGATAGGTCGCGGCGATGGGACTCAGCTCGACGAACGCGTCCAGATAGTCGTTCGCGATCCGGTCGACGTCGGTGGTGGGGCGCGCTTGCCGCCCGTCAGCGTCTGTGGTCACCTGTGGAAGGTACCTCAACCGGCAGCGGGCAGTCAGCCCGCGGGGGAGGCGGACGCCCGCCATCCTCCGGGTCCGTGGGGGTGTGTCTTGCGGACCATTCGCGCGGCAGAGCTCCAGTGGGACCGGGATGACGACCCGCTTCCCCACGAAGGGCGCTCGCGCTGGACATCCGCACTGTCGCGGTCGTCGCTGCCCATGCTGGTGAGCACAGCAACGACCGCGATGAGCGCGGAGAGTTCTTCTGGGGAGGCGTTGCCGCGGATCAGGCGGACCGGCATGTCTGGAGTTTGCTCTGCCTGGGGCCCCTGTCGGTGGGCGCCCAGCAGGTCTCGAGGAGTGTTGTCAGCCATGAGGGTTACGCCCGATCACAGCGGTATGTTCCCGTGCTTCTTGGGTGGCAGCGTCTGACGCTTGTTACGCAGGGCATGCAGAGCCCTGATGACCCAGGCGCGGGTGTGCGACGGTGAGATCACCGAGTCCACGTAACCGCGTTCAGCGGCGATGTAGGGGTTGGCCAGTGTGTCTTCGTATTCGGTGATGAACTGCTGTCGGGCAGCGTCGACATCACCGCCGGCCGCCAGCACCTCGGCGATCTCCTTGCGGTAGAGGATGTTGACCGCACCCTGGGCGCCCATAACGGCGATCTGCGCGGTAGGCCAGGCAAGGTTCATGTCAGCGCCGAGGTGCTTGGAGCCCATGACGTCGTAGGCGCCGCCGTAGGCCTTGCGGGTGATGACCGTCACCAGCGGGACTGTGGCCTCGGCATACGCATAGAGGAGCTTGGCGCCGCGCCGGATGATGCCGTTCCACTCCTGATCGGTGCCCGGCAGGAAGCCCGGGACATCCACGAAGGTCAGCACCGGGACGTTGAAGGCGTCGCATGTGCGCACGAACCGGGCGGCCTTTTCTGAGGCGTCGATGTCCAGGCAGCCGGCAAGTTGCATGGGCTGGTTGGCGACGACACCCACTGAACGTCCCTCGACTCTGCCGAAGCCGCAGATGATGTTCTGGGCGAACAGGGCATGGATCTCCAGAAAGTCAGGAGAGCCGTCTTCGTTGCCGTCAACGATGTGCTCGATGATCGTGTGCATGTCGTACGGCTGGTTGGCTGAGTCCGGGATGAAGGTGTCCAGGAACGCGTCGTCGGCCACCTGGGCAGCCGAGCCGTCGGTGTCCCAGTCGAATGAGGGAGCATCCTCGAGGTTGTTGGACGGCAGGTAGGAGAGCAATGCCTTCACGAAGTCGATGGCGTCGTTCTCGTCATGGCCCATGTGGTGCGCAACGCCGGACTTGGAGTTATGGGTGAGCGCCCCGCCAAGCTCCTCCATGCCGACGTCCTCGCCCGTGACGGTCTTGATGACGTCCGGGCCGGTGATGAACATGTGGGAGGTCTGGTCGACCATCACGGTGAAGTCGGTGATCGCAGGGGAGTAGACGGCCCCGCCTGCGCAGGGACCCATGACCAGAGAGATCTGGGGGATGACACCGGAGGAGTGGACATTGCGGCGGAAGATCTCCGCGTAGAGCCCGAGCGCGACCACACCTTCCTGGATGCGGGCGCCGCCCGAGTCATTGATGCCGATGACCGGACAGCCGATCTTCATCGCCAGGTCCATGATCTTGACGATCTTCTCGCCGAACACTTCGCCCAGGGACCCGCCGAAGACCGTGAAGTCCTGGGAGAACACGCAGACCTGCCGACCGTCGATCGTGCCGAAGCCGATGATGACACCGTCGCCATAGGGGCGGTTCTTCTGTTGGTCGAACGCCGTCGACCGATGGCGGCCAAGTTGGTCGACCTCGATGAATGAGTCCTCGTCCATTAGCTGCTCGACCCGCTCCCGCGCAGTCTTCTTGCCCAGGGCATGCCGTTTCTCGACCGCCTTGGCGGACCCGGCATGCATGGATTCTTCGCTGCGCCGGATCAGGTCAGCGAGCTTGCCAGCTGTCGTGTGGACGTCGGGGCCGGACCCAGCAGGGTCGCCATTGAGAACTACATCAGCCATGGCGGGGAGCATAGCCTTAGGTCCGTGCGCGAGGCTCTAGATTCTCAGTTATTGAAAGCGGCATTGATCACGGTGGCAAACCCTTGGCAGATGGTCGATGTCCATGCGTCCGTCGACTCCACCAATCTCGAGGCGTTGCGAGACCCCCGTCCGTGGCGGGTCGTGCTGGCCGATCATCAGAGCGCGGGTCGTGGTCGGCTGGCGCGCCAGTGGCTGGCACCGGCAGGTACGTCGATCGCCGTGTCCGCGGTCGTTCCGGTGCTGGCTGGCCGTACTGCGGACCTGGGCTGGTTGCCATTGCTGAGCGGTATGGCAATGCGTTCGGCGCTGGCGCGCGTCGCCGACGTGGTCGGCCGGCTCAAGTGGCCCAACGACGTGATGGTCCAGGAGAGCACGCAGGACCCAGAGGCGCCGTGGCTCAAGATCTCGGGAGTCCTGTGCGAGATGGTGCCTGGCGGTGAGCTGGTGGTCATCGGCGCGGGCGCCAACATCCATCAGGAACGCAGCGAGCTTCCGGTGGAGACAGCAACTTCCTTGGCCCTGTGCGGTGCGGGAAACCTGCGCCGCGAGGACCTCATAGTGAGCTACCTCGGGGAGCTGGCCGACCTTCACCGAACCTGGTCGGGAGGGGGCGCAGGGCTGGAGGCCCTCCGCACTGCCTACCGCTCGTGGTGTCTGACGATCGGCCTGGACGTGGACGTGTACCAACCTGACGGGGGGGTCGCCGGGGGCACCGCCACCGGGGTGGACGACGCGGGTCGGCTCGTGGTTGGATCCGGCGGGTCGAGCAGGGCCCACGCCGCCGGCGACGTGGTGCACGTACGCCGTTCGCAGCCTGAAGCAGGGCACACGGCATGATCGAAGACATGGCCGTCCCCGTGCTGCTCGAAGAAGGGTACAACTAACATGCCCCGCGTCGGTCGCCATCGCCCCGGTCTTCCGGAGGAGCTTGCTGGTGGGTTGTCGCCCGCAGCCGACGACGTCGAGGCCAGGCTGCTCGGTCAGCCGCGCTCGATGGGTTCGCGCGAGGTCAGCGCCAGGGCGTCGGTATCCATTCTCAGCGCCCGCAAGTTCTGGCATGCTCTCGGGTTCCCAAACGTCGAGGATGACGACACGGTGTTCACGGAGGCCGACCTGACTGCTCTGCGGTCCCTGGCCGCACTGGTGCGCGATGGCGTCTTCGACGAGGCCACGGCGCTGGGGATGACGCGAGCCTTCGCCCGGACCACCGATCGTCTGGCCGTCTGGCAGGTCCAGCTGATGGCGGAAGCCATCGGCGAGCTACCACAGCAGGTCGGGACCCCAGGAACACCTGACAACGGCGGGGTCGACGCGAGTGCGGACCTGACGCGAGGAATGCCGGATCCGGCGACGGCGCGAGCAGCCGCCTTGAAGTTGGCTGACATCGCTGATGACCTGGAACCGCTTCTGGTCTATGCCTGGCGACGTCACCTCTCGGCGGCGGTCTCGCGCATGATCACGGATGCCGAGCCGATCGATGACCAGCCGGGAGTGGTGCGCTCCGTGGGCTTCGCTGATCTCGTCTCCTTCACGCGTCTCGTACGTCGACTCTCGGAGCGCGACCTGGCGCGCGTGGTGCAACGGTTCGAGGCGCTGGCATCCTCCGTCGTGACCGCGCATGGCGGCCGCGTCATCAAGACGGTGGGGGACGAGGTCCTGTTCGTGGCGATAGGTGCCGCACCTGCTGCCGCGATTGCGATCGACCTGGTCGAGGCCATGGCCGAGGACGACCTCCTGCCGGACGTTCGGGTGGGCATGGCCAGCGGGAGGGTTGTCTCACGCCTCGGTGACGTCTTCGGGACAACGGTGAACCGCGCCAGCCGGTTGACGGCAGTCGCGAGGCCCCGGACGGTACTGGTCGACGATGGGATCGCTGGCTCCTTGGCGAGCACTTCGGGCTTCGAGATGTGGGCGCTTCGGCGCCGGACGCTGCGCGGGATCGGACCTGTGACGCCCTGGGTGCTGCGCAGAGCCGACCAGGCCGGGCGCCGGGGCATGATGGGCGACCAGCACGCGCGCGATGACCAAGAGGGTCAGGACCGCGTGGGTGAGGATGACATGCCTGGCTATCGCGATGACCGAGGAGACCTGGATCAATGAGTGCTGAGCCGAACGCCCCCACCCCGCCGATGGTCACGATCACCCGACATGGCCCCGGTGGTCACATCGCCGAGCTGGCTCTGGACCGGCCCGAGGCGATGAATGCCGTATCCACCCAGATGGCTCTGGACCTGGGCGCTGCATGTGCCGCGATCTCGGCCGATCAGGACGTGCGAGTCGTCCTGATCACGAGCACGAACGCCAAGGCATTCTGCGTTGGCGCCGATCTGAAGGAGCGTAACTCGTTCACCGATGCCGACCTGGTCGCACAGCGGCCGTTGGCGCGCGCGGCATACAACGGAGTTCTCAACCTGCCGGTTCCAGCGATCGCGGTGGTTGAGGGATATGCCCTCGGTGGTGGGTTGGAGATCGCACTGTCCTGCGACCTGATCATTGCCGGATCCGCTGCGGTGGTCGGTCTGCCCGAGGTGTCTGTCGGAGTCATTCCCGGAGGCGGTGGGACACAGCTGTTGACGCGTCGCATCGGCTGGTCCAGGGCCGCCGGGATGATCTTCACCGCGCGTCGGATGGCGGCCAGCGAGGCGGCCGTGCTCGGCGTTGTCGATGAAGTGGTGGGAGCTGGCAGCGCCCGCGAGCGCGGGCTGGAGCTGGCCAGGCAGATCGCGGCCAACTCGCCCGTCGGGCTGCGCCAGGCGAAACGAGCGATGCGACTCGGCAGCGACGTTGATCTGGCGACGGGTCTTGAGGTTGAGGATGGTTGCTGGCGTGCCACGGCATTCTCCGGTGACCGGGCTGAGGGTGTCGCGGCCTTTACCGAGAAGCGTTCACCGGTGTGGCTCGGTCGCTGATTGGGATAAAGGTACCTACGATGTTCACATGACCCGTGTTCTTCTTGCCGAGGATGATCCGGCGATCGCAGAGCCCCTCGCGCGGGCTCTGCGGCGGGAGGGCTACGAGGTCGACATCCGTGCAGACGGCCGCGCGGCACTCGATGGTGCCAAGAGCAAGCCCGACATGGTCGTGCTTGACCTCGGCTTGCCGCACGTTGACGGGCTTGAGGTATGCCGACGCATTCGTGCCGATGGCAGCAAGGTGCCGATCCTCATCCTGACCGCCAGGGTCGACGAGGTTGACCTGGTGGTGGGACTCGATGCTGGCGCCGACGACTATGTCACCAAGCCCTTCCATCTCGCCGAGCTGTTGGCCCGGGTCAGGGCGTTGCTGCGTCGGCAGCCAAACGACTTCGGTGCGGCTGATGCGGTCGTGCGTGTCGACCCAGATGCTCGCCGTGCCTTCTTCAATGAGGAAGAGCTTCAGCTGACCGCCAAGGAGTTCGACCTGCTGCGAGTCCTTGTGCGCGAGCAGGGCAAGGTCGTCTCTCGTGAGCAGCTGATGCGTGAGATCTGGGAGACAGTGTGGTTCGGGTCCACCAAGACACTGGACATGCACATTTCGGTGTTGCGTCGAAAACTGGGTGACGATGCCGCCCAGCCTCGCTTCATCTCCACCGTGCGTGGTGTCGGTTTCCGTTTCGAGCGCGCTGAGCGAGGCTGAACTAGGACATGCGCCGTGAGCTGGTGCGGTCGACCTTCCCTGCCGTGCTGCTTTCCGTAGTGACCTTGGACCTTCCGTTGGTGGTCGTTGTGTGGTGGGTGGCTACCGACGACTTCAGGCGACTTCGCGGCTGGCTGGACGGGCAGCCGCCACTGCTCCTGCAACCGCTTCCGCTGCTGGGGATCATTGTGGGGTTGGCGGTGGTCGCCGTGCTCGCTGGTGTGTTGGTCGCTTCGCTGAAAGCCCGCAAGTTCGCCGAGCCGATGACTCAGCTGGTTGACCGAGCCGAACGGCTGGGGGCTGGTGAGTCCCAGTTCCAGCCGCTGGTCACCGGCATCCGTGAGGTCGACCGCGTTTCGGAGGTGTTGGCGCGCAGCGCGCATCAGATGACCCGGTCACTGGCCTCGGAACGCGACTTCGCCTCGGATGCCTCCCACCAGCTGCGAACACCGCTGACCGCGTTGCTCATGCGACTGGAGGAAATCGCGGTCACCGACGACCTCACCGTCGTCCGCGAAGAGGCGAGCATCGCGATCACACAGGTTGAGCGTTTGACCACGGTGGTGGACGAACTGCTCTCACGGACCCGCCGTGGTCACGAAGTGAGCCCGCCGACAGTCTCGCTGGACTCGGTGATCGCTTCGCTGCAACGGGAGTGGCAGCCCGCCTTCGAGCAGGCTCACCGTAGCGTTCGGGTCCATGGTCAACGTGGTCTGTTTGTGCGCGCCACACCAGTGGCGTTGTCCCAGGTGTTGTCGACGCTTCTGGAGAACTCACTGGCGCACGGTCGTGGAACCGTGGATGTGGAGGCCCGACGCAGTGGACCTTCAGTGGTGGTGGAGATCGGTGACCAAGGTGAGGGCGTGCCTGCCGCGATTGCGCCGCACATCTTCGAACGCGCGGTCAGCACGGCGCACAGCACCGGCCTGGGGCTGGCTCTGGCCCGTGACCTCGCGGAGGCTAACGGTGGCCGCCTCGAGCTGATCCAGAGACAACCGGCGGTCTTTGCGCTGTTTCTGTCCGAGTCCGATCCGAGCTAGCCCTTGCCTGCTGGGTGATCCAGTCTCGCGGAATCCTGTTCTGCCGGTTCCAGTTCCGCGGGCCTCAACGGCTCATCCTCCAGGACTCCGGCGAACACCCATTTGCGGTACGACCAGAAACGGAAGAGCGTGCCTAACGCGATCCCAATGATGTTTGTGACGTTGTCCGCCAGCTGGGTGTGCAGGCCGAAGCCGTATCGGGATATGCCCAGGCAGGACACTGAGATAGCCATGGCGACGACGTTGAACAACAGGTACAGCCCGAGCTCGTGGCTGGTTTGCCGGTTGCGACGGTGGCGGAAGGTCCACAGCCGGTTGCCGACCCATGCCACCAGCGTCGACACTGTCGCCGCAATGATGCGAGCCGTCAGTGGCTTGTCGTGAAGCACACCGACCGTGTACTGCTGGCTGAACATGCCCAGCAGATGTGGGCCGAAGACCAGAAGGTTGTAACCGCCAAGGTCGATGACGAACGCTACGGCACCGACCACGCCGAACTTGAGCATCTCGCGGACCAGGACGTCGAGCGCCCCGCGGACACGACCGAGCAGCGCGAGTCCTTTTGTGAGCACAGCACGAGCGTAGCCGCCGAGACGGGGCGCCGGTGACGACTTGCCCCGATAGGCTCCTGACGTGACTGCCCCGCAACGTGCGCCTGGAGGATTCCCCGTCGTCGGCATCATCGGCGGCGGCCAACTCGCGCGAATGTGTCAACCGCCTGCCGTGGGTCTGTCGATCACGTTGTCGGTTCTTGCCGAGTCAGCGGACGCTTCGGCGGCCCTGGTCATCCCGTCGTCTCCTGTGGGCAGCCACACCGACATCGAGGCGGTACGTGCCTTTGCCAGGGAGTGCGACGTCGTCACCTTCGACCACGAGCATGTGCCTGCCGAGGTCTTGGCCGCGCTCGAGGCCGATGGCGTCATCCTGCATCCTTCGCGGGACGCTCTCGTGTTCGCCCAAGACAAGCTTGCAATGCGGCGGCGGCTCACCGACATCGGCATCGCGTGCCCCGCTTGGGCCCAGGTGCGCGATGCAGCATCGCTTCAGGCGTTTGGTGACGAGGTGGGCTGGCCGGTGATCGTCAAGACCCCCAGGGGCGGGTATGACGGGAAGGGAGTTCGCGTTGTCGGCTCAACGGACGAGGTGGCCGACTGGCTTTCCGATGCCGCACGTGATGGCGTCCAGGGCGACGTAGGGCAAGGCAGCGGACCGCTGGTCGACGGACTGCTGGCCGAGGAGAAGATCGACTTCGTCCGCGAGCTGGCACTGCTGGTTGTTCGTAGCCCCTCGGGGCAGGCGGGCGCATGGGCGGTGGTGGAGACCGTGCAAACCGCCGGCATCTGCACCCAGGTACTGGCACCTGCTCCGGGCCTGGATCCCCAGCTCGCGGCGGTGGCCACCGCCGCGGGTCTGCGCATCGCCGGTGAGCTGGGCGTCACCGGCGTGATGGCGGTAGAGATGTTCGAGGTGAGGGACCCGGATACCGGCGACCCCGCATACCTGGTCAACGAGCTCGCGATGCGGCCGCACAACAGTGGCCACTGGAGCATTGACGGTGCGGTGACCAGTCAGTTCGAACAGCACCTGCGCGCGGTGCTCGATCTGCCTCTGGGGGACACCAGCCCCCGGGCGCCGTGGACTGTCATGGGCAACGTCCTGGGGGGTGACCACCCGCAGCTCTATCCCACGTATCGGCATCTGCTGGCGCGCGATCCCGGGCTCAAGATTCACTTGTACGGTAAAGGGGTCCGACCGGGTCGCAAGATCGGTCACGTCAACGTCAGCGGTGCCGACCTGGATGACCTGAGGGCTCGCGCCAGCCATGCCAGCGACTTTCTGCAGGGAGTGATCACGCAATGAGTGGACTCGTGCCGGTTGAGCCTGCCGAGGCTGAGGGTCCTGGAGTTGTGGGTCCATCAGTAGTGGGGCTGGTGATGGGCAGCGACAGCGACTGGCCCGTCATGGAAGAGGCGGCGAGAGTGCTGGAGGAGTTCGGGATCGGCTACGAAGCCGATGTCATCTCAGCGCATCGAATGCCCCAGGAGATGCTCGAGTACGGTCAGAGCGCCGTCGACCGTGGCTTGCGGGTGATCATCGCCGGCGCCGGAGGTGCGGCCCACCTGCCCGGGATGCTGGCTTCGGTCACGTCGCTTCCGGTCATCGGCGTTCCGGTCCCGCTGCAGTACCTTGACGGGATGGACTCGCTGTTATCCATCGTGCAGATGCCCGCCGGCGTGCCTGTGGCAACCGTATCGGTGGGTGGCGCTCGTAACGCAGGACTGTTGGCGGCGCGGATACTCGGAGCCGGGTTGGACGGCGAGGCCGCCCGTGTCCGCACGAAAATGGTTGAGTTCCAGGAAAAGCTACGTGATGAGGCACATGCCAAGGGCGAGCGGCTGCGAGCCCGGCGTGCTCACCCGACTGGCTTTGGGATGACCCCCAACTGACCTGGCACCCGGCACGTCCCGCCCCAGTCTTCGGGACCTCGACCATAGGGCAGGCCTTCCTCACGCCTGTGTCGAACCATAAGTCGTGAATCAGCTTCAGCGGCCGGTCCTTGGAGCACATCTGCGAAAGCGCCCGATCGAGCGGGGTCAGCGCCCGCGGTTACGGCCGATGAGATTCCCGCTGACGGTGCCTGACTGACGTTCCGGTCGGAATGGGCTACCCGACAACGTGTGTGATCGGGCCGCATAGTTGGGCAACCAGACTTGGCAGTCAACGGCATACCGGAGGTCTTCATGACGCGTCGAGGTGTGCTGGCCGCAGCTAGCGCAGCGATATGCCTGTTTGGGCTCCTAGCAGCGGGAGCCGCGCCGGTCGCTGCCGCATCGGCAAGCCGCGCGGTGCACGGCAAACGGGTGTGTCCCGCGAACCCGCCGGATATGCCTCATGCCACGCGCATGTCGTGACCGATGCGAACCTGCACCCGCTCGCAACGAGCACATATCAGGGCGGGTACTCCCCGGCACAGTTGCGCGCCGCATATGGTCTGAGTACCGACTCGAGAGCAAAGGTTGCGATTGTCGACGCGTATGCCAATCCCAATGCCGTCGGAGACCTCGCCGCCTACCGTACGAAGTTCACCCTCGTCGCAGCGAACCTGACCCAGGTCAATCAGAGCGGCGGCTTGATCTCCACGGTCAGCGGCAACACCGGCTGGGGTCAGGAGGAGATGCTCGACCTTGAGATGATCTCCGCAATCTGTCCGTCCTGCCAACTCATCTACGTCGGAGCAAACTCCGCCTCGTTCAACGACCTGGCTGCTGCCGTCGACAGGGCCGCACTACTGGGCGCGACGGCATCTCCAACTCATACGGCGGTAATGAGTTCCCCGGCGAGAGCACGATCGCCACCCACTACAACAAAACCGGGGTCGCCATCACGGTCAGTTCAGGCGACAGTGGCTACGGCGCTCAGGTACCGGCGGCGTTCAACACTGTCACCGCAGTAGGCGGCACCAGTCTGACCCTGAAAGCCGACGGCACCCGCTTGGGCGAGACGGTATGGAACGGCGCCGGCAGCGGCTGCTCGGCTTACGTCACCAAACCCAAATGGCAGCACGACACCGCCTGCTCCCGCCGTACCATCGCCGATGTCGCCGCCGTTGCCGACCCGAACACCGGGGTCGCAGGGTATGACAGCTACGGCAGCACCGGAAACGCCAACTGGTATGTCTTTGGCGGCACCAGCGTCGCCGCCCCGATCATTGGAGCTGTCTATGCCCTGTCCGGCAACACTGGCGCCGTACCGGCAGCCCTCGCCTATGGTGCACCGACGTCGTCGCTGTTCGACGTGACCAGCGGCAGCAACGGAAGTTGCGTGCGCCGCCACAACACCGGCGGCGCCTACCTCTGTACCGGTGAAACGGGCTACGACGGGCCCACGGGCAACGGCACTCCTAACGGGACCCTCGCGTTCTAACGACTGGCTCCACCGATTGCGGCGCTCGCAGGTCGCCCATCTCGACACCGTCGGAGCGAGCCTTCAAACCCTGCAGGCACGCCGCCCGGCTGCCACGCGCGAGCCGGATTCTTCGCACAAGGCAAGGCAAGGCAAGCTTCGCGCAGATTGGGTTCAAACCTGACGGGTGGCCCGCCAGGCTCCACTGGTAGGGCACCGTGACGTCACCGTGGTGCGAGCGTGCGCCCAGTGGTGGGCCGCGAAGGAGTAGATGTCGTCGTTGCAGGGGTGCCGCCGCGCCGCTGGGCGAGGCGGGTGCCGGCGCAGGTGCGGGATGGGCGGGGCCTTGCAGGTCGGGACGTGGCGCTGCCCATGCGGCCTGGGTCATCGCCGGCCCGCGAGTGAGGGGTCTTGTCCTGCGAAAAGGCCGGACTCGCATTCCGGACTCAAGGGGTCCGGTGAAGCCCGAGCGTGTCGAATTGAATCGGGTGTGGCTCCCCTGGAGTGACGTTGGGGAACGCGTCTTGATGCGGCCTGTCCCGCGAGCAGGTCCCATGGCCTGGCACTGATTGCCGCCGCGACACACCCTGTAGATCAAGGGATGTGGCGGTGCCATGTGTCATGATCTGACAGTGACGTACTGACAGATATGGGGTGTGGGTGATGGCTGATCGAGAATCGACGGGGCTGCCTCGGCTGGTGCGTGGCTCGGTAGTGACCCATCGACGGCGCTGTGGCAAGCCGAACTGCCGCTGCGCGGACGGTGAGGCGTTGCACGAGACCACTGTGCTGAGCTATTCCGAAGGCGGGCGCACCCGGCTGTTGACGCTGCCCGCCGACCAGGTGGCGTCGGCGCGGGCCGCGACTGAGCGCTACCGGGCGCGCCGGCAGCGGCTGGAAGCTGTCGGGCAAGCTGGGCTCCAAACGCTGGTGGCTCGGTTCGGTGCGGGCGAGCGAGGGTGAGCGCCGCGGCCGGAGTGCTCACCGACCCGTTCGTTGCCAGTCACGACATCTTCGAGACGCTGGTCGGCTGGCTGGGACACGCTGAGGCAGCAGCGCTGTCAGCGGCCGAGCTCGAGGAACGGCTGCAGGAGCAGTCCCGGGAGGTGTTCCGCCAGTTGTTCGCCGACTACCTGGAACTGCGCGCCCGCGATGAGCCCAGGCTGAGCCTGGTCGTGGACGCCCAGGCGATGACGCACGGGGCCGTGGAGGTCGGTCATACCCGCCCGTTGGCGACCGTGTTCGGTGAGGTCGGGGTCCGCCGGCTCGCCTACCGCAAACGCGGCTGCCCGAACCTGTATCCGGCTGACGCCGGGCTCAACCTGCCGACCGAGAAGCAGTCCCACGGGCTGCGCAAACTGGCCGCGGTGGAAGGCTCCCGCGGCAGCTTCGACGAGGCAGTGCAGGCCATCGCGCGAGCCACCGGCCAGAAGGTCGGCAAGCGCCAGGTGGAAGACCTCGCCGCGCTGGCGGCGGTGGACTTCGAGTCCTTCTACGCGACCCGCCTGCCCCCGCCGGGCACGGCGCACGACCTGCTGGTGTTGCAGGTCGACGGCAAGGGCATCGTGATGCGCCCCGACGCGCTGCGGCCACCGACCGCGAAAGCAGCGGCCAAGGCCCGCCACAAACTGACTACGCGACTGAGCAAGGGCGAGAAGCGCAACCGCAAACGGATGGCGGAGCTGGGCGCGGTCTACGACGCGACCCCCGTGACCCGCTCCGCGGCCGACATCTTCCCCGCCAACGACACCGAACGACAGGCAGCCAAGGACGGGCCGACCGCCACCAACAAGTGGCTCGTCGCGAGCGTCGTGCAGGACGCCGCCACCGTGATCGCGCGGGTCTTCGACGAAGCCGACCGCCGCGACCCCAAGCACACCCGGACCTGGGTCGCGCTGGTCGACGGCAACGTCCATCAGATCGACCGGATCAAGGCCGAAGCCAAAGCCCGCAACGTCAACGTCGCCATTGTCTGCGACCTGGTCCATGTCGTGGAGTATCTGTGGAAGGCCACCTGGAGCCTGCACCCCGAAGCCGACCCCGCCGCGGAACAGTGGGTCCGTCGCCAAGCCCTCGCCGTCCTTGCCGGTGACGCCCTCAAGGTTGCCCGCGCGATCCGTCGCCAGGCCACCAAGGCCGGCCTGAGCCCGACCCAACGCAAAGGCGCCGACGAAGCCGCCGACTACCTGACCAGCAA
>CABEBH010000195.1_pt1 | contig 18258 bp, 19 predicted proteins | sample 3422331 | NCBI WGS metagenome assembly CABEBH01 (sample SAMEA5534345, study PRJEB31848) | metagenome | biome: tundra; feature: field; material: soil | place: USA | collected 2013-05 | depth 0.45 m | reverse complement strand
GCCCGCAACAACAACAACACCCGAGCCCAGACGAGGGCATGGCCGACTAAAGCTCTGTACTGCTCTCTAAAGTGCACACGACTGGCAACTGTTTGCAGCCCCTGATCGGGCGGGTCGGCGCGGGCAATGGGCCTAACCCTGCTGGAAGGTTTGGACAAACCGGTCGGTTACCGGGTGCGCGCCGACCCGGTCGGCCACCCCTTCGCCCTGGTCACGCCCGAAGACCTCGCCTGGCGTGGCGGGATTGCCCGACCGCCGCGATCACCATGGCGCCGGATCGTGTCCGGACCACCCTGGCCGCCTACCCTGGAGTCATGCCCCGACCACATCGCCGACGTCCCGAGGGCACCGAGCTCGATCTGAACCGCGCCATCGGTGGGGTCGAGCGCCGTGAGTCCCACAGCGACGGTGAGTGGTTCGTCCGCCGGGTCAGCGGCGCCGGCTCCAGCAAATCCTTCCGTTGCCCGGGCTGCCAACAAGAGGTGGCAGCCGGCGTACCCCATGTGGTTGCGTGGCCGGCTGATGGAATGGGCGGCCTGGAGGACCGCCGACACTGGCACACCCCCTGCTGGACCGCTCGTGGCCGGCGCACACCCAGAGGATCTTCTCGATGAATCCAGGCCTTCGATGACAGTGTTGTTTCAATGAGTGTTGGCGAGCATGCGATCCGGGCCAGTACGGTTCTGCCGGCACGTCGTCGCGACATCGAGTTGCACACGGCGGACGGACTGCGTCTGGTGGGGGAGTTGGCCCTGCCACTGGAACGGGACCCGGTCGCGACCCTGGTGACCCTGCACCCGTTGCCCACCCACGGCGGCTTCATGGACAGTCACGTGTTGAAGAAGGCGTCCTACCGCCTGCCTGCGCTGGCCGACATCGCCGTCCTGCGGTTCAACACCCGTGGCACGACCTCGCCGCGTGGCACCTCCGAGGGCGCCTTCCACGAGGCCCGCGACGAGCGGTTCGACGTCGCCGCGGCCATCGAGTTCGCCCGGGTCGCGCAGGACCCTGCGCTGCCGAACCGGTGGCTGCTCGGGTGGTCCTTCGGCACCGACCTTGCCCTGATGTACGGCAACGACCCCGCGGTTGCCGGCGCCATCCTGCTCAGCCCACCGCTGAAGTTCAGCGGTCCGGAGCATCTGCAGGGGTGGGCGAGATCAGGAAAGCCGCTGGTCGCACTGGTGCCCGAGCTCGACGACTACCTGAGACCCAAGGAGGCGGCGCAGCGCTTCGCCACCATCGCCCAGGCGAGAGTCGTTGGCGTCCAGGGCGCCAGACACCTGTGGGTGGGGGAGAACTACGTGCGCCGGGCGCTCGACGAGATTGTGGCCACAGTGTGCCCGGGCGCCGCGCCCTTGCCGACCACCTGGGACGGTGAGGTCGTCCAGGGTCCGGTCTGAGGGCCAGCTCAGGATTCAGACCGGGAGCACGGCCAGGTCTGGCGGCCGCTGGTTGATGGTCCACGATGCCCTCGAGATCTCAGGCAACACAGAAGAGGTTCGAAACCCAAGACGAGGCTGTGCCTCAGGCCTCAGGCCTCGGTCACTGGATCTGCTCAGCGGTCGCATCGACCTTTCAGGGGTCTGCGAACCGGTTGATCGCGGGCAGGAGGGCCGCCCGTGTCTCCAGGTCCGTGGCGCCAAGACCGGTGTGCGGGGCGAGGGCGAGCACCCCGACCTTGCCCTGGTGCAGGTTGCGGTGGACGTCGAACGCCGCCTGTCCGACATGGTCCAGGGAGTAGGTCTTGCTCAGCGTTGGGTGGATCAGCCCCCGGTGGATCAGATCGTTGGCCTCCCACGCCTCGCGGTAGTTGGCGAAGTGCGAGCCGACGATGCGCTTGAGGCTCATCCACAGGTACCGGTTGTCGTACTCGTGCAGGAACCCTGAGGTCGATGCGCAGGTCACGATGGTCCCACCCCGGCGCGCGACGAAGACGCTGGCACCGAAGGTCTCACGGCCCGGGTGCTCGAAGACGATGTCGGGGTCCCTGCCGCCGGTCAGCTCGCGAATCTTGGCGCCGAAGCGCTTCCACTCGCGTGGGTCCTGGGTGTGGGCGTCCTTCCAGAAGCGGTAGCCCTCGCCGGTGTCGTGGCTGCGGTCGATGACCAGCGTGGCGCCCATCTTGCGGCAGATGTCGGCCTTGTCGGGGCTGGACACCACACAGATCGGGGTGGCACCGGAGGCCAGCGCCATCTGCGTGGCGTACGAGCCGAGTCCGCCGCTGGCCCCCCAGATGAGGACGACATCGCCGAGCTTCATCCCGGCGCCGTTGCGCGAGACCAGCTGACGGTAGGCCGTGCTGTTGACCAGCCCGGGCGAGGCGGCCTCCTCCCAGGTGAGGTGGCTTGCCTTGGGCATCAGCTGGTTGGCCTTGACCAGCGCCAGGTCGGCCAGGCCGCCGAAGTTGGTCTCGAAACCCCAGATGCGTTGTTCAGGGTCCAGCATCGTGTCGTTGTGGCCGTCGGCGTTTTCGAGCTCGACGGACAGGCAGTGTGCGACGACCTCGTCGCCGGGCTTCCAGGCGTTGACACCGGGGCCAGTGCGAAGGACGATGCCGCACAGGTCGGAGCCGACCACGTGATAGGGCAGGTCGTGCTTCTTGGTTGCCGGCGAGAGCCGGCCATAGCGCTCGAGGAAGCCGAAGGTCGACATGGGCTCAAAGATCGAGGTCCACACGGTGTTGTAGTTGATGGCGCTGGCCATCACTGCCACCAGCGCCTCGCCCGGGCCGAGCTCTGGGACGTCAACCTCCTCCACGTGCAGGCTCTTGCGCGGGTCCTTGTCCCGGCTGGGCAGGCCGGCAAACATCTCGACCTCGTCTTTGTGCACCGTGACGGCGCGGTATCTCGCCGGGATCTCGAGAGCCGAGTACGTTTCCGGCGATCGGTCGCCGGAGAGGATCGCATCGCGAATGGCCTGCATCGTGGTACTCCTGGGGACGGGCGGGCAGAACGGAACCTGGTGTGTCCGTTGAAACTACTTGTGTGCGGGTGTGAAGGGGAAGCCCATGTGAGTTTCACCGCACGGTGACCTGGCTCACCGTAGAGAACACAGCTCCGATACCGTCGCGAATGCGAACCCATCTGCCTTGAGCCCGGTGATGATGGCGTCGAGATTGTCGATCGTCACGAGTCGGTTGCTCGGCCCGGTGTCGTGAGCCAGGATGATCGAGCCGGGCTGGACAGCCTTGCGGATGGCTTGGATGATGCCGGCGGGCTTGTCCTCGAAGCGATTCTCGTTCATCTGGGTGTTCCACAGCACGGTGGTCAGCCCCTGCTCGGCGGCGGCCAGGAAGGAGGAACCCGCCAGGTGCCCGTATGGAGGCCGGAACAGCATGGGGCGCCTGCCGTAGACCTGCTCCATGATCGCCGAGGTGCGTGCCAGCTGGTCAGTGCACTCGGCGTAGTCCAGCCGAGCGAGGTCGGGGTGGTCCCACGTGTGGTTACCCAGCTCGTGGATGCCGATGGAGTCGGCGTGGACTGCCCCGTGGCGCAGCACGTTGATTCCCTTGAGGAAGAACGTCGCCGGCACGCCGTGCCTGGCCAAAGTCGCCAGAACCCGGGGGGTCCAGTCCGGCATCGGCCCGTCGTCGAACGTCAGAGCCACTCGTCTGCGGCTGGTCGGGCCCGACCAGAGCACAGAGCTACCGGGGGCCGACGGCGGCGAAAGATCCGGGCGGATCCCGGATGCGAAGCCGCCATAGAACTGCAGGGGCGTCGTGCTCTGAGCCTGGGCATAGGCCTTCTCGGCGCTGGTCATCCCGAGCGCCCCGACGGCCGAGGCGCCCATCCCAGTCAGTATGTCCCGCCTGCTCAAACCCACCGACACATCCTAGATGAGTCGAGCTGAGCAGCATCTGAGCTGGTCCTGGTGCCAGAGTTCGTCCATTCGTTCGTCGCCCCCTCGGTAGGCCCCGGCTGCGGCCGTCATGTGAGAATGTGGCTTTGGCCACGGGCGACGTCTGGGTCAGCCGGGAGGAGAGCTGTGAGACGAGGTCTGGCGTGGTCGGCTGCGCTGATGGGCTCTGCGGCGATGTCTGTTGCCCTGATGGCGGCCACCCCCGGGGCAACGGCGACCCCGGACGCGCAGCCGGGTCTGGCCACCGGCCCGGGCTGGCGAGCCACCCAGGAGGTCCCGGGCCCGGTTCCTCGCGGGCCGATCGCCGATACGACATGGCTGTCTTTGGGCTCGGTTCCGGGCAAGGGCACGCGCTGGCAGGAGATGAGCAGGACGGCGCTGCTCGATCTGCACCAGCTCTCCCGCCAGAACGGTGCGGTGGCGGCCGGGGCAGGCGGTCGCTGGAACTACTCCTGGCCGCGTGACACCGCCTTCGTTGCCGTGGCGATGGCGCGCACAGGTCACCAGGGCGAGGCACTGCAGGCGTTGAGGTTCCTACAGCACGTGCAGCTTGTCGATGGCGGTTTCGAGGCGCGTTACCTCCTGGACGGAAGTGGCCCGCCAGATGATCGCGCCCGCCAGTCCGATGGCGCGGGCTGGGCGTTGTGGGCGGCCTGGGAGGTCAGTCGATCCTCGGGGGACGCGGGCGCTGCGGCCAGCCTGCGCTCGTTGCTCGACAATGCCACGGGCTTCGCCCTGGCCGCCACGGACAACGGCCGTCAGCTCCCGCCGGCCTCCCCTGACTACTGGGAGGTGGGGGTCAGTCGCACCTCTTTGGGCACGGTCGCGCCACTGCTGGCTGGTCTTGAGGCGAGCCAGAAGATGTATGTCGCGCTCGGCGAGCGCGGGCTCGCCGAGCGCTCCGGAGCTGCGGCAACACGGCTTCGCACCATCATCGAGCAACAGTTCGCAGGCGGCTGGGAGCGGTTCGGCTCACAGGGACACCGCGGCGGCGGACTGGACGCTGCGGTGACCTTCCTGATGCCGCCGTTCGCCCAGTCGCCGTCCTCGCAGGTTGTGGACGCCTGGACGCGCTACCAGCTGGACGCGCGCCGACCCGGCGGAGGCCTCGCCCCGGGGTCGCAGTGGAAGCACGACGGGATCTCGTGGACGCCCGAGACCGCCCTGGTCGCCTACACGGCTGCGATGAGCGGGCGTCCCGACCTGTCAGCTCACTGGCTGGACTGGCTCAATGAGCACCGCACAGCATGGGGGAGCCTGCCCGAGAAGGTGCTCGCCACGGGCGCCCCCGCCGGGCCGGCGCCTCTTGCGTGGACCGCGGCCCTCGTCGTGCTGACGAGCGCCGAGCTGGCGGCCCAGCAACAACCCGGCAGCAAGGTAGTCCTGCCAGTGCGGGTGGCTCAGCCCGCCGGGGTGGCGGCCGGCTCGACGAGCTCGACGAGTACCCCACCGGCGTCCTTGGGGTGAATGAAGTTGACCCGGCTGTCGGAGGTGCCGCGGCGTGGCTCTTCAAACAGCAGCCGAAGTCCCCGCTGACGCAGTGTCGCCGACACGGCCTCGAGGTCGACGACGCGGTAGGCCATCTGTTGAATCCCGGGGCCCGATCGGTCCAGGAACTTGGCGATCGTCGACTCCGGTGACAGGGGTGCGAGCAGCTGGATGCACGACCCGGACTGGCCCACGCCCATCATCGCCTCGCGTACACCCTGCTCCTCGTTGACCTCTTCGTGCAGGAGGCGCATCCCGTAGGTGTCGCGGTAGAAGGCGATCGCCGTATCGAGGTCGCTCACAGCCACGCCAACGTGGTCGATAGCGGTGAACAGGTCGTCAGGCTGGTGGCTCATGGGGTCAGCCTAGGCGACTGCAGCGACGGTCTCCGGTCGCTGCGGGCTGGTTCGGGGTGTGTCGATGACCACGGTTCACGACCCGCGCTGCGCGGCTAGGATGTCGGCCAAGGAGCTTGTTCGCAAGCCTTAGACCCACTCATCCCTTGTCGTTGGAGGAACTTCCATGAGCGAACGTCCCGTATCTGTGATCGTTGCCGGAGCGCGGACCCCTTTGGGTCGCATGCTTGGCTCCCTGAAGGACTTCTCTGCAGTGGACCTGGGTGGCGTGGCCATCAAGGGTGCCCTGGAGAAGGCCGGCCTGCGAGGTGACCAGGTTGACTACGTGATCATGGGCCAGGTGCTCACCGCGGGTGCCGGCCAGATCCCTGCACGTCAGGCCGCTGTGAAGGCCGGCATCCCGATGAGCGTGCCCGCCCTGAGCATCAACAAGGTGTGCCTGTCGGGTATTGACGCGATCGCGCTGGCCGACCAGCTCATCCGGGCGGGTGAGTTCGAGATCATCGTGGCCGGTGGCCAGGAGTCGATGTCCAACGCTCCGCACCTGTTGGAGAAGAGCCGCCAGGGCTACAAGTACGGCGCCGTCACGATGCACGATCACATGGACCGTGACGGCCTGTGGGACTCGTTCACCGATCAGGGAATGGGTCTGCTGACGGAGACCGGCAACACCGGTGACCTCTCGTTCACCCGCGCCGAGCAGGATGAGTTCTCGGCCCGCAGCCACCAGCTCGCCGCGCGCGCCTGGAAGGACGGGTTGTTCGACGACGAGGTCGTCGCATTGTCGCTTCCTCAGCGCAAGGGCGACCCGATCGAGTTCAAGGCCGACGAGAGCATTCGCGCGGACACGACTGTCGAGTCCCTGGCCAAGCTTCGACCCGCGTTCAGCAGGGACGGCTCCATCACGGCCGGCTCCTCGTCCCCGATCTCCGATGGCGCTGCGGCCGTCGTGGTGATGAGCAAGACCAAGGCCGAAGAGCTGGGCCTGACCTGGCTCGCCGAGATCGGCGCTCATGGCGTCGTGGCGGGCCCGGACTCCACGCTGCAGAGCCAGCCGGCGCAGGCCATCACGGCGGCCTGTGCCAAAGAGGGCATCAGCCCCGCCGATCTCGACCTGGTCGAGATCAACGAGGCGTTCGCCGCAGTGGGACTGGCATCCACCAAACTCCTTGGCATCGACGCGGACAAGGTCAACGTCAACGGAGGCGCGATCGCCGTCGGGCACCCCATCGGCATGTCGGGGGCCCGGATCACCCTGCACCTTGTCTTGGAGCTCAAACGCCGTGGTGGCGGCGTGGGGGTGGCCGCTCTGTGCGGCGGCGGGGGGCAGGGAGACGCACTGATCGTGCGCGTTCCCCAGCAATGAGTTCAGGGTTGGGTTCCACGCCGGCTCCAACCCTGAGATCTCACTGATGGCAGGCAGATCCGTTGATGTCCCTGCCCTGGTCGATGCGGCCAGGGCAGGTGCTCCACGTGCCGTTGCCCGGCTGATCTCGCTGGTCGAAGACGGCCACCCGGCGCTGCGTGAGGTGATGTCCGCTCTGGCGCCGCACACCGGCCGGGCTCACATCTTCGGCGTCACCGGTAGCCCGGGCGTGGGCAAGTCGACGTTGACCAACGCACTGGTCGCCGGCCTGCGGACCCGGGGCAAGCGGGTCGGCATCCTGGCGGTCGACCCCTCTTCGCCGTTCTCAGGCGGGGCCCTGCTCGGTGACCGGATCCGCATGCAGGACCACGCCCTGGATCCTGGTGTCTACATCCGCTCCATGGCCAGTCGCGGTCACCTCGGTGGGCTGTCGTGGACGACCCCTCAGGCTCTTCGCGTCCTGGACGCCGCGGGGTGTGACGTCGTGGTGGTCGAGACGGTGGGCGTGGGCCAGAGCGAGGTCGAGGTGGCCGGTCTGGCCGATACCACCCTGGTGCTCCTCGCGCCCGGGATGGGCGACGGTGTCCAGGCGGCGAAGGCCGGAATCCTGGAGATCGGTGACATCTTCGTCGTGAACAAGGCAGACCGTGAGGGCTCCGACGCCACGGTTCGCGACCTGCGGCACATGATCAGCCTGGGGGACCGTACCGAGCCAGACCTCTGGCGCCCCCCGGTGCTCAAGACGGTGGCGGCACGAGGAGAAGGCATCGAAGAGGTGATGACCGCGATCGACGATCACTTCGCCTGGATGGAGCGCACCGGGACGCTACGGGATCGCCGCGTGCGTCGGGCCGGTGATGAGATCGAGGCGATCGCCATCCAGGCGCTGCGTGCCCGGATAGGTGACCTGCGCCATGGGCAGGCCGTGGACGAGCTCGCCGGACACGTCGTGGACGGCACGAGCGATCCGTATGCCGCCGCCGACCGGATCCTTGACGCCGTTACCTGAGTCTCTCGGAGGTCGACAGGTCGCGGGAGCCTTGGCGCGGGTCGGGATCCTGTCCACCCTCGGTGGCCCTCGGGTGTTCCAGGGCACTCGAGTGCTCCAGGGCCGCCGCATGCTCCAGCTCGAGCAGTGAGTCGTTTCGTCGCTCGTCCTCGAAGGCCGCATGGCCACCCCGGAACCCGAACAGCCGCTTGGTCCACAGGATGTAGGCGATGGCGAACAGGTTGACGATCAGGGCGCCGACTCGCAGCCAGCTGACCTTGACCAGGATCTCGTGGACCTCCAGCGGCACGAACAGCGCCGTCACCACGACGGCGACGTACTCGCCCCAGCGCCTCTTGAACCACAGACCATAGGCCTCGACCAGCTCGAGGATGCCGAAAGCCAGGACCCCGAGCGCGACGAGCAACAGCGTGGAATGCCTTGCCGTGAAGGCCTGCTGGATCAGGCGGACCGGGCCGCTGTCCTCCAGGTCGACACCGAATTTGTCCGCCAACGGTTCCAGGGCCGGCAAGTAGGAGTTGAAAACCTGCTTCAGCGCGTTGCGGGATCCGTCGAATCGCCACACGCCGTAGGCCAGGGCCACCAGCAGGAAGCCGCGGGTGCCGCGGTCGACCGCGAGGAACCGCAGGACGAAGGTGTCCCGCAAAGCCTTTCCGCGCAGCACGATCGGCGCGGCATCGGCGGGTCCCGAACCCAGCGGTGTGCCCAGAATGTAGGCACCACAGCGCAGGCAACGCCATGCGTGCCCCGACGGAGTGCTCGCCTGGAGCCGTGCCGCAAGGGCTGGCTCTGTGGGCGCGTAGGTGGCATGGCCGTGCAGCCCGCACGAACGCGAGTTCCAGTCGAAGGTCTTTAGGGGAGGCCAGGGCACGCTCATGAGCCTAAGGCCTACCATCGGAACATGCTGGTTGCCTTCTCCGTCGCCCCATCCGCCTCCGAGTCCACTGGTTCGGTCAGTGAGGCCGTGGCAGCGGCAGTAAAGATCGTGCGGGACAGTGGCCTGCCCAACCACACAGACTCCATGTTCACCACGATCGAGGGCACCTGGCAGGAGTGCATGGACGTCGTGCGGGCAGCCTGCGAGGCCGTGGGCGCGTTTGGCCCGAGAGTCAGCCTGGTCCTCAAGGCCGACATCCGTCCCGGATTTGAGGGAGAGCTCACCGCCAAGGTCGAACGCCTGGAGAAGGCCCTTGACCGCCAACAGGATTCCTGAGCCAGCGCCCGGGCGATGGCGGATGCGGCTCGAGGTGGACGAACCCGGGTCCAGGGTGGCCGTGGCGCTCGATGAGGGCGGGACCATCCTCGGCCTGGCCACAGCCGGGGCCGCTCGTGATCACGACGCCCCGACTGCCTGGGAGCTCTACTCGATCAACGTCGTGGCCCGCCAACAGGGCAGCGGAATGGCTGACGACCTGATCCGGACCACCGCCGGCAGCAGCGACACCACGGTGTGGGTCCTGGCCCAGAACGCGCGCGCCCAGAGCTTCTACACCCGACACGGCTTCAGGGTCGAGGGCGCCAGCGCGGTCGATGAGGTCACCGGCGCGCGGCAGATACGCATGGTCCGCAGGTCCGCAGGTCCGCAGGTCTGTTGGGCGCTAGCGTGACGTCGTGGCCAAGCCCGTAGCACTCCCGTTCGACCCGATCCGTCGCGCCGCCGATCTGTGGCGCTCTCGCTGGGGCGCAGGTTCGAAGCCCGCCGCGATGGCCTCGGCAACCTCGATCATGCGCGTGCAGCAACTGCTCTTGGGTGACTTGGACGCAACAGTGCGTCGGCACGAGCTGACGTTTGCGCGATACGAGGCCCTGGTCCTGCTGGCGTTCAGCCGAGAAGGGCGCCTGCCGATGAGCAAGATCGGGCAGCGGTTGATGGTCCACCCCACCAGCGTCACCAACATCGTCCAGCGTCTGGCCCGGCAGGGTCTGGTGGCACGCGACCCCAACCCCGACGACGGTCGCGGAATGCTGGCGACCATCACGCCGCTGGGTCGCAACGTCATGGAGGCGGCCACCGCCGATCTGGTGGCCGCCGGGTTTGGCCTGGGTGCGCTGACCCCTGACGAGCACGAACTGCTCTTCGCCTTGCTGCGCAAGGTCCGCGTCGCGGCCGGCGACTTCTCGGGGTAGCGGGGTCCCCGCCGCGAATCTTCAGCAGTCGTGGCAGTGACATTTACTAGGACGTCCTATTAAATGTCTCCATGACGACCGAGAGCACCCAGCCCACCGGAGATCCGATGTCCGGCCGGGCCCGTTGGCAGCGCAGGTATGACGCAGCGCTGGCCAAGGGCCTGGTACGTGACGCGGACTTCACCACCTTGTCCGGTGTGCAGGTCGATCCTGTCTACGGGCCTTCTGGCTCTGACGAAGAGGTGGCGGCGGCCATTCCAGGCTTTGAGCGGATCGGCTGGCCGGGGGAGTTCCCGTTCACCCGGGGGCTGCACGCCACCGGACATCGCGGACGCCCCTGGACGATCCGGCAGTTCGCCGGCTTCGGCAATGCCGAACAGACCAACGAGCGGTACAAGATGATCCTGAACCGCGGTGGCGGCGGCCTCAGCGTCGCCTTCGACATGCCGACCCTGATGGGTCGCGACTCCGACGAGTCCCTGAGCCTAGGTGAGGTTGGTCACTGTGGAGTGGCCATCGACTCGGCCGCTGACATGGAGATCTTGTTCAAGGACATACCTCTGGACAAGGTCAGCACGTCGATGACGATCAGCGGCCCGGCTGTTCCGGTGTTCTGCATGTTCATCGTCGCGGCCGAACGAGCGGGAGTCGATCCTGGCGTCCTGAACGGCACGTTGCAGACGGACATCTTCAAGGAGTACATCGCACAGAAGGAGTGGCTGTTCGAGCCGGAGCCCCACCTGCGTCTCATCGGCGACCTGATGGAGTACTGTTCAGCCAACATCCCGGCATACAAGCCCTTGTCGGTCTCCGGCTACCACATTCGCGAGGCGGGGGCCACGGCCGCCCAAGAGCTCGCGTTCACCCTCGCGGACGGGTTCGGGTACGTGGAACTGGGACTGTCCCGCGGCATGGATGTGGACGTCTTCGCCCCCGGTCTGTCCTTCTTCTTCGACAGCCACCTCGACTTCTTCGAGGAGATTGCCAAGTTCCGCGCAGCCCGCAGGATCTGGGCGCGATGGATGCGTGACACCTATGGCGCCAAGACCGACAAGGCCCAGTGGCTGCGTTTCCACACGCAGACCGCCGGTGTCTCCCTCACCGCCCAGCAGCCGCTCAACAACGTCGTGCGCACCGCTGTTCAGGCCCTGGCCGCGGTCCTGGGCGGCACGAACTCGTTGCACACCAACGCCCTTGACGAGACCCTGGCCCTGCCCACCGAGCAGTCCGCCGAGGTGGCACTGCGTACCCAGCAGGTGATCATGGAGGAGACCGGCGTCGTCAACGTCGCTGACCCTCTGGGTGGCTCGTGGTACGTCGAGGCCCTCACCGACCGGATCGAGGCTGACGCCGAGGCGATCTTCGACACCATCCGCACGATGGGGGAGCTGGGCCGCTCACCGGGTCCGGACGGCAAGGCTGTCCACCCGGTCGGACCGATGACGTCGGGCATCCTGCGCGGCATCGAGGACGGCTGGTTCATGTCCGAGATTGCGGATGCGGCGTTCACCTACCAGATCGCACTTGAGAAAGGCGAGAAGAAGGTGGTCGGGGTCAACTGCCACACCGAGTCGGTCAGCCACGAGCTGGAGATCCTGCGAGTCAGCCACGAGGTCGAGGTGGAACAGGTGAGCACACTGACCGCCCGCCGGGGCGCCCGTGACGAGGCCACCGTCAGTGCTGCCGTCCGCCACCTGGTGGAGGTCGCGGGGACGTCGGAGAACATGGTTCCCGCCATGCTCGACGCGGTTCGGGCAGAGGCCACCCTCGGCGAGATCTGCAACGCCTTGCGCGACCTGTGGGGCGTCTATCGGGAGCCGGCACGCTTCTGAACCGGCCTGGCCGGCACTTGTCCTGATTATCGTTTTCACTCTTGCGCCGTCTAGATGTGTCATGGTAGATGCATCGACTCGTGGGCAGGTGGGCCTTCGTGATGACCATTCATCAACGTAAGGACATACTTGTGCCAGCATCAACACGACGGGCTCTAGGGGCTGTCTTAGCCGCCTTGGGCATCGTCCTGGTGTTTGTCGGAGCCTGGATCGTCGTGGAGCTCGGGCCCTCGGGTGAGGCGCAGTTCCGTGCCACCTCGAAGGCTCCGGGCGCCATCGTCGTCACCTCCGACGTGCTCAACGCCGTGGATGTCCCGGCGCGCGTCACGGCGACCCGTGCAGATGGTGGTGCGGTCCTGCTGGCCGTGGCTCCGAGCCCTGATGCCCGCGCGATCCTGGCCACTTCCGCCGTGTCGAGCGTCAGCGGCGTGCGCTATCCGGCGGGGGCGCTGGACCTTCACGCCTCAGGGGCTGGCGCACTGAGCGACATCAGCAATGCAGATATATGGCGGCTCTCCGCCAAGGGGGCGGGTTCGGCCGCACTGGAGGTCGACCAGGGCAGGGCACCCGAGACGCTGGTGGTCACCTCAGGTGATTCCACTGCCTTGAGCAATGTCACGGTGACGATGACCTGGGCCGATCGGGCCTGGTTCTTCGAGGCTCTGGCCATGGCCATGATCGGCGCAGTCCTGGCCGTGTTCGCACTCACTGATCTGTGGCAGGGCCGTGTCATCACCGTTGCGGGCGATGTCGCCAAAACCAACACCCTGGAGACCACGAAGTGACCCGACATGACTTGATCACCAAGAGCGCGGCGGCGTTGAGACGTCGCCGCGATGACCTGATGCGGCGCGACCTGACCACCAGCGCGGCGGTGACGTTGAGACTTCGCCGCGATGACCTGATCCGGATTGTGCGCGGCATCCTCGTGTCCATCGTCGCCGTCGTTTGTGTCTTCATGATCACCTCCGTCCCCGGATGGGCCGCGACGCATGCGCTACTGGGCATCCACCAGGCGCCGGAGGCGAAGACGAACTCGGCTCCGCTGACCGTCGACCAGGCCAAGAAGATCCTCGCCAGGGCCTTCACGGCCGCCTACTTGGGGGAGACGACGACCGGCGCAGCCGCCAGGGCGGACCTGAGAGCGGCATACACCCGTGAGGGCCTGCGTGCGGCGGAGGGGCGGGTCAAGCTGGCCAGTGTGGAGCCGGCGGTCGCGCCATCCCTGCTTGTGGCACCGCATCCCACGCTTCTGGCCGTCTCCCGCGGTTTCGGCTTTCCGCGGTTCATCGTGGCCCAGACGCTGGCGTCCGGGGGCGGTCTACCGATCCTGCATCTGCTTACCTCTCCGGATGCTGGGACGCCATACAAGATCTCCATGTCGGTCGAGATGGTGCCGCCTGCCACGGTCACGCCCTTTGACTCGCTCAAGGCAGGTTCACCTCTGGTGGCCAACGGCGCCGGGCCCCGGGCGACCAACGGCACCGGACTGGTAGTGGCTCCTGCCACGTTGCTGAAGCTCTACGCAGCACAGATGGCGTTCCCGGCCAAACCCGTCCCCAAGCCGCCGTTCGCGGCGGACTCCTTCGCCAGCCAGATACAGGTAGGGGCGGCTGGGGTCGCCGACGCGGTCGGGTCTCAGGCAGACTTCGTCCAGGTACACAAGGTCGTCCCGGACTCCGTGTATGCGGTGCGCCAGGCGAGCGGCGACGCGCTGGTCTTCGGAGTCCTGGAGCGTAAGGACTCCTTCAGAGTCAAGCCGGGTGAAAACGTCAACACTGATGCGAACAAAGAGTTTGTCCTGCTGAGTGGCAAGAAGATGATCACCACGGCGGCCTCCATCACCACGCTCGAATTTGTGGTCTTCGCCGTTCCCCGGTCCACGGGGCAGGCCACATTGGTCGCGGCCCGTGAGCAAGCCGTCTCAGGGTCGGGCTACTGACCCGAGCGGGTGTCAGGGACAATGAACTCATGACTTCGCACCCCATCAGCTCGGCTGCCCTTCGCGGCGCCGTGGACCTGTCAACGCTCAGCCAGCCGAGCCCTGCGACTGGAGCGGCAGATGGCAACGGACTCGTGATCGAGGGCACCGATGGCGGATTCCAGGCCATCGTCACCGGCACCCAGAGCGTTCCGGCAGTCGTGGTCCTGTGGTCGCAGCGCTCACCGGCGTCGGGCGACTTCGTCGAAGTAGTGGCGTCAGTGGCGGCGTCCTACGAAGGCCGCTTCCAGGTCGTGTCCATCAACGTCGACGCCAACCCGGGTCTGCAGCAGGCCTTCCAGGTTCAGTCGGTGCCCATGACTCTCGGGCTGGTGGCCGGTCAGCCGGTTCCGCTGTTCGCCGGCCCGCAGCCGGCTGAGCAGGTGCGCGTGTACGTCGACGAGCTGCTCAAGCTCGCTGCCGAGCACGGCGTGACCGGACGAGCTGCCGTCGCGGCGCCCGAGGAGGCGGAGGTCGAGCCTGAGCTGCCGCCGTTGCATCAGGAGGCCTTCGACGCGATCGAGCGCGACGATCTTGACGCAGCGGTCGATGCCTACACCAGGGCGCTGGCGCAGAACCCTGCTGACGAGGAGGCCGCCGTTGGCCTGGCTCAGGTCAAGCTGATGCAGCGCACCACCGGTGTCGACCAGCAGGCTGCCCGCGTTGCCGCAGCCGAGGCCCCGACCGACATCGCCGCCCAGATGCTGGTGGCCGATCTGGACGTTCAGGGTGGCCATGTTGAGGACGCCTTCGTACGTCTGGTCGATCTCGTTCGCGCGAGCGAAGGGGACGAGCGCGACACCGTGCGTGAGCACCTGGTCGAGTTGTTCGCGGTCGTCGGCACACACGATGAGCGGGTTCAGAAGGCCCGTCGGGCGCTCATGAGCGCGTTGTTCTAGGCCCATGGTCCATACCGGATCCTTCATCTTGGGCTGACCCGGTGCCCGAGGCTAAAGTCGGTGCCATGACGGAAACACCGAAGATGACCGAGCCCACTGAGGCCGGGCGTGTGCGATTCGACGCGGTGGTTGAGGAGCTGCGCAAGGAGCTGGACATTGTCGCCACCTCGATGTTCGGTATGCCGTCCGTCAAGCGTCGCGATGGCCAGGCTTTTGCCGGTTTGTACGGTGACGACATGGTGTTCAAGCTCGAGGGGGACGCGCACGCCAAGGCCCTGGCCCTGGACGGCGCGCATCGCTTCGAGCCGGTGGCCGGTCGCCCCATGAAGGCCTGGGTGCAGGTCCCACCGACCCACGAGACCCAGTGGGCAGAGCTTGGGCGCAAGGCCGAGGCGAGCCTCGACGGGTGAATCTCACCTGCGAACCCGACCACATCATCGCCCACGATCGCGGCGGACCCTCCGCGATATGGACCATGGTCGCCCTGTGCACACCACCACCGCGTCAGATGCAGCGCCCCTCTTCTTCGGCGGGGTAGCGTGCGTGAGTGACCGACTGGCGAGAAGACCGAGTCGCCTCGGCGCTGCCCGCTGAGAACCCGACAGTGTTTGCCCCGGATGCCGGGTGGCTTGGCGGTGGTGGGCGACCCGAATGGCTGCTCGGGCTGCTGCGTCTTGCCCACAGGTCACCCCGCGGCCAAGAGGCTGTCAGACCCGTCGCAGACAGAGCGGTCCGCATTCTCGGGAAGCATGGTCGGCCTGGGCGAGGTCGCGCAGAGGGCATGCGAGGAAGCCGATTCCGCTTTTCGGCGCGTCAATCTGGGGTTCAGTCAATCGCCGTCATCAAGGGTGCGCGCGATGTCCTTCTCTGGCGGACCCTTACTTACAGAGGCGGAAGCCTTCCTGGATGAGCGGACTGAGGTCTTTCTTGACGCCGCCCGTCGTTGCGTCAGCCCAAATTGGCCGGATGTCGAGGTTCACTTTGTCCCCGCTCGCCAATCCGTTGATGCCATAGGTCTTTCCGTCAACTTCGATGGTGACCTTGTCCACGCCACCAGAGCCTACGCACCTCAGAACCCCGGAATCGACCGTCAATGGCCAGTCAGGAAATCTGGACTTGCTGATCGTCTTCGACTGATCGTCTTCGACTGATCGTCCACGACCGCTCCGCCGCCGGTGGACCCATTGCCGCAGCCAGGCAATAGCCCGATCGCGACCAGTACTGCAGCTCCGGCTATTCGAGCCATCTTGGTGTTCTCCTGTATGGCGAGTGCCTCAATCCGGCCGAAACTCGAAGTGGCTGTGGCCGGGGGTCTACTTGTAGAACACCGCGACGCCGCCGTGGTGCGAGCACGCGCCCTGGTGGTGGGCTGCGTAGGAGTAGGTGCCGTCATTGCAGAGCGCGGTTGCGCCGTTGCCGGGCTGTACTGGAGCCGGTGCCGGTGCCGGTGCCGGTGCCGGTGCGGGAGCCGGTGCCGGTGCGGGAGCCGGTGCTGGGGCGGGAGCCGGTGCCCCGACGTAGGTCTGGTAGGCGGTCCACCAGTTGGCTGCGATGGCCCGTTGGGCCGTTGCCAGGGTGATAGCGCCGTCACAGACCAGGGCATGGAGTTTGTTCTCGACGGTGTCCTTGACCCGGGCCCCCTCGGGGCTGTTGTAGGGCTCGGGCCACAGGTTGGCCTCCGCGCTGGGAGCACCCCCGAGTTCGAGTGAGATGAGGTGGTCTTCTTCGTAGTCACCCTTGGCGGCATCACCCTTGTAGGTGTACCCGGAGGCGAGCTGGGCCCCTTTGAGATCGGTCGTGTACGACGAGGGTGGCCGGATGGTCGCGGTCCATCCAGACACGCAGATCGTCTGGCCGATATTGGCCTGGCTGACGGAAGGGTTGACCGCGCCCGGTGTGCGCGCACGATTCGGCAGTACAGCCCCGGCGGCGTTGACCACGATGCCGCCGGTCTTGCGGGTCGCGGGCGGGCTTGGCGTAACTGGCACGGTCGGCGGTGTCGTGCTCGGAGTGCTCACCGCCGTAGTCGTTTGAGACGACGTCGAACTTGATGACGAAGTCGGACTTGATAGGGATGTGGTCGAAGAACTCTTCAGGGTGGCACCACCACAGCCAGACAGCAGCACGACGGCCGCCAGTACTGCGGTAGTCGGCCCGAGGGTCTTCTTCATGGTCTCCCCTTTGATCATGGCCAGCGCAAGACACTGCCCCCGCCTCTTGCGGGTTTGGATGTGTTCGACCCGTCATCGTGAAACCTGCAAGGCAGGCCAGCCCCCGAATCCCTCAGTGATCAACTGTGCGTCATGTGGCGGGATCGCGCGCGGCGAGTTCGGCCCTCAGCGCGCGGACCTCGTTGGTCAGGGCATTCATGTCGGCGCGGGTCGCGGCCTGAGCGTGCTCTTCGACCTCGCGGACCTTGTCGAGCAGCCACGACGCGAGGGAGGCGGTCACGATGCCCAGCAGAGCGATGCCGCCAAGCATGAGCCCACCGGCGATGAATCTGCCTTGAGTGGTGATGGGGTAGCGGTCGCCGTAGCCGACGGTCGTGACCGTGGTCATGGCCCACCACAGCGCGTCCCCGAACGTGGTGATCGTGGCACTCTTGGCGCCGCGCTCAGCGTCAAGGACGGCCAGCGATGCGACGAACAGGATCAGCGATGTTGACCCCACGACGTAGACGGCCATCCGTCCGCGCAGCGAGCCGCTCGCGGCGCGGTTCAAAACAGACAGCAGCACTACTAGCCTCAAGAGCCGCAAGGGGCGCAGCAACGGCAGGGAGACGACGGCGAGGTCGAAGATGTTGCGGCGTACGAACGCGGCCCGATCACGGGACAGTGCTAGCCGGGCGGTGTAGTCCACGACGAACAGCACCCACGCAGCCCAGGTGATCACCTGGCAAACAGCCGGCCATGGGTCGACCAGATCGGGCTTCAGGATCGGGGCGGCGTAGGCAACCAGGAACACGACGGCGGTGAAGGTCAGCGGCCAGTCGGCCTTGGCCTCCCAACGCTTGCGGCGCAACTCATCGCTCATGCGTGAGCATGCCAGTAGCTCATGCAGCCGGGGCGTGCGAGCCTGATTGGAGGCGTGTCAGTTCTGAGGCGATCGTGGCCGAGCTTGCCCGCCCACGGTGCCGGCGTCACCCTGTGCCGTGCTGCATCGCCGCAGGCGTCCATGTCGGCGCGAGCTTCTGCCCTGGTCGTTAGGGCATTGGAGCGCGCGGTCTCGAGGTCCTTCTTCAGCCAGGCCCGTCGAGACCGCGGGCGTTTCAGGACCCGCGCTCACCCCTGCCAGGTCATCTTCGACGGTCTGACGCCCCGTACTTGACGTGTTCACCGCTTA
>CABEBH010000160.1_pt1 | contig 20042 bp, 17 predicted proteins | sample 3422331 | NCBI WGS metagenome assembly CABEBH01 (sample SAMEA5534345, study PRJEB31848) | metagenome | biome: tundra; feature: field; material: soil | place: USA | collected 2013-05 | depth 0.45 m | reverse complement strand
TGATCAGCAAGCCCGCGCGCATCCATGCCTCAGGGCATCCGCTCGTATGCCGGGAGGGTGAGGAACTCGGCGAAGTCGTCGGCGATGGCGACGTCGACGAAGGTGGCGCGCGCCTGCGCGTAGTCACCGGGCTCGCCGGGCAGCTTGGCGATCTCCTCGTCGACGATGCGTTCGACCAGCTCGCGGGTCACGACCTCAGCGGTATCGGCGAGCACGATGTCGTTGTGCAGCCACTGCCACACCTGCGAGCGCGAGATCTCGGCGGTGGCCGCATCCTCCATCAGGTTGAAGATCGCCACCGCTCCCGATCCCCGCAACCAGGACGCGAGGTACTGGATGCCGACGCTGATGTTGTTTCGAAGCCCCGCCTCGGTCACCTCGCCGGGCGTCGCGGCGACGTCCAGCAGCTGTTCGGCCGTGACATGAACGTCCTCGCGAAGCTTGTCGATCTGGTTGGGTCGTTCTCCGAGCACTGCGGTGAACGCCGCCTTGCACACCTCGACCATGCCGGGGTGCGCGACCCAGGATCCGTCGAACCCGGCGCCGGCCTCGCGGGCCTTGTCCTCTTCGACCTTGGCGAAGGCGGCCTCGTTGACCTCGGGGTCCTTGCTCGGGATGAAGGCCGCCATGCCGCCGATGGCGTGGGCGCCGTGCTTGTGGCAGGACCGCACGAGCAGTTCGGAGTAGCTGTTCATGAAGGGCACCGTCATCGTGACCTGGGCGCGGTCCGGCAGCATGAAGTCGCGTCCGCGGGTACGGAACTTCTTGATAACGCTGAAGATGTAGTCCCAGCGGCCGGCGTTGAGCCCCGAAGAGTGCTCGCGCAGCTCGTAGAGGATCTCCTCCATCTCGAACGCGGCCGGGTAGGTCTCGATGAGGACCGTGGCGCGAATGGTGCCCACCGGGATGGCGAGGAGCTCCTGGGCGCGGATGAACACGTCGTTCCAGAGCCTGGCCTCGAGGTGGCTCTCCAGCTTGGGGAGGTAGAAGTACGGGCCCTTGCCTGCGTCGATCTGGCGCTGGGCGCAGTGGAAGAGATAGAGACCGAAGTCGACCAGGCCGCCCGACATCGGGTGCCCGTCCACGACGATGTGCTTCTCGGGCAGATGCCAGCCGCGCGGCCGGACGACGATGGTGGCGAGGTCCTCTCCGAGCGCATACGACTTGCCCTCGGGCGAGGTGAAGTCGATGGTGCGGTCGAGGGCGTCTTTCAGGTTGAGCTGGCCTTCGACGACGTTGGCCCATGCGGGAGTCGACGCGTCCTCCATGTCGGCCAACCAGACCTTGGCCCCGGAGTTGAGGGCGTTGATCGTCATCTTGCGGTCGGTGGGGCCAGTGATCTCGACGCGACGATCGACCAGGCCGGGCGCCGCTGGAGCGACCTGCCAGTCCCCGTCGCGGATCTTCTGTGTCTCGGGCAAGAAGTCGAGCGTGCCTCCAGCTGCCAGTCTTTCGTAGCAGTCCGAACGGGCTTGGAGCAGCGCCAGCCGGCGAGTGTCAAAGCTCCGGTGGAGATCGGCGAGGAAGGCCAGCGCCGGCGCGGTGAGCACTTCGTCATAGCGCTCACCCTTGTTGCCAGTGATCTGCACGCCATCTGGGTTCGTCATCGATGCTCCTCGCTCATAAATTCCACTATGCAGAATTTGTTTTTCTTTCCTCAGAACAGTAGACAGGCTTGAGGACGAGGTCAATTTAACCAGGGCCAGCCTTCGAGACCCGACAGCCGTCGTCCGCTGGATCGATCCCGTGTGAGACGACTCGGTATGTCAAGAGCTCAAGCGTCAAGAATCAGCCGGGCCCTGCTGCCGGACCTGAGTTGTACGGGGGCTGGCCTGAAGCAAGGTTGTCCGAGAACCGCCGGGCGGCGTCGGTCAACAGCGGGACGGCCCGAGCCACCATGTCGTCGGTCATGCGGGTGGCTGGCCCCGAAACGGACAAGGCGATCCGTGAGGGGGCCCGGGGCACCGCAACCGCGACGCAACGCACTCCCAGCTCGTGCTCTTCGTCGTCGGTGGCATATCCCCGCTCCAAGACCTGCTCCAGCTGGGCGGCGAACACCTGCGGGTCGGTGATGGTGTGCTCGGTGTGAGGGTGCATGCCCGTGCGGCGCAGCAGCGCGTGCACGTCGACCGGGTCGATCGGGGCCAGCAACGCCTTGCCCACAGCTGTGCAGTGCGGCGAGACCCGTCGCCCGACCTCGGTGAACATGCGCATGGACTGCCGGGACGGGACCTGACCGATGTAGACGATCTGGTCACCGTCGAGCATGGCCAGGTTCGCCGACTCACCAAGGCCATCGACCAGATCCGTCAGGTAGGGCCGGGCCCACGTGCCGAGCATGCGTGCCGAGGACTCTCCCAGCCAGATCAGCCGAGGGCCGAGGGCATACTGGCGCGAGGGCTCCTGGCGAAGGTAGCCGAGGTCGACCAACGTGCGCACGAAGCGGTGGATGGTGGTTAGCGGCAAGTTGGCCCGGATCGCGAGCTGGGAGAGCCCGAGCGCCCCGCCGGCGTCCGCCATCGTCTCGAGGATGCCGAAGGCCCGTTCCAGCGACTGCACGCCTCCGGCGCGCCGGGGGGCCTTCTCACTGACCTTTGGTGCCGACATCGGCGAGGTCCCTTCGGTTCGCCCGATGGAGGTCAAGGGGCCTGGGTGGGTCAGCCGGGAAGGGTATTCCCCATCTCGGAGTCTGGCTTCACGGACGTTCACGGGCGACACAAAGGCCGGCAGCTACCTTCCGACTGGCAGAAAACGATATCCACAATACAGAACCGTCGTGCGCATGAGATGTCAATGCCTTCACCCAGTCCTGACCCTGTCGCCACGTTCGACCTCTTCAGCGCACTGATCGACTCACGCAGCTGTGGCGGGCTAGGGACCGACGTCGGCGTCCTCCGGCTGCCCCGCACCGGGCGCACACCTGACCCCGATGGCCCGCAGGCAAAGCACGAAGCACAGAATCTGTACCAGGTCGACCCGTTGCTGCGGCTGATGGGCAGAACGACAAGCCATTCGCGGTTGGGCGCAGATGCTATTGCGGCGGGAGAACAACCGGTCACGGTTACACCAACCGATGATCACAACAGGAAGGCGGACGGCATGCTGACTTTGGACGAGGCCATGGGCCTGTGCACCGCCGCGCGGGACGAGGCGACTGAGTTGGAGGCACCGCCTATGTCGTTCGCGGTCATGGACGCCGGCGGGCACCTGCTTGCGTTCGCACGCATGGACGGGGCTCCCTGGGCGAGCGCCGACGTGGCGATCGGCAAAGCGTGGACCTCCGCGGCGTACGGCGTGCCCAGCGCCGCGCAGAAGGAGAAGATGGCCCCGATGCCGAACTTCGCGACCGCCATCATCACAATGACTCATGGCCGCTTCACCCCGCAGACCGGCGCAGTTCCGATCTACCGCGGCGGCGTGCTCCTCGGGGCACTCGGCGCCAGCGGAGGCACCGGCGAGCAGGACCAGGACATGTGCGCTAAGGCCGTCTCCGTCACCGGGTTCAGCACCAGCAGCCAGTCAGGGTGAGCAGCTGTTCAGGAACCTTGCAGCACCAGCGTCGCTGACGCGATGCGAACAACACCGGCCGCCCTGTCCGCCGATGGTTCTCCAGCGGCCTGTCCGCAGCGGGATCACCGGCCCGGCGGTCAGCTTCAGCTGGCAGCGATCGCCGATTCCCCACGAAGGCCTGCTCCTCGACTTCGACCGGGACCGCCAGGCCGAAGACCGGGAGCATGCTCTCAGAACGAGAACCCCGAATCCTTGCGAATGCCGTCATTACCCACCCTCGACGATGTCGGCGCCCGAACTCGCCCGAGAACGGGACCGGCGCTCGACTGCTCCCCCGAGACCTGAATGTCGACGCTCGTCGAAAAGTAGGCCGGTTGTGACGCTTGGGTTCTAGAGCACCACTGGCCTAGTTTTCGAGGAGCGCTGACACTGAACAGGGCGAGCGTTGCCCACACCGGCAAGAACACCCCCGACCGACCGTCAGCACAAGCTGAATTAGCCTCTCTGGTTAACTCTTGACTAGGGTCACCAAGAATCCGCCGTGGTACCGCTTCGGCCCCAACCAAGGGCGCTTGACCCCTCTGGCCTCTATGCGAACCACCTAAAGCGCGCACATCACACCTTGAGGACGGTCTTCATGACTACTGAAGCGTTTGTCTATGACGCCGTGCGCACCCCGCGCGGGCGCGGTAAGGACACTGGGTCGCTGCACGCGAGCAAGCCGGTGTCGTTGGTCGTCGGCCTGATCGACGAGCTGCGCAAGCGCAACCCTGGGCTGGACCCGGCCGCGGTCGAGGACTTCATCCTGGGATGTGTGACGCCGCTCGGTGAGCAAGGCGCCGACATCGCCCGCACGGCCGCGTTGGCCGCTGGCTTCGAGACTTCGGGTGCAGGCCTGCAGCTCAACCGGTTCTGTGCCTCTGGCCTGGAGGCTGTCAACATCGCCGCGGCGAAGGTGCGTTCGGGGTGGGAGGACCTGATTATCGCCGGTGGCGTCGAGTCGATGTCGCGGGTGCCGATGGGCTCCGACGGCGGCCCGTGGGCGATGGACCCACAGACGGCGTATGCGACGAGCTTCGTGCCGCAGGGCGTCAGCGCCGACCTTATCGCCACGATGGAGGGGTTTAGCCGCGAGGATGTCGACGAGTTCGCCGCGCAGTCGCAGACCCTGGCGGGCAAGGCGTTGGCTGACGGGAGGTTCACCCGCTCGGTGATCCCGGTCCTGGACGTCAATGGCCAGGTCGTGCTGGCGGCCGACGAGTTCCCACGCCCGGGCACCACGGCGCAGTCCTTGGGCGCACTGAAACCATCGTTCGCAGCGCTCGGTGAGATGGGCGGCTTCGATGCCGTGGCGCTACAGAAGTACCACTGGGTTGAGAAGATCAACCATGTCCACACGCCGGGCAACTCCTCGGGCATCGTGGACGGCGCCGCGCTGGTCCTGATCGGCAGCGAGCAGGCCGGCGCCGATATGGGTTTGGCGCCCCGCGGGCGGATCGTGGCCACCGGCGTGGTCGCCACGGAGCCGACGATCATGCTCACCGGCCCGGCACCGTCGGCACAAAAGGCCCTCGCCAAGGCGGGGATGACAATCGACCAGATCGACCTCTTCGAGGTCAACGAGGCCTTCGCCGCGGTGGTCCTGAAGTTCATGAAGGACCTGGACGTTCCGCGCGAGAAGGTGAACGTCAACGGTGGGGCGATCGCCCTGGGGCACCCCCTGGGGGCCACCGGCGCGGTCATCCTGAGCACCGTCCTGGACGAGCTGGAGCGGCGCGGCCAGCGCTTCGGCCTGTGCACCCTGTGCGTCGGCGGCGGAATGGGTGTCGCCACCATCGTCGAGCGTCTCTAGCCCCCTCCTCCCGGCCTGACCCAACTACGGAGCCAACCCATGTCTGAGCAGAACACGATCCGCTGGGACCAGGACGGCGATGGGATCGTCACACTGACCCTGGATGACCCGGCCCAGCGCGCGAACACCATGAACGCGGCCTATCAGGAGTCAATGCATGAGGCGGTCCGGCGTCTGGTGGCCGAGAGGGACACCATCACCGGCGTCATCCTCACCTCCGCCAAGCCCACCTTCTTCGCCGGTGGCGACCTGTTCTTGCTCGCCCGGGTCAGCGACGAGAACGCCGCCAGCTTCGCCGCCGGCGTCGAGCAGATCAAGGCCGACCTGCGGGCGCTGGAGAAGCTCGGCAAGCCTGTGGTCGCCGCGCTGAATGGTGCAGCCCTGGGCGGGGGCCTGGAGATTGCGCTGGCCTGCCACCACCGCATCGCCCTGGACAACCCGAAGGCGGCGTTCGGGCTGCCCGAGGTCACCCTCGGCCTGCTGCCCGGCGGCGGCGGGGTCACCCGCATCACCCGGCTGCTGGGAATCGTTGAGGGGCTGACGAAGGTGCTGCTGCAAGGACCCCGCTTCACCCCGGCCCAGGCCCTGGCAGCCGGCCTGGTTGACGACCTCGCCTCAACGCCGGCCGAGCTGCTGGAGAAGTCGAAGACGTGGATCAAGGCCAACCCCGAGCCGGTGCAGCCCTGGGACGCACCCGGCTGCCGGATGCCCGGCGGCACCGCCTCCGACCCCAAGCTCGCGGGAGTCCTCCCGGCGCTGCCGGCCAACCTGCGCAAACAGCTCAAGGGCGCACCCATGCCCGCGCCGCACCACATCATGTGCGCCGCCGTCGAGGGTGCCAGCGTCGACTTCGACACCGCCCTGGCCATCGAGGGCCGTTACTTCGTCGACCTGGCCCGCGGCCAGGTCGCCAAGAACATGATCAAGGCGTTCTGGTTCGACCTGAACGCGATCAACGCCGGCAGCTCCCGCCCGGCGGGCTTCAAACCGCGTCCAACAACCAGGGTCGCGGTGCTCGGCGCGGGCATGATGGGCGCCGGGATCGCCTACGTCAGCGCCCGCAACGGCATCGAGGTCGTCCTGAAGGACATCTCGCTGGAGGCGGCCGAAAAGGGTAAGGACTACAGCCGGAAGATCCTGGACAAGGCCATCTCACGCGGCAAGCTGACCGACGCCAAACGCGACGAGATCCTGGCCCGGATCACCCCCACCACCGAGTACGCGGACCTGGCCGGTTGCGACCTCGTCGTGGAGGCAGTCTTCGAGAAGGTCTCCCTGAAGCACTCCGTGTTCGAGGCGACCGAGCCGGCTGTGGCACCTGACGCCCTGCTCGGCTCGAACACCTCCACCCTGCCCATCACCGAGCTGGCCCAAGGGGTGAAACGCAAGGAGGACTTCATCGGCCTGCACTTCTTCTCCCCGGTCGACAAGATGCCCCTGCTGGAGATCATCCGCGGTGCCCAGACCTCCGACGCGGCGCTGGCCCGCGCGCTGGACTACGCGGCTCAGATCAAGAAGACACCGATCGTCGTCAACGACAGCCGCGGCTTCTTCACCAGCCGGGTCATCGTCACCTTCGTCAACGAGGCACTGGCCATGCTCGGCCAGGGGATCCACCCGGCTTCCATCGAACAGGCCGCCACCCAGGCCGGCTACCCCGTGGGTGCGCTACAGCTGGCCGACGAGCTGAGCCTAGAGCTGTTCCTGAAGATCCGCAACGAGACCAAGGACGGCATCGAGGCCGCCGGCGGGGTATACCCCCGCCACCCAGGCGAGGCGATCGTCGAGAAGATGGTCGAGCTGGAACGCCCAGGGCGCGCTCGCGGCGCGGGCTTCTTCGACTACGACGAGTCCGGCAAACGACTGGGCCTGTGGCCCGGGCTGGCCGAGCACTTCCCGGCCCAAACTGACCCCGCCGACGTCGACCTGCACGAGCTCCAGGAACGGATGCTGTTCATCGAGGCCGTGGAGTCAGCCCGATGCCTGCAGGAGGGCGTACTGATCACCGTGCCAGACGCCAACATCGGTTCCATCATGGGGATCGGCTTCCCGCCATGGACCGGAGGCGTGCTGCAGTACATCACCGGCTACCGCGACCCCCGCGGCAAAGCAGGCCAGGGCGTGGCCGGTTTCGTCGCCCGCGCCGACGAACTCGCCGAGAAGTTCGGCGACCGCTTCACACCGAACGCGCTGCTGCGCAAGGAAGCCGAGCACCCGGACATCCTGACTCCCGACTCGCCCGCCCATGCTTAGCCGGGGCCGCGACGACCCGGACGGAGGTCGTCGCGGCCCCGGCTGCCCAGAGGTGGCAAAGTCCGGCCCGCTTACCGGATCCGGTTGACCGAAACTGCCAGCGCTCAACCGGCGTCGTTCCTGGGCATGCTATTCAAGGACGTCGTGCGCATCGACAGACTGCCCAGCACCGGACTCGACATCGCGTGATCGCCGGCCGAAGGCTTTGGTTCGAGGCTGAGCCACGGCCCGTGTGCGGCCACCACCACGTTACCGAGGATCCGGAACCGGGGCGCCGATCTCGGCGTGCGCGGTGTGGTCCAGGCACCAGTGGTGCTCGACCGCCCACCTGCCGTTCCACCGTTCGACGAGCACGTCCGCGCTGGCCCGCTCGCTGTTGACGCACACCGGGCCCCGGCCATGGGGGTTCTCGTAGCGCATTGTCACCGACTCGGCCGGGTCCAGTGTGACGTGGATACGCACCCGACGACGTCCGTGGACGCCCCGCACGCTCCACTGCGGCAGGTCGAGCCGGGCCTTCAGCAGCGGCGCTGCGAGCAACGGATTTGAAGGCCAGTCGCGGCCGCCAACTCGAAGCTGCAGCAGAGGAAGGGGCGGGAGGTGCCGCAAACCCGGGCGCGTCGAAACCGCGGCCACCAGCTCAAGGACATCGCGGCCGCCGAGTTCGGCGTGCAGCCAACCCCAGCGGCTCGCGTTGCCGTGCCCGTAGATCCGGGCGACGGCTCCCCTGGCCTCCCTCAGCCTGAACACCTTGTCGGCGACGCGGACGTCACCGGAGAATATCGCCGTGGGCGCCGGTACCACCTGGGCCGCCGGCAACACCTCGCTCCTCCAGCTCCACCGCGGGAACGTGAACAGAGGCTCGCCGTCGCCGCTCACTTCCAGGCGCCAGCGCACTTCTCCCGCCTCGCCCTCCAGCCGGTCCGGGCTGGCAAAGACCGTGCCCAGGCAGACGTATGCGCGGGCTGCCAGGTCCTCAGGGTCCGCCAAGGGGGGTGCGTCCGGCGTGGTGACCTCGACCGGACCGAACCGGCCCGACACGGGAGGCTCTCCCGGCACGAACGCGGTCACCCAGCCGTGCAGCCGCGTCGACCCGTCTGTGCGCGCCACCAACTCGTGGTGGATCCACAGACCCAGGCCGGAATCGGGGTCGGTCAGGGTGGCATACCAGACCTCGAGGCGACCGGGCTGACCACGCCACCGGGCGGCATACAGGTCCCTCACCGGGGGAGCAACGCCAGCACGCCACGCCGTCCGGCGGTCTCGCCTCCGGGCGCTGGCGCGCCGTACGTCACCGACGCACCTGACTCGGCTGCGCGGTCGACGATCCCCGGGACCGCCCGCTCCGCGAGTGCGGCTATGGTCAGGGACGGGTTGACGCACAACGAGGTTGGCACAGCCGACCCGTCGGTGACGAAGAGGCCGGGGTGGCCGCGCAGCTCGTGGCTGGCATCCAGGGCGGAGGTGACCGGGTCGTCCCCGAGACGACAAGAGCTCAGCGGATGGGCGGACAACGGCCCGGCATCAGAGGTCCATGGACGCCACTTCGCGAGCCCATCTTTTTCCAGGATCGCGCGCAGCTCGGCATCCGAGGCGTCCCAGCCACGCCGGGTGTTGGCGGTGGGCTTGTAGGTGATCTGTCCACGGGCGGCCGATGAGGCGACTCGGGTGAACGAGCCGCTCGGCGGCGGTGGGCCGAAGACGCCCTCGTTGTCGTCCTCGGTCATCGCCAACATGGTCAGCCAAGAGCGCCAGCGGTCGGTCGTCCCCTTCTTGTCCACGCCGAACCAGGTCGGTGCGGCGGCGGTCAGGTCTTGTCCGAGCATGTTGGTGATTGTCGGGAAGTAGATTTGCTGCAGCGAGAACCGTTGGAACTCGGGCGATCTGTCGTCGAGTCCGTCGTACGACATCGAGCCGATGGGCTTGCCGATGTGCAGCGCGTCGTAGGCGATACCCGGAGCGCGCTCGAGGTCGAGGAGCGTGCGCACCTTCTCCTCGTCCATCACCGCCACACTGACCCTGTCGCCCGAGTCTGCAGCGGCAGCAGCCAGAAGCACCGTCTTGCCGCTTCCCGGCTCACCGCGCAGCAGCAGTGCACCACCGCGGCCCGCGCGGGCGCCGGAGACCATCCGCGCGATCCGGGTGAGGGCCCCCTCACGTCCGATGAGCACCGGGCGAATATACCAAAGCACGGACACAACCCGGGCTCAACTGCCAGGGTTTGCCTGGACGCCGGGACCGGAGCCGTCAAGCGACCGTGACGGCGTCGCTTGAGGTCGAGTTCGGAGAGCGATGGAAGGCGCGGCCATAGGTTCTGAGAAGTTCCACGTGGCGGCTTTCCGAACCCAACCCGATGCCCACGTATTCGCATACGTCCTGGGCCAGGTGAGCCGTCCCTTGAAAGCAGTGACAACCTCACACCAGCGCACCGGCAACGCCTGATCAGTTCTCGAGCGTTGACCGGTCGGGGTTCGCCAAGATCGCCAGGAGTCTCAGGGCCGATCCCAGCGGGACAGCGACCCCCTGGAATCGATTATCTGGGCGACGAGGTCGCACATCGGGCACTCCGCATTGCCAAGATCGAGGCAGTCGTCACGATCGAGGCAAGCGACGCCCCAGGAGGTAACCAACGGCCAGGCCCAAGATGCCTAGGAGGGGCGCGGCATACCGCTTGAGAAGAACGGGGACCACCGTGCTCAGCAGGTTCAGCTCAACATCTGCTGCGGCAGGCCGGTGCTCCACCTGCGGACGTTGCGCGACCCGCACGGCGAGCGCGGGTTGCTCGACCTGTGGGTGGGCCGAAGGCAACGGTGCCGCTTCTGGTGATGCCAGGTTGGCCTGCAGACAGGCAACGAACTGTCCGAGCAGCTTGTCGCTGACGTCCTGCATGACTCCTCTGCCGAACTGCGCCGGTTTGCCGGTGACGGTTAGATCCGTTGTCACGTGCACGGCCGTCCCGTCGCCGTCCGGCCTCAGCTGCGCCGTAACGGTCGCGTTGGCCGTGCCGTTGCCACGTTTGTCCCTGCCCCTGGCCTCGATCACCGCCCGCCGCACAACCTCGTCGCGCTCGACGTAGGTGCCGGTCCCGCTGTATTGCAAGGCGATCGCGCCAAGCTTGACTTTGGCAGATCCCGTGAATTGGTCTCCTTCGACAGAGATCAGGGTCGCGCCTGGGAAGCATGGGACGACCATCTCAGGGTCGTTGAACGCCGCCCAGGTCTGCTCGAGGGACGCTGGGACTGTGAACTGGTGCCTGAGCTCCACGGGTTCTGCCCGATCAGCCCGCGGCGGCCAACACGGCCCGACGTGCCAGGATCGGTGCTAGATGACGACGATAGTCACCATCGCCGTTAAGGTCGCTCGGCGGCCGGGTCCCATCGGCAATGTCCGCGACCGCCGCTGCGATCGCCGAGGCGTCGACGGCGACACCAACCAGAGCCTGCTCGGTAGCCGTTGCGCGGACCGGGGCGGAACCCATGTTGGTCAGGGCCACCCGGGCCTGCGCGATAGCGCCGGCCTCGACGCGCACGGTGGCGGCGACGGCCACGATCGACCATTGCTGGGCGACCCGCGCGAACTTCTCGTAGTGAGCACCCCAACCGGTGAGCTTGGGCACCCGGACCTCGGTGAGGATCTCACCTTCACCGATGGCGGTCGTGAACAGGTCCTGGAAGAAGTCCACGGCAGGCACAGTGCGGGTTCCGGATGGTCCGGCGATGACGAACGACGCGTCCAGGGCCAGTGCCGACGCAGGCAGGTCGCCCGCCGGATCGGCGTGAGCCAGTGCCCCTCCGAAAGTCCCGCGATGGCGGACCTGGGGATCAGCGATCGTCTGAGTAGCCTTGCTCAGCAAGAGGGCATGGGTTGCCACAATGGACGATCGAGCCACGTCGTCGTGCGATGTCATGGCGCCGATGACGAGGACGTCGCCCTCCTCCCGGATCCCCCGCAGGGACCCGATCCGTCCCAGGTCGACGATGACCTCCGGTGCGGCCAACCGCAGCTTGAGGAGGGGAATCAGGCTCTGGCCGCCGGCCAGGACTTTGACGTCGTCGGACGAACCGAGCAGTTGCATGGCCTCCGCAACGCTCGTTGGGGAGTGGTAGTCGAAAGCTGCCGGGATCATGCCGTGCCACCCTTGGTCGAAGCTGCCCGAAGCGCACGCCACACGGTCTGTGGAGCGCATGGCATGACGACGTCCTGGACGCCAAGATGCCTGATGGCGTCGATCACGCCGTTCACGATCGCCGGGGTCGAGGCGATCGTTCCCGCCTCGCCAACTCCCTTGACGCCCAGATCATTTGTCGTCGATGCCGACACAGTGCGGTCGGTAATGAACGACGGGAGATCGGCAGCGCTCGGCACTAGGTAGTCGACGAAGGAACCAGAGACCAAGGTGCCGTTTTCGTCATACACAGCTTCCTCGAACAACGCCTGTGCGATGCCCTGTGCGAGCCCGCCATGGACTTGGCCCTCGACGATGAGCGGGTTGACCACGTTGCCGATGTCGTCGACGCAGACGTACTTGCGTAGCTTGACCGCACCCGTCTCGGTGTCGACCTCCATGGCCGCAATGTGCGTGCCGTGGGGGAACGAGAAATCCACCGGGTCGAACGTGGCGTCCGCGTCGATACAGGGCTCGAAATTATCAGGAAGGTTGTGGCCCTGGAACGCCGCGAACGCCGTCTCCGCGAGGGCCATCCCCTTGTCGGTGCCCTTGACCGTGAACCGGCCACCGGTGAACTCGAGGTCGTCGGCACTGGCCTCGAGAAGATGCGCCGCGACAGCGCGTGCCTTCTCGATGACCTTGTCGGCAGCTTTGACGACGGCCATGCCCCCCACGACCAACGATCGGGACCCATACGTGTCAAGGCCTCTCGGCGAGATCGCTGTGTCTCCGTGCAGGACCTCGACGTCCTCGAAGGGAACGCCCAGCCGGTCGGCCACGATCTGGCTCCAAGCCGTCTCGTGGCCCTGCCCGTGCGAGCTCGTGCCCGTGACGACCTCGACCTTGCCCGTGGGCAGCACCCGAACGGATGCGTGTTCCCAGCCTCCGCCGACGTAGTTGAGCGCGCCCAGCACCCGGGATGGCGCCAGCCCGCACATCTCGGTGAAGGTCGAGACGCCGATGCCGAGCTGGATCGGGTCACCGGACTCGCGGCGATGCCTCTGCTCGGCGCGCAGCTCGTCGTAGCCGAAGAGCTCCTTGGCTCTCGAGGTGGCCGCCTCGTAGTTGCCCGAGTCGTAGGTCATGCCTGCGACGGTCGTGAAGGGGAACTCTTCGTGCTTGATCCAGTTCTGCTCACGCAGCTCGATAGGGTCTCGGCCCAACTCGGCGGCGAGGTCGTCCATCAGCCGTTCGATCGCGAACGTCGCCTCGGGACGGCCGGCGCCACGGTAGGCATCGGTCCACGTCGTGTTGGTGAAGACGTTGGTGTCGGTGAAGCGGTAGCCGGCGAACTTGTAGATCGAGTTGTACATGAACGCGCCCAGCACCGGGACGCCCGAGGTCACGAGGCCTAGATACGCGCCCATGTTGGCGAGCAGGTCGACCTTGAGCCCAGTTACGGTGCCGTCCTTGGTCGCAGCCAGGGTCAGTCGCTGCAGCTGGTCGCGGCCGTGGTGGCCCGAGACCAGAGACTCAGAGCGCGTCTCGGTGTACTTGCACGGCTTGCCGGTGTGTTGCGCCGCGAGGACGGTCAGGACCTCCTCCGGGGTGAACTGCAGCTTGCCGCCGAACCCGCCGCCGACATCCGGGGCGATCACCCGGATCTTGCTCTCCGGGATGCCCAGCACGAGTGCGAGGAAGATGCGGACGAAGTGCGGTACCTGGGTGGCGCTCCAGACGGTCAGCTGCTCCCCGGTGGGGTCGACCAGGACCGACCGGGGCTCCATGAATGCGGGAATCAGCCGCTGCTGACGGTAGGTCCGTTCGATGACGACTCCGTCCTCGCGCGCCTTGGCGATCTCCTCGTCGACATCGGTACCGGTACCCGCCTGTCTTGAGTCATAGACCCAGGTGGCTGACACGTTGGTGGAGAGCTCGGGATGCGCGTAAGGCGGGCCGGCCGCCGCTGTGGCGAGGTCCAGGACCACGGGAAGCTCCTCGTAGTCCACGTCAACCAGTTCGATCGCGTCCCTGGCCTCGCGGGCGCTTCGAGCCACGACGACGGCGACCACCTCACCGGCGAAGGCGACGTGATCCACAGCAACCGCTGGGTGATTGGGAGCTTTCTGGTCAGCCGTGATCGGCCAGGCGTTCGGCAGGCTACCCTGCTTGCCAGCCAGATCGGCGCCGGTCAGCACCGCGACGACACCGGGGGACGTCTTGGCCGCAGAGGCATCGACGGCAGTGATCCGAGCGTGCGCTACGGGGCTGCGAACCATCCCGAGGTGGAGCATGCCGGACACAGAGAGGTTGTCGGTGTATCGGGTCCTGCCAGTGATCAGACGCTGGTCCTCCTTGCGTCGCCGCGCCTTGCCGATCTCAGGTGTCTGCGAGGAGGTGGCCTCCTGTTCCGTGGTCGTCATGACGAGGCTCCAGTTGCTGCCGCAGCGCGGGCCGGTGCCGAGCCGCCTGCCACGTGCTGCACGGCCTTGACGATGTTCTGGTACCCCGTGCACCGACACAGATTGCCCTCGAGGCCATGGCGGATCTCGGTCTCAGTGGGGTTGGGGTTGTCATTGAGCAGGTCAATCGAGGACATGATCATGCCCGGCGTGCAGAAGCCGCACTGAAGGGCGTGACACTCGTGGAAGGCCGCCTGCATCGGGTGCAGGACGCCGTCTTGTGCCAATCCCTCAATGGTGGTGACCTCGTGGCCATCGGCCTGAACAGCCAGCATCGTGCAGGACTTGACGCTGCGACCGTCGAGATGAACGGTGCAAGCGCCACAGTTGGTCGTGTCGCACCCGATGACAGTGCCGGTCTTGCCGACCTGCTCTCGGAGGTACTGCACGAGCAGGGTGCGATTCTCGACCTCGTCGGTGTAGGCGACGCCGTCCACCGTGACATTGATTCGGGTCATTTCTGGCCTAACCTCCGCTGTCGCCGCCGGATGGGCACCCCACCGGACGCGGCGACCTCGTCCAGGGTTTTGGGGAAGACCTAAGACAACCGTGCTGTGGCCTACGACACAAGCCCTGGCAGGCCTTGACTTCAGCGATGGACACGTTCACTTCACCTCGGATGCTCCTCAGCCCTGATCGCGCCTATGTAGGCCACGTCTGGCAGACGTAGGCAACCTCCAGCACCGGCACGTCACAGCTGGGGTCGCGGGTGAGCACGCACATCACGGCGCAGGTCGATACGGTGCAGGTCGATCGCTCCGGTGGTGCGGCCACACCACGACCACCTCGTCGGCGAGCAGGAACCGACAGATCGTCGCAAAGACCGACCGGGCTTCGCAGACCGTCACGTGATGGCTGAGGAACGACCCCCGCCTTCCACATCGGCAAAGTCGACCGCGCCGAAGTCGAGCATCCGCGGCTTATGGGCGTAGGCGGCACGCAAGTCGCGCGTGCCCACGCCTTTGCGTTGACCGACCGCACCGTCGGTGAGAGCAGCCAGCTATGGTCGCTTGCCAGCAGCCCGCGCGTCGTCGGCGATCGCGACGTGCGCCCGGTCGGACTCCAGTTCTCACGCCGGCGGTGTGCCATCCCTTTCGGGCCGCACGACCAGTCGCCTGCCGAACCAGGCGAGATCCGAGTGCTCGATCACAGTGGCCAGAGCGAGCGTGCGCCCCGCTTCATTGTCTTTAGCCACCGCCCCGAGCTGGTGGAAGGTTCCCCTGGGACACCCTCTCCACAGACACGTCCAGGACGCCGCCCGGTCAGGCCAGCGGTGAAAGCATCGTCGTGGCTGATGGCGCAGCGCACCGGCACCGGCTGGCCGGCGGCCACCACCTACTGGGTCCGGGCCCACCAGCATGGACGCACCGGCAGAGCGGGGAGCCGGGCGCTGCCGTCCCGACGACGGTCGCAACACCGATCGTCAGGCCGGCGCGCCACCAAACCGTCAGCTCAGGCAGAACCTCACGCATGCGCCACCACCTTCAACAGTTCCGCGAAGGACGCCAGCGAGTGCCCTGCCACTAGCTTGTCGACGTATGGCAGCACCGCAGCGATCCCGCCCTGAACCGGCTGGTACCCGACCTTTCCCCGGTGCGGGTTCATCCACACGACGGCATGCGCGAGCCGCTGCAACCTGGCGACCTGCTCGCCAAGCAGTCGCGGGTCGCCACGCTCCCACCCGTCGGAAGCGATGACAACGACCGATCCACGCGCCACACCGCGTTGTCCCCAACGGACGATGAAGGCTCGAATCGACTCCCCCAGGCGAGTGCCGCCGGACCAGTCCGGGACGCTCTGGCCCGCGGCCTTGAGCGCCTCCTCGGGATCAAGATGCCGCAGCGCCGTCGTCACCCGGGTCAGTCGCGTGCCAATCGTGAAAACCTCGACCCGACCCGGAACCTCGTGGGACATCCGGTGGCCCAGCCGCAACAGCGAGTCGGCATACGGCTCCATCGACCCGGATACGTCCACCAGCAGCACGATCCGGCGAGCCCTTGTCCGAGGACGGCGGAAACGCAGCGGTCCGGGCTCCCCGGCCCGCTGCAGCTGTTCGCGCAGCGTGCGCCGAGGGTCGATTTCACCGCGATGAGAAGGGCCTCGCCGCGGGCTGCGGCGGCGCGGAGGATCAACCTGGAGTTCCGCGAACAAACTCGTCAGCGAACGGCGTTCGGCTTCGGACAGCTGCGCGATGTCGCGGTGACGCAGCACCTCGGTCGCACTGGCGAGCGCGCGCACCCCTTGGTCCTCGTTCTCATCTTCGGCCGACGTCCCTGGCACCAACGGTGCCCGCTGGACCGTTCGCGTCACGGGCTCTGCCTGCCGACGCGGTGAACCCTCGCCGGAGAACCAGGCACGAAACGCCGCGTCGTAGCGTTCGAGGTCCTCCGGCGACGAACAGAGGGTCGAGCGGCCTGACCAGAACACCCCTTGACGGTCGCCGGCGCCGGCGAGCGAGGTCGCACGCAGGAACGCGTGGGTGCGGTCGGCGGTGACGGTGACACCGGCGTGCCGTACGGTGCGGGTGAAAGCCACCAGCATCTCGTCGGGCGCCAAGCCACCGGAGCGCCCCACAGGAGCAGCCCCGGAGCTCGCCATGGTGCTCATCCCGCCAGGATCAGGTCCAAGGAGTCCCGCACACGGTCCGCGTCCTCGCGATACTTCAGCACGGCACCCAGTGTGGCGCTTGCGGTCTCGAGGTCGAGGTGGTCGCGCCCAAGCTGGCGCAGTGCCCGTGCCCAGTCCAGTGTTTCGGACACGCCCGGCGGCTTCAGCAGGTCGCCGGAGGCGCGCATCCGCTGTACCGCCCTGGCCACCTGTTCGGCGAGCCGCTCGGACACCTCTGGCAGTCGGCTGCGCACGATCTCGACCTCGCGTGCCAGGCCCGGGTGCTCGATCCAGTGATAGAGGCAGCGCCGTTTGAGGGCGTCGTGGAGCTCACGCGTGCGGTTCGAGGTCAGGACAACCACCGGCGGCTTCTCTGCACGAACCACGCCATACTCCGGGATTGTCACCTGGTTGGTAGAGAGCACCTCGAGCAGAAACGCCTCGAACTCGTCGTCGGCACGATCGATCTCGTCGATGAGCAGCACCGCGTTCTGCTCGCGCAGCGCCCGCAGGATTGGCCGGTCGAGCAAGAACCGGTCGGCAAAGAGTGAGGCCTCCAGCGCCTCGGTGTCCACGCTGCTCGTCAACTGGCTTGTCGCCTCGACCGCCCGTAGGTGCAGGATCTGACGCGGGAAGTCCCAATCATAGAGAGCTTGGCTGGCGTCGATGCCCTCGTAGCACTGGAGCCGGATCAGCGGGCCGTCCAACAGCAAGGCGAGCGCCTCGGCCAGGGCGGTCTTACCCGTGCCCGGCTCGCCCTCCAGCAACAGCGGCCGTTGCATCGCCAGCGCGAGATATGTGATCGTGGACAAGCCCTCGTCCGGCAGATAACCGGTCGCCCGCAGCCGCGTCGAGACCTCCTGAGCTGACTTGGGTGAATGCGCCATGAACCAACACTATGCGCTCGACTCGTCTCGAGCCCGAGGATCTGACCCGGGTCTCCGTTGGCGCTCGCCATCCCGCGCCGAGGTACCCACCGATACCGGGGAGTCTCGTCCGTCTCGGTGTCTCCCGGTTACACGGTTGGCTACACCTACATACCCTCTAGCCACAGCTTGGTGTCACGAACTCATGGGTCACGGCGTCGGGACACTGGCCAACGGTTCCCAACTTAGTTTCTGTCTGTGACAGAATTAATTCGTGGCTATCAGTGACTTCGACCTGGGACTGTTGACGCGTGAGGCGCCGCGCCCGCAGTGGATACGGGATCACCCACACGCCCCTTGGGCCGCGGTCACCGCCGTGTGTCTGGGCGCCTTCATGGGGCAGCTGGACGCGAGCATCGTGACCCTGACATACCCGCGACTGCAGTCGGAGTTCGCCACAGGGCTGGGCAGCGTCGCGTGGGTCTCGTTGTCCTACCTTGTGGTTCTGGCGGTGCTGTTGGTACCGGTGGGTCGTTGGGCGGACACCCGAGGACGCAAGCTGTTGTACCTGTATGGGTTCGGGCTGTTCTCCCTTGCGTCCGCGGCGTGTGCCCTGGCACCGACCCTGGGCTGGCTCGTGGTCGGGCGCGGGTTGCAGGCTGTTGGGGCTGCGCTGTTACAGGCCAACAGCGTGGCACTGGTAGTGCTCAGCGTCCCGGCTTCCCGGGTGCGGACCGCGCTCGGTTTGCAGGGCGCCGCCCAAGCGCTGGGCCTGGCCCTGGGTCCCACCCTCGGTGGGTTGCTGGTGGACGCATACGGGTGGCGGTCTGTGTTTTGGGTGAACGTCCCCGTGGGCGTCGTGGCGATCTTGGCCGGGTATGTTCTTCTGCCGCGTAGCCGGGACCTTAACCCAGGGCGGGGCAGGGACATGGCCGGGTTCGTCCTGTTGGCGGGCACGATCGTGTCGAGCCTGTTGGTACTGAGCGGCCTGTCCGGTATGCCCCTGCCGTCAGCTGTGGTGGTGGGGCTGTGCGTGGCGGCGGTCGTGGCTGCGATGCTCTTCTGGCGCGCCGAGACAAATGCGGTGGCCCCGTTGGTGGACATCAACCTGCTTCGGCGCGGCGGGCTCGGTGCCTCGTTGACGGGGGCACTACTGGCATACCTGCTGCTGTTCGCCCCCTTGGTCCTGTATCCGAGCGTCTTTGACACCTGGGGCATGAGCGTGGCCGCCGGCGGGCTGGTGCTGTCCTGCCTGCCGGCCGGTTTCGCGCTGGCTGCTGTCGGTGCAAGCGCGGCGCACCTGCGAGCGTCCAACCGGCAACGGGTCGCGGTGGGCTCGGTCGGGGTGCTCGCCTGCCTGGTGGCCAACATTGCGCTGTGGCGCTCGCCGGGTCTGGTCGCCGCGCTGCTGCTGCTCATGGGGGCCTTCCTGGGCCTGGTGATCCCGGCGAACAACGCCACCGTAATGGCAGCGGTCCCGGCACGTGCCTCCGCCGTGACCGGCGGCATGGTCAACGTGGCACGCGCACTGGGCACCGCCCTGGGCGTCGCGGTAGCGGCCATGGGCCTGCACGTCGCTGAGCTGCACAACTGGGTGGGACCACAGGTAGTACTCAGCGCCCTGGGAGTGTGCTCGATCGCCTTGGCCGCAACCACTCTGAGCCGGCCACCGACGCAGGGTAGGACGATGGCAAGGTGACGTGGATGAACACCGTCCCAGCCGAGCCCGTACTACCCGAAGCCGTCGCCGACCTCGTCGCCAGGTTGCGTCGGGCTATGCGCAAGGCGGCCCGGGTCCGGGCGCCCGCCATGCCCCTGAGCGTGGCACGGCTGGAGTTGTTGAGCCTGTTGCAGGAGCACCCCGGGGCCAGGCTCGGTGACCTGGCCGGACTGCTTCATCTTGCTGCGAACTCGGTGAGCACCCTGGCAAACGCCATGGTCAGCGCCGGGATGCTGGACCGCTCCCCCGGCACCACAGACAAGCGGACCGTGGAGTTCACCCTGACTCCCCGAGGCGCCCAGCTCGTCGGGCAATGGCGAACCACGAACACCGCTCTGCTGCTGTCCGCCTTGGACCCCCAAGATCGACACATTCTGAACAAGGCGCTCCCAGTCTTGGAGCGCCTCGTGGCCGCCATCGACGAGCAGGCCCAGACGCTAGCCGCGTTTTCCGCACCGTAGGGTGTCTAGTCGGTTTGCTCGATCCACGGTAACGGGATGTCGAGTAGCGCCAGGATCTGGCGTTGGGTGGGGGTGAGGCGCTCCAGCACGGGGCCGGTGTTGCTGTAGGTGAACGCGAGGCCGTTGAAGGCGGCGAGGATGTTGCGGCCGGTGGGCTTGGCTGCGCGGCCTTCGGGGAGCAGTCCGGGTAGCCGTTCTTGGCC
>CABEBH010000133.1_pt1 | contig 22270 bp, 19 predicted proteins | sample 3422331 | NCBI WGS metagenome assembly CABEBH01 (sample SAMEA5534345, study PRJEB31848) | metagenome | biome: tundra; feature: field; material: soil | place: USA | collected 2013-05 | depth 0.45 m | reverse complement strand
GGGGTGTAGTCGGCCGGGTGGCTGAAGAAGACCGCCCAGCTGTCGCCCTTCCAATCCAGGAATGAGAGCTCACCCTCGGTGGTGGATGCGGTGAAATCGGGTGCGGTGTCACCAAGGTGCAGAGAAGTCATGGTTCGCTCCAGTTCTTTCGCGCTCGTGTCGTGCCGATACCTGACCATACCCGGAGGGGTATCGCGGGCTGTGGGGACGAAGCCCCTGTGGACGCACAAGCCATGAGGCGGCACGCCCCATGAAGGCGCTCCGCCTCCCGCAAATCCTGCTCGGTTACGCCCGATGGCGCAAGCACCTCTACCGGCGGACGCCGTTCGGCGGGCGGAGCCGGGCGGAGTTGTGGACGGCGATGTCGACGCTTGGATTGGTCAGGTGGCAGGCTGCAGGGTGACCCGGCAATCGAGGGCTTCGCGCTGACAGATGCGTTGCGCTTCTTATGCTCTGGATAGATACGGTGCTGGGCTTGGCAGTCTCCACGAAGAAGCCCCGTTACCTGGTGGCGGCACCTGTCTGACAGTGCCAGACTCCCGCACCCATGAGCGCCATCCCTGCGTCGATGTGGTGGGCTCACACGAGCGGGTGGTCCGAATGGGGACGCCGGGACGGCAGGCGTGAGGAGCTTCGCTGTGGTGGCAGACGGGGCTGAGCCGGCGGGGAGAACTCAGCCGGCTATGAAATCGCTCAGCACCTGAACGAACCGCGCAGGCTCGTCCAGGTGCGGAAAGTGCCCAGCACCCTCGAACAACGCTACGCGGCTGCCGGCAATCGCCTGGTGTGCGTTGGTCGCGTGCCAGGCGGGAATCATCCGGTCCCGCGTGCCCCAGACAATCAGGGTGGGGATCTCGATGGTCATCGGCAGGTAGTCATGGGCGGTCACCGTCTGTCCGCCAGGATCGATGACGCCGCGGGTCGTGGCGAGAAAGGCTCGCCGAGTGTCGCCGTCAGCCAGGGATGTGAACCCACGCCAGGTCTCGGTCACGTCCGGACTGGCTCGCCAGCCCGTACGGGCGAGGATCCGTCCGGCGGCTTCGACTCGTCCGCGCACCCAGCTGGATGCGATCAGCGGCAGGACCCATTCGGCGCCGGGCAGAGTGGCCGCGCGCAGCAGCGGACTGACGTCTCGTCCTAGACCTCCGCTGGAGACCAGGACGAGACGCTCGACGCGTTCGGGGAACAGGTAGCAGAACTGCATGGCGATGCCGCCGCCGAAGGAGTGCCCAACCAGGGTCACCCGATCGATGTCGAGCCGATCGAGCAGATCCCGCAGGGTGGCCGCGTGCGCGCCCAGTGAGTAGTCACCCATCGGTTTTGCCGACGCGCCGTGGCCGAACAGGTCTGGGGCCAGCACGCGGTGATCCTTGTTCAGTGCGTCAACCAGATGGGCCCAGTTGCGTTGTGAACTAGTCAGTCCATGAATGAACAGCAGTGCCGGACCGTCGCCGCTGTCCGAGTAGGAGAACTCGTGCCCGTTCAGCATCGCCGTACGAACTCGCGTGCCAGTCATGGCGCCTCCCATTGCATACCCGTTGGTAACCTACGTTAGCGTAACGACATACCGGACGCGCCGCCCTGGTTCTGAACTACGTGGGGAACGTTGCCAGGGATGAGTTCCCAACGTGAGAGTCATTGACTCAACCCCATCGGCGCCTCGCGAGAACCTCCAATCAAGGTCAAGACCCTGCGAGTCGACCGCACTGCACATCGGAGCCCTCCCGACCCTGCGCCCTGGGCCGAGGCGCGGCGCCGGCCACCACATCGACGTCGGTTCGAGCGACCTGATCTCGTCGCAGGCGCGTCCGAACTCCTCGACGTGCTCGTCGCACCCAGGCTTCACAGACCAGCCCTGCCGGATTCCGCAGGCGCTTCGCCTTCCGGACCGGAGCGAGTCTGGCTATTGGCGTTGCCCGCACCAAGAAGCAGAGAGACCAGGTCCAGAGCTGTGTCGATCTCGGGTTCGTCGCCACCCAGCAGCGGCGCGTACAGGTGGACTTCACAGATACGGACCAGTGCCTTTCCGAGGACGTCCGGCGCCAGGGTGAGCTTCAGGTTGCCGTTGGCCTCCTCGCGCGCGAGCACTTCGGCAGTGATGCGTGCCGCAACCGACTCGATCGCGCCGGGCATCAAGGCGAGCCGGATGAACACCATCGGTTCTCGCGTCGTGAGCGCACGCAATGGCGCGGAGGCGACCACCGAGCACATGAACCGGTTGAAGAAGTCAAGCACGAACGTGGTTCCCAAGCCCTCGGCTTGTTCGATGGCTTTCGCATACGTGCGCTCCGTCGCCTCGGAAAGCACGACACCCAGCAGGTCTTCCCTGTTGCCGACCCAGCGGTAGAGGGTGGCGCGGCTCGCCCCCAGGTCATCGGCGAGGGCAGACATGTCGAGTTTCTCCCCGACCAGGTACACACGAGTTGCCGCGTCGATGGCCCGACGGCGTCCCGACTCAGTAGGCATGCCGTCCATCTCCCCAGGTGACAACGTCATCGGCTGGCCCTTGACGAACCACAGCGATCTGAGACACACTCGGCGGCCTGAGACACACGCAGCAAGTGTCTCACAAGGAAGTGTCACCCGCCATGATTAGGAGCCTCACGTCATGTCAGTTGTTCAGACCGTTCGAGGACCCGTCGACACCGCCGCACTGGGCAAGGTGTTGATGCACGAGCACGTCTTTGTCCTCGGCACCGAGATGCGCGAGAACTACGCGGACTATCCGAGCACCTGGGACGAGAAGCAGCGGGTGAGCGATGCGGTGGCGAAGCTGACCGAGCTGAAGTCCCGCGGCATCGACACCATAGTGGATCCCACCGTCATCGGCCTGGGTCGCTACCTTCCCCGTATCCAGAAGATCAACGAGCAGGTCGACATCAACATCGTCGCCGCGACCGGGCTCTACACCTACAACGACGTCCCCTTCCAGTTCCACTACACCGGCCCCGGGCTGCTGTTCAACGTCGCGGAGCCGATGGTCGAGCTCTTCGTCAAGGACATCCGCGACGGCATCGCCGGAACCGGGGTCAAGGCGGCGTTCCTCAAGTGCGCCATCGAGGAGCCAGGCCTGACCCCGGGGGTCGAGCGGGTTATGAGGGCCGTCGGGCAGGCGCAGGTTGAGACAGGGGTGCCGGTCACCGTGCATACCAGCGCACACACCCAGTCGGGCCTCGTCGCCCAGAAGGTCCTCGCCGACGAAGGGGTGGACCTGACCAAGGTCGTCATCGGTCACTCGGGTGACACGACGGACCTGGACTACCTGTGCGCCCTCGCCGACGCCGGCTCCCTGCTGGGGATGGACCGCTTCGGTCTGGACGTGCTGCTGCCGTTCGATCAGCGGGTGGGCACGGTGGCCGAGCTGGCCCGCCGTGGATACGCCGAGAAGATGGTCCTGGCGCACGACGCCTCCTGTTTCATTGACTGGTTCGATGCCGACGCGAAGGTACAGGCCGTGCCGAACTGGAAGTACACGCACATCAGCGACGACGTCATCCCGGCGCTCCTGGAGCTCGGGGTCACCCAGGAGCAGCTCACGACCATGCTGGTGGACAACCCGCGCCGCTACTTCGAGGCCAACTAATGGGACACCGTGCGACGGGGCTGATGACGTGATGGAGGCAACGAAGATCGCCACGTTGTATGACGAAAAGCCTTGGCTGTCCCTGTATGACCCCAGCATCCCGGCGGTGATGGAACGCGAGTACGAGAACGCACTCGACATGTTCCGGGCTTCGCTGCACCGTTCTCCAGCGGCGCCGATCATCCGGTACTTCGATGCCACCCTCACCCTGACTGAGCTGGACGAGCTCTCGGATGCCCTCGCCGTGGCGTTGAGCGACGACGGGTTCAGCAAGGGGGATCGTCTGGCCCTGGTGCTGCAGAACATCCCGCAGTTCATCGTCGCAACGGTGGCCGCGTGGAAGCTCGGCGTGATCGTCGTCCCCATCAACCCGATGTATCGCGAACGCGAGCTGAATGAGGTCCTGACTGACAGCGGTGCCCGCGCAGTGATCTGTTTGGATTCCACCGCGGACCTGGTGGCAACGGCCAGCGAAGGCACTGCGGTGCGCACGGTGATCACCACCTCCCCGCTGGAGTTCCAGACCCGCAACGACCCGAGGATCTTCCCCTCCACCGAGCGGCCCACCGCCCGGGACGCCGTGGACCTGATGGAGCTGATCGCCAAGCACCGGGGCAGCCACCCCGGCGAGGTGCACCTGGAGCCCGAGGACCTCGCCCTGCTGCCCTACACCTCCGGCACGACCGGGCCGCCCAAGGGTTCGATGAACTCCCACGCCAACGTGGTGTTCACCGCCCAGATCTACCGGGACTGGGTCGGTCTGGGCGAGGGAGGCGCGATGTTCGCGGTGGCACCGTTGTTCCATATCACCGGCCTCATCGGCCATATCGCGGCGCCGATTCTCGCCGCAACACCGGCGATACTGACCTGCCGGTTCGAGCCGGTCGTCGCCGCAGAGGCCATCGCAGAGCACCAGGCGACGACGACGATCGGTGCGATGACCGTGTTCATCGCGTTCACCAACAACTCGGCCGTCACCGCCGAGCACCTGTCTAGCTTCCGTTCGGTGTACTCCGGCGGTGCCCCGATACCGAAGGCAGCGCTCGAGGCGTTCCGGGCTAAGTTCGGCCACTACATCCACAACGGCTACGGGCTGACCGAGACGAACAGCCCAGCGATCGTGGTGCCCTTCGCAAGAGAGGCTCCCGTGGACAAGGACTCGGGCGCGGTGGCGATCGGGGTCCCGGTCCCGAGCACCATCGCCTGGGTGGTCGACGACAGTGACGCGCTGGTACCGGTGGGCGAGATCGGCGAGATCGTCGTCTCCGGTCCCCAAGTGGCGCAGGGCTACTGGAAGAATCCGCAGGAGAGCGAGCACGCGATGCCCGGTGGACGGTTCCACACCGGCGATGTCGGGTTCATGGACGAGCAGGGCTGGTTCTACATCGTCGACCGCAAGAAGGACCAGATCAACGCCTCGGGATTCAAGGTCTGGCCGCGCGAGGTCGAGGACGTACTCTACGAGCACCCAGCGGTCCGCGAGGCGGCGGTCGTCGGTGTCCGTGATGAGTATCGCGGGGAGACAGTCAAGGCGTTCGTGTCCTTCAAGGAGGGTGCCTCGGCCACGACTGAGGAGCTGATCGGCTTCTGCAAGGAACACCTGGCGGCATACAAATCTCCGCGGCTGGTGGAGGTGATGGAGGAGCTGCCCAAGACCGTCACCGGCAAGATCCTCCGACGCCAACTGAGGAAGGATCAATAATGGATTTCGCGCCGTCGGCCAAGGCTGAGGAAGTGTCTGCCCGGATGTGGGCGTTCATGCGGGAGGAAGTATTCCCCGCGGAGACGGAGTATGCGCAGTGGCGGGCGGACAACGACCCGCATGCGCAGCCTCCGGTGCTGGAGCGGTTGAAGGCCTCGGCCAAGAAGCGTGATCTGTGGAACCTGTTCCTGCCCGAGATCTCGGGGTTGTCGAACCTGGAGTACGCGGCCGTCGCGGAGATCTCGGGCTGGTCGCCGGTGATTGCACCAGAGGCCATCAACTGTCAGGCCCCGGACACCGGCAACATGGAGACGCTGCACCTGTTCGCGACGCCGGAGCAGAGGACGCAATGGCTCGAACCGTTGCTCTCCGGACAGATCCGGTCTGCGTTCGCGATGAGTGAACCGGACGTGGCGTCCTCGGATGCGACGAACATCACCACCCAGATCGACCGCGTCGGTGACGAGTACGTCATCAACGGCCGCAAGTGGTGGATCAGCGGGGCCGCCGACCAGCGGTGCCAGGTGTTCATCGTGATGGGCAAGACCGACGAGACCGCGGAGAAACATCGGCAACAGTCGATGATCCTGGTTCCTCGGGATGCGCCGGGGATGACGATTGAGCGGAACCTGCCGGTCTTTGGGTATCAGGACCAGCACGGGCACTGCGAGATCGTGTTCCGCAACGTGCGGGTGCCTGCGTCAAACATGCTGGCGGCGCAGGGGGATGGGTTCATGATCGCCCAGGCCCGGCTGGGTCCGGGCCGGATTCACCACGCGATGCGTGCTATCGGGATGGCCGAACGCGCCCTGGGGCTGATGGTGGATCGGGCGAAGTCGCGGGTGGCTTTCGGCAAGCACCTGTCCGACCAGGGTGTGGTCCAGGAGCTGATCGCGCAGTCCCGGATCGACATCGACCAAGCCCGGCTGCTGGTGTACAAGACGGCATGGCTGATCGACAACTACGGTGCGAAGGGGGCGCGCACCGAGATCGCGGCGATCAAGGTCGCCGCCCCGGCGATGGCGGTCGCGGTGATCGACCGGGCTATCGAGGTGTTCGGCGGTGCGGGTGTCAGCGACGACACGCCCCTGGCGTATTTCTACGTCTGGGCTCGGATCCTGCGCATCGTCGACGGGCCCGACGCCGTCCACCGTCGTTCGATCGCACGCGAAGAGCTCAAGCGAGAACGTCCTTTTGTAGGGTGACCCGGGCGCGGGAGACGACGTGGAACGTCCCAGGCCCCGCAACGTTCAGCCGCGACCCACCCCCTTCTAAGGAGCAACCTGTGCAAGGCCGTATCAATGAAACGGGAGGCCTCTCGTGAAGGCCTGGCGCGTGTCCGACCTCGGCGAGCCCCGCGACGTGATGAGCCTGGACGAGGTGCCTGTCCCGCAGCCCGGCGCCGGCCAGCTGCTGGTCCGCGTGCTCGGCGCCGCGGCCAACTTTCCCGACGTGCTCATGTGCCGTGGTTTGTATCAGGTGAAGCCGCCGCTGCCCTTCACCCCCGGCGTCGAGCTGTGTGGCGAGGTCGCCGTACTGGGACCGGGGGCCACCGGCTTCGCCGTGGGCGACCGGGTCATGGGTTCACCGGTGCTGCCCTCAGGTGGGTTCGCGGAGCTCGCGCTCATGGACACCGCAACGACCTTCCCGGCTCCGAACGGGCTCGACAATGCGCAGGCGGCTGCTTTCTACATCGGCTACCAGACCGGATGGTTCGGACTGCACCGCCGCGCGCACCTGCAGCCAGGTGAGACCCTGCTCGTGCACGCCGCTGCGGGCGGGGTCGGTAGTGCCGCGGTCCAGCTCGGCAAGGCGGCCGGCGCCTACGTGATCGGCGTGGTCGGTGGGCCCGAAAAGGCTGAGGTGGCGCGGAAACTGGGCGCTGACGTCGTCGTGGACCGGCATACGCAGGACTTCGTTGCGGTGGTCAAGGACGTCACCGGCGGCCATGGTGCCGACGTGGTGTATGACCCTGTTGGTGGAGACGCCTACCAGCGCTCGACCAAGTGCATAGCTTTTGAAGGCCGAATCCTGGTGGTCGGCTTCGCGGGAGGGCAGATCCAGTCGGCCGCGCTCAACCACGCGCTGGTCAAGAACTACTCGATCGTCGGACTGCACTGGGGCCTTTACACGACCAAGGACCCTGCTTTGGTGCGCGTGTGCCATGACGAGCTGTCCGAGCTCGTCGCGCAGGGCGTTGCCAAGCCCCTGGTGAGCGAGCGGCTCGGCCTCGATGGCGTCGCGGACGGGTTGCAGCGCCTCGCCGACGGGGCCACGGTTGGCAGGGTCGTCTATGTCTGCTGACTGGCGCTCGCCTTTCCCCCTGGCGCAGCCGGCCCGACCGGCTCTGATATGCCGGCGCCCTGGACTCACGGCGTAGGCAGCAGCCACTCCGGGGGCCACGTCGAAACACCATGTCTGGTTGGCTGTCAGTGTCATCTGCCGTCCTTCGGAGTCGACGGTGGGACACAGGTCGACGAGCGGGACGGAAGCCTGTAGTCGATGAGCGGGTGCTCAGGGTCGAGGGAGCCAAGCCCGTGCTTCTTGTGGCGGGCGGACTGTTCGAGGGTGGGTGGCGCCACCAGTGCCTCCACGACGAAATCCTGCTGCTGGCCGGCGAGAAGCCGATGGCCAGCAGTGTCTCGCGTGGAGCGTGGCCGTTGTAGAGAGTGCCTCGGCGCAGGTCTGGGGGTCTCGCCGCGCGTCGATGATGGTGCGCTCCGCCCAGGCCATTCACCACGAGGATGAGCGGTGCGGCCCTGCTGCCGCCCGAGCCTTCACCGGGACATCGTGAGCGCCGCTTCGCCGGACACCTCACCAACGCACCCAGGGGCGATGAGTCTGGCGCGGACGCTGGCGCCGGACACGCCCTGGCCTCTCGGTCGAAGTGCCACAAGATTCGCGGCCTTGCCTGGGATGATCGCCTCCTGCACGCCACCGCGTTCAACCGTCGCCACCCGATGATGGAGGTCGCCTGACACTCGAGCTCACCACGGCGCAGCTCGACCGCGCAGCTGGCGTCCTGCTCGCCATGGCCTGCGGTGACGCCCTGGGCGCCGGGTACGGGTTCGGTCCGCCCCTGGGACCTGACGTTCCGGTCACCATGTCCGGCGGCGGCCCCTTCGAGTGGGAGCCGGGGGAGTGGACCGACGACACCTCGATGGCCATCGCCATCGCCGAGGTCGCTGCCGACGGCCACGACCTGCTCAACCCGCAGGCGCAAAACAGGGTCGCCGCCCGCTGGAGCGGCTGGGCCCAAGGCGCGAACGACGTTGGAAGCCAGACCCTCGCCGTCCTGGACGCGGCCCGGCAGGCCGCAGCCCGGCGCGGGCAGGAGAGCCCCTCAGCGACAGATCTCACCCACGCCGCACAGGCCCAGCACGCCCGGGCCGGACACTGCGGCGGCAACGGTTCCCTGTTGCACACAGCACCGATCGCCCTTGCCTTTTTGGACGATCCAGCGGGGCTGGTGCGGGTGGCCCACCAGTTCAGCGCGCTGACACAACACGACCCGGAAGCGGGGGAGGCCAGCGCTCTATGGTGCCTGGCGATCCGTCACGCCGTCCTGCACGGGAATCTCCAGGGACTGCGGCTGGCTCTGGACCACCTGCCTGACGACCGCGCACTGGTGTGGTCCCAGCGCTTGGACCACGCCGAGGCCAGCATTCCTGCGGACTTCGAGCGCCATGGGTGCGTCGTACAGCCTCTGCAGGGTGCCTGGTCGGCGATCGCGACGTCTCGCGATGCCGCCGGAAGCGATTTCACGTCGGCGGAGCACGCTCGGTCCGGACTTGAAGCAGCGGTGCGCGGTAGCCGGACACCGACACCGTCGCGGCAGCCGCCGGTGCCCTGCTGGGAAGCGTGTACGGGGCGTCCGCCATGTCCGCCGTGTGGCGCCGTCGTTTGCACGGATGGCCCGGGCTGCGCTCCCGCGATTTGGTACGCCTCTCAGTGATGATCACGCGCGGCGGACGCCCGGACGTAGAAGGATGGCCGGCCTCTGCCCGAATGGACTATTCCAGCTAATCGAACTGCGCCACGTTAGCCCGCCACCCCCACGACGACGGAGTGTGGCTCGGTGGCGTTGACGCACTGGAGCATCTGCCGGACGGGGTGAACGCCATTGTGTCGTTGTGCCGCCTGGGCAAAGCACAGGTCCTGGCCCCGGGTGTGGCTGCCGCCGACCACGTCGGGGTCTGGCTGATCGACGACCCCCGACCGTCAAAGAATCCGAACCTGGACTTTGTCCTGACCGACGCCGCCGCGCTCGTCGCCGCACTGCGGGCCGAGGGCAAGACCGTCCTGCTGCACTGTGTCCAGGCTCTGTCCCGAACCCCGTGCGTTGCCGCCCTGTATGGCGCGGGGCTCACCGGCCGAACCCCCACCGAAGCCCTGGTCGACGTCTTGCATGCCCTGCCCCAGGCCGACCCCAACAGCGGCATGCAGGCAGCGCTGGACCGGCTCGGATGAGCGCCGAGCCCATCTGTGAACAAGAGCCTTTCGACGATGACCACGAAGGCGTCCGTCAGGTTGCCTATCGCGCGTGCGTCGAGCCCAGATCGGTCACCGCGACATTGTGACTGCTTCTCGTGTGGTGATTGCTCGCGACGGCCGGCAGTGCTTACCCTGATCCGAGCGACGCCGCACTGGCGAAGCGAGCGTTGTCCGGCCCGGATCCTGGTGGTGAGGCGGTTGCGGGTGAATCCCGACGCGACCAGCACGGCTGTGCCCAGGCCCGCAGCGACACTGGTGAGCTTCGCAACCGAACACGTTCCCGAGTCTGCCCGCGTCGCGATGTGGGAGGAACACAACACCGCATCGCTGGTCGGGCTCACGTGCCAGGTTCCCCAGAGGCCAGCTTTTCGCGCGCGTGAGGTGAACCTGGCGCTGCCGCGGCTGCAGCTGGCCTCGGTCACCGCATCGCCACACGCGGTGAAGCGAAACCGGCGCCAGGTTGCCGACACGCCGGCGGGCTCACTTGCGGTGTACTTCGCGGTAACCGGCGAAGCCTTGCTCAGCAGCGGCGATCGGGCCTGCACGGTACGGCCGGGGCAGGTGCTGATCGTGGACGCCGACCGGCCGTTCGTCCGCTCCTTCGCCCACGGGCTGCGCGAGCTGGCCGTGACGGTGCCGTACGAAGCGATTGACCTCGACACCGGCTCCCGCGGGTTTCCGCAGGTCGTCGGGCCGGGGGGTGCGGTCGTGGCCCGAGCGCTGGCGGCACTGGTCCAACGCAGCCTGCGGCAGCCACCGCCGGACCCGGAGCATGTTGAACACGAGGTATTGATGATGCTCACCTTCATAATCAGTGGCTCGGTGAGCAAGCCGCTGGCGCTGCAGTTTCTGCTGGCCGCCGAGCTGGTCCGGCGACGGCTGGCCGACCAGAGCCTTTCGGCCGCGCAGGTGGCCGCCGGTGTCGGGGTGAGCGAGCGACAACTGTCGCGAGCGTTCGCCCATCACGGCGAGAGCTACGCCCATTTCGTGTTGCGCGAACGGCTCGAACTGGCCCGCACGAGGTTGACTGCTGCGGCGCCTGACACCTCGATCGCCGAGATTTCCAGGTGTTGCGGATTCACCGCGGCGGCCCATTTCACCCGGGTGTTCAGCGCACTCTACGGCTGCCCGCCGCGCGACGTCCGCGATCGCAGTTGACTATTTCGGCCACGTCCGGCCGTCCCGCCCGTTTTCGGTCGCTCGGTCCGCGAGACTAAACGGCGCACAACTGCCCGCGCGGGCAGGCAGCAAATGAGAGGGATTGTGACGATGGCGACATTCGACGACGGGGTAGTCCCGACCGAGCTGCCCTCCTCCGACGTGGTAAGCACAGATGTGCTGGTCGTCGGCTCGGGCCCGGCCGGGGGGTCGGCGGCGCTGTTCCTGTCCAGCCTCGGTGTCGACAACATGATGATCACCAAGTACCGGTGGACGGCGAACACGCCCAGGGCGCACATCACCAACCAGCGCACGATGGAGATCTTTCGCGACCTCGGCATCGAGGAACAGGTCAAGGCCGAGGCGACGCCGCACCATCTGATGGGCGACACGGTGTTCTGCACCTCGATCGCGGGTGAGGAGCTGGGCCGCATCCTGACCTGGGGCACAAGCCCGGCGCGGCACGGCGACTACGAGGGCGCCTCGCCGTCACTGAACTGCGACTGCCCCCAGACCTACCTCGAACCGATCCTGCTGCGCAACGCCACGGTGCGCGGCACGGTGACCCGATTCTCAACTGAGTACCTCAATCACCAACAGGACGAAGACGGGGTGGACGTTCGGGTGCTCGACCGGGTGACCGGTCGCGAGTACACGATCCGCGCGAAGTACTTGATCGGCGCCGACGGTGCCCGATCCAAGGTCGCGGAGGACATCTCCCTGCCGATGCACGGTGAAATGGACATTGCCGGGTCGATGAACATCACGTTCAAGGCCGACCTCGCCGAACTGGTCGGACACCGGCCGTCGGTGCTGTACTGGGTGGTTCAGCCCGGTTCGAACATCGGAGGCATCGGCACCGGCCTGGTGCGCATGATCCGGCCGTGGAACGAGTGGCTAATCGTCTGGGGCTACGACATCAACTCGGAGCCGCCGCAGCTCGACGATGTGGCCGCCGCCGAGATCGTGCGAAACCTGGTGGGTGTGCCAGACCTCAACGTCGAGATCCAGGGTTACAGCCTGTGGGGCAACAACGAGATGTACGCGACCGCACTCCAGTCGGGGCGGGTGTTCTGCGCCGGCGATGCGGTGCACCGGCACCCGCCAAGCAACGGTCTCGGCTCGAACACCTCGATCCAGGACTCCTACAACCTGGCGTGGAAGCTCGCGGCGGTGCTGCGCGGGCAGGGCGACACCCAGCTGCTCGACACCTACACCACCGAGCGAGCCCCGGTCGCGCGGCAGATCGTGACCCGAGCCAACCAGTCGGCGCGGGAGTTTGGGCAGATCTTCGACGCGTTGGGCATCGCGGGTGCGCTGACCGAACAGCAGATGCTCGCCGGGATCGAGGGACGCAAGGCGAATACCGCCGAGGGTGCCGCGCAGCGCAAGGCGTTGCGCGAGGCGATGGAACTGAAGAACTACGAGTTCAACGCGCACGGCGTCGAGCTGGGACAGTGCTATGCCTCGACCGCGATCGTGCCGGACGGGTCGTCGCGGCCCGAGCCCACCCGTGATCCAGAGCTGTACTACCAGGCGCAGACCTTCCCCGGCGCCCGGCTGCCGCATGCCTGGGTGGGGGATGGGCGGCATAAGTGGTCGACTCACGACCTGGCGCCATACAACCGGTTCACCGGCATCACCGGCATCACCGGGCAGGCCTGGGCCGATGCCGCGCCCGCAGTCGCGAAGAGACTGGGCATCGAGCTGGCAGTGGTGGTGATCGGGCCAGGGCAGGAGGTCACTGACCTGTACTTCGACTGGGCGAAGCTGTGTGAGGTTGATGAGGACGGCATCATTCTGGTGCGCCCTGACAAGCACGTCGGCTGGCGGTCGATGACGATGGTGGCTGACCCCGAGCTTGTGCTGGCCCGCGTGCTGGCCCAGATCCTGCACCGGGAGGTGTGACCGGTGGTCCTCGCATTCCACCACGTCACCCTCGGCCAGCGGGTGCTGTTCGGTACCGGACAGGCGGCCGCGAACCTGGCCGCCGAGGTAGAGCGGTTGGGCGCCAGGTCGATCATGGTGATCGCCGCGGCATCCGAACAAGCAGTCGCCGAGCAGGTGTGCACCGGTATCACCCCGGCCGTGCTCTATGACGAGGTTGTCCAGCACGTGCCGGTCGAGAACGCCGAGCGGGCCCGGGCGATCGCCGCCGAACATGGCGCCGACCTGCTGGTGTGCATCGGGGGCGGGTCGACCACGGGGCTGGCCAAGGCGGTCGCGCTCACCGGCGGCATGCCGATCGTCGCGGTGCCGACGACCTACGCCGGCTCGGAGGCGACCAATGTCTGGGGTCTGACCGAGGACGCACGCAAGACCACAGGCGTCGATGACCGTGTGTTGCCGGTCTCGGTGGTGTATGACGCGGAGCTGACACTGTCCCTGCCGGCGGAGCTGTCGGTTTCCTCTGGGCTGAACGCACTCGCGCACTGCGTGGACGGGCTGTGGGCGCCCAAGGCCGATCCGATCAACGCCGCGCTCGCCGTTGAGGGAATCCGGGTGCTGGTCGCCGCGCTGCCGGTGGTGCATCGTGAGCCCCGCAACATCGATGCGCGCGAGCAGTGCGTGTACGGCGCGTACCTGTCTGCGGTGGCGTTCGCGTCGTCAGGATCGGGGCTGCATCACAAGATCTGCCACGCGCTCGGCGGTGCGTTCAACCTGCCGCACGCGCAGACGCACGCCACAGTTCTGCCGTACGTCCTCGCGTTCAACGCCGACGCGGCGCCGGAGGCGGCCGGCCGGATCGCGAGCGCTTTCGGCGCGGCGGGGACGACCCCGCAGAGCGCGGTTTCCGCGCTGAACGGCCTGCGGGCCGTACTCCAGGCGCCGCGGGCTTTGCGTGACTGTGGATTCAACGAGGGCCAGATTCGCGAGGCCGTGGGCCTGATCCTGCCGGCCGTGCCTGAGTCGAATCCGCGGCGCGTCACTGAGGCGAACCTGAGCCAGCTGTTGCACGATGCTTGGTCCGGCGCGGAGCCCGTACGAAGGGGAGATGGCACATGACCTCAAGGGAGCAGGCCGATCGTGAGGCCGCGTTGACCGATCGGGTGGTGCAGAGCTTTGCCGGTACGGAATCGACGCGGTTGAAACAGGTCATGGAGTCGCTGGTGCGCCACCTGCATGCCTTCGCCCGCGACGTGCGGCTCAGTGAGGCGGAATGGCGGCAGGCGATCGACTATCTCACTGCCTGTGGGCACATCACCGACGACCGGCGCCAGGAGTTCGTGCTGCTCTCTGACGTGCTGGGGTTGTCAATGCAGACGATCACCGTCAACAACGCAGCCTACGGCGATGCCACCGAGGCCACCGTGGTCGGACCGTTCTTCGTCGCGCACTCACCCGAGATCGCGATCGGCGGCGACATGTCGCACGGCGCGACGGGAATGCCGTGCTGGGTCGAGGGAACCGTGCGTGACTGCGCCGGTGCGCCACTGCCCGGCGCGCGCATCGAGGTATGGGAATGCGATGCCGACGGTCTCTACGACGTGCAGTACGCCGATGACCGGACGGCCTGTCGTGCGCATCTTTTCGCAGCCGCGGACGGGTCGTACTCGTTCAAGGGGGTCAAACCGGTACCGTACCCGATTCCGGACGACGGGCCCGTCGGAGCGCTGCTGGGGGCCACCGGACGCTCGCCGATGCGGGCCGCGCACCTGCACTTCATGGTGTCAGCGCCCGGGCAGCGGACCCTGGTCACCCACATCTTCGTGGCCGGTGACGACTATCTCGAGCGTGACTCGGTATTCGGGGTCAGGGACTCACTCATCCGCGAGTTCGCCGACCAGCCCGCGGGCACCCCGACCCCGGACGGGCAGGTCCTGGCCGAGACGTGGACCCGGGCGCGGTTCGACATAGTCCTCGCCCCGGCTGGTAGGTGAGCGGTGGTGAACTGACCCCAAGCGCTGCGCGCGTCGAGCTCGTCGAGGTCCGTGAATGCGTCGGCCAGACCAGGTGAGTGCAACCCGAGCAAGCCGGGCGAGCTGCCGGCGCCGTGGACGTATGCTCGCGACGTGTTCCAGGCGGCGGGGCTCCGCGCCACCTCACCGCAGGCCGAAACAACGTCCGTGGACGTCCCCCCATAGGGGGCTGATCGGTCTGCGCGACCAACTCAATGCGCAGGCCGATTCGGGTGGACATCTCGGGACGTCAGCGCACTGATCTTGCGCTCAGCTGGGACTACCTCACATGTTCTTGGCGCCGGCTCTGGTGGCCTCACGGATCCGAAAGTAGGTGCCGCACCGGCAGATGTTGCGGATCTCGTCGAAGTCGGCGTCGCTGATCACGCGACCCTCGCGCCGGGCTTGGTTGACCTTGGCGACGGCGGCCATTATCTGACCGGGCTGGCAGTAGCCGCACTGCGCGACGTCCTCGTCGATCCAGGCCTCCTGCATCGGGTGCAGATCCTTGCCGACGGTTCCGGGCAGACCCTCGATGGTGGTGACCTCGTCGGTCTCCTTGATCTGCGACACCGGCACGGAGCAGGGGTTGAACGCCGCGCCGTTGATGTGGCTAGTGCAAGCCTTACAGACATTAATGCCACAGCCGTACTTTGGGCCGGTGACGCCCAGGACGTCGCGCAGCACCCACAACAGACGCACGTTGTCGGCGACGTCGACGGTCACCATCTCACCGTTGAGCTTGAAGGTGTGTTCGGGCACGGGATCGCTCCTCAATACGTGTGCGTCAAGCCGTCGGTCGGCGACTGCGGAATGGGCGGAACAGTGGCCTTGGGCACAAAGCCGAGGGGCTGGTTGTGGTTGATCGGGAAACTGGTCGGCATGGTGCCTGTGGCTCGTGTGTAGGCACAGGCGGTGGCGGCGTACGCCGATGCGACACCGAACTCCCCTGCCCCGCCTGGCTCTTGGACGTCAGAGGGCATCACGATCACCTGGATCTCGGGTGGGGCGTTCCACTGCCGCGTGTAGTAGTAGTCGTCCCAGCTGCCCTCCAGGAAGTAGCCGTCCCTCAGGTGCAGGCTCGACGTCAGCGCCAGGGCGATGCCGTCCATGATCCCGCCCTGCATCTGGGCCTCGAGGCCGCGCGGGTTGATGGCCAGACCGACGTCGACGGCCATCACGACCTTGGTGACGCGAGGACCCGTCCAGGCGTTGCGGACCTTGCGGTCGACGGTCTGCGGGCGACAGTCGAGCTCGACGAGGCACGCGTTCACGCCCTTGTACTCCTTGTGGAGCGCGATGCCCTGCGCCATCCCCGACGGCATGGACCGACCCCACTTCCCAACCTCGGCGACCTTGTCGAGCACGGCCCGTACCCGGTCGGTCTTGAGGAACTCACGGCGGAACTTGTAGGGGTCCTTGCCGAGTGCGTTAGCGAGCTGGTCTGTCATCAGCTCGCGCGCCGTGCAGACGTCGGGCGAGTAGATGTTTCGCATGCTGCCGGTGTTGAACGCCGCGTCGACCTCGGTGAGCGTCTGGTCGGTGACCCCGTAGTTGTAGGGCACCTCTTGGCTGAGCGTGAAGATCGTCTCGGCGAAGCTGAGGTTGCCACCCACCGGAAGCTTGGCGGCCATCGCTGTGATGATCTCGCCGAGCCCGTGCGCGAAGTTTGTGGAGACGCTGGTGTGCCGCTGTTCGAAGGTCAGCACGTTGCCTGCCAGGTACGACGCCCGGATCCGCGACGTCGCCATCGGGTGCGTGCGCCCCACTCGCGCGTCGTCGGTGCGGTGCCACATCAACCGCACCGGCTTGCCCATCGCCCTGGAGATCTCAGCGGCCTCCAGGGCGGCATCGTAGAACAGCTTGCGACCGAACGAGCCGCCACTGGTCATCACGTGCACCTTGACGGCGCTCTGCGGCAGCCCGAGCATCTGTGCGATCTCCTGCTGGGCCACGATCGGTGACTTCAGCCCGGACCAGATCTCGGCCCGGTCTGATCGGACGTCGGCGATCGCAGCGTTGGGCTCCAGGGCGCTGTTGCTGCGGAAGTAGAAGGTGAACGCCGACTCGACCGTCTTGACGAACGGTCCGAGCGGGGGCACGGCGAGCGGGAGCTCAGCCGCCTTGAGCTCGTTGAGGACCGAGGCGTCGGACTTGCCTTCGACCGTTCCCGCATTCCACGAGACGTCCAGCGCACGGATGGCGTCGATGACCTGGCCGAAGGTGTCGCCCCGCACCGCGACACCGGAAGAGACCGTTGCGATATGGGTGATCCCCGGCATCGCAAGAACCTCGGACATGTTCTGTATCTGCTTGGGTGTGCCGTTCAGCGTGGGCGCGCGGCAGACCATCGTCGGCTTCGCGTCCGGCAGATCCAGGTCGAGGGTAAAACCCTTGCGGCCAGTGACGGCCTCCAGTGCATCGACCCGATTCTGAGCCTTCCCGATGACGGTGAAGTCGGCGGTTGCCTTGAGGCTGACCCCAACCCTGCGCGTCTGCTGGACGGCGGCTTTGGTGGCCAGCTCGCCGTAGGTCACGCTCGACCCGCTCGGCGCCTGGATCACGCCACCCTTGGCCGTCAACCGGTCCACGGTGTCACCGAGCTCGATCGCCGCCGCCTCCATCAGCGCGCGCTTTGCTATCGCGGCAGCGACTCGAATCGGTGTGTATGTCGAGATGGTCGTGTTCGAGCCGCCAGTGAGCTGGTTGAAGAGCAGTTCGGGCCGCGCATCCGCAAGAGTCACGTTGACCTTGTGAACGGGGATGTCGAGCTCTTCGGCTACGAGCATCGCGGTGGATGTGGTGATGCCCTGGCCCACCTCGGCACGCGGGAGCGCGAAGGAGGCCGTTCCGTCCGTGTTGATCGTGACAGTGATCAGGTTCGAGGTCGGGAGCGTTGCATCCTTGAGCATGTCGTTGAGGTCGTAGATCTCCGGCGGCTGGGGCCCGGAGGGGATCGCGGCCTCGGCCGATCGCGGCGCGCTGAGCCCGAGCTCGGCCGCAGCCGCCAGGGTGGGCGCAGCGATCAGAAAGCCGATGAACCGGCGCCGGTCGGTCACTATCGAAGCGACGCCGCCCCGTTGCCCGGTCGATGACGGGTCGCTGTGGCGGGACGCTCGGCGATTCAAGGTCATGGCTGTCCTCTCAACGAACTATCCGCAGACTGGTTCAGGTGCAGCTCACGAGATGGGCTCGCGCGGCGCTGCCGCCTATCCGTGGGGTGTATTTCGGATCGAGCCTGACACAGCTCGTTGGTGTCCGGGATGCCCAAATCGCCCACGATTCTGCGATGTGAAGTGTGCACAGTGCCCACTCACCTGGTTGGGTTCAGCAGGTGGTTGGCGCGTAGCGCCAAGGTCAGCTCGACCGGGATCCGCTCGGTCGACAGGTCGCGTCCGGTAACCGCCTCGATCCTGCGTATTCGGTTGATCACCGTGTTGCGGTGGCAGTGCACCGTCTCGGCCGTTCGGGTTGTGGATCCTGCGCTGGCGACCCAACATTCGAGTGTCTGAAGCAGCGGGATGCGCTCGGCCTCGGACAGTGCGAGCAGCGGGCCCAGCCACATCTGTACCAGCCGCTCGGAGAGCTCCGGCGAATCGATGAGGATAGCCTCGGGCATCCGGTCCTGCAGTGCGACGACCTCGCTTCTGCCAGAGGTGAGGGTGCGCAAGGCGAGCATGGCCTGGCGGTGGGCAGCCTCGATCTCGGCCAGTCCGGAGACGACGAGCGAGACGCCGACCGGGAAGGCACAAGCTCGGCGCAGCACGTCCAGGGCCGTGCCGAGCGGATGACGTCTGAGCGCAACCAGTCCTACCACCAGGTCCGAGCGCCAGTGCCACGCCGAATCGACGCCTCGGCCCGACAACCGGCTCCGCAGGTGTCGGGTGATCTCGTCGTAGTTCGCGTGCAGGTCGGCCGACACGACGACGTACGGTCCGTTCTCAGGCAGCCCCACGGTGTGGGCCGCGTGGTGGGCGAAGACGGGGTCCGTCGCTGCTCCGCTCAGGAGTCCTTCCCAGAGCGCGACCTTGCGCTGCTCATGTGCACGGACTCGATCGCGCTCCGTTGCGTGGAACGACGCGGCCACCTGGGCGGAGGCCCGGTCTACGACCTCCCACACCCGGCTCCCGACGTCGAGCAGCTCATCGACGTCGACGTCACCGTCCAGCCGGGCCTGCTCGATCAGGGCTTCCCAGATCAGCCGCCCGCCGAGTCGAAACGATCGCAGTACATCGTCCAACGGAAGGCCTTGCTCCGCCCGGCGCTGCCCGGTGGCGCGTGCGGCGTCGAAGTAGCTGTCCTGCGCCGGATCGCCCGATCCTGCTGTCATGCCGGAGCCCACGAGAAGCTGCAGGATCCCAGTGATGTTGTCATGGCAAGACTGCCGGAGGTCTTCCTCCGGCACGACGTTGATTGTCCGATAGCCGGGGTTCTGCTCCAGGATGGTGAGCACGAGACGGTCGGTCAGCGGTGTGACCCGCTCTTTGACAGCCTCTGCCAGGGATTCCGTCCCACCCTGGCCGGTGACGTTGCGACGGTGCGTAGTGTCCACTCCCATAGTTGAGATAACGAACGAGCGCGCCGAAGGACACGCGGTCCCTCAGGGGCTGGAGATTGGCCAGGCAGCTCATGGCACGTACCTGGTCGCGTCGGGGACGGTGCCCGAGGCGGTGGCGCAGGGATAATGTGACGCGTACCAGTACGACCTGGAGGACCCGATGCCCGCAGAAGCGAACACTAGGCTGAGCCGCCTTGCCGTTACCGGAGCATGAAAGTCGCCGGGCTGGTTCTTGCCGCTGGTGGCGGCTCCCGCCTTGGACGTCCCAAGGCCGAGGTCGTCGTCGGCGGCCGCCGACTGGTGGACCTGGCGATCGAGTCGTGCATCTGGGCGGAACTGAGCCCGGTCGTCGTGGTCCTGGGCGCCGCCTGGCTGACACCCATGCCGCCAGCTGCGCGCCCCGACGGTGTCACCCCGGAGATCTGGCTGGTGGAAAACTCCGACTGGGCTACCGGCATGGCGTCGTCGTTGCAGGCCGGGCTGGTAGCTCTGCAGGCAGACCTGAGCATCGAGGCCGTGGTCGTCACTCTGGTCGACACCCCCTCTGTCGGCCAGGAACACCTGAGCCGCATCGGTTCGGCTCTGCGCGGCGGGTCTACTGCCGCCATCGCTACCTATGAGGGCAAAGCGCGCACCCCGGTGGGACTTGCCCGTGAGGTTTGGGCCGACGTGGGCGCAACCGCCGCTGGGGACGAAGGAGCCCGGGGGTGGCTGCGTGCCCACCCGCACCTGGTCACCCACGTCGAGTGCGCCGACCTCGGCTCGTGGAAGGACATAGACACCCCGGCTGACCTGCCCGACTGACTCAGCGCACACGGGTGACTGGGCAGGTTTGTGGGTCAGGTCAGCGTTGTGGCCAGGCCCGGCTCCGCGCGGGTCGGGCACGACTTCGGCCAACACCGCCAGCGAGACGGGGAGGCATTTCCCAGGCCGGTCGGCCGGGACGGCGCCGGCTTGTCCGGTGCCAAGCGAGCTCCTTCTCCGGTTGTCGGTGTAAACCCGCCAGGTGCCTGGCGACGGTTTCGTGTACGGGGCAACGGCTCGCGCACAACCATTGCCTCCACCGGTGTGCGCGAGGTCCTCCTGCTTGACCAACCGGGTGGCAACGCAAGCGGATTCGGGTGGACATCGGGGGACGCCGGTGCACAGATTCCGCGCTGGTTGGGGGTGTTGAGCACGGTAGTTGTGCCTGACACAGAAGAGGTCACTGGGTCGAGTCCGGTATTGCGTCCGCGTTGGCCCGTGATTGTCCAACGGTGTCGGTACACCAGTCCGGCCAGATGGAAGAAGTCACGAGACTGTTGGCGTCGGAGCGGTTTGGGCCGGGCTGGACGAAGTGCCCTACCCTTGCCATGTGACGATCGACGACCAGGTGACGGTTCGGTTCTTCGCGGGTGCTCGTGCTGCGGCCGGGTGCGATCAGGTGACGGTGGTCCCTGGACCGCTGGAGGAGGTCATCGAGGGTCTGCATGCCGCCTTCCCCGCTCTCACGGCGGTGACCCCCTTGTGCACTTACCTTGTGGACGGCGTCAGCGCGCAGCGGCGCGACGACGGCCCGTACATCGGCGCAGGCTCAAGCGTGGACGTGCTGCCCCCCTTCGCCGGCGGCTAACCGGCGGTTGCCGACATCGGTCGCGGGCGGTCGCATTGTCCGCAGAGGGCCGCGCGGCGCGGCCCAACTGAGGCCAGGGCATGGATTCGAAGAACAGTAAGGGCCAACAGGCGGTATGAGCGTGCACTAGACCGAAGTTACGTGCCGTGTGACGCGTGAAACCCCTGTTGAGCAGGGGTTTCACCGTTTTCTGGGTTGGGCGTTCTGGCTACTTCAGGGTGAGTGGGATCGGTGCGTCCAGGAGTTCGAACGCTGCGTGTTGGGTGGGAGTAGGGATGGCGAGCAGGTCGAAGCCGGACTGGTCGTGGCCGGCGACGCGTAGGTGGTTGCGGGTCAGGGTGGCGAGGTGGTCCAGCAGGGCGGTGAAGCTGCGGGCGGGCAGTTCGTCGGTGGTGGTCTTGGTCGCCGCCTTGGCGTCGGCGTTCTTGGATCGCTGGGCAGGGGCGACAGGGTCGGGGTGGTCGGGCCGGTTCTCGTCGGTGAACGTCAAAGGGGCCCAGGCTTGGCGTAGGTGCCAGGTGAGGTAAGCGGCGAGCATGCAGATGAACACGTGCGCGCGCACCCTGGTTTCGGTGTAGTGGTGGATGGGGCGCAGGTCCAGGTCGATGCTCTTGATGGACCGGAAGTCGCGTTCGACCCGGGCCAGACTCTTGTAGGTGGCCACCACTTTGGCCGCGTCCATCTGCTCGGCCGGCACGGTGGTGCGGATGACGTAGATCCCGTCCAGGGCCGCCTCGGCGGTGATCTGGTCCTGGTCGCGGGTGAAGGCGAACCGGTCGTCCTTGATGTCCAGGGTGTAGTGCTTGGCCATCTTGTACCGGCCGATGACCTTCCCGACCCGGATCCCGATCTTGCCGGCACCGGCCAGGCGGCCGGCATCCACAGCAGCGCTGATCTTGGCCAGCTCCGTGTCGGTGGCCTCCAGCAGCGCCAGGCGTTTACGGGCCCGCTCGGTAGCCAGGGCGGGGTTGCGGCACGCGACCAGGCGTTCCCCCGGGTAGTCGGGGTGGGTGATCTCGGCGAGGTTCACCTGGTCGAACAGGGACATCTGCAACGGTCCGTCGTCGGCGGCCAGGGCCGCGATCGCCGGTGCGCGCAGCGCGGTGACCCAGCCGAACCCACCGAGGTCCCGTAGCTCCTGTACGCGGGCGCTGGTGATCATCCCGCGGTCTCCGACCATCACCATGTCTTTGAGTTTGAACGTGTCTTTGACCGCTTGAACGATGGTGGTGAACGCGGTCGGGTCGGCGGTGTTACCGGGGAA
>CABEBH010000019.1_pt1 | contig 30612 bp, 32 predicted proteins | sample 3422331 | NCBI WGS metagenome assembly CABEBH01 (sample SAMEA5534345, study PRJEB31848) | metagenome | biome: tundra; feature: field; material: soil | place: USA | collected 2013-05 | depth 0.45 m | reverse complement strand
CCTATTGTTCTCGGGCTCCCCTACGTGTCAGGCTCAGACCTCCTCAAGTAGGGACGAGGTGGTTGTTGAAACTTATGCCTGTGCGAGCTGGTAGGTCAGTGGCCGGGGGTCAGGGCTCCTGACATAGCTGTCGTTGTGAAGTTACAGGGCGGCCACAAACACGAGGACCTCGGCGACGACCTGGCGCAGCACAGTGATCTGTCGCTGACGGCGTCCTGGGGATTCGAACTGCTGGTGCAGCGCAGCCAGCTCCTCCCGCAGGCGCTGCAGCTCCTGCTGGTCCTCGTCCAGTTCCTGATCCTCGGCGGCACTGTACGGGGGGCGACAGAGGCTGCGCCGGGGACTCGGGCCGGGTCGGCTCAGCAGGGGCCGGTCGCTCTTCTTCCTCTTCGGGGGTGGTGACCACTGGGCTGACCTCTCCTCGTGCGCGGCTCCCCGGTCAGGGCACCTCATACCGAGCTCCGCATGCCGTGCATGCGGTTCATAGTTGCGTCAGAACGGCCTGTTCTGGGCCCAATCGTCGACGTCAAGGCGGCCTTGACGCCTCATCCCTGCAGGGTGATCGCGCCGGCTAATTACCCTCGCGGGATGAGTCGGCCCCCGGCGGATGGGATGTCTTCTGGTTGTCGAGCCAACGGTTGCCTCGCGCTCGCTCGGTCACAAAGGCGATCGCCATGTCTGGCATGCAGTGGTTCTGGGGCACCGTCTTCGCGGTCCCATACCTCGTCTTCATTTTCACCGTCGGACTGATGACCTTCCGCAAGGGCCACGTCGTGCTCGGCATACTCGGCATCTTCGTGCCCTTGCTATGGCTCATCAGGGCCGTGCTCCCTGACCGGGGCGGAGGAATGACGCCCGAGCTCTGGTACTCCATCAAAAACAGCCAATGGCAAACGCGGAAGATGAAGACCAGGACCGACGATCTCGATGAGACCGGCCCGATCAACTACTTGCGATCGACTACTTGGTAGTGCAGCTTCGGGCGACCAGATGACCGGCGAGGCGTTCCCGCTGTTAGTGAACCTGGCCGACAGGGGACTCGTCCGGATACTTGATCTCGTCTTTGTCCGAAAGGAGATCGACGAGTCAGTCGTCGCACCTGAGCTAAAGGACCTCAACGGTGAGGGCGAGCTCGACCTGTCCGTCTTTGAGAGCATCGTGCGAACTGCTCGGCGACGACGACATCCAGGAAGCCGGTGATGTGCTCCAGCGCGGCAGCCAAGAGATCCTGGTGTACGAGAACGTCTGGGCGGCGCCGTTTGCCGCAGCGGTCCGTGGCTCAGGTGGCCAGCTCGTCGCCAGCGGCCAGATTCCCATCCCAGCAGTGCTCTCCGCGATGGACGCCATCAAGGCGAACATCTGACGCCCGAAGGCACGTACAACGCAGTGATGTAGCCGCGGCAGACCAGGTCAGTCGTCGATGCCTCGAGCGGCGAGGGCGTCCCCGACCCGATCGGCGTGCCGGATGGTGCGCACCACCACTGGCGTGACGAGTGCTCGGGTGCTGTGTTCGAGTCCGCGGGCGCGTCGCGCGTCGCGGGCCTCGTGCAGTGTTGCGGCGATGACGGGGACAGCGCGAATGGTCAGTGCGAGCAGCAGGGCGACGCGATCCGGGTCGACTCCGATGGCCCGGGCTGGTTCGAGGAGACGGGCGATCACGTCAAGCAGATCGATGACGCGGGTTGTCAGGCTCATCAGCGCGGCCCCCACGACGGCCACCACGAGGGTGCCCACGACGGCGACAGCCGTCTGCCAACCGGCGGTCCACCATTGGAACGGCAGCAGGAACAGCACGAACCAGCGCAGCGGCCACATCTGCTCCACGAGGGTCCGGACACCGAACCCGGCAATGGCATACAGCCCGGCCACCAGAACAAGTCCCACCAGGACCAGGAGAAGTGACTGAAAGGCGACCAGCACGGTTGAAAAGACCAGCAAGCACAGCAGTTTCGGGCCAGCTGCTGATCGATGCAGCGGCGACGTTCCCACCCGGTAGGTGCTGTTCAGCATGACCGCTGCGCCCCCATCAGGGCCTCGTAGTGACGGATCGACTGTTCGGCGGAGCCATCGGCGACGACCCGGCCCTCGTCGATGACCAGGACTCGCGGCCAACCGCGGAGCAGCTCAAGGTCGTGGGTGACCAGGATGACTCGCTGGGCCAGGACCTCAAGGAGTCCTGCCACGTGCCGGCTGTTGCGCAGGTCCAACAGTGTCGTCGGCTCGTCACAGACCAGGACCTCCGGCTCGGTGACCAGCACCGAGGCAAGTGCCAGGAGCTGCTTCTGACCGCTGGAAAGCAGGTGCGCCGGGTGGTCTGCGTGGCCGCCCAGTCCGTAGCGGGCGAGGACGTCGCGGACCCGATCCGCCACCTCCTTCTTGCTCAGCCCATGGCGTCGCAAGGAGAACGCGACATCCTCGGCGACGGTGGGCATCACGATCTGCGCGTCCGGGTCCGAGAAGACGAACGCGACCTTGCGACGAACGCCCGCCCCGTCGCGAGCCGTATCCATCCCGTCGACGAGCACCCGCCCGGTCGACGGAACCACCAGACCGTTGAGGAGCCTGGCCAGGGTCGACTTCCCGGAACCGTTGGCCCCGATGACCCCGATCCGGTCCTCGACCAGCGACAGGTCGATGTCTGACAGCACCTCACGGTCGCCATACCGGTGGCTTACGCCCTCGATCCGGATCAACTAGCCCACCCGCTCCGCCAGCAACGCAAGCCCCTGGCCGCCGCCGATGGCGCAGGTCGCAATCCCCAGCCGGGGACCGTCCACCCGGACCATCTGGGAGAACAAACGCACCAGGAGCATTGCGCCGGACGCGCCCCACGGATGACCCATCGCGATCGCGCCACCCTGAGGACAGACTCGCGCAGCATCGCGGCCCAGGGGGTCAAGGCCGAGCGCATCGGTGCAGGCCAGGACCTGGGCGGCGAACGCTTCGGTCATCTCGACCACTCCCACCTCCGCCAGCTCGGTCCCACAGTCCTTCAACAGCCTGGCCACCGCCGGAACCGGCCCCAGGCCCGGAGTGTTGGGGTCCAGTCCCACACAGACCCAGCCTCGCAGGGCCAGGCCGGGAACGCCCAAAGTGGCCCGGAGGTGCTCGGCCACCACTGCCACCGCTGCCGCACCGTCACTGACCCCGCAACAGTTGCCGGCCGTCACCGTGCCTCCGGGGACGAAAGCAGGGCGCAACCGCGACAGAACGGCCTCGGTCAACCGGCGCGGTCGCTCATCGGAGACCACGCCCCCGACCGGCACGAGCTCTGCGTCGAAGGCTCCCGACCTGGCGGCTGCCAGGGTCAGGGCGTGGGATCGGGAAGCGTAGGCATCCTGGCGCTCCCGGGTCACGCCACGCATGGCAGCGACCGACTCCGCTGCGGGCCCCATGTCCGGGTCGCCGATCTCAGAGGGCGCGAAAGGCGCACGATCGTAGGGCGTTGGCAGACCGGTCGACGTCGTCGGGCGGGCCAGGCGCCACGGCGCGGTGCTGGCACTCTCCGCTCCCCCGGCCAGAACGAGGTCAACGGCGCCTGCCAGCACGGCGGTTGCAGCCTGATGCACCGCCTCCTGACCGCTGCCGCACTGACGGTCCACGGTCACCCCGGGCACTGCGGTGCCCAGCCCCGCTGCCAGGGCGGCCACGCGGGCCGGATTGCCACCAGGTCCCCGGCAGTTGCCGATCACCACGTCATCCACGCCCGGAGCCTTCGGGCCGAGGTCTTCCACCAGGGCACGGAGCACCGGCCTCAGCAGCCCCACGAGATCGACTCCGGCCAAAGCGTGCCCTGCCGTGCCTATCGGGGTACGGCGCGCGGCGATCACCACCGGTGTCCGGTCGGTGGAGCCGTTCATGGCTTGTTCAGACTCACGGCGAGGTCCGGTAACGCGTCACGCTGGAGCTTGCCTCCGGAGGTACGTGGGAGGGCGTCAGCGTGCAACCAGCGCCGCGGACGGGAGGGCGCCGGTATCCCCGCCACCGCCGCGCGAAGGGTGCCGTCCAATGCTGATCCCACCACGACGGCCGTCAACACCTGTCCCAACCTCGGATGAGGCACGCCGAGCACCGCGACCTCGTCGACGCCGGGGAGCTCCCGCAGTAGCCGCTCGACCTCTTCCACACCCACCGTGTGCCCCCCTGAGGTCACTGCACTGGTGCCGCGCCCCAGGATCTCAAGCCCACCCGGAACCACACGGGCCAGGTCCTGGACCGTCGCCCAACCTTGCGGGTCACGCCGGAGCGGGCCGTCAGCACGGGCACTCAGGTAGCCACTGGCCAGGTACGGCGAACGCGCCCATAGGACCTGCTGCCTCAGCTCGGTCTCCACGCCAGGAAAGGCGCCGAACGGTCCGCGGCGGTCCCGCCACGCCACCAGCGACAGCTCGGCCGCCCCGTAGTACTCCACGACGTGCCAGCCGACAGCCTCGCACCGCTGCCTCAGTGTGGCCGCGCAATGATCACCCGCGACGACCACGCGTCGGACCAGGGGCAGGCCCCCAGCCTCCGCACGATGCAACAGCCCCGGTAGCTGGGAAGGGACGCAGTGCAGTGCCGTCGCACTGGCCGGGTCGTCGTCCCGAAAGGCCACCTGAGCACCCACTGCGCCGGCATGAAACGCGCCATACAGGAACAGCGAGGACCAGAGCGGTCCCGGCAGCCACACCGTGTCCTGCGCCGTGATCCCGGTGATGTCGCTGAATGAGGCGACGCTGACCTGCCAGGACTCGACAGTGCGCACAATCCCCCGGGGCCGGCCGGTTGACCCAGAGCTGAAGAGAACCATGTCACCATCACCGACCACGCCGCCCGAAACGGCGTCATCGACCTGCCCAGTGGCCACTCTCACGAACGACCGTGGCCACGTGGGATCCAGCACGGCGAAGGCACTGGCGGTTCGCACAGCCTGGGACACGGCGTCATAAAACCGCGGCTGCTCCCGTTGCTGAACGACCGTGCAGGTCACTGCGCGCTGACCCGCTCGCGGCGCCGCTCGCTCTTGGTGGCTCCACGGCCCCCGGTAATCCCCGGGTAGCCACGATGGACGGCGGAGGCCACCCCCGTGGCGATGACCACCTTGATTGCATCGCCGGGCAGGAAGACCAGCGACGCCACGGCGGCCACCCACACAGATGTGCCGGTCACTGCGGCCTGGACGGGTATCCCCACCAGATAGACGACACCGATGCCACCCAGCACATTGGCCAGAGCACCCCACCACAGCGGGTATGCCGGCAGCCGTCCCTGCACCAGCCACCCGATCACCGCGGCCCCGAACACCCAACCGAACAGGTATCCGGCGCTAGGACCGAAGAAGACGGCAAGCCCCCCACGCCCCCCGGAGAGCAAGGGCAGCCCCGCCGCGACGAGCACCAGCAGAACGAGAACCGATAGCGAGGCGCGCTTCCAGCCCAGGATCGAGCCGGCGAGCATGACGCCCATGGTCTGCAGGGTGACCGGCACCGCGTTGCCGAACACATGGATGCCACCTGGCAGCCCCAACACGGCGATCAAGGCCGCAAAGGACGCAACCAACGCAAGATCTCTTGAGCTCAACCGCTTCTTGGCAGCGCTCGCAGTGGTCTGATGCTCGATCATGGATCAGGTCTCCCTTATGAGTGCAGGAGACCATGGTGTCATGTGATCTGGGCAGGATTGAACCTCAAGAAGAACCGGACGTGCGAGCAGGAGGCTCTCGTCAGGAGGCGATGCCGTCTCCGCCCAGAAGAGCACGAACCTCGGACTCGCGGTATCGGCGGTGACCACCGAGCGTGCGCAGCGAGGTGAGCTTCCCCGCCCGGGCCCAACGCGTCACAGTCTTGGGGTCGACGCGGAAAAGCGCTGCTACCTCGGCCGGCGTCAGCAGGGCGTCGCCTTCAACAGAGTGGTTAGTCATGGGTCCTCCGATGCTGCACGGATCTGATATGTCCATTTTGGGGCATGTGCGAGACAAAGAGAACGACGCGCGAGAGCCATATCCGGGTGTCCGATATGACTAGTTACTCCTGTTCGGACGGGTTCGTCCTGCGGCCCACCAGCCTGTTTCTCGCTCGGCATAGGCTGAATGTGCGCAAACCTCGCACTCCAGTTTCGGACACAAGGAGTCACCACCGTGGCCACGTCATCGCCTGCCGGTTCGACATCACCCGCGCCTCTGTCACCACCACCCCCACCTCTGTCCCCACTGGGACATGAGCAGGTCGCCTTCTGCCACGACGAGGCCACCGGCCTGCAGGCGATCATCAGCATCTACACCACGGCGCTGGGACCGGCGCTGGGTGGCACGCGCTTCTACCCGTACTCCACGGAGCAGGCCGCTCTCCAGGACGTACTTCGCCTCTCGCGGGCCATGGCCTACAAGAACGCGCTGTGCGGCCTCGACCACGGGGGCGGCAAGGCAGTCATCATCGGTGACCCTGCCAAGGACAAGAACGAAGCACTGCTGCGCGCCTTCGGCCGGTTCGTCGAGAGCCTGGGCGGCCGGTACGTCACGGCTTGCGACGTGGGCACCTACGTCGCCGACATGGACGTCATTGCCAAGGAGACCCGCTTCGCGACCGGCCGTAGTGAGGCCAACGGCGGCGCCGGAGACTCGTCGGTACTCACGGCATTCGGCGTCTTCCAGGGCATGTGCGCCAGCGCAGCCCACGTCTGGGGCAAACCAAGCCTGGCCGGCAAGACCGTCGGTATTGCTGGTGTGGGCAAGGTGGGCCACCTGCTGGCTGCCCTCTTGTTGGAGAATGGTGCCCGCGTGGTGGCGACCGACGTCAACAGCTCTGCGCTCGAGGCGTTACGCGAGAAGCACCCCGAGATCGATGTCGCAGCAGACGTGTTCGCGCTGGTCCGCTCCGAGCTCGACGTCTACGCCCCGTGCGCTCTCGGCGGCGCGCTCGATGATGCAACGGTTGAGGCGTTGAGGGCAAAGGTGGTCTGCGGAGCAGCCAACAACCAACTCGTCGTGGAGGGCGCCGGTGGTACCGCCGAGGCTCTGATGGCCCGCGGCATCACGTATGCGCCGGACTTCCTGGTCAATGCCGGCGGCGTGATCCAGGTCAGCGACGAGCTCCACGGCTTCAACTTCGCTCGTGCCAGACACCGCACCTCGGGCATCTTCGAGGCGACGGCCTCGGTACTGCGTGTCGCCGCTGACAAGGGACTCTCGCCAGCGGCCGCTGCGGATCACCTCGCCGAGGAGCGGATGGCCCAGGTCGGCAGCAACCGGATCTGGCTCCCGACGCGCTGATCCGGGAGCGTCGAGGGGCCCTGGTTCCGAAGAGTCGAGGCCCCCGGCATCCGGAACGGGCTCAGAGCGTGTACCGTTAGGACTACGAAATACGAGATTCCCGGGGCCGCTCCGTGATGACTCGAACTGCGATCTGTGGTTCGGTCGAGCGATGCCGCCCCGGCAGACGCGCAAGGGGGTCGACGTCATGGGGCGCGGCCGAGCCAAAGCCAAGCAGACCAAGGTTGCTCGTGAGCTGAAGTACTACAGCCCGGACACTGACCTGAGTGCGCTTGAGCGAGAACTGCATGCACCGTCAGCATTCGACAGTCCGCCGAAACGTGTCCCTGACACCGTTCAGCCAGATGACGACGACGACGGCTACGAGGCCTACGGCCGGTCGGCTTCAGGCGAGGGCTGATCCACGGATGTGATCTGACCGCCGTCGTCCTGAGCTCTTGTGGTCCGGAGTCCCGCTCGTCCTGAGCCTTTTCGCAGTATGCTCTTGCGTCCCTGGGGCGTGAATCAGCGCGGCGAAGTTCCCACCACTTGCACGGAGCCTCCGTCAACGCCCTTGGTCCCCCGGACCACCTCGACACCGTCCTGTATCGGTGCCGTGACCATGTCGCTGACCTGACCGAGCAGCCAGGCGTCGATCCCTTGGTTCTTCAAAACCTCGATGGCAGAGTCGCTGTGGGCTGCCGGCAGAACCGCCACGAAGCCGATGCCCATATTGAGCGTGCGCTCGAGATCCGCCAGCGGCACCCGACCAACCTCTCTCACGACCTCGAAAACCACGGGCGGGGTCCAGGTCGACCGGTCGATCTGGGCGAAGACGCCCTGCGGCAAGACCCGGGCCAGGTTCGCGGCGAGCCCGCCGCCGGTGACGTGGCTGAAGGCATGAACGTCGATGCCCTCGGTACGGGTGAGCGTGAGCAGGTCTCGTGCATAGATGCGGGTGGGCTCGAGCAGCTCCTCGCCCAGTGTCCGGCCGAACTCCGCCACCTGTCGGTCAAACGCCCACCCGGCGGAGGCAAAGATCTTGCGTACCAGCGAATAGCCGTTGGAGTGGAGTCCTGACGAGGCGAGAGCAACCACGACGTCACCCGCCACCACCCGATGCGCCCCCAGGATGCCCGCATAGTCCACGACTCCCGTCGCGGCGCCCGCGCAGTCATACTCGTCGGGCCCCAGCAGGCCGGGATGCTCGGCGGTCTCCCCGCCGAGCAGGGCAACGCCGGCGGCCACGCAACCGGCCGCAATACCGGAGACGATGGCTGCGATCCGCTCGGGCACGACTTTGCCTGTCGCGATGTAGTCGGTCATGAACAGCGGTTCGGCGCCACAGACCACGATGTCGTCGACCACCATCCCCACCAGGTCGATCCCGATCGTGTCGTGCTTGTCCATCGCCCAGGCGATGGCGACCTTGGTGCCCACGCCATCTGTGCTGGTGGCCAGGACCGGACGGGTCATCCCGGCCAGCGCACTGGCGTCGAACATGCCCGCGAAGCCACCCAACCCGCCCAGCACCTCGGGGCGCTGCGTCTGCCTGACCGAGGCCTTCATCAGCGCGACGGCCTTGTCTCCGGCGTCGACGTCAACACCTGCATCGGCGTAAGTAGTGGGGGCGGGTTCAGAGGTCATGGCTCAGTCTCCGTTGTCGTTCCGGCATGACGGGTTGCCCGGGAACTCAGGGCCGCGAGAGGGCGTCAGCGGCACCGCCGGCGACCCCGGTGCTGACACCCTCGACGTCCAGACCCCCGGACGTCGGAGTCTCCAGACCCGGCAGGACCTCGAGGAACTGCTTGCCCAACAGAGTCGAGTCGGGCAGCTCGATCGGGTAGTCGCCGGTGAAACAAGCCGTGCACAGCTGCTCGCGCGGTTGCCCTGAGGCCTCGATCATCGCGTCCTCGGAGAGGTAGCCCAGGCTGTCGGCGCCGATGCTGGCCCTGATCTCCTCGACCTTGAGGCCGGTGGCGACCAGCTCGGCGCGGGTGGCGAAGTCGATGCCGTAGAAGCACGGCCACTTCACCGGCGGGCTAGAGATGCGTACGTGGATCTCGGCCGCGCCGGCCTCTCGCAGCATCCGGATCTGAGCACGCTGGGTGTTGCCGCGCACGATCGAGTCGTCGACCACCACCAGTCGCTTACCGCGGATGACGGTCTCCAGTGCGTTGAGCTTCAGGCGGATGCCGAGCTGACGCAGCGTCTGGCTGGGCTGGATGAAAGTCCGCCCGACGTAGGAGTTCTTGACGAAACCCTGCCCGTAGGGGATGCCGCTGGCCTCGGCGTAGCCGATCGCCGCTGGCGTGCCGGACTCCGGCACCGGGATGACCAGGTCGGCTTCGACCGGGTACTCCGTGGCCAGACGCCGCCCCATCTCGACCCGGGCCTCATGCACCGACCGGCCAGCAATGGTGGCGTCGGGGCGCGCGAGGTAGACGTACTCGAAGACACAGCCCTTGGGGTCGGGTTCGACGAACTGGTGGGAACGCAGACCGTCCTCGTCGATGGCGATGAACTCGCCCGGCTGAACCTCGCGGATCACGCTGGCGCCAACGGTCGCGAGCGCTGCGGACTCACTAGCCACCACCCAACCGCGTTCCAGGCGGCCCAGGACCAGCGGTCGGATGCCGTGCCGGTCGCGGGCGGCATACAGCGTCTGTTCGTCCATGAAGACGAAGCTGAAGGCACCCTGGAGCTTGGGCAGCACATCCAGGGCGGTGGCCTCAAGGCTGAGGTCGGGATCGCTGGACAGCAGTGCGGTCACCAGTGCTGTGTCTGTGGTGTTGCCCCGATGTAACTCACCGCCGAGCTGTCCGGCGAAGGCGTCGCCGTGGCGTTCGAACAGCAGGTCACGCAGTTCGGCTGAGTTGATGAGGTTGCCGTTGTGAGCCAACGCGACGGTGGAGTCGTCGGTGCCGCCGAGGGTCGGCTGGGCGTTCTCCCATGTGCTGCCACCTGTCGTGGAGTATCGGCAGTGACCGATGGCCAGATGGCCTTTCAACGAGCCCAGGCTCGCCTCGTCGAAGACCTGCGAGACCAGACCCATGTCCTTGTAGACCAGCAGCCGATGACCATCACTGGCCGCGATGCCGGCGGACTCCTGACCGCGGTGCTGTAGCGCATAGAGCCCGAAGTAAGTCAGCTTGGCGACGTCCTCGCCGGGGGCCCAGACTCCGAAGACCCCACAGGCGTCCTGGGGAGCTTTCTCGCCGGGAAGAAGATCGTGGGTCAGTCGCCCATCACCGCGTGCCACGTGTCACAGTCTCCCACAGCCCAGTAGCCCGACGGGCCGTTCCACGGCTGGCCAGTCGGACGAGACTCACGGCCGCTTCTCCAGCAGGACCGCAATGATGGCTCCGACCAGCGCGCCAAGTCCGGCAAAGATCAACCCGAGGAAGCCCAGTACGACCGCTGAGTCGTAGCCGGCATCGACCGGGCCGATCACGCTCAGGAAGAACCCGATGAGAAGCCCTGCCAGGGCGCCGGTGAGCAGGAACGCCGTGAACTTGGGTGTTCTGCGGGCCGGGCGCGGCTGTTGTCCATGGGGCTGCTGACTCACGGACCTAACGTAATCCACCGACGCTGACCCGCAAGTCCGGGGTCCACGTGTTCAGCGGAAGCGGGGGATGACCTGGGAGGCGACAGTCTCCAACACGCTCAGTTCACCGGCATACGGACCATCGGATCTGGGCCAGTGGGTGATCACATCGGTGAAGCCCAACTCACTGGCGCGACCCACCATCTCCTCGAACGCCCCCACGCCCGAGAGGGCGAACTGCGGTGAGGAGTCCAGGTTGAGGTGCCGCGCCAAGGTGGCGGAGTCACGGCCCGCAGCTGCAAGAGCCTCGTCCAGGCGTCCGCCGAGCTCCGCCAGAGCGGCCCACCACAGGTCCAGTGTCTCGACCTTGGGGCCGGTGGTGACCCAGCCGGTGCCGTACTCGACCGCGAGGCGCAGCGAGCGCGGACCGTTGGCAGCCAAGACGAACGGGATCCTCGGCTGCTGAACCGGGCCGGGCAGGGTACGTGCGTCCACCGTTGAGAAATACGTGCCATCGTGAGAGACGTGGTCCGCGGTGAGCAGCTGATCGAGCAGCCCGGTGAACTCGCAGAGTCGGTCGAAGCGTTCCCCGGGCGTCAGCGGCGCACCGCCGAGGATGGCACTGTCGATGTCGCCTCCGGCGCCGATTCCGCAGGTCACTCGGCCGCCGGAGATGTCGTCCATGGCCAGTAGGTCGCGCATGAACGTCACCGGGTGCCGGTAGTTCGGCGAGGTGACAAAAGTGCCCAACCGGATCGTCGAGGTGACCATCGCGGCCGCCGTCAACGTGGGAATAGTGCCGAACCACGGCGAGTCCGGCAGCCCACCCCAAACCAGGTGGTCGTAGGTCCATGCATGGTCGAAGCCCAGTTCCTCGGCACGACGCCACATCGGGGCCGCGTCGGACCAACGGTGCTCGGGCAGGATCGTCAGTCCAAATCGCATGTCTGCAGGCTAGTCCGCCACGAGCGGCAACATCCCGGCCAGCGTGGCTCGCTGACCACTCGCGTGCACCGTGCCGCCCGCCAGCGCTGCGGCCCAATCCGACGCTCCGGTAACCAGATCCAGCCAGGTCCGGGCATCCATCTCGACGATGTTCGGGGGGGTTCCACGGGTGTGCCGCGGGCCCTCCACACACTGCACCGCGCCGTACGGCGGGACGCGGACTTCCAGCGTCCGCCCTGGCGCCCGATCGGCCAGCTCCTCCAATGAGTATCGGACTGCCGTGGCGACGGTTGCCTTTGGCGCCTCGGACGGGTTCACCCGCCATTCCGCCAGGGCTTGCAGACCCTCGTCAGGGGGAATGCGGCGACGAGGTGGCATGGCGTCCATGGTGGCATCAGGGTCCACCTCCGCGCGATCTAGGGTTGATGCCATGAAGGCGACAACCATCTACGCTGCCCGCGACGTCCGGCTCGAAGACCAACCGGACCCGACCATCCAGAAGCCGACTGACGCGATCGTGAAGGTCGTCGCCGCCTGTGTGTGTGGCTCGGACCTGTGGTATTACCGCGGGGACAACCCGATCGAGGATCCGTTCCGGATCGGCCACGAGTTCGTCGGGGTCGTCCAGGAGGTTGGCTCAGAAGTCCGGTCGCTGCGCAAGGGCGACTTCGTCATCGCACCGTTCATGTACTCCGACAACACCTGCCCGCACTGCCTGGTCGGGATCCAGTCGTCGTGCTCGGCGGGCGGCTTCTGGGGCGGAACCGACCGCGACGGGCTGATGGTCGACGGCGGACAGGGCGAGTACGTGCGGGTCCCGTTGGCCGACGGCACCCTCGTTTCAACACGCGAAACCCCCGACGCGGCAATGGTTCCGTCACTGCTGGCCCTCTCCGACGTGATGGGCACCGGCTGGCACGCGGCGATGGCAGCAGGCGTCCAGGAGGGAGACACGGTCGTCGTGGTGGGCGACGGCGCGGTGGGCCTGTCGGGCATCCTTGCCGCCTCACGGATGGGTGCCGAACGCGTGGTCGCCATGTCCCGGCACGAGGAACGCCAGAAGATCGCGCAGTCGTTCGGTGCCACCGATGTCATCGCCGAGCGCGGCGAGACCGGTGAGGCTGCCGTCCTCGAGCTCACCGGCGGTGTCGGCGCCGACGCCGTGCTGGAGTGCGTGGGTACCAGCCAGTCGATGACGACCGCCATCACGATCGCCCGCCCGGGCGCCACCGTCGGCTATGTCGGAGTCCCCCACGGAGTCGAGCTACCGGTGCGCACGATGTTCTCCCGCAACGTCGGCGTCGCGGGTGGGGTTGCACCGGTGCGGCAGTATCTCCCGGACCTGCGCGACGACGTGCTGTCAGGGGCGATCAACCCGGGTCTGGTCTTCGACCTCGACCTGCCGCTGGAGAAGGTAGCCGAAGGGTACGCAGCGATGGATGAGCGTCGCGCCATCAAGACGATGCTGCGCCCCTGAGCCAGATACGCCGCCTGGCTCAGCGGAGCGACCCCACTGAGCCGGGGTGGCGCAGCGAGTTCGGGACCTGGCTGAACGGTTGGAAAACCGTTGCCTGGTCTCCCGTGTTGCTACTTGAGGGGCTCACCTGCGCCAGCGCGGCCGCCTTGGATCGTCTCGCTCTGCGCATCTGGGTCGAGGCATCCGACGCGGTCCGGCTTAGGCGTGGTCTAGATCGGGACGGGCAGGACCATCGCCTGCTATGGATTGACTCGATGCTCACCCAGCGCCTGTTCTTCACGAAGGACGCAACCGGGACGAGGGCCGAGCTGCGGGTCAACGCAAACCCGAGCACTTCCCATGATCGAGAGTCCGAAGTCGGGCCGCTCGACCAAGTGGCCTCAGAGAGCGCATCGGCAGATCCCGGTCAGGGTCAGCCGCCTTCAACAACCTCTTTCAGCCCGCGGAGCATCATCTCCCAGTTGCCCTTGGCCCGCTGCGCCTGCTCCTGGCTGGCGTTCTTGTCCTGACTCAGTGAGATGTGCGTCTTGTCCCCGTTCTTCCTCAGCTCATACAGCAGCGTGTGGTAGTTCCCAGGCACGTCCTCTAATCCGCTCAAGGGGCTGAAGTGAGTCACTTTCAGACGCCGTTCCGTCTCGATCTCCACGATCTCGCCCTTGTCCTCATACGCCTTGCCCTCATACTCGCCCCTCCACACGATCGGGCTGCCCTGCTGCCAGTCGGTCTCCACCTCGGACCCGAACATGTACCTCTTGATGAGCTTCGGATCAATCAGGGCGATCCACACCTGAGCCGGGGAGGCGTTGACCTCAGTTTCTGCAGTGGCAACATAGTCAGCCATGGTGTTGCTCCTTTCGTCGGTGACTTCGTCCCGACTCGTTCTGACCGAGTGAGGTGGCAAACTGCTTTCTGATCCAGGGGTCCACGATCTGGTGGTAGGCGTCCGGGTAGTCCCGGCGCACCGCGTGCCCTGCCCCCGGGACAACTTCGACCTCGATGTGGTGGTTGCCGAGCTTGGCCAGTCGCTGGCGGGACTGGGCCGTGACGAGGACAGCCTCCTCCCGGCCACCGGTGACCACGAGGGTCGCCCTGGCAATGGCGGCCCCGTTGTCGATCCATGGTGTCTGGCAGGCGATCTGGTCCCGGTCTGTCAACGACGGGTCGAGCTGCGCCTTGGACGTTGCCCATGGCCGGAACTCGATCTCGGGCCATAACGGGAGCTCGACCCTGCCCCTGGCCGTGGCCCCCTCACAGTCGTCACGGAAGCGCTGGACCGACTGCGGGAGGGTTTCCGGCGTTGGTGGCCATTCACCTCCTCGCGACATGGTGGACCACGGCGGATCCTCCAGCACGCCTGCGCGGACAAGATCGGGCCGGGCCGCCAGAACCGTCCCGGCCACACCCGCCCCCATGGAGTGACCAACCAGGAGCGGGGGTTCGCTCCCCTCGTCGACAAGCGCTTCCAGCAGGGAGACCACGTCAGCGACCATGTCCTCGAACCGGTTACTTCCGCTGGTGGCAGGGTCGAAGCGGGGAGACTCGCCGTGTCCGCGAGCGTCTGGCGCGACGATGCGATAGTCGTGACGCCAGCGGCGCACCGCGTCCGGCCAGCACAGACCTGAGTCGGATAGACCATGCAGCAGCACCAGGGTCGGGCCGTGCGCACGCCCGAGTGTGTGCACGGTCAGTGGGTCAGTCACGGACAGAAGTATCGCAGGGTTCCGCCTAGGCTGATGAGCATGCCGGAGGAGCATGTCGCAGGGATCGAGTTCGTGCCCGAGGGCGACGGCCGGGGCGGCGTCACGGTGATGATGGACGGCAGCCCTCAGTCCCACGTCAACCTCGCCGATCCTGGCAGCCTCGGCTTCGAGTACATCGCGCACTTCGCCGCGGTCATCGACACGCTGCCGGCTGGTCCGCTCGGGGTCACCCACATCGGCGGCGCCGGACTGACCCTGGCCCGATACGTCAACGCCGAACGGCCCGGGTCTCCGCAGATCGTTCTCGAGCCGAACATCGAGCTGACCGAGCTGGTACGCCGCGAGCTGCCGCTGCCACGCCAGCACCGGATCCGGGTGCGCCCGGTGGACGGCCTCACCGGGGTCGCTCAGCTCGCCGACGCGAGCGCCGACGTCGTGGTGCTTGACGCGTATGCCGATGGCGGGGTCCCGGCCGAGCTGACCACAGTGGAGTTCCTGGCCGACGTATCCAGGGTGCTCCGGGCCAACGGGACGATGCTGGTCAACATCACCGACGAGCCCAACATGGCCTATCTGCGGCGGGTGTATGCGGGCCTGGTCGCCGTATTCGGGCAGGTCGCCCTGATCGGCACCCACGAGATCCTCAAGGGCAAGCGCTTCGGCAACACCGTGGCCGTGGCTTCGCACAGCCCACTGGACCTCGCCGCCCTGCGCCGGCAGGTCGCCAAGATGCCCTTCCCGACCGGGCTGCGCGAAGGGGACCAGCTGGCCAGACAGTTCGCCGGATCGACTGTGTTCACCACCACGGACAGTGCACAGTCACCGCCACCCCCACCGGTCAAGGGATGGCGCGTGCGCTGAGTCGAGAGTTCGCCCACCATCCATCCGCGCACCAGCTAGCCCGAAGTTACGTGCCGTGCAGCGCGTGAAACCCCTGTTGATGCGATGAAGGAGCGGGGCCTTCTCCCGCTCCCAGCGGCGCCTCCCAGCGTGATCATTGGGAGTATGCAAGTCGCGCGCGAGAGGGCGAGGAGGCCCCTAAATGGAAGCGTATGCGGGTAAACAGTATGTGGGAATTGATCTGCACCGTCGCCGGTCGGTGATCGTTCGGACCACCGAAGCTGGTGAGGTGCTCGAGGCGGTGCGGATCGTCAATGACGTGCAGCGGTTGGCGTCGGTGATGGCCAGGGCTGGTCAGTGCCCGGAGGTGGTGCTGGAGGCCACCTACGGCTGGTACTGGGCCGTGGACGCGCTGCAGGCCGGTGGTGCCAACGTGCACCTGGCCCACCCGCTGGGCGTCAAGGCCTTTGAGTACCGAAGGGTCAAGAACGACTTTCGAGATGCGCGACGGGCCAGCAGGCGCTCGCTTCGTGCCTCCGGACTCAGCGCGGGGCGAAGATGGCTGGCAGGGTCGAGGTGTGGGCCGTACGCAGCTCTTCGAGCGGCAGGATGAACTGACCTTGCACATCCAGTGACCTCGCCTGGCCCTCGACCACGCCGATGCTGGCATGGGCGAAGCCCCGACTTGTGCAAAGGTCGCTGAACCGAACCTGTTCACTGGCAGGCACCGCGACGATCGCCCGTCCGGCCGACTCACTGAACAGCAGAGAGAAGGCATCAACGCCATCGCGCCCGCAGACCTCGTCCAGCCAGATCCGGGCCCCGACGCCGTTTCGCAGGGACGCCTCCGCCAGGGCGACCGCCAGGCCGCCCTCGGACAGGTCGTGAGCGGCAGCGACGAGACCCTGGCGCGAGGCGTTGACCAGGATCTCACCGAGCCTGCGCTCGGCGTCAAGGTCGACGCGAGGCGGCAAACCACCAAGATGGTCGTGCGCGACCTGGGTCCAGGCCGAGCCACCGAACTCGTCGGCCGTGGTTCCCAGCAGGTAGATGACCTGACCGGGGGTCCTCCAGCCCGAGGCCGTCCGACAGGCCACATCGTCCATGACGCCTAGGACTGCCACCACGGGGGTCGGATGGATCGCGACGTCGGCAGTCTGGTTGTACAGCGAGACGTTGCCGCCGGTCACCGGGATACCGAGAGTCTGGCAGCCTTGCGAGATACCACGCGCTGCCTCCGCGAACTGCCACATGACACCCGGGTCCTCCGGCGAACCGAAGTTCAGGCAGTCCGAGATCGCCAACGGGACCGCACCGGCCGTCGCGACGTTGCGGTATGCCTCCGCAAGCGCCAGCTGCGCCCCGGCAAACGGGTCGAGCTTGGCGTAGCGGCTGTTGCAGTCGGTCGAGATCGCGACACCACGGCCGGTCTCCTCGTCGACGCGCACGACTCCGGAGTCGTCGGGCATCGCGAGCGCCGTGTTGCCCATGACGTAGCGGTCGTACTGGTCGGTGATCCAGGACTTGTCACACAGGTTCGGGGACGCCATCAGCGCCAGCAGTGCTGCCTTGAGTCCCGCACCGTCGTCGGGTCGGGCCAGGTCGTCCGGAACAGAAGCCTGCAAGGCATCCAGGTATGCCGGTCGCTGCATCGGGCGGTTGTAGACAGGGCCGTCGTGGGCCACGGACCGCGGCGGCACATCGATGATCAGCTCGTCGGCCCAAAAGACCTCGAGGTGATTGCCGTCGGTGACCTCGCCGACCACCGTTGCCTCGACGTCCCAGCGCTTGGTGATCGCCATGAACTCCTCGAGGTGGACCGGCTCGACGACTGCCATCATCCGCTCCTGGGACTCTGACATGAGGATCTCCTCCACGCGCAGCGAGGCGTCGCGCAACGGGACCCTGTCGAGCCAGACGCGCATACCACCGTCACCGTTGGACGCGAGCTCGCTTGTCGCGCAGGACAATCCGGCCCCACCAAGATCCTGGATGCCGTCGACGACGTGTGCGGCATACAGATCCAGGCAGCACTCGATCAACACCTTCTCGGCGAATGGGTCGCCGACCTGAACGGCCGGGCGCTTGGCCGGACCGTCGGCGTCGAACGTCTCGGACGCGAGGACGGAGACACCTCCGATGCCGTCGCCGCCGGTCTTGGCCCCGAACAGGACGACCTTGTTGCCGACCCCCGAGGCCTTGGCCAGGTGGATGTCCTCGATCCGCATCTTGCCGACCGATAGCGCGTTGACCAGCGGGTTGCCCTGGTAGCAGGAATCGAAGACGACCTCGCCGCCGATGTTGGGCAGGCCGAGGCAGTTACCGTAGCCCCCGACACCGGCGACGATCCCCGGGAGCACCCGCAGCGTGTCCGGGTGCTCCAGGGCACCGAACCGCAACGCGTCCATGACGGCAATCGGGCGCGCACCCATCGACATGATGTCGCGGACGATGCCGCCCACGCCGGTCGCGGCACCCTGGTACGGCTCGACGTATGACGGGTGGTTGTGGCTCTCGACCTTGAAGGTCACCGCCCAGCCGTCCCCGATGTCGACGACGCCGGCGTTCTCACCGATGCCGACCAGTAGCTTCGCGTTCATCGCCTCAGTGCTGTCTTCGCTGAACTGCGCGAGGTGGACCTTTGAGGACTTGTACGAGCAGTGCTCGGACCACATGACCGAGTACATCGCCAACTCGGCAATCGTCGGACGCCGACCCAGGATCTCGCGGATGCGTTCGTACTCGTCAGCCTTCAGCCCGAGCTCGGCCCAGGGCTGCTCCGTGTCCGGAGTCCTCGAAGCGTCCTCGATCGTGTCGATCTCGGTCTTGGCCTTGGAGGTCATGCGTTCACCACTGATTTCAGGACAGACGTGAAGAACTTCAGTCCGTCAATCGAAGGACCGTAGCCCTCTTCGATGGCGTGCTCGGGGTGCGGCATCAGGCCGACGACGTTGCCGCGCTCGTTGGTGACGCCGGCGATGTCGCGGTAGGAGCCGTTGGGGTTGCGGCTGGCAAAGCGGTCGTACCTCTCGACTGCCCAAGGCTCGGGGGCCTGCGGACCGTCGACGACGTAACGGAAAGCCACCCGACCTTCGCTCTCGAGCTCGTCGAGCGTGTGCCGGTCGGCGACATACTGCCCGTCCTGGTTCTTCAGCACGATCGTGATCTCGTCATCCTGCTCGAAGTCCGACGTCCAGGCGGTCGTGGCGTTCTCGACGCGCAGCCGCTGGTCGCGGCAGATGAAGGTGCGATGGTCGTTCTGGATCATCGCGCCGGGAAGCAGGTGTGACTCGCACAGGATCTGGAAACCGTTGCAGATCCCCAGCACCGGCAAACCCCCCTGAGCCGCCGGGATCAACGCAGACATGACCGGCGCGAACCGGGCGATGGCGCCGGCCCGAAGGTAGTCACCATAGGAGAAGCCCCCCGGCAGCACCACCGCATCGACATCCCGCAACGAGTCGTCACCGTGCCACAACGAGACAGGCTCGCCACCGGCGACGCGGACCGCCCGGTGGGCGTCGTGGTCATCGAGCGAGCCCGGGAAGGTCACGACGCCGATCCTCATGCCCGCGACTCCGCCGGCTGCGACGTCACTGCCTGCGCCTCAGCTGCCGGTGACACCGCCCGAACGCTCACCACGTCCTCGATCACGGGGTTGGACAGCATCGTGGCGGCCGCCTCACGCGCGGCGGCCAGCACCTGGTCGGTGACCTCACCCTCGACGGTCAGGACGAACCGTTTGCCCTGGCGGACATCGGTGAACTGGTTGAATCCCAGCCGCGGCAGGGCACCGGCGACGGCCTGGCCTTGGGGGTCGAGAATCTCGGACTTGAGCATGACGTCGACGACGACAATTCCCATGCGAGGCGCTCCTCAGGTACGGGGTGGGTCGACCCGAGTTTAAACGAAGGTTCGACCCGTCAAGGACTCGAAGGCCTCGATGTACTTCGACCGGGTGGCTTCGACGATGTCTTCAGGGAGCCCGGGAGGCGGCTGCCCTGAGAACCGGTCCCAGCCGCTGGCCGGCGAGGTGAGCCAATCTCGGACGAACTGCTTGTCGAAGGAGTCCTGCGCCCGGCCAGGCTCCCACGTGGCGGCCGGCCAGAATCGCGACGAGTCCGGGGTGAGCACCTCATCGGCGAGCATGATCGTGGGATTGCCTTCACCGTCGGGCCGAGAGGTGTCGAGCCCGAACTCCACCTTGGTGTCGGCCAGCAGGATGCCGCGCTCTGCGGCAATCTCGTTGCCGCGCCTCAGGATCGCGATCGTGAGGTCACGCACCCTGGCCGCCATCGGGATACCGACCATGACCTCGACTTCGGCGTAGGTCATCGGTTGGTCGTGCTGGCCTATCGGCGCCTTACTCGTCGGGGTGAAGATCGGCGTGGGCAGCCGTGACCCGTCCTGCAGGCCGGCGGGCAGGGGGATCCCGCAGACCGAGGAGCTCTGGCGGTACTCGGTAAGCCCGCTTCCGGTCAGATAGGCCCGTCCGATGCACTCGACCGGCACCATGTCGAGCCGCTGCACCAGGATCGCACGCCCGGCCACCGCCTCCGGCACCTGCGTGGAGATCACGTGGTTGGGGAGGATGTCGACCAGCTGGTCGAACCACCAGAGCGAGAGCTGGGTCAGGACCTTGCCCTTGTCGGGGATCTCACTGTCCAGGATGAAGTCGTAGGCCGACATGCGGTCGGTGGCCACGAGCAGCAGCTCGTCCTTCCTGGCCTGACCGGTCGACGGGTCAGTCGGTGCATAGAGCTCACGGACCTTGCCCGAGTAGACGTTGGTGTACCCAGGCAGCTCCACCGGCCGGCTGCGTTCAGCCTGCCGGCTCATTGCGGGACCGTGATCTCGCCGCGCTGGGCCGCCAAGGCGATGTCGGTGCGATACGTGGAACCCTTGAGCCCGATCCGGTCAACGGCGCGGTATGCGCGGTCCCGCGCCTGGGTCAGATCTGCCCCGGTCGCGACGACGGACAGGACACGCCCACCCGCGGACACCAGGGAGCCGTGCTTATCAAGTGCCGTACCAGCATGAAGAACGTATGCCTCGTCGCCGACCTGCGACATGCCCTCGATGATTTCGCCGGTGCGGGGTGAGTTCGGGTAGCCCTTGGAGGCCACGACGACGGTCACCGCGTGATCCGGACGCCAGCGAAGTGGGGCCTCAACGTCGAGCTTACCGACAGCCGCCGCGTACAGCAGGCCGCCAAGGGGTGTGGCCAGACGGGCCAGGACCACCTGGGTCTCCGGATCACCGAACCGGGCATTGAACTCGATGACCCTCAGGCCCCGCGAGGTCAGGGCCAGTCCGATATAGAGCACGCCGGCAAAGGGCATCCCCTGGTGGCGCATCTCGTCCACGGTCGGCTGCGCGACGCGGTCGACGACATCCTGCACCAGGGACGCCGGCGCCCAGTCCAGTGGTGAGTACGCGCCCATGCCACCGGTGTTGGGGCCTTCATCGTTGTCCGAGAGGCGCTTGAAGTCCTGGGCCGGGGCCAGCGGCACCACTGTGGTGCCGTCGGTGATGCAGAAAAGCGAGATCTCGGGACCGTCCAGGAACTCCTCAACGACGATGGTGGAGTCCCGTCTTTCCAGGCACTGAACCGCATGGGCCAGGGCGTGGGCCCGGTTGCTGGTCACGACGACGCCCTTGCCGGCAGCCAGGCCGTCGTCCTTGACCACGTACGGCGCCCCAAAGACCTCCAGGGCGCTGGCCACCTCATCGACCGTGGTGCAGACGTGGGCCAAAGCGGTGGGCACACCGGCCTCGGCCATGATCTCCTTGGCGAACGCCTTGCTTCCCTCGAGTCGGGCCGCCTTGGCGGTTGGCCCGAAGCAGGCAATCCCACGTTCGCGCACCGCGTCGGCCGCACCGGCAACCAGGGGTGCCTCCGGGCCGACGACGACCAGGTCGACCTTCAGCTCGGCGGCCAGAGCCGCGATCCCCTCACCGTCCAGCAGGCCTTGTGGCAGCTCGCGGCACAACGCAATCGCGTCGATGCCCGGATTGCCGGGTGCAGCGATGACGGCGTCGACCGACGGGTCGAGCGTCAGAGACCTGACGATGGCGTGCTCACGAGCACCAGTGCCAATGACGAGAACCTTCACGAAGACCAAGGGTAGGCGACCGGCAACCGGCGCACTGGGCGGGTGTCCACAACTGTGGCTGGATCAAGGGCTAGACTCATGTGTTTGCATCGGGGGTCGCGCGGTTCACGCCACCTCCTTCGAGGGTGGACGTCTCTTCGACGGCCCCCATCCCACAACCATGACTCAAGGGGAGCAGTGAGCGATTCCCAGCAACGGATCGACCCTTCGCCACGCCCCGGCGCGCCTGTGACCCAGGACTCCATCGCGGCCGAGATTGCCGTCGAGCAGAAGCTGGTCGACAGGGTCTACGAGGAGCTCGCCAAGGCCACCGAACGCGCCTCCATGGTGGAGGCCGAGGGCCTTGCACGCGGCAGAACCGACCGCACAGGCGACATCCGCGACGAGGAGATCACCGGCCTCTTCGAGCGCGACGCCCTGGTGTTCAACGCGAACAAGCGGCGCACGATCCTGGAGACGCAGTACGAAGGGCTCGTATTCGGACGGCTTGACCTCGGATCGGACACCCGCGACCAAGACGACCGCGAGAAGCGATATGTCGGTCGCCTGGGAGTGCGCGACGACGACTACGAACCGCTGGTGATCGACTGGCGCGCGCCCGCCGCAGCACCTTTCTACCGCTCCACGCCCCTGGAGCCGATGGGTGTCCTGCGGCGGAGGGTCCTGCGCTGCAAAGGTTCTGAGGTGATCGGCATCGAGGACGACCTGATGGTGCCCGAGGCACCCGAAGACCTCGTGGTCGTCGGCGACGGTGCGCTCATGGCAGCCCTGACCCGCTCACGTGGCAGCCGGATGCGCGACATCGTTGCCACCATCCAGCGTCATCAGGATGAGGCGATCAGGGCACCTGCCCGCGGAGTCACCGAGATCACCGGAGGTCCCGGCACCGGCAAGACGGTTGTGGCACTGCACCGGGCGGCCTACCTGCTGTATTCCGATCGCCGCCGTTACGAGTCCGGCGGAATCCTGGTGGTGGGACCCTCGGCGGCCTACACGGCATACATCGAGCGGGTTCTGCCCTCCCTAGGCGAAGACACGGTGACCCTGCGGTCGCTCGGCGACCTTGCGGACGGGATAACGACCGAACGGCTCGATGTCCCGGCTGCTGCTGCCATCAAGGGTTCGCTGAAGATCCGACGCGTCCTGGCTCGAGCGGCCCGCGACGTCATCCCGGACACCCCCACCCAGCTCCGCGCCTTCGTCGATGGTCGTGCGATCCGGCTCGACTCAGCAGACCTCGACCGTGTGCGCCTGGAGGTGCTGAGCTCCCAGCAGCGCAACGATGCCCGCAGGGCCGCCACCCAGGCCCTGGCCGAAGCAGCCTGGGCCGCCAACCCCGGGGACGACCGCTGGGCGTTCATGGACAAGTTCCTCGACCACATCAACGTCGAGGCTTTCGTACGCCAGTGGTGGCGACCACTGGACGCTCGCGAGGTGCTGCTGTGGCTGGCCGATTCGGAGCGGACCCGGCACTATGCGAAAGGAGTTCTCAACGAAGCCGAGTGCACGCTTCTGCGTGACTCCATCCAGGCCGCGATCGACACCGGGACGTGGTCGGTGGCCGACGTCGCGCTGATCGACGACATCGCCACCACTCTCGGCACCATGCGGCAGCCCGATCGGGAGGAGCGTGCCTTCTACCAGGTCGAGGAGCTCGACGACGTGAGCGGGCACGGCGTCTCCGAGGTGAGGAGCCGCGATACCGCCGCTTGGGCAGCCAACCAGGCAACTGCCCGGACCGGGTACCAGGTCACCCCGCACACGAACATGGAACAGCTGATGAACGGCCGTTTGGAGGACCCCCAGGAGTACGCACACGTGCTGATCGACGAGGCACAGGACATCTCGCCGATGCAGTGGCGGATGCTGGGTCGTCGCGGCCGTTGGTCGTCCTGGACCGTGGTCGGCGACGCAGCACAGGCCTCCTGGCCCGATGCTGCGGAGGCACGTCACGCTCGCGAGCAGGCGTTCGGCAGCAAGGTGCGCTCCAATTTCCACATGGACACCAACTACCGCAACGCGCGAGAGATCTTCGCCTACGCAGCTAACATGATCCGGGCCGAGGTGCCCGACGCGGACATCCCGAAGGCCGTCCGTGAGACCGGCGTGGAGCCGATCATCACCCCGGTCGACGCGCAGGGAGTCCCCGCTGCGGCCGCGGCCGCCGTTCAAGTGCTGCTGGGCGAGGTCGAGGGGTCCATCGCGGTCATCTCCGCCTCACGGTGGCTCGACTCGCTCAAGTCGCTCAGCGGTGACTCGTCGGGTCGTGTGAACGTCGTGGACCCGATGTCGACCAAGGGTCTGGAATACGACGCCACCGTCATCGTGGACCCCACCGAGATCACCGCAGAGTCCCCCGGCGGCATCCGCGTGCTCTACGTCGCACTTACTCGGGCCGCGCACCGGATGACCGTCCTGGAGCTGACCGGCTGACTCAGGTCTCGCCCACCCCTTCCTGCAGCAGCGCGACGGGGTGGGCCATCTGGCGAGCGAGCTGGCGCGTGGCCGAGACGAACAGCGGTGCCGAACGAGCGTGCCAGCGGGCCGGCGAGCGCATTGGCGACGGGCATCGCGATGAACGAGGTGAGCGTGTCCCACGACGCGACGCGGGCCAGCAATCGGTTTGGCACATGGTCCTGGATCGCCGTGGCCCAGGCGATGGACAAGAATGAAGCCCGGCGTGACCGAGTGCGGCGCCGACAACGACCGCAGCCAGGTCGCCGGGCCAGAGGTATGCGAGCACCCACAGCCGCCTGGACCGGCTCGTCTCCTCCCACCTGGTGACCCGCAGGTCGACCCACCAGACCGCCGACGCCTCAGAATCCGACCTGCCGCGGCCGGCCGCGCGGCCTGGGACAGCTACGTGCACAAAGCCATGTCATGCGAACAGCACCTTTGCAGGCACTGATCCCCGCCAGCTGGGACAACTGAACGCATTGCTGCGCAAGTAGCCAAGCCCTCGACGACTGAGCCGTGGGGGCCAATCAGCCGAGCCGGCTCACTCCAAGAACGAGTGGCGCTCGATGATCTCGTCGCGGCCGGGGCCGACCCCGATCGCCGACACCCGGGCGCCGATGAGCTCCTCGACCCGCAGGATGTAGGCGCGGCAGTTGGCCGGCAGCTCTTCGAACGAGCGGAAGGTCGAGATGTCCTCCGACCAGCCAGGCAGGTTCTCGTAGATGGGCTTCGCATGGTGGAAGTCGCTCTGGCTCATCGGCATCTCGTCGTGGCGTACTCCAGCCACGTCATAGGCGACACAGACCGGCACCTGGTCCAACCCGGTGAGGACGTCGAGCTTGGTGATCACGAAGTCGGTGACGCCGTTGATCCGCGTGGCGTAGCGCCCGACCACTGTGTCCATCCAGCCGCAGCGACGGGGGCGGCCGGTTGTGGTGCCGTACTCAGCTCCGGTCTTGCGCAGGAACTCGCCCGAGTCATCGAACAGCTCGGTCGGAAAGGGGCCTTCGCCGACCCGGGTGGTGTAGGCCTTGAGGATGGCAATGACCCGGTCGATCCGGGTCGGCGGCACCCCTGACCCGGTGCACGCGCCGGCCGCGGCAGCGCTGGATGACGTGACGAACGGGTACGTGCCGTGGTCGACGTCCAACAGGGTCGCCTGACCGGCCTCGAACAGCACCGTCTTGCCTTCGTCGAGTGCTGAGTTGAGCAGCAGCCCGGTGTCGACGACCATCGGACGCAGCCGGCCGGCATACTTCCGGAACTCTTCGAGCACATCTTCGACCTCGACGGGACGGCGGTTGTAGATCTTGACGAGCATCTGGTTCTTGACCTCGAGAGCCGCCTCGACCTTCTGGCGCAGGATCGACTCATCGAACACGTCCTGGACCCGGATGCCGACGCGCGACATCTTGTCGGCATAGGTCGGACCGATACCGCGACCCGTCGTGCCGATCTTGCGGGATCCCAAGAACCGCTCGGTGACCTTGTCGAGCACGCGGTTGTACGGCGTGATCAGATGCGCGTTGGCACTGACGACCAGCCTTGAGGTGTCGATGCCCCGCGCGTTGAGCTCGTCGATCTCCTCGAACAGCACGGCCAGGTCGATGACGACCCCGTTGCCGATGACAGGAATGCAGCCGGGGGTGAGGATGCCACTGGGTAGCAGGTGAAGGGCGTACTTCACACCGTCGATGACGACGGTGTGACCGGCGTTGTTGCCGCCGTTGAACTTGACGACATAGTCGAGCCTGCTACTCAGCAGATCCGTCGCCTTGCCCTTACCCTCGTCGCCCCATTGGGCACCGACCAACACGATCGCCGGCATCCCGGCCTCCTCGTTGTCACTGGAATGGCACGCCCGCCCGGCAGTCTGCTCTGCGACCGGCCGTCTCGTCTGCGGGAATGGCGCGGACCCGGTGCGCATGCGCAGGGGCCCGTGCCCGCAAATATTAGCCGCACCAGTGCTCCGAAACCGAACCGTGTCATCAGCCGGCGTCGCGCGGATCGGATGGCCTGAGCCAATATCCTTACAGGCCCAGGTCCTTGGCGATGATGACCTTCATGATCTCGCTGGACCCGCCGTAGATCCGCGACACCCTGGCGTCGGCGTACATCCGGGCGATCGGGTACTCCAGCATGTATCCATACCCGCCATGCAGCTGCAGGCAGGAGTCCATCACCTCTGCCTGCACCTCGGTGGTGAACAACTTGACCCGGGCGGCGTCAGCGACGGTGAGAGTTCCCGCGTCCAGTTCCTCGATAGCCCGGTCAACCAGGTGGCGTCCCGCCTCGACCTTCGCCGAGAGCCCCGCGAGGACGAACTTGGTGTTCTGGAACGAGGCGATCGGGGTGCCGAAAGCCTTGCGTTCGCGGGTGTAGTCCACCGTCAGTTCGATTGCCCGCTCGCTGGAGGCCTGGGCCGAGATCGCGATCGACATCCGTTCCGCCGGAAGGTTGGCGGTCAGGTAGGCGAAGGCATTGCCCTCGACACCAAGGCGATTGGCGACCGGCACCGCGACGTTGTGGAAGAAGAGCTCGCCGGTGTCCTGAGACTTCAGGCCCAGCTTGTCCAGGTTGCGGCCACGGCTGAAGCCGGCCATGCCCTCTTCGACGACCAGCAGGGTGAGGCCGGCCCTGCGGTCATCCTCAGATCGCGAGGTACGAGCCACCACGATGACGAGGTCGGCCAGGACGCCGCCGGTGATGAACGTTTTGGCGCCGTTGAGGACGTAGGAGTCACCATCGCGAACAGCGGTCGCCGCGATGCCGGCCAGGTCGGAGCCGGTGCCAGGTTCGGTCATCGCAATCGCCGTCATCGACTCGCCAGAGACGAAGGCCGGGAACCATCGCGCTTGCTGCTGCGGCGTGGCGAGATCCAGGAAATACGGCAGCACGACGTTGAGATGCAGCTGCAGAGCCCCCGAGACCGCACCGGTGTGGACGATCTCCTCGGCGAGGATCACGTTGTACATGAACGACTTCTCGCCCGCACCGCCATGCTCCTGCGGAATACGGATCCCAGTGACGCCAAGGCGGCCGAACTCGGCATACAGGCTCTTGGGAACGCATTTGGCGGCCTCCCACTCGGCCACATGCGGAACGACTCGCTCCGTCAGGAAAGCTCGCACCGACGCCCGAAAAGCACGCTCCTCGTCGTTGCTGGTGCGAGCCCGCATGCCGTGCCCCTATCAATAGATCGTGCCTTTGTCGGAAGAGCCGGAAGCTTCCAGAACCGTTAGAGACTGAGCGTATCGGCAGCCTGGGCCGAAGAGTCGCGCAAGAACTGCGCACATCGCTGCTGTTCGTCGCTCTCACCGATCTCGCCCGCGGCGCGGCTCAACGCGGCCAAGGAGCGCAGGAACCCCTGGTTGGGCTCATGCGACCAGGGCACCGGGCCCTGACCCTTCCAGCCGCCGCGACGCAAGGCATCCAGCGACCGGTGGTAGCCGGTGCGCGCGAAGGCGTAGCCCTCGATCGTGTGCCCGTGCGCGAGCGCCTCCTCAGCCAGAGTGGCCCAGGCCAGGGGCGACGAAGGGTATGCCGCGGCAACAGCCTTCGGGTCCTTGCCTCCGGCCAGCGAGGCGGCTGCCGGGTCGACGGGCAAACGGGTCTCGGGGATACCCAGAAGGTTGCTCATGAAACGTGGGTTCCGGCGCTGCGCAGGTTCTGGCAGGCCTCCACGACGCGGGCTGCCATGGCGGCCTCGGCCGCCTTGCCCCAGGCACGCGGGTCGTACTGCTTCTTGTTGCCGACCTCACCGTCGACCTTCAGAACGCCGTCGTAGTTGGTCATCATGTAGCCGGCGACCGGACGGGTGAAGGCGTACTGGGTGTCGGTGTCGACGTTCATCTTGACGACGCCGTAGTCGACCGCATCCGAGATCTCCTGGGGCAGCGAGCCGGAGCCACCGTGGAACACGAGGTCGAAGGGCTTGGCGTCTGCGGCGAGGCCCTTCGAGGCAATGACGGCATCCTGGGCGTGCTTGAGGATCTCGGGACGCAGCTTGACGTTGCCCGGCTTGTATGCGCCGTGCACGTTGCCGAAGGTCAGCGCGGTCATGTACCGGCCGAACTCGCCCAGACCCAGCGCCTCGACGGTCAAGAGCGCGTCCTCGGGGGTGGAGTAGAGCTTCTCGTCGATCGCACCCGTGACGCCGTCCTCTTCTCCACCGACGGCGCCGACCTCGATCTCGAGGATGATGTGCGCGGCCTTGCACAGGTCGAGCAGCTCGCGGGCGATCGTGAGGTTCTCGGGCACCGGAATCACGGAACCGTCCCACATGTGCGACTGGAACCACGGCAGGCCGCCGGCCTTGACCCGCTCGGTCGATGCAGCGATCAGCGGACGGACGAAGCCGTCCAGCTTGTCCTTGGGGCAGTGGTCGGTGTGCAGCGCGATGTTCACGTCGAAGTTCTTGGCGACCTCGTTCGCATACGCGGCGAGCGCGATGGAACCAGAGACCATGTTCTTGATCGTGGACCCGGAGAGGTAGCCGGCTCCACCGGTCGAGACCTGGACGATGCCGTCACTGCCAGCTTCGGCGAACCCGCGAATCGCGGCGTTCAGCGTTTGCGAGGACGTGACGTTGATCGCCGGGTAGGCGAACGAGCCGGCCTTCGCACGGTCCAGCATGTCGGCGTAGACCTCAGGGGAGGCGATGGGCATTGGTGACTCCTCAAACTTGAGTTCATCGGTCTGCCGATCGATGAACGGCACTTTTCGCTAGCTCTGATCCTCGCACGCCCCGCCCGCGGCCTGCGACCCCCCGTCCCGCCCAGTTGGGTGCCGAAGTCGACGCTCTGATCGCTCAGGAAGCAGTCTGCTGGCCGAAGACGTGGCGTCGCACCCACGCGTGCATCGCGATCGCGCCAGCCGCGCCTGCGTTGATCGACCTCGTCGACCCGAACTGGGCGATGTCAAGGACTGCCACCGACGCCTCCCGCGCCTGCGGCGAGAGTCCCGGACCCTCCTGACCGAAGAGCAGAATGCAGTGCCTGGGAAGGTCATAGGTCTCGATCGGCAGCGAACCGGGCAGATTGTCGATGCCGATGATCGGTATCCCGGGCCCGCCCCCCTCCCCGGGCGCGACAGCAGCCCAGTCGATGAGATCCTGGACGCTGGGGTGGTGATACTCGTGCTGGTAGCGGTCGGTCACCATAGCTCCCCGCCGGTTCCACCGGCGTCTCCCGACGATGTGGAAAGCCTTGGCGTTGAATGCGTTCGCGGTGCGGATCACCGACCCGATGTTGAAGTCATGGCCCCAGTTCTCGACCGCGACGTGGAAGTCATGCCGCTGGGCGTCAAGGTCCCGCACGATGGCCTCTTGCCGCCAGTAGCGATACTTGTCTACCACGTTGCGGCGGTCGCCGTCGGCGAGCAGAGACTCGTCATATCGGGACAGCCCAGGCCCGGCTGGCCACGGACCCACCCACGGTCCAACACCCACCTCTGTCAACGCTCGCCTCCCGTCGGTTGTGCTCAAGTATGAGGCTCAGTAGGTGGCGACCGGTGCCTCGGCATACCCTCTGACGTGTGATGCACACTCTCGGACCCGACTGGCTCAATGCCGAACAGCTCCTGCGGCAGCTAGGGCCTTCGGCCTTCTGGGTCAGCCTGCTGGTCATCTTCGCCGAATGTGGGCTGTTCACCTTCTTCATGCCCGGCGACTCGTTGCTGTTCACGATCGGCCTGGCGATCCAGAACCCGCAACAGCTGATCGACCTGCACGTCAACATCGTCCTCGCCTGCGCTGTGCTGAGCGCTGCTGCCTTCCTGGGCAACGTCGTGGGCTACGAGATCGGGCGGGCAGTGGGTCGCCCGCTGTACTCCCGGGGTGGGCGGCTGCTCAAACCTGAGCACTTCGACAAAGCGCATGAATTCTTCGAGAAACACGGCAGCAAGGCCATCGTGCTGGCCCGCTTCGTGCCGGTGGTTCGCACATTCATCACGGCCGTGGCCGGCGTCAGCAGGATGGGCCGCCGGCACTACTACGCCTACAGCTTCATAGGTGCCCTCCTGTGGGCCAGCGGCGTAACCCTCCTGGGGTACTTCCTGGGGCAGGTCACGTTTGTGAAAACGCACATCGAGATCATGCTCATCCTGATCGTGGTGATCTCGCTGGTGCCTGTGGCCGTGGAGTATCTGCGTCACCGCAGCCAGAGCAAGGTCACTGTCTAGGTAGCTGGTGCCGAACGGGTGTCTACGGGGCTGGAGTGATCGATTCGGGCGGCCGTGAGTGGTTCAACGGGTGGCCGCAGTTTCTCAATCCTGTTGGTGTCAAGTGGGTTTGGGGGCTGTCGTGA
>CABEBH010000178.1_pt1 | contig 50363 bp, 48 predicted proteins | sample 3422331 | NCBI WGS metagenome assembly CABEBH01 (sample SAMEA5534345, study PRJEB31848) | metagenome | biome: tundra; feature: field; material: soil | place: USA | collected 2013-05 | depth 0.45 m | reverse complement strand
TTCGGCGTCCAACCGCGACGAACATCGACCATTCTCACTCCGCTCAACCACGCCTGACCAGAGCAGGCACCAAACGGGCGCCGACGGCGAATCTTCGCGCACCACGGTGCGCCTTCGGCCGAAGGCGCTGGGTTGCTGAGCAGGAGTTATGCCCGTCTGGGCAGAAGATTGCTACGCTTGACGCAACGCACCGGGGTCTGGTCTCTGCCGATCAATAGATCGGGAGTCCGGACCCGCTTACGTGGCTCACGGAATACCGCTGGTCTGGCGGACCGTTTGCCAACCCCGCACCCCAAGGAGCTTGACGTGACCGACACCGCGACGCATGCTGCGAGCTACCTCACCCAAGAGGCCTACGACCGACTCAAGGGCGAGCTCACCCTGCTCTCGGGTGAAGGACGCTCCGAGATCTCCAAGAAGATCGAGGCGGCCCGTGACGAGGGCGACCTCAAGGAGAACGGCGGCTACCACGCGGCCAAGGAGGAGCAGGGAAAGATGGAGGCCCGGATCCGTCAGCTGACCCAGCTGCTGGACGGCGCCACTGTCGGACAAACCCCCCCCGATCACGGCATCGTCGAGCCCGGCATGGTCGTCACGGTCGAGATGTTCGGCGACAAGCTGACCTTCCTGCTCGGCAGCCGCGAGATCGCCGGCAACTCCGATCTGGAGGTCTACAGCGAGAAGTCACCTCTGGGCAAGGCCATCCTCGACCTCAAGGCCGGCGACGTGAGCAGCTTCCGGGCGCCCAGCGGCAAGGAGATCGAGGTCAAGGTCCTGCACGCCAAGCCCTGCGCTGGCTGATCTCGCTGACCTGCTGATGCCCTGAGGGTTGTCCGTTCAGACAGGGTCAGGGCTGAACCCTCAGACTTTGCGAACCGCAATTCTTGAGTAGAGGTCAGCGACTCACCGAGCGGCGGAACTGCCGGGTCGTCAAGGGGACGAAGATGACCAGGATCGCGAGCGACCAGGTCAGGGTGTAGACAACCGGGTGCTGCAGCGCCCAGCCCGGCGTCGGCGTGTGAGGCGGGATGTTGCCGAACAACTCACGGGCTGCCTGGGTGACTGACGAGACGGGGTTCCACTCGGCGAACATTCTCAGCGGCGTGGGCAAGGTGACGATGGGCACGAAGGTGTTGGCCACGAACGTCAGCGGGAAGATCACAATGAAAGCCGCGTTGTTGACGACCTCTGGACTCGGTGCCAGCAGCCCCATCATGGCCATGACCCAGGAGAACGCGTAGGCGAAGATCAGCAGAATCAGGTAGCCACCCAACGCCTCCAGGAACGAGGTGCGGATCCGCCAGCCGACCACCAGGCCGGTCAGCGACATCACGATGACGACGATGACGTTGTTGACGACGTCCGAGAGCGTGCGTCCGAACAGCACCGCCGACGGCGACATCGGCAGTGACCTGAACCGGTCGATGATCCCCTTCTGGATGTCCTCGGCGAGCCCCGCCCCGGTGATGACCGAACCGAAGATGACCGTCTGGGCGAAGATCCCCGCGATCAGGAACTCGTTGTAGTTGCTGCCCTTGACTGCGATCGCACCGCCGAAGACGTAGACGAACAGCAGGACGAACATGATGGGCTGAAGCGTGGTGAAGACAAGCAGGTCCGGGACGCGCTTGATCTTGATGAGGTTGCGCTTGGCCACGACGAAACCGTCGCCGACGGCACTTACGTAACTCATCGGGACACCTCCTGAACCGGTGTGCCAGTCTGCAGACCGTCGGGCTGTTCGGTCCCATGACCGGTCAGGGAGAGGAAGACGTCGTCAAGCGTGGGGCGTCTCAGACCCACGTCGTCCAGGGCGATGTGGGCAGCATCCAGCCTGCGCAGTGCGTCGGTGAGCACGGCCGCGCCGCCGCTGACCGGCATGAGTAGGGACCGTCGATGATCGTCCACAATCGCCTTGCCCACACCGAGCGGCTCGATCAGCTCACGGGCAGCCGCCAGCTGGGACCCGTCGTCGACAGTGATCTCGAGGCGCTCGCCGCCGACCTGCGCCTTGAGCTGGTCGGCCGTGCCCTCCGCGATGACCTTGCCGTGGTCGATGACCACGATGTTGTCCGCGAGCACGTCGGCCTCCTCCAGATACTGGGTGGTCAGCAACAGCGACGTGCCGCCAGCCACCAGTGCCTGGATGACATCCCACATGTCGGTGCGGCCCCGGGGATCGAGCCCCGTCGTGGGCTCATCCAGGAAGAGCACCGGCGGGTCGGCCACCAGAGCGCCCGCCAGGTCCAGGCGCCGTCGCATGCCGCCCGAGTACGTCTTGGCCATCCGGTCGCCGGCATCGTCCAGGCGGAACTGAGCCAGCAGCTCGCGCGCGCGTTCGCGGCTCGCCCGGCGACCGAGATGGTAGAGCCGGCCGATCATGTCAAGGTTCTCGAAACCCGTGAGGTACTCATCGACGGCGGCATACTGTCCACTCAGCCCGATGCGTCGCCGAACCTCCCTAGCGTTCTTGAGCACGTCGACGCCAGCCACCTCGGCAGTGCCGGAGTCCGGCTTCAACAGGGTCGCCAGGATACGTACGGCAGTGGTCTTGCCCGCACCGTTGGGACCCAACAGGCCCAGAACCGAACCGGTCGGCACGCTCACATCTATGCCATCCAGGGCCTTGACCTGGCCATAGTGCTTGACCAGCCCCCGGGCTCTTACTGCGTCCGTCACAGGCAGACTCTTTCACGAGATTCCGACAATGATCCAGACCATGGCCCGAAGAACAGAGCAACGTTGGAACCTGCCGGGCGGGTGGCGCCGGCTACTGGCGGCGACTCAGCCGAAGGTCGGCGCGTATCCCTTTTCGCGCAGGGTCCTCAGCAGCTCCTCGCAGTGTGCCGTGCCCTTGGCCTCGAGCTGCACCGCGATCTCGACCTCGTCAACCGGCAACGTGGCACTCATGCGAACGTGCTCGATATGCACGACGTTCGCTTCGGCGCCGGCCAGGTCGGCCAGCAGGCCCGCCAGCGAGCCCGGACTGTCAGGGACCCGCACCCGGAACTGCAGGTACCGCCCCGCAATGGCCAGACCGTGGCGGATGATCCGCAGCAGGAGCAGCGGGTCGATGTTGCCCCCGGACAGAACAGCCACGACCGGCCCGTCATGAACACCCTTGCCGGCGTCCAGCAGTCGTGCGACGGCTGCGGCGCCCGCCGGTTCGACGAGCTGTTTGGCCCGCTCCAGCAGGAACAGCACGGCACGCGACAGCGTGTCCTCGCTCACCGTCTCGATGGAGTCGACAAGCTCACGCACGATGGCGTAGGGCACCTCACCTGGACAACCGACCGCGATGCCATCGGCCATGGTGGCCATCGTGGCCAGCGGCACCGGATGACCGGCGGCCAGGGACTGCGGGTAGGCCGCGGCCCCTTCTGCCTGCACCCCGATGACGCGCACGTCGGGCCGCGTGGCCTTGACCGCAGTCGCGATACCGGCCAGCAGTCCGCCACCTCCCGCGCTGACCACAATGGTCCTGACGTCGGGGCACTGCTGGAGAATCTCCAGGCCGCAGGTTCCCTGACCCGCCACGATGTCGGGGTGGTCGAACGGATGGATCAGAACCGCGCCCGTCTCGGTCTCGAACTGTCGTGCCCGCACCAGGCACTCGTCGATGCTGGTACCGAGCTGCTCGACCTCGGCGCCGTACCCTCGGGTCGCCATCAGCTTGGGGATCGGCGCGCCCAGTGGCATGAACACGGTCGACCTGATGCCAAGCAGCTTGGCCGCGAGCGCCACACCCTGAGCGTGGTTTCCGGCGCTCGCAGCCACGACACCGCGAGCCTTCTCCTCGTCACTGAGGCGAGACATGCGGGTGTAGGCGCCGCGGATCTTGAAAGACCCGGCGCGTTGCAGGTTCTCGCACTTGAGGAGGACCTCAGCCCCCACCCGATCCGACAGGGCCTGGCTGGACTCCAGCGGGGTGGGACGGATGATTGCGCTGAGCAGATCCTGCGCAGCGAGCACATCGTCAACGGAGACGGGCAGCGACGTTGATGCCATGCGTGCAGGCTACCGTCGCTCAGCTGGGTCCGAAGACAGGACGCGAGCAGCCACCCTGGCCGCCACCTCACTGCCGTGACCTTCAGCGTCGGCCAACAGCCCGGCGGCAAAGAGCAGGTATGCCGAGTCAACCGTGGTGCTGGCCTGCGCCGGCACCTTCCAACCGCCGCCCACGTCGCTGGTGACGGCTCGCAATACCTTGTCCTGCAGGGCTTCTGGGCTGTGCCGCAGCACCCCGCCGGAGCCGATGACATGGGCAAGCCGTGCCAGTGGACGGGCTGTGTCGCCAGGGCGCGGCGGGCGAGCGTGGCGACGTACCGCGGTGAGGGCGGCCACCCGCGCCAGGGTCAGGTCGAGCCCGACCTCGCCATCGGTCTGCGGCAGGTATGCCGGGTCGGCCTCGACGGCCGCCGCCCAGTTCTGCAGCGACTCGATGTCAACGCTGTCAGCCCAGTCACCGCCGGACAACAGATGCTCCACCGTTGCCGCCGCCGCGACACCACGGGCGTTCCATCGCATCCCCAGATCACCCTCGACGGTTCGGGCATGCCAGAGCGGGGCAACGACCTCCTTACGGAGCGTGGCATCCTCACCCTCGGGACTGATCACCGAATAGACGTCGGTGGTGGCTCCGCCGATGTCGAAGACCAGGACATCCCCGTCGGTCGCGGCGGCGAGCGTCTCGACGCCGCGCAGCATCGCGTCAGGGGTGGCCGCCCGGACCATCGACGCGAACTGGGGGCCCCTGGACAGGTGCTTGCCCCCGATGACGTGGCGCAGGAACATCTGGCGGATGGCCGCGCGGGCGCCGTCCGGGCTTATCACCCCGATCTGCGGGAGCACGTTGTCGGTGAGGATGAAACGCCGCCCGGTGGACTCCAGCGCGAGCGCCACCTCGGCGCGGGCCTCGACGTTGCCGGCGACCACGACCGGGGCGCCCAGCCGGGCTTTGGCCAGCCGCGAACCGTTGTGCAGCAACACCTCTGCGTTGCCGCCATCGGTCCCGCCAACCAGCAGGATGACGTCGGGCCGGCTGGCCCTCAGCGCGCCCACCTGCGCGGTGGTCATCGGCCCCGCCGCAACATGCACGATCTTCGCCCCGGCGCTCAGCCCGACCCGCTGGCCCGCCTCGGCCGTGACAGATCGCTCGTAGCCCACAACCGCGAGCCGCAGTCCGCCGCCGGCGCTGGAGCACGCCAGAACCTCATCCGCCGGCGGAAACCCCGCAGCGGCGATGCTCTGGCAGATCGACCGGTAGCCGTCCAGAACGTCTGTGCTGATCGTGGTGGGCACCGATGCAGCGGCCAAGGGGGCGCCGTCCGCAGGGTCGAGAAGGACTGCTTTGGTGAAGGTCGACCCGAAGTCGACACACAGGATCCGTGTCATCGGCGAGGCCAGCGGTGACAGCGCGAGGGCTCAGCCGACGCTCTTGGCCAGCGCCGCGTCGAGGTCGTCGATGAGGTCCTCGGCGTCCTCGATGCCGGTGGACAGACGCACCAGGTCAGCGGGCACCTCCAGCTCGGTTCCGCGGACCGAGGCGTGCGTCATCCGTGCGGGATGCTCGATCAGCGACTCGACCCCACCCAGGCTCTCGCCCAGGGTCCAGATCTGGGTGGCGCCGCAGACATCGACCGCCTGTTGCTCGCCGCCGCCGACCTGGAAGGAGACCATGCCGCCGTAGCGTTTCATCTGTCTGGTTGCCACATCGTGGCCGGGGTGGGTGGACAGACCCGGGTAGTGAACGGCAGTGACGGCGCGGTGACCCTGCAGGAACTGCACGACCTTCTCGGCGTTGTCACAGTGGCGCTCCATCCGCACGCCAAGGGTCTTCACGCCGCGCAGCACCAGCCAGGCGTCGAACGGCCCGGCAATCGCACCCATGGAGTTCTGGTGGAAGCCAATGCGTTCTTCGGCGTCCTCGAGCCCGGCAACCGCGACGGTCTTCGCCGTGACGACCGCCCCGCCGACGACATCGCTGTGGCCACCGCAGTATTTCGTGGTCGAGTGCATGACAAGGTCGGCGCCGAGGGCCAGCGGCTGCTGGAGGTAGGGCGTGGCGAACGTGTTGTCCACTGCCAGGATCGCGCCGGCCTCATGAGCCACGACCGCGAGCGCCGCGATGTCGGCGATGCCCAACAACGGGTTGGTCGGTGTCTCGACCCACACGATCCTGGTCTGGCCCGGTCGGATGGCGGCGCGCACGGCCTCGACGTCCGAGATCGTGGCGATCGAGTGTTCCACCCCCCACGGAAGGGCGACCTTGTTCATCAGGCGGTACGTGCCGCCATAGGCATCGGCGGGAACGACCACGTGGTCACCGGGCTTGAGCAGCGCCCTGATCACCGTGTCCTGCCCGGCCAGACCGGAGGCGAACGCGAAGCCGCGGCCACCGCCCTCGAGCGCCGCGAGGCACTGCTCCAGCGCAGTGCGAGTCGGGTTAGCTGAACGGCTGTACTCATAGCCGCCCCGAAGACCGCCGACCCCGTCCTGCTTGTAGGTCGAGACCTGGTAGATCGCCGGCACCACGGCCCCGGTCCGCAGGTCCGGCTCCTGTCCCGCGTGGATCGCTCTCGTGTTGAAACCAGCGTCGTACTCGGGCGTCGGTGTGTTCATGGCGGTCATGGCGCCAAGGTTACGCGAGCAGCCACCACGGGCCGTGAGGCGTCGGGCGCTCAGGTGTCGATGATCGGTGACAGCACCGGACAACCGCACGAGGACCGGATGACCACCTGGGTCGCAAGCACCCGAGCCCTGCCCGCCGGCCGGCCACCGACGATACAAGCCTGCAGCTGTTCGCAAGCGAGGCGACCGATGTCGCGGATCGGCTGACGCACCGTGGTCAGGGCCGGGGAGGTGTACCGGGCTGCCAGGACGTCATCCCATCCCACGACAGCCATCTCATCGGGCAGGCTTACCCCGTTGTCCTGCAGTCGCCTGATGATGGCCAGGGCGAGGTCGTCGTTGGCGCAGACGAGCCCGTCGACCTTGACCCGTCGCCGCAGGATCTCGTCCGCGACGTGGATGCCGGCGCCCTCGACCAGCGGTACGCGAAGCGGAGGGCGACGCATGGGCACCTGTGCGACCACGTGAGCCGTTCGGAACCCGGAGTACCTTTCGGCGACGTCCGGAGAGCTGTCGGGATCGCCCACGAACACCAGGTGCGAGCGGCCATGCTCCAGGAGATGAGAGGTGAGCAGGGCAGCATTCCCGGCGTTTTCGGCCCGCACCGAGTCGCAGCCGGCCACCGCGGGGCGCGCGAGCAGTACCACCGGCAAGTCTCGGGACAGGTCCAGAACCACCGAGTCAGGCACCGTGTTGGCCCCGATGGCCAAGCCGTCGACGCGTTGAGCCAGTCCATGAAGGGCCTCGGAGGCATCGTGTCGACGCTGGACCACGACAAGGGCCACGCCTTGTCCCAGCTCTGCGGCCGCGGACTCGAAACCCATGACGATCTCCGAGTCGTAGGCACCGGTGAGGTCGGCAAGTACCAGCCCGTGGACATCGTGGCGTGTCACGACCGGAGTCCGGGGCCGACCGGGCGGCGTGTAGCCCAGTTCATCGGCGGCCGCGACAACCTTCGCCCGAGTCGACTCAGAGGCCGGCCCTCGGCCCTTGAGCACCCGGGAGACGGTCGCCGTCGATACGCCGGCCCTGAGCGCCACCATGTGAAGGGTCACTGCGAAGGGCACGCCGTCGTGGGCCATGTCTCGCCTTCCCGGACTCCGCGACCTGCCGAGGTCACGGCGTCCTCAAGAGCCGATCCTGACAGACAGCGAACGGATCGACCAGTCTCTGCCGCCGGCGAACCCCCCGATCGGCGAGTCGTGTGAGAATTGTCCTGTGTTTGGATCTATGAGGGGCACCCTGACCACCGCCGACGACGCCCTGCCCGGACGGAGCACGCCCCTGCCGGACATCCTGGAGCGCCACGAAGTGCTCGGCACTTCGCTGCTGGGTCCCTGGCCAGCCGGCACCCAGGTTCTCTATGTCGCGATGGGCTGCTTCTGGGGTGCAGAACGCATCTTCTGGCAGCTGCCCGGCGTGGTGAGCACGGCCGCCGGGTACATGGGGGGCTTCACCCCCAACGCGACATACGAGGAAGTGTGCAGCGGCCGGACGGGACACGCCGAGGCAGTGCTCATCGCGTATGACGCGTCACTGACCTCCCCGGAGCTTTTGCTCAAGGCCTTCTGGGAGAACCACGACCCGACGCAGGGCTACCGCCAGGGCAACGATCGCGGCACGCAGTACAGGAGCGCGATCTACTGGTCGACCCCCGATCAGGAAGCAGCGGCACGTGCGACGCGGGAGGCCTTCCAAACCGTGCTGCAGGGCAACGGTTTCGGTGCCATCACCACAGAGATGCGGTCCGCCCAGGACGCCGGCCCCTTCTGCTACGCCGAGGGCTACCACCAGCAGTACCTCTACAAGAACCCCGGGGGCTACTGCAACCACGGCCCGAACGGGATGACCTGCCCTGTTGGCCTGATGAGTCAGGATCAGGTGCCCGCCCAGACGGATGTCCGCCCACCTCAGTGACCAGCTGCCTCCCATGAGCGACGCCTTCACGTTCGAGGCCCTGCGACGCTTCCCCGACCTGCAGGCCGACAGCCTCGTCGCGGTCGACGCCACCGATCGGCTGGTCCTGACCGAGGCCGCCGCTGCCCTGCAGGCCACGTCCCCGGGCCAGGTCGTCGTGGTCGGAGACCGCTACGGCGCCATGACTCTGGGCGCCATAGCGCTAAGTGGTGCCCGCGACGTTCGCGTACATCAGGATCCCATCACCGGCGAACAAGCGCTGGCACACAATGCCATCCGATCAGGGATGGGCGGCGGGTTCCGGCAGCTCCCACTGACACCGGAGCTGTTCACCGGGGCCACCGTCATCATCGGCCAGCTCCCCAAGAGCCTGGACGCGCTGCGTGAGATCACCCAGCTTGCGGCAGCACACGGCGGCGCCGACGTCGCCATGTTCCTGGGTGGCCGGGTCAAGCACATGACCCACGCCATGAACGACGTGCTCAGCGACAGCTTCGCGGACGTGCGGGCATCCCTGGCACACCAGAAGTCCCGCATCCTGGTAGCCAGTCGGCCTCGGCCGGACGTCAACAGCTTGCACGGGGTCGCGGCTGCCCCTGTGCCATACCCGCTGCGACAGCATCACCTCGACCTGGACCTGTGGGTCTGTGCCCATGGCGCGGCCTTTGCGGGGACCAAGATCGACATCGGGACGCGATTCCTTCTGGAGTTCCTGGACCGCATGTACCCGACAGCCGGCACGGCAGTGGACCTCGGTTGTGGCACCGGCATCCTTGCCACGGCACTGGCCAGGGCCTGTCCGCAGCTGAGCGTGATCGCGACCGACGAGTCGGCGGGGGCCGTGTCCTCAGCCCTGGCCACTGTTGCCGCCAACGGACTGACCGAGCGCGTCCAGGTCCTTCGCGACGACGCCATGTCGACCCTGGCCGATGCCAGCGTGGACCTGATCGTGTGCAACCCGCCGTTCCACCTTGGCACCTCGGTGCATTCCGGCGCCTCGATGAGGCTCTTCCAGGGCGCCGGTCGTGTCCTGAAGCCCAAGGGCCAGCTCTGGACCGTGTTCAACTCTCATCTGCCCTATCAGGGCCAGCTGACCCGCGCTGTCGGAGCGACCCGCACCATCGGCCGCAACCCGAAGTTCACCGTCACGGTGTCGACGCGCTGATCTGAGCCATTCGGCTCATGCCTTGGCACCAACTGGTCAGAATGAACCTATGCCGGCCAATCCCCCACCGGTCAGCTTCGCCGAGAGAGTCTGCGCGGCCACGGCGCCAGATCGGGACCGGTTCATCGACGCCGTCCGGGCTGGCAGCCTGCTCATCGTGGTGCTCGGCCACTGGCTGATGGCGACCGTCGTGGTCCAGGGTGACCAGATCATCGGCGCGAACGCCCTGACCTCCATCCCGGCTCTGCAGCTGGCCACGTGGCTGCTTCAGGTCATGCCACTGTTCTTCATTGCCGGCGGCTTCTCCAACATCACCGTCTGGCGCAGCTTGCGTCGTCGCGGTGGCACCTACCCCGAGTACCTCAAGGGCCGGCTCGTCCGCCTGCTCCGGCCGACCCTGCTCTTCGTCCTCTTCTGGCACCTCGCACTGCCGACCGCAGCCGCGCTGGGCATGAGCCAGAACCGTGTCGACGTCATCGGACTGCTGCTCGGGCAACCACTTTGGTTCCTCGGTGTCTACGTCGCCACGACCGCGCTGGCCCCGGCGATGACATCCTGGCATGCAGTCAGTCCGCGAATCGCGCTTGCCGCGCTGGTGGTCGGCGCTGTCGTCGTTGACTGGTTCCGCCTCGGCAAAGGGCTAAAGAGCGTCGGCTACCTCAACCTGGCGATCGTCTGGCTCTTTGCCCAGCAGCTCGGATTCTCATACGCCGATGGCCACTTCGCGCGGCTCTCCCGCCCCGCGCTGTGGGTCACCGTGGCAGGTTCTCTCGCCGTCCTGGTGGCATTGACATCGTGGGGGCCCTACCCGGTGAGCATGGTCGGTATGCCGGGGCGGACCTCCAACATGACTCCGCCGACAACCTGTCTGCTGGTGCTGGCCGTGGCGCAGATGGCAATGGCCATGCTCGCTCGCGACCGGGTCTCCCGGTGGCTCCAGCGCCCGGCACTGTGGGCCGGCGTCGTCAGGTTCGCCTCCATGGCAATGACCGTCTACCTCTGGCACCTGTCCGTGCTCGTCCTGGCGTTCCTGGCTCTGCTCGGTCTGGGAGTCAACCCGCCGCCGCCCGGATCGGGGCTCTGGTGGCTGACCAGACCGTTCTGGCTGCTCGACCTCAGCCTGGTCCTGGCGGTGGTCGCGACCCTGCTGTCTCCACTCGAGCGCGGCAGGACGGCCCAGGTGAGCGCGGGGAGCCAGCCAACCCGGCCACGTGAACAGCTATCTCAGCCCCCGACGACGACAACCACCGTGACGGCAACGACCCTCTCCGGACTCGGAGCCACGTTGATCTCATTCGGACTGTTGGGGTATGTGGCGAGCGGGCTACAGCCGACACCCCACGCCAGCAGCGTGCTGCTGTTCGTGCCGGTGGACCCCATTCAGAACACGGTCTGCGTGCTCGTGGGCTTCGCCCTGTCCATCCTCGCGACCCGGTGGGTCCGCCGCCGACAGTGACCACCCCAAGCCGAAAGCACCCTCAGCCGACGAGAAAGCCCAACAGGTCCGCCCGGGTTAGCACGCCGATCGGCTTGCCGCCGCTGATGACCAGGACCGCGTCCTCGGTCTCCAGAATGTGACGAGCCGCCGAGACCGGCTCCCCCTCACCAACCAGCGGCAATATTGGGCTCATGTGCTTTCCGACCAGGTCCGCGAGGTGGGCCGTGCCCGCGAAAAGTGCGGCCAGCAGGGCGCGCTCGCTCACCGAGCCGGCAACCTCGCCGACCACGACCGGAGGCTCTGCCTTGACCACGGGCATCTGGGAGACGCCGTACTCGCGCAGAATCTCGATGGCGTCGCGAACGGTCTCGGTCGGGTGGGTGTGCACCAGTGACGGTAGGTCCCCGGTCTTGAGCTTGAGCACCTCACCAACTGTCCGCCCGCCGTTCTCGTGCATGAAGCCGTAGGACGACATCCAGGCGTCGTCGAAGATCTTCGAGAGGTAGCCGCGACCGCCGTCCGGCAGCAGCACCACGACGACGCCGTCCGCCGGCAGGTCGCGGGCCGCGCGCAGGGCTGCGACGACCGCCATACCGCAAGAACCGCCGACCAGCAGGCCCTCCTCGCGGGCCAGTCGCCTCGTCATCGTGAAGGACTCCGCGTCCGATACCGCGATGACCTGGTCCACCTGGGTCGGGTCGTAGGCGGGTGGCCACATGTCCTCGCCAACCCCCTCGACCAGGTACGGACGGCCGGTGCCACCGGAGTAGACCGAGCCCTCAGGGTCGGCGCCGACGATCTTGACCCGGCCGCCCTCGCGGTCGGCCGAGATCTCGCGCAGGTACCGGCCGGTGCCGGTGATCGTGCCGCCGGTGCCGATGCCAGCGACGAAGTGGGTGACCTTGCCCTCGGTGTCAGCCCAGATCTCTGGACCGGTCGACAGGTAGTGGCTCTTCGGGTTCTCCGGGTTGGAGTACTGGTCGGGTTTCCAGCCACCCTCGATCTCCTTGGCCAGCCGGTCGCTGACCGAGTAGTAGGAGTCCGGGTGGTCCGGCGCCAGCGACGTCGGGCACACCACCACCTCGGCGCCGTAGGCCTTGAGGACGTTGCGCTTGTCCTCGCTCACCTTGTCGGGACAGACGAAGACGCACTTGTATCCACGGCGCTGGGCGATGAGGGCCAGCCCCACGCCCGTGTTTCCCGAAGTAGGTTCCACGATGGTGCCACCGGGCTTGAGCTCGCCAGAGGCCTCGGCGGCATCAATCATCCGAACCGCGATGCGGTCCTTGACCGAACCACCGGGGTTGACGTACTCCACCTTGACCAGCACGGTGCAGGCAATCCCGTCCGTGACCGCGTTGAGCTTGACCAGGGGTGTGTTCCCGACGAGGTCGGCGATATTCTCGGCATACTTCACCCGGTTATGCTCTCAGACTCTGAACAGATCCCGGGACAGCCCCTCCCCCCTGCGGGTTCGGGCACAAAGGCTTGTGCCGTGCCGTTAGCGTATGGCGGAACAGCAACGAGCATCGCTGGGACCTGTCACGGTTCGACGAGGACGAAGGCTGAGGGGCATGGGTAGGGCACGACGCGCACGCAAGATCGCGGCAACGGCTGCCTACGGGGGCGGCATCGGGGCGGCGGGGATCGGCGCACTCGGTCTCGTCGGCTACGGCGTGCTCAAGGTCGAGGCGCTGCTGGCCAGGCGCATCGTCGGCAAGCCCTTTGAGGGCGCCCCGGACGACAACGGACAGTACGGCTCGGGGCTGGGCTATCCCGTCCAGCTCCTCATGCTCGGTGACAGCAGCGCCGCGGGGATGGGTGCCGAAACGGCACAGCAGACCGTTGGCGCCATCATCGCCAACGGCGTCTCCGCGCTGAGCGGGCGACCGGTCCGGCTCACCAATGTCGCGGTCATCGGCGCGGAGTCCTCGGGTCTGGACAATCAGCTCGCCGAGGCCCTCGAAGAGGTCGACAACCCTGACGTCGCCGTGATCCTCATCGGTGCCAACGACGTCACGCACCGCATCGACAAGTCGATTGCCGTCCGTCACCTCGAACAGACCGTCAGCGCCCTTCGGGGCACCGACTGTGAGGTCATCGTCGGAACGTGTCCCGATCTGGGCACCATCGAGCCGGTGGCCCAGCCTCTGCGACTACTGGCTCGTCGCTGGAGTCGCGACCTGGCCGCAGCCCAGACGGTTGCCGTGATCGGGGCCGGTGGCCGCACGGTCTCCCTGGGCGACCTGCTCGGCCCGCAGTTCGCCACGTTCTCGGAGGAGATGTTCAGCCCCGACAGGTTCCATCCTTCGCCGGCCGGCTACGCGCGGGTGGCCTCGGCGTTGTTGCCCAGCGTCTGCGACACCCTGGGCCTGTGGTCCAGCCCGGTCGACCGCCGTCCAGACTCACTTCGCGGCGAGCGGGTGGGGCCGGTCGCCGTGGCTGCCGTGCAAGCCGTTCGCGAAGCCGGCACCGAGGTGAGCGGGACGGCAGTCGAGGGCCAGCCAGGCGGCCCCCGAGGCCGGTGGGCCATGCTCCTGCGGCGCCGGCGCCGCCCGGTCACGGACCGAAGCGAGCTGGCAGAGGCCACCGAGGCTCCCGACGCGTCCGTGCAAGAGGATGGCTCGACAACACCGCCAAACGCACCAGAGCGCTCCGGGCCGCAGGAACGAGACAAAGCCCACATCCCCAGAGCTGCCGCACCGCAATAGCATCGACGACGAGGTCAGAACCACGTCACCTGGCGAGGTCAGAGCCACGTCACCTGCAGTGCCACACAGAACGAAACGAGGAAGCATGTCCGAAGCCGTCATCGTCTCCACCGCCCGCAGCCCCATCGGCCGGGCGTTCAAAGGCTCGCTCAAAGACGTCCGTCCAGATGATCTGGCCGCGACCGTCGTGACCGCGGCTCTTGCCAAGATCCCGGACCTGGATCCCAGGCTGGTCCAGGACCTTTACCTCGGCTGCGCCGAGCCGTCGGGCGAGCAGGGCGCCAACCTGGCCCGCGTCGTCGCGGTACTGGCCGGCTTCGACCACCTCCCCGGCGCCACGGTCAACCGTTTCTGTGCCTCATCGGTGCAGACCACCCGGATGGCCTTCCATGCCATCAAGGCAGGCGAGGGTGACGTGTTCATCAGCGCCGGGGTCGAATGCGTTTCGCGCTACATCGATTTCGCCGGTCCAGGTGGCGCCAAAGCCGAGGTCCAGAACCTGAAGTTCGCTGCTTCCCAGGCCCGCGGCGCCCAGATGGCCGCGGACAACTCCACCTGGAGCGACCCCCGCGATCAGGGGTCGCTTCCTGACGTCTACGTGTCGATGGGTCAGACCGCCGAGAACGTGGCAACCAGCCGCGGCATCTCGCGGGCACGTCAGGACGAGTGGGGCGTGATCAGCCAGAACCGGACCGAGAAGGCCATCATCGATGGCTTCTTCGCCCGTGAGATCACCCCGATCACCACCCCGGACGGCACCGTTGTCTCCACTGACGACGGCCCGCGCGCCGGTGTCACGCTCGAGGCCCTGTCCGGCCTCAAACCAGTGTTTCGCGAGACCGGCACCGTCACTGCCGGCAACTGTTGCCCGCTCAACGACGGCGCGGCCGCGCTCGTGATCATGAGCGATGCCAAGGCCCGTGAACTGGGCCTTACCCCGCTCGCCCGCGTCGTCTCCACCGGGGTCAGCGCTCTCTCCCCGGAGATCATGGGTATGGGCCCGGTGGAGTCATCTCGTCGTGCGCTCGCGCGTGCGGGCATGTCCATCAACGACATGGACCTGATCGAGATCAACGAGGCCTTCGCCGCCCAGGTCCTGGCCTCGGTCGATGACCTGGGCATCGACACGGACAAGCTCAACGTCCATGGTGGCGCGATCGCGCTGGGCCATCCGTTCGGCTCCACGGGTGCTCGCATCACGACCACCCTGCTCAACGGCCTGGCCTCCCGCGACGGCCAGTTCGGCCTCGAGACGATGTGCATCGGCGGCGGCCAGGGAATGGCCATCATCTACGAGCGCCTCAGCTAAGACGAACCTCTCGCCCTTTGGGCGCGAAGCCGGTGAGCTGGGCTGTGTGCCGGTCAGCCCAGCTCGCGGCGCAGGTCCGCCAGGTCCTTGCGAAGGGTGGATGCCAGCGTCGATGCCAGCGTCGACGTCCGTGTCGAGGTCACCGCGGCCGCGCACGTGTCGTGGACCATGACGGTGAGCTGGTCCATCAGCGTCGCCGGGCCACAGTCCGGGACCACCGACGCCGGGACGCCGGTAGCCTCCGTGATCCCGTCGGCCAGGGACTGTACGAGCGCGTGAACTCGACCGGTAAACGACAGCGCGCGGTCGAGCGGCCGCTGATGCCACCGCTGGACCACGCGCTGTAGTTCGGTTGCGACCTCCTGGGGGACAGGCGATCTCCGGGTCTGTTGCACGTTCACTGACGCATGCGAGCCAGCAGTCGCAGGATCTCGAGGTACAGCCAGACCAGGGTGACGATCAGCCCGTGGGCCAGGAGCCACGAGTACTTCTCGGGCAGCTGCGCCTTGACCGCACGATCGACCGAGTCGAAGTCGATCGCCAGCGAGTAGGACGCCAGGCCCACCCCCAGCACGGAGATGACGATGCCCATCGGGCCAGTGCCGCCGAAGCCCCAGCCGCCGCCGACGCCCATGAACGCTGCGGCCACGTTGACGAGACCGAAGAGCAGGTAGCCCAGGATCGCCATGCCGAAGATCCGGCGGGACTTGTCGGTCACCTTGATCAGACCGGACTTGTAACCCAGGAGCATGCCGGCGAAGGTGCACACCGTCGCGATCACCGCTGTCGTGACGACTCCCGGCCAGCGCTGCTCGAAGACCTCACTGATCGCCCCGACGAGGACACCTTCCAGCACGGCGTAGAGCACGATCAGCGGCACGCTGATGGTCTTCTTGAACGCGATGACCAGGCCGACCGCCAGCGATCCGAACATGCCGCCGAGCATCAGCGGCAGGCTCAGGTTGATGCTGCCGGCCACGGTGTACCACGTGGCCGCACCGACCAGCAGGACGATGCTGAAGAGCCCGAGGGTCTTCATCACCACGTCATCCAGGGTCACCCGTTGCATCTGCACCGGACCTGCGGACGGCTGGTTGTACAGGTCCTGGAGCTGCTGGGAGTTGAGGCTGTCCTGCACGTCGCCTCCAGCACTCATGCCTGATGCCGCGTGCCCGCGATCAAAACCGGCATAGTCGCCCTTGGTGATCTGCTTGTCGATCCGGTTGAACACCGGGTTGCTCGCCATCGTCTTCCTCCAGCACGTCGTGCCGCCCCATGGACGGTTCTGTTACCAGACTAAAGGTTGCCGATGGCGCTAAGTTCCCCGCCATGGCCGACGTTGACCGATTGTGTGAGCGGTTCATCACGACCGGCACCGACGTGAGGTCTCCGACCTTGGTGTCCCCGACGGGTCTCGAACCCGCACTGGAGCGATTTTAAGTCGCCTGCCTCTGCCATTGGGCTACGGGGACAGACGCCAGATTACAGATAAGAACGACGTGGATGTATGCCGTGCGGTCCGCTGACTCGGTCCAGGAAGAGCAATCCGTTGGTGTGGTCAATCTCGTGCTGCAGCGCCACGGCCTCGAAACCGTCGGTGATGACCTCCACCCACTCCCCGGTCAGTGGAAGCTGACCTCGAACGACCAGACCCTGGGCCCGGATGACGTCCCCGGTGAAGTCAGGCACCGACATACAACCCTCGCGACCGCGCTCCCTGCCGGTCACGCTGACGACCACGGCGTTGCAGAGGGCAAATAGCCCGTGGCAGGTGCGCGTCTTGACATGACCGGAGACGTCGAGGCAGAACACCCTCGCGGCGACGGCGACCTGTTGAGCGGCCAGTCCAACGCAACCCGGCGAAACCAGCTGGGTGGCGAGCAGATCCGCGACGAGCTCGATCGTGGCGGCGTCTGTCGGGTCGACGTCCCGCCCAGGGGTGGACAGCATCGGATCCGGAGCGCGGACGACCGGACGTGCCACGCCGGCAGACAGCCCGGGCATCGCCCAAGTGTCGGTTCCCGGGCTCACAACAGGTCGTCGTCGATCGGTGAGAGATGAACCTCGACACCCAGCTCGTCGGCGGCGCCCTGCAGCTCGGCCCGAAGACCAACCGCGGACGCCTCCTTGGGCAGCTGCAGCTCGGCCATCAGCACGTAGAGCCCTTCAACCAGGCGGGTACCGAGGTCGACGATGTTAGCGCCATGTCGTGCCACGACTGCGGTGATCGTGGCCACGATCCCAGGCCGGTCCGCGCCATGGACCCGCAGCGCATAGGACGGGCCGCGGACCTCGCTGAGCGCAGAGTCGCCGAGCACGCGGGCGTTGATGACCAGCGAACCCCCGGCACACAGGGGGTTCAGAGCACGCTGGACCGCCTCGGCGCTGGCACCGGTATGTACCAGCAGGACCATGGCGAAATGGCCGCGCAGCAGTGTCATCGTCGAGTCCTCGAGGTTGCCGTGCAGGTCGGCAAGAGCACCCGTCACGTCCGCGACGATCCCGGGCCGGTCCTGCCCCAGGACGGTGACCGCGATGATCTGCTCTCTCATGGCACGACGTTACCGTGACTCAGAGACCCGCGAGAACCTCATCCAGCATCGTTTCGGTGAGTCTGCCGGTGAACGTATTCTGCTGGCTCACGTGATAGCTGCCCACGAGTCGGATCGACCTGTCAGTGGTGGTGAGCAACACGGTCTCGGCCCCGTGCGTGAATCGGGGTCTGGGACGTGGGACGGTCCACCCCAGCCGCCGGGCACTTGCCTGCGTGGCGTCCCAGGCGATCGCCCCCAGTGCGAGAATCGAACGCAGGCCAGGAGCAGCCAGGGCGAGGTCACGGTCCAGCCAGATCCCACAGGTATGCCGCTCGGCCGGGTCGGGCTTGTTCCCCGGCGGAGCGCAACGCACCGCAGCGACGATGCGCACTCCGGTGAGTGACTGACCGTCGCCGGCGTGGGTGCTGGTGGGCAGGCTCGCGTATCCCGCCCGGTGCAGCGCGGCATAGAGCCAGTCACCGCTTCGGTCGCCGGTGAACATCCGGCCCGTGCGATTGGTGCCGTTGGCGGCCGGTGCCAGTCCGACGACGAGGATTTCCGGCTCCGGGTCGCCAAATCCGGGACCGGGGCGACCCCAGTACGGCTGGTCGGCGAAAGATGCCCGCTTGCCTTCGGTAGCCACCGATTCGCGCCACCGTACGAGCCTGGGGCAGGCGCAGCACACGGACACCACCGCGTCCAGCTCCGCAATGGACCCGGCCATCTCGGCCAGCTGTTCAACCTGACCCTCGGTCCGCGCGATCGCGGAGGCGGAGTCTGCGGGATCCCCGGGCCAACCAGCACCTGGTGGCACCGGCGACTCGAACAGCTCACCGGTCATCGGATGGGGGAGCCGAGGCGGGGTTGTTGTCTTGGGCATGGTCACGATCACGGTCAGGTCGCCTCAGGCGACTGACAGCGCAATACCGTCGAGGATGTCGTGCTCAGAGGTCACGACTGCGGTGATGGCGGCGTCGCGTTGCAGGCGCCGGATGATCGTGCTCCACACCAGAGCACCGGCGCCGATCACGTCGACACGTCCGGCATGCATGAACGGCAACGCCGCCCTCTGTGCACGGGTCATCGACAACAGCGAGGCGCAGGCGTCGATGATCTGCGCCGACGGCAGCTGCGAAAGGTGGATCTTCTCGGGCTCGTATCTGGTCAGCCGCAGCGCGTGGGCGGTGATGGTCGTAATAGAACCGGCCAACCCCACCAGTGTCGAGATCCCGTGGAATCCGACGACTTCCGCAGCCTGGTCGATGGCCGCCTCGATGTCCACGACGGCCGCTGCGATCTCGCTGGGCGTCGGCGGGTCACTGCGCAGGTGACGCTCAGTCATCCGAACGCACCCGACGTCGACCGACCGTGCCTGCTGCACGTCGAGGGTCCCCCGGACGAACTCAGTCGAACCGCCACCGAGATCCACCATGAGGTATGGACCGGGGATGCCCTTCGCCCGCAGGTCGCCGGTGGCGCCCTGGAAGGACAGGGAGGCTTCCTCATGTCCGGTGACCACCTCTGGTGCGATCCCGAAAGCGGCAAACGCATCACGCACGCCGAGCACGAACTCCTGGGCGTTGCGAGCGTCGCGTGAGGCCGACGTCGCGACGAACCTGACTCTTTCGACGCCGAGCTGCGAACATTGAGTGGCGTACTCGCGTGCCTGAGCCACGGTGCGACTCATCGCCTCAGGGGCGATGATCCCGGTCCTGTCGACGCCGTGGCCCAGTCGCACGATCTCCATGCGCCGCACCAGGTCGGTCAGCATCCCCGAGTCCGGGTCAACGTCGGCTATCAGGAGCCGGATCGAGTTCGTGCCGCAGTCGATCGCACCGACGCGGGTCATCGCTGGCCACGGGTTTCGCTTCGGGGAACACATGGACCGGCCGCCCACCAGTGGCCAAGGGCATCGAGCGCCTCATCACCAAAAGGGTTGACTCCGGGGCCGACGGCCAGGGAGTGCCCGATCAGCACATGAAGACACTTCACCCGGGTGGGCATTCCGCCGGCAGAGATGCCCTCGATCTCGGCGACGTCGCCAAGCTCACCACGACGGCGAAGGTAGTCCTCATGGGCGCCGACATAAGCCGTGGCCAGCTCGGGATCACCGCTTAGCCGCTGCGTCATATCGCGCATCATGCCGCTGCTCTCCAGAGTGCTGATTGCTCCGCTCAGGCGCGGGCAGGTCACATAGTAGGTGGTAGGAAACGGTGTGCCGTCAGGCAGCCTGGGCTCGGTACGCAGGACGTCTGGGCATCCGCACGGACATCGGTGAGCCACGGCGGCAACGCCACGTGGAACCCGGCCCAGCTGCTCGTGCACCGCACTCAGATCGGCGTCCTCGACCTTATCGACGCCGTTGGGGCCGCCCCGCTGATCCGACTGATCCGACGCTGCCACGGGGACCTAACCGCTCATGGCGCGGGAGCGGCCGGAGAGGGCTGCCCGGTTGCCACATTGGCGGGGGTATCCGCGATAACCATCGACTGCCACAGCTGGCCGTACCACGGGATGTTGGCGGTGGAGGTCTTTGCCGGAGCCGCTATCTGTGCACCGCTGGTCAGGACAGGCGCAGCCGCCCCATCGATCACTGTGAACGACTTCTCACCCACCCGCACAAGCTTGAGCCGCTCGCGTGCCTGCTGCTCGACGTATGCCGGGTCGGCCCACTGTCGTTGTTCCTGTTGCATGGCTGCGACCGTCTCACGTTGCCGGGCGATACGGTCGCGCAGCCCGTTGATCTGACCCTGCTGGCTGAGCGTGGAGCGCAACGCCGGTATGAGCGTCATCGCAAGAATCAGAAAGACCGACGCCAGGATCGCCATGCCCTTGATGGACCGAGGGGTGCGCAGCTCTTGGGAGGGGCTACGGCCGCGCGCCGCGGCGGGTGGTCGTGTTGCCGGGACTCTGGGCGATGAGGAGCTGCCGGCACGCGACGAGGCGGTACGCCGAGGAGTCTTCGGCGTACCGCCTGGTCGTCGCGTTGTCGCCACCGTTGCAGCGCCGCTCAGGCCTTGTCAGCCACATTGGCCGCGACGTTGAAGCGCGGGAAGGCGCTCACGCCGGCATACCGCGCGGCATCGTCCAGCTCTTCCTCGATACGCAGCAGCTGGTTGTACTTGGCCACCCGCTCGGACCGGGCAGGGGCTCCGCTCTTGATCTGGCCACAGTTGGTCGCCACCGCGAGGTCGGCGATGGTCGTGTCCTCAGTCTCACCGGAGCGGTGGCTCATCATGCAGGAGTATCCAGCACGGTGGGCCATGTCCACGGCGTCCAGGGTCTCGGTCAGCGAACCGATCTGGTTGACCTTGACCAGCATTGAGTTCGCGGAGCCGGCGACAATACCCCGGGCCAGACGCTGGGGGTTGGTGACGAACAGGTCGTCACCCACGATCTGCACGGAGGCGCCGAGCTCGGCGGTCATCGTGGCCCAGCCCTGCCAGTCCTCCTCGTCGAGCGGGTCCTCGATGGACACCAGCGGGTAGGCCGCAACGAGGTCAGCGTAGTAGGCCGTCATCTCGGCGGAGGTGCGCTGGTTGCCCTCGAATGTGTAGACCCCGTCGGTGCAGAACTCGGACGCAGCCACGTCAAGGGCGAGGCCGATGTCGGTGCCGGGGGTGTAACCGGCCCTTTCGATCGCGACGATGATCAGGTCGAGGGCGGCGCGATTGCTCTCGAGGTTGGGCGCGAAGCCACCCTCGTCGCCCAGCCCGGTGGACAAGCCACGCTCCTTCAGGACGGACTTCAACGAGTGATAGACCTCGGTGCCCCAGCGGAGCGCCTCGCGAAAGGTCGGCGCGCCCAGCGGAGCAATCATGAACTCCTGGATGTCCACGTTCGAGTCAGCATGCGACCCACCGTTCAGGATGTTGAACAACGGGACGGGCAGGACGTGTGCGTTCGGGCCGCCGATGTAGCGGAAGAGCGGCAGGTTCGCCGACTCGGCGGCCGCACGAGCCACGGCCAGCGAGACGCCCAGGATTGCGTTGGCGCCCATCGAGCCCTTGTTGGGCGTGCCGTCCAGAGTGAGCATCTCAGCATCGATGAGCCGCTGTTCACTTGCCTCGAAGCCCAGCAGTACCGGGCCGATCTCGTCAAGGACTGCATCAACAGCCTGCCCAACACCCTTGCCGCCGTATCGCTTGGCGTCGCCGTCACGGCGCTCGACTGCCTCAAAGGCGCCGGTCGAGGCGCCCGAGGGAACCGCCGCGCGGGCAATGGTGCCGTCGTCGAGGGCGATCTCGACCTCAACGGTGGGGTTACCACGCGAATCGAGGATCTCGCGCGCGACTACTGCCTCAATACTGGCCACAAGACTCTCCTGCATATTGCCGGATAGGAACATCTTGAGCCTAACGGGTCCCCCCGGATCGACAGGTCACCGACCCGCAGCCCGGGTCAGGGGTCTGCCAGACAGTGCTGTTGAGTCGGAAGCAAACTCAGAGCTGGGCGTCCAGCGCGCGGACCGCAGCGCGAAGTACCGCTTCCGGGTCCTGACCGTTGTCCCGCGCCTCCAGCACGAGCGCGAAGAGTCGCGAACCGAGGTCTTCGTCGGCCGCCGCCGCCTGTACCAGGTCGAAGCGACCGGCCGTCGACAGACGCCCAGCTGCCTTGTTCGCCCTGGCAAGCGCCGACAGATCCTTGGGTACGCCGTCCATGGGCGACGTCCGATGCGGCTTCTCGGCAGCCTTGATCTGCTCCCAGTTGTCCGCCATCTCCTGTGACGTGTCGGCGTCGACATCGGCGAACACGTGCGGATGACGGCGAACGAGCTTCTCGACGATGCCGCCCGCCACGTCGTCGATCCCGAATGGCGAGTCAGCATCCTCCTGGCCCACCCGCGCATGAAAGATGACCTGCAACAGGAGGTCACCGAGCTCCTCCACCATGTGCGCGCGATCCCCCGACTCGATGGCCTCAACCAGCTCATGGGTCTCTTCGATCGCGTATGGCACCAGTGACTCATGAGTCTGCTCAGCGTCCCAGGGGCAGCCCCCCGGCGAACGCAACCGATCCATCACCGCGACCAGGTCGAGCAGCCGCGACCCCGGGACGTCATAGGACCCGACGAGGATCTCCACCTCAGGCGGATCCTGACGACTGCTGACCTCGGCCGCCAGGGCATCGGTCAAGCCTGGGTCGCCATCCGCAGAGCCGATCCAGACCACCTCACCGTCGCCGGCACGCTCGACCAGCAGGCGAGCAAGAACAGCAGGCTGCTGCTCGCCCAGGTGAGCGACCGCAATACCCGACTCCTGTATCGCGTACAGCTGTGAGTCGTCCTCATCCCTGGCCAGGACGTGGGCCGCGCCCGCGAGGGCGGCCCAGGCGCCCCGGGAGAACAGACCGGGGGCGATGCGCGGAGTGCTGAGCAGCAGGGTCAGCCGGCGCACCATCACGGCGTCGCCGGCGCTCACTTGGCACCCGGTGAGGCGCTGGCCTTGATCCAGTTGGGAGAGGTCGGCAGGATCGCGGCCTGGGTGAGATCGAAGGTGCCGTAGCGGGGGTTGACGGTGATCTTGGCCTTGCCGAGCTTGGCCAGGATGGACGTCTTGCTGGCTTGGCTCAGGGACGGGATCGCCAGCTGCATCCGGACGAAATCTATCGTGGCGGGCGAGGCATTGGCCACCTTGGCCACGACCTTGCGCGCCTGGGCCTCGGGAACGCCCTTGCCGGTGCGATCGGCCTCGGCAAGGACGTACGGCGCAAGGATCAGGTCGAGCAGAACGACGGTCGGGGAGAGCTTCTGCTGAACCTGGGGGAGGGAGTTGAGCTGGGCCGCGACGGTCTGGACGTCCTTGTCGCTGATGGTGGTCCCGTCGATGATCGCTGCAGCACCCGGCTTCTGGGGGCCGCACGCGGATAACGCCAGAGCCACGCCGAGCAGAAGCGTCAGAGACTTTGTGGCAAAAGCCGTTCGGGAGGCGCGGGTGTTGCCCAGCGTGGATCGGATGTGCTGTGAAGGCGCCAAGGCCGTTCCTTTCATCGATGCTGAGCGGTTGCGACTCGCGCGGCGTCCGCCACGCTGTCAAGGAGAACCACTTCGATCAGGTCACTTGCCCACCGCAGGACCGCCGTGTCCCGCATCGGCTGACCAGCCACCCGTGCAGTCATCGGTCTGGGCACCAAGATCGTACGGACCGCGTCCTTGACCAGCGTGCCCGGGTACAGCCGTTGAAGCCGGAGCTGCTTGCTCTCGGGCAGCTGGAGCGGGCCGAACCGCACGAAGTTGCCTTGCACGCTGATGTTGCCCACGTCCGCCTTGCGGGCCACAGTGCGAAGACGTGCCACCTCGAACAGGTTGCGTACCGGCTCGGGCGGGGTGCCGTAACGATCTTGAAGCTCGGCCTCGATCTCGGCCAACCCGGCGACATCCTGGACCGTTGCGAGCTTCTTGTAGGCCTCGAGGCGCAACCGCTCCCCCGGGACGTACTCGTGCGGCAGGTGCGCATCAACGGGCAGCTCGATCTTGATCTCGGCCGGCGGAGCCTCGCCACCGTCTCCGCGAAAGTCAGCCACGGCTTCGCCGACGAGACGGATGTAGAGGTCGAAGCCGACCCCGGCGATATGGCCGGACTGCTCACCACCGAGCATGTTGCCGGCGCCGCGGATCTCAAGGTCCTTCATGGCCACCGCCATGCCTGCGCCGAGGTCGGTGTGGCTGGCGATGGTGGCCAGCCGGTCGTGCGCTGTCTCGGTGAGCGGCTTCTCCGGGGGGTAGAGAAAGTAGGAGTAGGCGCGTTCACGACCACGACCCACCCGACCGCGCAGCTGGTGAAGCTGGCTGAGGCCGAGCACGTCGGCCCGTTCCACGATGAGGGTATTGGCGTTGGAGATGTCCAGACCGGTCTCGATGATCGTGGTGCAGACGAGGACGTCGAAGCGTTTCTCCCAGAAGTCGACCACGACCTGCTCGAGCTTGTGTTCGGGCATCTGACCGTGCGCGGTGGCAATGCGCGCCTCGGGCACGAGCTCACGGATCCTGGCGGCGGCCTTCTCGATGGACGAGACCCTGTTGTGGATCAGGAACACCTGGCCCTCACGCAGGAGCTCGCGCCTGATGGCGGCAATGATCTGCTTCTCGTCATAGGCCCCGACAAAGGTCAGGACGGGGTGACGCTCCTCGGGCGGCGTGGCCAGAGTGGACATCTCGCGGATGCCGGTGACCGCCATCTCAAGGGTTCGCGGGATCGGAGTCGCCGACAGGGCAAGAACGTCAACGGCCGTGCGCAGGCGTTTGAGCTTCTCCTTGTGCTCGACACCGAAGCGCTGCTCCTCGTCGACCACCACCAGCCCGAGGTCCCGGAAGGCAATCTCATCGGACAGCAGCCGATGGGTGCCGATCACGAGGTCGACCGTGCCGTCGGCCAGCCCCTTGACGACCTCGCTGGCCTCGGCATCGGACTGGAAGCGCGACAACGCCTTGACCACCACGGGGAACGGTGCGTAGCGCTCCGAGAACGTCTGGAAGTGCTGCTGCACGAGCAAGGTCGTCGGCACCAGGATCGCGGCCTGCTTGCCATCCTGGATCGCCTTGAACGCCGCCCGCACCGCGATCTCGGTCTTGCCGTAGCCGACGTCGCCGCAGATGAGCCGGTCCATCGGGACCTCACGCTCCATGTCCATCTTGACCTCGTCGATACTACTCAGCTGGTCGGGGGTCTCGACGTAGACGAAGGCGTCCTCCAGCTCAAGCTGCCAGGGTGTGTCCGGCCCAAAAGCGTGGCCCTTGGTTGCCATCCGGGCGCTGTAGAGCCGGATCAGCTCGCCGGCGATCTGTTTGACGTGCTTCTTGGCCCGGCCCTTCGTCTTGGCCCAGTCCGCGCCGCCCAGCTTGTGCAGCGTGGGCGCCTCGCCGCCGACGTAACGGGTGACCTGATCGAGCTGGTCGGTGGGCACGAAGAGTCGGTCAGCAGGTTGGCCCCTCTTGCTGGCGCCATACTCCAGCAAAAGGTACTCGCGGGTGGCCCCGCCGACCGTACGCTGCACCATCTCGACGAACTTACCCACGCCATGCTGCTCGTGCACGACGTAGTCACCCAGACGCAGCTCCAGCGGATCGACCTGGTTGCGCCGCCGCACCGGCATCCGGCGCATGTCCTTGGTGGAGGTACCGGCCTGGCTGCCGGTGCTCAGGTCGGACTCGGTGACAACGACGAGCCTGGCGCCGGGAGCGATGAATCCATGTCCCAGCGCTCCGGTGGTCACCTGGACGAGACCGCCGGGAAGTCGTTCGAGCATGCCTGCCTGCGACTCGATGTGGTTCGGGACATCGCTGTCCGAAAGCACCTCGCTGACCCGTTTGGCCAGGCCGTGGCCATCCGTGACGACCAGCGTGTGCCACCCCTGGCCGGCCCAATGACGCAGCGCCGCGACGGCGCGATCTGTGTCGCCGCGAAAGGCCTCCATGTCGGTTGTCTCCACACTGAGACGCTGCTCGTCAAGCCCCGCCAGCTCGGCGTCGGCGCCGAAGCTGGTCAGCGACCACCAGGGGCGTCCGGTCTCCAACGCGTGAGCTCGGACGTCCTCCAGCAACCAGTACGACGCCGTTCCCAAGATCCCCTGCAGATCAACGGGGACGGCGTTGCCGGACACCGCGTTGGACCAGCTCGCATCAAGGAACTCGGCGCTGGTGGCGACCAGGTCGTGGGCCCGTTTGCGCACCCGCTCCGGGTCGGTCAGGACCACATGGGTGCCTGGCGCGAGCACGTCGAGCAGACTCTCCATGCCGTCAACGAGGGCCGGCGCAAGGGATTCCATTCCCTCGACGGCGATACCCTCGGCCACCTTGCCCAGCATGTCCGCGACCCCGGGAAGCTGCGTGGCAAGTACTGCCGCACGCTGGCGAACCGCCTCGGTCAGCAGGATCTCCCGACACGGCGGAGCCCACAGCCCGTGCTCGGCGATCTGCAGGCTGCGCTGATCCGCAACCTTGAACCAACGGATCTCCTCGACCCTGTCGCCCCAGAACTCGATCCGCAGAGGATGCTCCTGAGTGGGTGAGAAGACGTCGAGAATGCCCCCCCGCACAGCGAACTCGCCCCGGCGCTCGACCAGGTCGGTGCGCACATACGCGGCGGCGGCGAGTGCGTCGACAACGCTCTCCATTGGCGTCTCGTCGCCGACCTTGAGCGCGACCGGGACCAGATCGCCCAGACCCCTGACCAGCGGCTGCAACAACGCCCGGACAGGAACCACGACAACATCCAGCGGTCCGTATGCCGTGTCGGTCGCGTCGGGATGGGCGAGCCGGCGCAAGACCGCCAACCGTCGCCCCACCGTGTCACTGCGCGGGCTCAGCCGCTCATGGGGCAGCGTCTCCCAGCTCGGAAAGTCGGCCACGACGTGTGCGGGCAGAAAACACCGCAGGGCGGCGACCAGGTCCTCGGCCTCACGCCCGGTGGCAGTCACCGCAAGGATCGGGCGACGGACACTGCTGTCGTGAGCACCGGCAAGCGCGGCGATGAGAGGCGGGCGAGCACCCGGGGATACCGCGATGTCCAGGACCGCTGGTGCGCCCCTGCGAGTGCCCGCCCCGGACACCGGTGCGCCCCACGTCAGAATGTCTCGCACTATCGGGTCGGTGACAAGAACGTCGAGCAGCGGGGTGAGGCTCATGAGGGGCGAAGCTCCTGGCTATGGGTCGGCAACACAAACGCCCCGTCGCGAAGAGCCAACGTGGTAGGCCAACAGTTTAGGTCAGCGGGAGTGCCATTCCTGCTGCGCGGCGACCAGGCCCTCCGCCACGAGTCGCTCGACGGCGTCCGCGGCGTCGCTGATCAGCAGGGGAACCTCGCTGCGCTCGGTACTGGAGAAGTCGTGCAGAACGTAGTCGGCCGCATCCATCCGCCCTGGCGGACGGCCGATGCCAACCCGAACGCGCAGGTACTCCCGAGTGCCCACCGACTTGGTGATCGAACGAAGGCCGTTGTGCCCACCCTCCCCGCCACCAAGCTTGAGCCGGACCTCGGCGAAGGGGATGTCCAGCTCGTCATGGATCACGATGAGGTTCTGGAGGGGGACCTTGTAGAACGACAGCAGCCCTGCCACGGGCCCGCCGGACTCGTTCATGAAGGTCAGCGGCTTGGCGATGATCGCCCTGCTAGGCGCTTGCGCGGGCGTCCCGCCGGCTGTTGCGCCCTGTGGAGCCGATAGTCGGACCTCGGCCGCGGCCGCACGTGCTTTGTGCGAGCGCAGGCTCGCACCGGTGCGGACAGCCAGCTCGTCCACGACCATGGCGCCAACGCTGTGCCGATGACCAGAGTACGAGGGGCCGGGATTTCCCAGCCCAACGATCAGCCACGGAGCCATTGCGTCCATTCGGTCTGCAGGTAGGAACCGGTTGGCCCGGTCCTGACAATAGTCAGAACCGGGCCGGTCTCAGCGGACTCAGGCCTTCTCGTCCTCCGCGGCAGGGGCCTCAGCTGCAGAAGCCTCGTCGCCAGCAGCCTCAGCTGCAGGGGCGCCGGCACCCATCTCGGCGAGCTCAGCGGCCAGCTCGGCCTCCAGGGCTTCAGCAGAGATTGCCTGGGTGATGTTGACGATCAGCGTCGCCGCGTCGGTGAGCAGCTCGGCGCCCTTGGGCAGCACCAGGTCTGAGGCATGGATCTGGGTGCCAGCCGGCAGTCCCTCGATCGAGACCTCGACACGGTCAGGGATATGGGTGGCCTCGACGGCCAGCTCCACGTCGTTGTTCTCGACCGAGACGACCGTCTCGACCGCGGCGGCGCCCACGAGGTGGATGGGCACGTCAACGTGGACCTTTTCGCCCTTGCGGACGACAACGAGGTCGATGTGCTCGATGACCGGCCTGATCGGGTCGCGCTGGACGTCCTTGGCCAGGGCCAGGTGGTCCTTGCCGTCGATCTCGATGGTGAGCAAGACGTTGGCGACCTTGAGGGCCAACATCGTCTGGTGGCCCGGCAGGCTGATATGAACCGGGTCGGTGCCGTGGCCGTACATGACGGCGGGGATGTTGTGTTCGCGGCGGATGGTGCGGGCGGCACCCTTGCCGAACGAGGTGCGAGGTATGGCGACAAGCTTGTTCCGGGAAGTCTCGGGCTGGGACATGGTGCTCTCCAATGTTGCCGATCCGCGCGCCGTTGAGTGCGGCATCTACGGGTGTGCTGGCGTGAGTGTTCGGGGGTGACAGTGTTCTGGGTGACGGTGTTCTGGGGGTGATGGCAGTGCGATGGGCCTCGACGCGGGGCGCGGCACGACGCGGGTAACCAGCGTGGCAAGCGCACTTCAGCCTGTGAAGATCCGGGCGTCCGGCGCCACCGCGTCGATAACGGAGCACTGCAACAAGCTGACACGAGTCAGGTCAGGCTGATTCACACTCAAATCAGGCTGTTTGGACTCAGATGGAATCAGTCATGCAGCGTCCCTCGCCGAGGCAACCCCGAAAGTCTAGGCGACCTGGTACGGCATATGGAAATCGTGGCCACGCCTCGCCCGGCCGGAGGCCGTAGGTCAGTCGGTCTGTTCAAACAGGCTGGTGACCGAACCGTCCTCGAAAACGGCGCGGATCGCCTGGCTGAGAAGGGGGGCGATCGAGAGCTCGGTGAGCTTGTCGAAGTGACGCTCGGCCGGGATCGGCAGGGTGTTCGTGACAATAACTTCGCGGGCCTGGCAGTTCTTGAGCCGGTCGACGGCAGGTCCGGACAGGATCGCGTGCGTGGCGGCGATGATGACGTCGGCAGCGCCCACGGCGATGAGCGCGTCGGCTGCTTTGGTGATCGTCCCGGCGGTGTCAATCATGTCGTCAACCAGGATGCAGGTGCGGCCGGCGACCTCGCCGACCACGCGGTTGGCGACGCTCTCGTTGGGCCGGGTGATGTCGCGAGTCTTGTGGATGAACGCCAGCGGCGCACCGCCCAGCCGCTTGGACCACTGCTCGGCGACCTTGATCCGCCCGGCATCCGGGGAGACGACGGCCAGCTGCTCGGTGCCGTACTTGCTGCGGACGTACTTGGACAGGATCGGCAACGCCACAAGGTGGTCGACCGGTCCGTCGAAGTACCCCTGGATCTGGTCAGTGTGCAGATCCACGGACATCAGCCGGTTGGCTCCTGCGGTCTTGAACAGGTCCGCGATGAGGCGGGCCGAGATCGGCTCGCGACCACGATGCTTCTTGTCCTGCCGCGAGTAGCCGTAGTAGGGCATGACCACTGTGATTCGCTTGGCGGAGGCACGCTTGAGCGCGTCGACCATGAGCAGGTGCTCCATGATCCACTCGTTGACCGGAGCGGCGTGGCTCTGCAGGACGAAGGCATCCGAGCCACGCACAGACTCCTCGTAGCGCACATACATCTCGCTGTTGGCGAACTCGTAGGCCGAGGTTGGCACCAGGTTCGTCCCAAGCTGGTAGGCCACCTCTTCGGCGAGCTGGCGGTTGGACCGTCCGGAGAAGATCATGAGATTCTTCTCGGTCGCGCGCTTCAGGCCGTTCATGGGCTCGCGTTCCCTTCGGGGACTATGACGGAGTCTTCGGGGGCGACAGACGAATCCGCACTGGCAGCCGCGGCCGCGTGCGCGGAGGCTGTGCCCGCACGTTTGTCATACACCCAACCCAGCAGATTGCGTTGGGGCGACACGTTGATGGCCAGGGCGCCCGGTGGAACGTCCTCGCGGACGACGGTCCCGGCGCCGGTGTAGGCACCGTCACCCACGCTAACCGGCGCGACGAACATGTTGTCCGAGCCGGTGCGGCAATGGCTGCCGATGGTGGTGTGCATCTTGTTGACGCCGTCGTAGTTGACGAAGACGCTCGACGCGCCGATGTTCGTGTGCTCACCGATCGTGGCATCCCCGACATACGTCAGGTGGGGCACCTTGGATCCGGCGCCGATCTGGGCGTTCTTGGTCTCGACAAAGGTGCCGATCTTGCCCTTCGCACCGAGCTCGGTGCCCGGCCGCAGATACGAGAAAGGCCCGACCGTGGCACCCTCGCCGATAACCGCAAAAGACCCATGCGTGCGTATGACGGTGGCGCCGCGGCCGATCGCAACGTCCGTGAGCGTGGTGTCGGGCCCGAGGACGACATCGTCACCGATGGTGCTGGCACCATGGATCTGGGTCTGCGGATGGATGGTGACATCGCGTCCGAACGTGACGTCGGCATCTATCCACGTCGTGGCCGGGTCGACCACGCTCACTCCGGCACGCATCCAGCGCTCAACGATCCGGCGGTTGAACTCGGCCCCGAGCCGGGCCAGCTGGACGCGGTCGTTGACGCCCTCCGTCTCCCATAGGTCCTGGATCAGGTGCGCGCTCACTCGAAGGCCTTGGCTGGCGATGATGCCCAACACATCTGTGAGGTATCTCTCGCCCTGAACGTTGTCCGTGCCCACCTGGGTCAGCGCCCTGCGCAGGACCGCCGCGTCGAACGCATACAGACCGGAGTTGATCTCCGCAATCTCACGTTGTGCATCGGTGGCATCCTTCTGCTCGATGACGCCAGCGACCAAACCGTCCGCCCCGCGAAGAATCCGGCCATAGCCGGACGGATCGGGCAACGTCGCGGTGATCACCGTGGCGGCGCTCCCGCTGGCGACGTGTGCCTTCAGAAGTCCCCGCAGCGTCTGCGCAGAGAGCAGAGGGACGTCGCCGCTGGTGACCAGAACGGTTCCCAGGAAGCCTGCCGGCAGTGCAGCCAGAGCACACTCGACGGCCCGGCCCGTGCCCTTGACCTCGTCCTGGTCGACGATGACTGCGCCGGGGTCGACATCCTCGATATGCGCAGCCACGAGGTCACGTCCATGGCGGACGACGATGACCAGGTGCTCAGGATCAACGCCTCGCGCCGCAGCAACCGCATGGCCAAGGAGGGTGCGTCCCCCGATCGCGTGCAGGACTTTGGGAGTGGCCGACTTCATCCTGGTGCCTTCGCCAGCGGCGAGGACGATGACAGCGGCCGGGCGGGGTGCAGTCACGCGATGAGCTCCTGAGGGTCGGAGTCGATGCATGCAGCCACGCCCTGGGCATTCCCGTCACGAGGGGACGCCGGGCTGCACTATCTGAGCCAATGTTACCCGTCGCCCGCTGGTGGTTCAGCCGCGAGCGTTGCCGGGTCAGGCGTCACCTTGTCGCGCAGCCACGCGGCTGGAGGCAAGAATCGGGGCGGCGGGCGTGCTGCAGGACACGCGGGTCTAGATTCCATTGCACCATCGTCGAGTGAGAACCCTGAGCAGGCTTGGGCGTCTCATCGTGCTCATCACGGCCTCAGCCGCAGCAGTACCAATGACTCTTGTCTCGTGAATGCGGCACCGGCCCGGCCATCCAGACTCCGTTCTTGACCTGCTGCGCACCTCTGGCAGCCCCGAACTCGGTTCTGATCACTGGGGACAGCATCGCCACGCGTTAACTGGCCGATACCATCGCCCAGTTCCCGGCTGCCAGTCGGCCGGCCTGTATCAACGCCCAGGCCGGTGGCACAACTGCGGGGGCGGTCCTCGAACTCACCCGTTACTGCGGGTCTGGTGAAGCCGCAACGACAGTCATCATGGAGATGGGGAGCAGACCATCCCGCTTCTCGCGGAGCCACTTGGCGTGTTCCAAGTGGTTGGCAGCATCGGCCTGACGGCGAACATTCAGAGGAGAAACCACCACGGTGAGCGCGGCCAACCCAGGGAGCCGAGCGCGACTGGTGTCGAGTCAGTTGAACCCAGCCCCCAAAGTGTCCTCGTTTGCGTGGTTGTCTGCCGTAGAAATCGAGTTGTGTGGCACGGTCCTGACCCGCCGAGCGTCGTGAGTGAGCGACAGGTCCGCACGTGGCCTACGAACGCACGACAGCGCCCGCCTCGATCAGGTGGGCGGGCCGCCGTCGTACCCACTAACATGCCGGTCATGGCGCACACGACCCGACGAGTCACCTATCGCGGCGACCCAGCCTTTGCCTCCATGCTCGTGCAGATGCTCGAGCAAGAGGGCGCCAAGGTCAAGTGGGAGCGACCTCATGAGCAGCGCGGCATTGAAGAGATGGCGCAAGAGGTCATCGTCCAGATGGTCGCGGTGGGCAGCCTCACGGCCATCAAAGTCGCCCTCGACAAGTTCCGCAAGCACATTCACGGCACAGCGGTAGCAACCATCGAAGACGGCGACGAACTGGGCGGCGACCACGACCAGTGAGGCGGACGCTGTCTGGGTGCTAAGCGGGCACCATCAACGTTCGAGCCCACGAGTGTCCCCCGAGCGCCTGACCTCTACCTGTGCTTCGACAGCGGGTTGGCCCGAGGATCCTTCTGGTGCGTGAGCCCCAATGTCTGCGTCAATTGCGGTGTGCGGTTCGACCCGGGGAAGGGCTCCGCAGCCAAGCGTTGGAGGACGCCATGCACCACGGCTGGGTCATGCCCGACGTGGCTCACCTAGTCGAGCGGCTGCCAAGACCAAGCCGGAGATGCAGACGTTCACCGAGGTCGATGCTCGCAAGCTGCTCGAGGCTGCCGAGTCCGACGCCCTCGCGGGTGCCTGGTATCTGGCCCTGTCCGGCCTGCGGCGCGGCGAGTTCTGCGGGCTCACATGGGAGAACGTCGACCTGAGGCCGCACTGGTGACCATTCCGCGGACCCGCATCATGGTGGACGCCGTGGTGTGCGAGTCCGGCCCGAAGACGGACAAGGGCCACCGGGCGTTGCCTCTGCCGGACGCGCTGGCACGAGTGTTCAAGCGTGCGCACCAGCGCCAGACCCAGGACCGTCCACTCCTGGGCGTCGACCACCTCGAGGGCGGCTACGTCGTCGCTGACCGGGGCGGTTCACCGATGCACCCCGAGACGTTGGGGCTCGCCTGGGCGCGACTGCTCACCCGAGCCGGTGCGCGCCAGCTGCGTCTTCACGATGCTCGCCACACCCGCGGCACCGTAAGGCACCTGCGGGGCGTTCCCGTCGCTGTCATCGCCGCCTGACTCGGCCACACTGACGCGGCATTCACCATGCGGACCCATGTCCACAGCCAAGACGACGCACTGCGTTCTGCGGCCTCCGTACTCGACGTAGTGACATCTGCGCGACGTCTGGCCTCGTGGCGGGACATAGGCAGCGCCTCGCGTGGGCGCTTCCCGTGCTCAATCGGCTCCCCGGGAAGGAATCGAACCTTCGTCGCTAATCCTGATTCAAAGTCAGGCGGGCCCTGCCAGCAGACCAACCGGGGAACGACCCGCCTGCGCGGGGCACTGGCAAGGGTAGTGGACCCTGATGGCTGTCAGGGAATCGGCAGAAACCCTCCAACCTACGGCCCCGAAGGTTACGCTTGCGTAAGTTTCGTCACCACCGAAGGACACCATCCATGACGACTTCCGCCCCCCCTAACCCGCACCGGCTCGACAGCAGCGCCTGCACCATTTGGGCCTTGGAGAAGCTGAGCTGGGCCTCTGACGTCCGTTGGCCACGTCCCGAACGCCTTGATGGCAGGCGACGTCAGTGCGCCAGCCACAGCACCAAGGCCCACGTTCGGACATGATGGCATGGTGACCCAAGCACAGGAGACAACCGCGGTGACGACCTCCCGCGCCCGGATGACCGGCAAGCAACGGCGTGAACAACTGCTTGAAGTCGGCCGCAAGCTCTTTGCGGACAAAGGGTTCGAAGCAACGACGGTCGAGGAGATCGCTGCCAAGGCGGGGGTCTCCAAGCCAGTGGTCTACGAACACTTCGGGGGCAAAGAGGGTCTGTATGCAGTGGTCGTCGACCGTGAGATTCGCTCGCTGCTCGACGGGATCACCGGGGCGCTCACTTCCAACGGTCACGCTCGCCGGCTGCTTGAACAGGCCGCGCTGGCCTTGCTGGACTACGTCGAGAACTCCACCGACGGCTTTCGGATCCTCGTGCGCGACTCACCCGCAGGGCAGGCGACAGGGTCCTTTGCCAGCCTGCTCAGTGACGTGGCCAGCCAGGTCGAGTACATCCTCGCGGCGGAGTTCAAGCGGCAGAAGCTGGATCCCAAGACCGCGCCGATCTACGCCCAGATGCTGGTCGGCATGGTGGCACTGACCGGTCAGTGGTGGATGGACTCGCGCAAGTTCAAGAAAGCAGACGTTGCCGCACACCTGGTCAACCTCGCCTGGAACGGCTTGGGTGGAATGGAACCGAACCCCATCCTGCGCACCGCGCGCAAATAGCCCCGTCAGGTTGGCAACCCCTCCAGAAGCCGGCGGACCGTGGTGATACTCACCTGGTCGAACTTCCGGTAGTGCTGTCCGACGCTGCCGAACCGCACTGGTGTCCTCAGGCAGATGACCTCATCGAAGCAGGACCCCAGACGTTCAAACACGCTCCAAGCTGCCACCGGGGTGGCAAGGATGACCGGGCCGGCCCCGCTACGGCGCAGCACGCTGGACGCGGCTCGGGCGGTCGCACCAGTGGCCACGCCATCGTCGACGACGATGGCCATCCGTCCTTTCACATCAAGAACATCGGCGGTCGGTCGCAGTTGAGCCACAATGTCCTCAACCTCTTGAGAAGCTTTGCGAATCAAGGCATCCAGCTCCTCGGGCCCCACCCCACAGGATGAGACAACCTCATCATTGAGAACGACCGCACCCTGTTCACCGACGGCGCCCAGCGCCAGCTCCGGCTGCCATGGCACACCGACCTTGCGAACGACGAGCACGTCCAGGCGAACGCCCAAGATGTCCGCCACCGGTGCCGCAACAGGAACACCTCCCCGCGGCAGACCCAGCACGATGCCGCCCGCGACCCCCCTCGGGTGAGCAGGGTGCACCAACCGACTGGCGACCATCTCGGCCAGCAGGTGCCCGGCATCGGCGCGGTCCCGAAACATCTCTCAAGTCTGCACCTGCGCACAGTGTCGTGGTGGCGATGCTCGCCAGGACGGGAGCGCTGCGATCACCTACAGGGCAGACGGCACTCAGGTCTGGACCTGTTGGAACTCCAGCCGGTTGCCCACCGGATCTTGGGTGTGAAACCGCCGCACGCCCGGGAGGTTGTCATCCCAACGGGCTGTTGCCCCCGCCCCGGCAACGGCAGCGGCCACCGCATCGACATCCGAAACAGCGATCCCAGGATGTGCCTTGCGCGCGGGGATGAACGGATCCTCAACGCCGTAGTGGATCTCGCAGGAGCCCGCTCGGAACCACACCCCACCACGGGCGGCGAGCACCGGCGGTTTGGGCACCTCCGCCATGCCAAGGATCTGGCCGTAGAACGTCCTCAGTATGTTCTCCGAGCCAGCTGGGCAGGACACCTGTACGTGGTGCAAGCCGATGACCGCCCCCACTACGCCCTCGCCGCCTTGTGCGCCACGGCGAAGACGCGACGGAAAGCAAAGACCGTGCCGAACGGCTGTCGCGGGTAGGCCTGCGACAGCGCGTGGCCATATGCCGCGACAAAGTCAGCCCGCTCTACCTCATCCTTGAGCACCTCGAACACCGGCAACAGTGCGGTGCCCTTGGTCCACTCCAGCACTGGCTCACCCTGGAGGGCACCAGGATCCAGTATGTGTTGATAGGTGGTCTCCCACGTATCGACGTCGCAGCCAAGACCGGCTAGCAGGAAGAGGTACACCGCCGGCTCGCTGACTGCCTCACCTCGAGCCAGGCGCGGGAGGAGCTCGGCGGCGCGAGGCGACTTCATGGCAACCTGTCGCAGCAGGGTGTGCGACGGTGCGTTGAAGTTGCCCGGCACCTGCATGGCGAACCAGCCATCTGGCGCAAGTGCCGTGATCCACCCAGGGATCAGCTGCAGGTGGGAAGGCACCCACTGAAGCAACGAGTTGGAGAGGATGACATCGATCGGTGCGCCCAGCTGCGCCGGATCCCAGGTCTCGACGTCGCAGCCAAGCCACTCGACCCGTTCAAGGGTGTCCTTGCGTCGGGCCCGATCGAGCATCTCGGCGGAGGAGTCGACTCCGATGATCCGCGCGTGTGGCCAGCGCGCCGCCAGCTCGAGAGTAGCCGCACCGGACCCACAACCCAGGTCCACCACGATCGCGGGGCTCCTCGCAGCCACCCTGGACGTCAGGTCCGCGAACGGGCGTCGCCGTTGGTCGCCGTACTTCTCATACTGCTCAGGGTTCCATGTCTCTGTCATGGTGCCGCCTTCCAAGATCTCTTGATATCAAGATACCTACTGATAGGCTTTCGCCATGTCCGCCGTGCCCACTGATGAGGTCGACCGTATCGTCGAAGCGTGGCAGCGTGAGCGGCCCGACCTCGACGTCGCACCCCTGACCATCCTCTCGCGTCTCCTACGACTCGCCCGACACCTCGACCTCGCCCGCGGATCGGCCTTCGCCGAACACGACCTGGAAGGCTGGGGCTTCGACGTTCTGTCGGCGCTGAGACGCGAGGGCGCGCCATACCAGCTCTCCCCCGGACAGCTGGTCGCGCAGACGCTGGTGACCAGCGGGACCATGACCAACCGGGTCGACCGGCTCGCCGCCCGAGGCCTGGTCAGTCGCGGTCCCGACCCCAGCGACCGGCGCGGGGTCAAGGTGACGCTGACCACCGCGGGCCGTACGGTTGTTGATGCGGCCATGGCCGACCTGCTCGACCGCGAGCGCATCCTGCTCAACCAGCTGTCACCGTCAGAACAGGGCCATCTCGCCGAGCTCCTGCGTCAGCTCCTGTCGCCGTTCGAGCCCTGAGGCCGTTCGAACCAAGGCAGGGGTCACCCGATGATCTCGGCGACCGAAAGCCATTCCAGCTCAAGAGTCTCGCGTTCGTCCACGATGGCTCGCAGCACGTCGTTGAGCGCGAGCACCGCGGTGTGATCGGCCGCCTTGGCCGCCATCTCCGCGTGAATCCTCTCCTCCTGGTCAGCGAGCTTGGACAGCTGACGGTCGATCCGGTTCAGGTCCTTCTTCGCCTCGCGCAGCTCGGCGGCCGACTGCCCGGACGCTGCGGCCCCGGCGGAAGCTCTCAGCCGGGAGCCTGAGGACGCCCCTGAGTCTGCTGTGGCCGCTAAAGACGCCCGGGCTGCCTGACGCAGGTCGAGGTATTGCTCCACCCCGCCGGGCAGGTCGCGAACCGCCCCGTCGCCCAACAGCGCCACCTGCCGGTCACACATGCGCTCCAGCAGATACCGGTCGTGGGAGACGACCAGCAAAGTCCCCGCCCAACCGTCGAGAACATCCTCCATGGAGGTCAGCGTCTCGATGTCGAGGTCGTTGGTCGGCTCGTCCAGGATCAACACGTTGGGCTCGGCCATGAGCAACCGCAGGAACTGCAGCCGTCGGCGCTCGCCGCCTGAAAGATCGCTGACCCGGGTCTGCTGACGGCCGCCGCTGAAGCCCAGTCGCTTGGCAAGCTGGCTGGCGCTGACCTCCTTGTCACCCAGGCGGGTGTACTGCTTGACGTCCTCGATGGCCTCGATGACCCGCCAGTCGGCGAACTTCTCAAGCTCGCGGACCTCCTGGGTCAAGTAGGCCATCGACACCGTCTTACCCACCTTGCGGGTGCCTGCGGACAGCGCGACCTCCCCGAAGATCGCCCGCATCAAGGTGGACTTGCCGGAGCCGTTGACGCCCACGATGCCGATCCGGTCCCCTGGTGCGAGTCGCCAGGTCACGCGGTCGAGCAGGCGCCGCTGACCATAGGTCACACTGACGTCGACGAGGTCGACAACGTCCTTGCCGAGGCGGGTCGTGGCGAAGCGCACCAATGACACATCGTCACGAGGTGCAGGCTCGTCAGCGATCAGCTCGTTGGCCGCGTCGATCCGGAACTTCGGCTTGGTCGATCGAGCCTGTGCGCCGCGGCGCAACCAGGCCAGCTCCTTGCGCAGCAGGTTGCTGCGCCGTTCCTCCGTGACTTCTGACACCCGGTCGCGCTCGGCCTTGGCCAGCACGTATGCCGCATACCCGCCGTCGTAGGAGTTCACCCCTCCATCGACGACCTCCCACGTCGTGGTGGCCACCTCATCCAGGAACCAGCGGTCGTGGGTGACGGTGACGACGGAAGTGCCAGGACGGGTACGCCGGGTGGCCAGGTGATCGGCCAACCATGCCACGCCCTCGACATCGAGGTGGTTGGTCGGCTCATCCAGTAGCAGCAGGTCGTGGTCGGCCGCCAGCAGACCGGCCAGCGCCAGCCGACGACGCTCACCACCGGACAACGGACCGACGATCGCCTCGAGCCCGCCCATGTCCGGTGCGTCGATTCCGCCGAGCAGGCCGTCGAGGATGTCGCGGATGCGTGGGTCGCCGGCCCAGACATGCTCGGGCAGATCTCCCAGCACAGCCGTGCGAACCGTCGCCTCGGGGTCCAGCGTGTCGACCTGGGTGAGCATGCCGACGGTCAACGACCCGAGCATGGTGATGCGTCCCCCGTCCACCGGCTGAAGACCGGCAAGAACGCGCAACAGGGTGGACTTGCCACCACCGTTGCGTCCCACGACACCCACCCGGGTGCCGCTACTGACCCCCAGCGAGACACCGTCGAGGATGAGGGTGGTGCCCAGCGCCAGGGAAGCGCGCTCGACAGAGACGAGATTGGCCATCGTGTTCAACTGCTCCTGAGTCCTGCGGGGCCGGTATGCCCGGTTGAGCCGAATGAGCCGCGGGGTCCGGATGCCGCGGTGACGATGTGTGCTCCGCGCACGGGACCGACGGCGCGCTTGACGGCTGGAGCCGCACCCGGCGCGGCCAGCGCCACGGCCAGGTCCAGGCTGCGCTCGGTGTCAGAGACCAGGAAGGCGACCGTCGGACCCGACCCGGAGACGATGCCAGCCAGAGCACCGTTGTCCATGCCCGTGTGCAGCACCTCCTCGAGTCGAGGCTGCAGCGACAGGGCAGCGGGCTGCAGGTCGTTGCTCAACGCCCGCCCCAGGGACTCAGCGTCCCCCGAGCGCAGCGCGGTCATCATCGACGCGGACGGTGTGGGCTCGGGAACCCGTAGGCCGGAACGCAGCCGGTCGCACTCGGCATACACCTCGGGGGTCGAGAGACCGACGTCGCTGAGGGCCAACACCCAGGTGTAGCGGCCTCGCCCAAGCACCGGTGCGAGCTGGTCTCCACGCCCCGATCCCATCGCGGTGCCGCCCAGGAGTGCGAACGGGACATCGCTGCCCAGCTGGGCTGCCAGGTCCTCCAGCGCTGCCCTCGAGTACCACACCCCCCACAGCGCATCGCAAGCCAGGAGTGCCCCCGCCGCGTCGGCTGACCCTCCTGCCATCCCCGCCGCGACCGGGATGTCCTTGTCGATGGTGATGTGGACCGGCAGGTCGATGCCGGCCTCGGTGGCCAGCAGGCGAGCCGCCCGCATCGCCAGGTTGGTGCCATCGGCTGGGACAAGATCGGCGTAGGGGCCGTTGATGGTAATGCCCCAGTCTTCGGCCGGTTCGACACTGATGTCGTCATGCAGACCAACCGCCTGGAAGACCGTTGCCAGGTGGTGGAAGCCGTCCGGGCGGGCCGGACCGACCATCAGCTCGAGGTTGATCTTGGCCGGGACCCGCACCGTGACGGACGCCAGCGAGGTCGCCGCTGAGCTCATCGGGCCACCAGGGCGGGACGGGCGGCTGCGATCGCCGCGAAGGTGTGGATGTCGAGCTGTTCGCCGCGGGTCCGCGGGTCCACGCCCGCGGCCCGCAGGATCATCTCGGCATTGGTGGCCGAACCCGCCCAGCCGGCCAGAGCCGCGCGCAGGGTCTTACGCCGTTGCGCAAAGGCTGCGTCGATACAGGCGAACACCTCCTTGCGGGACGCCGGCGTGCGGGGCGGTTCACGCCGGGTGAGGGTCACCAGACCGGAGTCCACGTTCGGGGAAGGCCAGAACACGGTGCGACTCACCGTCCCCGTCAGCCTCACGTCGGCATACCAGGCGGCCTTGAGGCTGGGGATCCCGTAGGTCTTGCTGCCGGGCGGCGCGGCAAGACGCTGCGCGACCTCGAGCTGAACCATCACCAGAACCCGACGCAAGGTCGGGAAGGCCTCGAGAAAGCTCAGCACGACGGGTACCGAGATGTTGTAGGGCAGGTTCGCGACCAAGGCCGTCGGCTGAGGATCAGGCAGCGTGCGCACGGTCAACGCATCCGCGACAACGACTGTCAAGCGTTCGCCGTATGCAGGCGCCAGCGCGGCCACCGTGTCCGGCAGGACGCTCGCGAGGATGGGGTCGACCTCCACGGCCAGGACCCTGGCGACCTGCGGAAGGAGCCCGAGAGTCAGGGAGCCGAGACCCGGTCCGATCTCGACCACGACGTCGCCGGGGTCCAGGTCGGCGAGGCGCACGATCCGGCGGACGGTGTTGGCGTCGATGACGAAGTTCTGGCCCCACTTCTTGGTGGGGCGTACACCCAGGCGGCCGGCCAGATCACGGATCTGGCCGGCCCCGAGCAACCCGGCTGCGGCGTTCTCACTCATGCGAGCAGCCTAGGCGGAAAACTCTGTCAGGCAGCCCAGCCGCAACCCCACGGCGCCAGGCCGCGAGCTGCATACACCTTGTTGGCTATGGCAATCTGCTGCGTACGGCTGGCCAGGTCGGCCCGCGGAGCATACTGCCCGCCGCCGTTGGCCGACCAGGTTTGGCTGTCGAACTGCAAGCCGCCGTAATAGCCGTTGCCTGTGTTGATCGCCCAGTTGCCGCCGGACTCACACTGGGCGATGCGATCCCACATCGCGCCATTGGCCGAGGAGCCGCCGCCGGACGAAACCGGAGCCGGAGCCGGAGCCGGAGCTGCCTGGACCGGACGGGGCAGGCTGCCGACTGCCAGAACGAGCGCGACGGGGGCCGTCAGGACCTTCGAGCTCCCGATCTGGTCGCTCACGAGCTTGCCGTCGACCCAGGTCTGCAGGTGGCTGACGGCCCTCTGGCCTGACTGGCCTGCCGTCAGCGTCTTGGTCGTGCCGGCGTACATGCTGGCGTCGCTGCGCTGCTGAGTGCCGAAGGCGATGGCCTCGGTCGCCGTGACCGTCTTCTGGGTCACCCGGCCGACCACCACGTTCAGACCACTCTGGCTGATGGGGGTGTTCAGGGCCGGGATGACCCGGTCCTTGGCGCCGACGGTCACGTGGAGCTGGGCGAGCAGATCGGCGACGGTGGCGCCGGTGGTCACTGCTTTCAGCTTCCTACCATCGACGGACACCGTGGCGTTCTTGGGGGTCGTGACGGACATCACCAGGCCGAGACGACCCAGCGGCTGAGAACGTGAGACCGAGAGCTTGGCGGAGTCAGCACGAATGCCGAGCTCGGACAGGGCGCCGGCGACGGTGGTCGACGTGGTCCAGTACTGCTTGGTCTTGCCATCGACCGTGACCGTGAGGAGACGGCCGTACCGCACGACGACCTTCTGGTTGTCCTGCAGCTGCGTGGACACAGCCGGGGCAACGAGGTCGTGGTTGTCGAGCTTGATGCCTTCATGGGTCAGCACGTCACCGACGGTGCTGCCGAACAGATGGACTGCCGAGGTCTTGCCGTCAACAGACAGGGTCACCGACTTGTCGAAGTATCCGACGCCGACAGCACCGGCAACAAGGGTCACGACAATAGCGGCTTGGGCAGTACGCCGGACGGAGAGTCCCTTAGCGATACGCCGGACATGAAGAAAACTCACAGCGCTCCAGAGCTAGTTCGATCCGGGCATCGATGCGACGGAAGCGCCACGTACTCATGAAGAAGGGAGCCCGACTTCGGTCGAGCACCCCCGGTACGTGCCGTCCGAGAGCTCGCAGACCCCGGCCAACAGCCATTCACGATGGTCGACTAGGTTGGTCAGGTCAAATTCAAATGACGGCCACCCGCATGGCTTGTGACCAAGGTCACTTGCGAACATTTGGGGTCAACGGGGTGCCGCGGCTGGTTCACCACGGGCCGTAGAGCAGCTCCGAATTAGCCGCCAACGCCGTGCACAACGAAGGCACATCCGTGCTCAAAACCGCCGCCATGGCCCTCACGGTCAGCGGTACGAGGTATGGCGCGTTGGCCGCCCCGCGATAGGGCGCAGGAGTCAGAAATGGCGCATCCGTCTCGACGAGCAGGTTTTCCATCGGCGTGACGGCGAGCGCATTGCGCAGACCAGCGGCGTTCTTGAAGGTCACGGTCCCGGCAAAGGACAGGAAGAAACCCCGCTCGACGCACTCTCGCGCCATCGCGATATCGCCCGAGTAACAGTGCAGAACCGTGTGCGCCGGCGCCCCCTCCTCGGCCAGAATCCGCAGCACGTCCTCGTGTGCGTCGCGGTCGTGGATCTGCAACGTCTTGCCCGTGCGCTTGGCCAGGTCGATGTGCCAGCGGAACGAATCCTGTTGCGCCGCAACACCGTCAGTGCCGGTGCGGAAGTAGTCCAGTCCAGTCTCGCCGATCACCCGGACCCTGGGGTGGGAGGCCAGCAGCTCGATCTCGCTGCGCGCCGAGTCGACCTCGCCATGATCGTGCAGTCTGGGCGCTTCGTTGGGGTGCAGGGCCACGCCACCCAGCAGTGCGGCATACCGGTCGATGACCTCGACAGTGAAACGCGCACCACGCAGGTCGCAGCCGATCTGGACCATACGGGGCACACCGACCGCGGTCGCGGCCTCGATCACCGCCCGGATGTCAGGTGCGTCATTGTCGTCGCGCGAAAGGTCGAGGTGGGTGTGGTTGTCGACGACCGCGATCGGGAGCGGGTCCGGAGCCGGAGGGGATCCGGCTCGGCCCGAGTCACTCATGGCGAACCTTCGTCACCGGCAGCCGAGAGCCGCGCGAGCTCTTCATCGACCACTGACGGGTCCAGCTTGGTGAAGATCGGGGATGGCTGGGAGATCGGGGTGCCCGCCGTGATCGGGTGTGAGCGCCATCGCGGCGTGCCGGTGTAGTCGCCGGTAATGATCAGGTAGCTATCGCCGCCGTCCAGATCCGAGACCTCCTGAACGCGGGGCATCGGCGCGATCTCGCCCAGACCGCCCATCGCTGCGTGAACCTGGTTGCAGCTGTGCGGAAGGAAGGGGCTCAATATCGTCGTGCAGTCGCTAACCGCCTGGGCGATCACGTGCAGAATCGTCCCGAGCCGCTCACGTTCGTCGTCCGCCTTGAGCTTGAACGGCGCCTGGTCGGTGACGTACTTGTTGACCTCAGCCACGACACGCATGGCCTCGCTGAGCGCCTGTTTCTGGCGATGGCGCTCGATCAGGGCGCCGATGGTCGTGAAGCCCTGGTTGACCGTCGTCAGCAGAGCCAGGTCGTCGGCGTTCAGCTCGGCCGCGGCCGGGATCTGGCCAAAGCTCCGGTGAATCATCGTGGCGGTGCGGTTGACCAGATTGCCCCAGCCGGCCACGAGCTCACCGTTGGTGCGCTTGACGAACTCGGCCCAGGTGAAGTCGCTGTCCTGGTTCTCCGGACCGGCCGCCGAGATGAAGTAGCGAAGGGCATCCGGCTGGTAGCGCTCGAGGAAGTCGCGCACGTAGATCACCACACCGCGGCTGGAGGAGAACTGCTTGCCCTCCATCGTGAGGAACTCCGAGCTAACCACTTCGGTCGGCAGCTGCAGCGTGCCGTACGGTCCGGGCTTGCCGCCCTTGTCCCCGAGTCCGTCGTAGGCCAGGAGCTCGGCCGGCCAGATCTGGGAGTGGAAGGTGATGTTGTCCTTGCCCATGAAGTAGTAGGACAAGGCGTCGGGGTTGTTCCACCACGCGCGCCAGGCATCAGGGTCGCCGCTGCGCCGGGCCCATTCGATCGAGGCGGACAGATAACCGATGACAGCGTCGAACCAGACGTAGAGCCGTTTGGTCGGCTGCTCACGCCAGCCATCCAGCGGGATCGGGATGCCCCAGTCGATGTCACGGGTCATCGCACGCGGCCGGATGTCCTTGAGGATGTTCTGGCTGAACCTGATGACGTTCGGCCGCCAGGTACCCAACGCCTCGCGCCCGTCGAGCCACGCGCCGAGCGCCTCGGCCAGCGACGGCAGGTCGAGGAAGAAGTGCTGGGTCTCGACGAACTCCGGCGTCTCGCCGTTGATCCGGCTGCGCGGGTTCAGCAGGTCCGTCGGGTCGAGCTGGTTTCCGCAGTGGTCGCACTGGTCGCCTCGGGCCTCGCCGTAGCCACAGATCGGGCAGGTGCCCTCGATGTAGCGGTCCGGCAGCGTGCGGCCGGTCGACGGGCTGATCGCGCCCTTGGTGGTCTTCTCGACCATGTAGCCGTTGTCGTGGACCGTCCGGAACATCTCCTGGACCACGGCGTAGTGGTTGCGGGTCGTGGTACGGGTGAACAGGTCGTAGGACAGACCAAGGCTGGCGAGGTCTTGCACGATGACGGCGTTGCTCTCGTCCGCGAGCTGCTTTGCGCTCACCCCCGCTTTGTCGGCCGCCACCAGGATCGGGGTGCCGTGCTCGTCGGTGCCGCTCACCATCAGGACGTCATGGCCGGCCATCCGCATGTAACGACTGAAAACGTCCGAGGGCACGCCGAATCCGGCGATGTGGCCGATGTGGCGCGGGCCGTTTGCGTACGGCCAGGCGACGGCAGACAGGACCTTGCTCATGGCCTGAATCCTAGGGGGCGGTGGTGATGCGGTTCCCCACGGTGCAAGTATTCGCGTATGGCTGACCTGCGAGAGTCCCTGACCGTTGCCGCACCCGCTGACCTGGTCTACGGCCTTGTGGCCGACCTGCCCCGGATGGGCGAGTGGTCCCCCGAGTGTGAACGGGTCACCTGGCGCGGTGGCGCCACCCGCGCTGCCGAAGGGGCGCAGTTCGTGGGCCACAACAAAGCCGGGTCGGTGCGGTGGATCACCCAGGGTGAGGTCGTCACCGCCGAACTCGGTCGCCACCTTGCCTTCGAGATCACCTTCGGTCCGCTGAGGATCGCCCGCTGGGCATATGTCATCGTTCCCGATGCGGACCCCTCAACCTGCACGGTGGTCGAGGAATGGACCGACCGGCGGCCCGGCTGGTACCGCGCGCCGGCTGACTTTGCCTTCGGCGCACGCGTGAGGACAAACCGCCGCGGCATGGTCGAGACACTGGCCAATCTCAAGCGCTCCGCTGAGAAGGTGACACAGAACGAAGACCAGCCCGCCAGCTAGGTGTACTGACCTGAGAAACGATCCGAAAGCAGCGCCCCGAACGCACCGATGGACCCGCTGCCTCCAGGGCGCGGGTCCATCGTCGTGCTGTCGGTTTATCAGTGCCGCACAGGCGCCAGCTCAGGCTTTGGCGGCGGTGACGTCGGTGTCGGTATCAGCCAGCTCGTCATCCCAGGCATCGCCACCGTGCTCGTCACCGGCGGCGAAAGCAGCCTCGTTGAACGGGTCTTTGCCGGACAGAACCCGCTCAAGCCCGCTCCTTGTCAAGCTGGCCGCTCCAGCTGCCGATCAGCACGGTCGCGACCGCGTTGCCGGTGAAGTTCGCCGCCGCCCGCGCCTCGCTCATGAATCGGTCGATCCCCGCGATCAGGCCCACGCCGTCCAGCAGTTCGGGACGAAACGACTGCAGGCCGCCGGCCAACGCGGCCAAGCCGGCGCCGCTGACCCCGGCCGCGCCCTTGGACGCGATGATCATGAAGACGAGCAACGAGATCTGCTCACCGACCGCATTCGGCTTGCTCATCGCCTCGGCCATCATGGTCCTGCGACCGTCCTGTGAGGGTCTCTGGGCCACCGAGGTCGCCGAGGTGGTGGGCACGTCACAGGTGGCTGCGCGCCGTTACCTCCCGTATCTCGCCGACTCCGCACGGGTCGTCCCGGCGCTCGCGTTACGGCTGCGCCACAAGGCCCGAAGTCGAGTACCACTGGGTCGACTGCTGAGCATGCCGGGACGGGCCGGATCTGGGGCATAAGTTGGAGCATGACCCTCCGGACAGGCATGCTGTAGGGCAATGTCCCCATTTGAACGAGATACCCGCAAGCACGTGGACTCCCCTGGGGACGCACCGCGCGACGCCTCGACGGCTTCCGGCTCGAGCTCCGACGCGGAGGACTCCGCTGCTCATATCGCCGAGTTGGTGCGCCGAACTGCCGAGCGCGATGCCCGGCCCGGTCCCCCGTCGGTTGCCGCTGCCGACGCGACGGTTGAGCAGCCTGCGATCACCGTCCCGCCGCTCGCTCAGCCTGTCGAAGCGCCGGCCACACCCCCGGCTCGTCCCAAGATGCGCCTGCCATCCCCATGGGTTCTGGTCGCGGGCGGCGCCGTGGCCGCCGTGCTGATCGCGAGCGGCTTCGCACTGTCACGGCCAGCCAGCTCCCAGTCCGGGCAGGCCCTGCGAACCTCCGCGCCACCTGCCTATGTCGTAAGGGTCACGGATGTGATTACGGACTGCGCGAGCCACTCGCACGGGCAGACGAAGAACTCGTTCGAAACCCAGAACTGTGTGAACGCGACGCGGTCTCTGGCAACCGGCCGGGTCAGCGGTCGCCCTGTGCTCTTTGTCGTGTCACGCATTCGGATGGCATCCGCCGAGTCAGCAGCATCGGTCAAACAGGTCCTGGACGCCAACGGAACCGGAAACCTCAACGATCTGCTGCTTGAGGGCAAGACCTTCCCGGGCGCACCTGCCGCGATGCCGGACTCGGGTTATGCCTCCGTCCAGATGGGCGCAGTCATCCGGGTGGCGGAGGCGGGTTTCGTCGACGGAGGACCATCCTCAAGTGCCAACCCCTCGCTGCGGGCCGCAGCCGCCCAGATCGCCAACCGGTGACCACTCAGGGCTGAGGGCCCTGCCACCTCGGGTCGCATTTCCCGGCCCACCTCATCGTCGAGCGGCCAATGCCGCGTTGTAGAGGTCGTTACGGCTCAGTCCCGTCGCCGCGGCCACCTCGGCGCACGCGTCTCTCAGCCGCTCACCGCCGGCAACGCGAGCCTGTATCGCGGCCACCGCCGCCTCAGGGTCACTCACTTCAGCTGGTGCCCCGCCGACCACTACGGTGATCTCGCCTTTGACACCCTTGGCCGCCCACGCCGCCAGTTCGCCCAGAGTGCCCCGCTTCACCTCTTCATACGTCTTGGTCAGCTCGCGGCACACCGCCGCTGGGCGATCAGGGCCGAACGCCTCAGCCATCGCTGCCAGTGTCGGGTCCAGACGATGCGGCGCCTCGAAGAAGATCAGTGTCCGCCGCTCCCGAGCCAGCGCCTGGAAGGAACGTAGCCTCTCCCCTGCCTTGCGCGACGGGAATCCTTCAAAACAAAAGCGATCCACCGGCAACCCGGAGACCGCGAGTGCCATGAGAACTGCGCTCGGACCAGGCACGCAGGTCACCTTCACGCCGGCTTGGACCGCTGCGACAACCAGGCGATACCCCGGGTCTGACACTGACGGCATTCCGGCATCGGTCACCACCAGCACTCGCGCCCCACCCACCAGCCTGGCCAGCAGATCTTCGGTGCGCGTCGCCTCGTTGTGCTCGTGATAGCTCACGACCGACCCCGACGGCTTGACCTCCAGCGAGCGGCACAGACGACTGAAGCGCCGTGTGTCCTCGGCAGCGACCACGTCGGCGGTCAGGATCTCCTGGGTGAGTCGCGGGGCTGCGTCCCGTGGGTCGCCGATCGGGGTGGCAGCGAGGACGAGGACGCCGGCTACGGAGTTTGTCACGCCGTCGATCCTCTCAGTTCGCGCTCTCCCGGTCTTGGTTCGCCGTCGCATCGACGCCCACTTCACGTCAGACAGGTTCGCGTGGTGGGAGTTGCGCTGCATACGATGTTCGCCATGGCCCCCACTGAGCAGCTGCGCTCACGGCTGCTCGGATACCGGCCCAGCGACGTGTTGTGGGGCTGGTTGGGGCCGTTGATCGTCGCAGCCGTGGGCGGCTTCCTTCGGTTCTGGCAGCTCGGTCGACCCCACCAGCTTGTCTTCGATGAGACGTACTACGTCAAACAGGGCATCTCGATGTTCAAGTACGGCCAGGAGCGAAGAGTCGCCGCGAGCATCAAGAGCCCGGATGCGCTGTTCACCAATGGAACCCCGAACGTCTTTGGCACCGAGGGCGACCTCGTGGTCCATCCCCCGGTCGGCAAGTGGATCATCGGGTTCGGCGAGCACCTATTCGGCGCAACCAGCTCGTTCGGATGGCGGTTCTCGGTCGCCCTGCTCGGCACCCTCTCGATCCTGATGATCGGCCGCGCGGCCCGGCGTATGTTCGGGTCGACGCTGCTCGGCACCATCGCCGCCATCCTCCTGGCTTTCGACGGCCAGCATTTCGTCCACTCGCGGACCGGTCTGCTGGACCTCATCGTGATGTTCTGGGCGTTCGCCGCCTTCTGCGCCCTGCTCATCGACCGCGACCACTCCCGCGAGCTGCTGGCGCGCAAGGTGGGGGAACTGCAAGTCGAAAAAAAGTCCGCTGGCATCAAGAGCGCCGGACGCGACCCCATGAAGTACGGTCCCTGGCTCGGCTGGCGCCCCTGGCGCTGGGTCGCCGGCATCTGCCTCGGGCTGTCGACGGGCACCAAGTGGTCTGGTGTGTTCTTCCTGGTCGCCTTCGGTCTGATGACCGTCTTCTGGGACATGGGCGCCCGCCGCGCTGCCGGCGTACGCCGCTGGTGGTGGGGCGCCGTCGTGCTGGACGGGCTGTATGCCGGTCTGCTGATGGTGTTCCTGACGGTCTCCGTGTACACCGCCTCCTGGGCCGGCTGGTTCGTATCCAAGGATGCCTACGACCGTCAGTGGGCGGCGACCAACAAGGCAACCACCTTCGCGTGGGTGCCCGACTCCCTGCGTTCATGGTGGCACTACCACCAGGAGATCTACGCCTTCCACATCAGCGTGACCTCGGACCATCCGTACAAGACCAACCCATGGTCGTGGCTGATCCAGGGCAGACCAACCTCCTTCTACTACGAGGGGCCGAAGAAGGGCCAGGACGGCTGCGTGGTCGCACAATGCGCCAAGGCCATCACCTCGATCGGCACCCCGACGCTGTGGTGGGGCGCGGTGATCGCGATCTTCGTCCTGCTGTTCATGTGGGCCCTGCACCGCGACTGGCGCGCCGGCGCGATCCTGGCAGGTCTGGCGGGCGGGTACCTGCCGTGGTTCAACTACCAGCACCGCACCATCTTCAGCTTCTACGAGGTCGCGTTCGTGCCGTACGTCGTGCTCGCCGTCGTATATGTTCTCGGGCTCGGCATCGGCGGACCCAAAGCCTCGCCTCGTCACCGCCAGCTCGGCCTGCTGATGGCCGGAATCTTCGTGGTCGCCAGCGTCGCCTGCTTCGCCTTCTTCTACCCGATCTACACCGCGCAGGTCATTCCCTACGTGCAGTGGCAGAGGCGGATGTGGCTGCCCAGCTGGATCTAGCGGGGTGTCTCCACAATGCGTAGCCGTGTTTTGGCTGGCTGTTCGTATGAACAAGACTGCAGCCCCGTTGGTCATGTCTGCTGGTCAGCGCGAGGCGTTGACGGTGCCGGCCCGGTCCTTGACAGCGGCACATCGTGAGGTGAAACGGGCCAAGGTGTTGTTGATGGCCGCCGACGGTGTGGCCAACGCCAAGATCGCCGCGGCGGTTGGGGCTACCCCGGTCACGGTCGGCTCGTGGCGGGGCAGGTTCGCTGACGAGGGGCTGTCCAAGTTCGGCCAGGTGCGTGCGGGGCGTGGTCGCAAGCCGGGGATCTCGGCAGCCAATCTCGAGGAGATCGTCCGCCTGACACAGCACGAAAAGCCTTCCGGTGAAACGCATTGGAGCAGCCGGTCAATGGCCAAGGCGGTCGGGGTCAGTCCGGCCACGGTTCAGCGGATCTGGTCCGGGCGCGGCCTCAAGCCGCACCTGGTCAAGACGTTCAGACTCTCGGGCGAC